>Ga0306920_100000105_pt1 | contig 102556 bp, 82 predicted proteins | sample flu12Cox44000170_FD_204666 | JGI IMG/M metagenome (GOLD analysis project Ga0306920, IMG submission 204666) | Lab enrichment of tropical soil microbial communities from Luquillo Experimental Forest, Puerto Rico - flux4day.12C.oxic.44.000.170 (v2)... | ecosystem: Environmental > Terrestrial >...
TGCTTCAGACACTCGTGCCCCGAGCCGCGCGGATACTCGAACGAGGGGTCGAACGACAGCCCCACGTCGTAGAACGCGTTGCCCAGTATCCCCACGTTGGTCACCCGCATCGCGAAGTTCCCCGCCTGCAGCACCGGCCCCTTGTCGTTGATGTCCATCACCGCCCGCGCGGGGCCCGCCGCGAGCGCGAGCGCCGCGGCGCAACGAATCAGAATGAGGCCGGGGCGAGGACCGGGTGGTCGTGGCGGGGACATGGCCTCTCGGAGCGCGCGGGGGGCGCGGATCAAGCGGGTCGAAGGGGGATCCACTCCCGTGGTAGCGGCGCGGCGCCGGGCCTTCCAGGCCGCGACGATGCCTTGACTCCCGCCCCTCCGCTGCTACGCTGCCGGCTCGCGCTGTATCCGGCCGGGAGGTCCGCATGGAACGCGGCCCGCGTCAATGGCTGTCATGGATGCTGTTGCCGGTCTCCGCCTTGCTGGTGTTCACGGCCCTGAGCCTGAGCCGGCAGGCCTATACGGGACTGTCCCTGCGCGACGAGTGGATCGCCGCGGTCGACCCCGGCAGCCCGGCGGAGCGCGCCGGCCTGAGGCGCGGCGACCGCCTCCTCACCGTCGATCCGCTCGAGCCCAACCCGGTGGCGGGCGCGAGCCCGGGCGAACCCCTGTTCGTGCTGCGCGAGCGCGACGGCACGCTCGCCCGCCTGAGGCTCGAGCCCGAATCACCGCCGCGCGGTGAGCGCCACATGATGGCCGCGCTGCTCGCCGTCGCCTGCGGCTTCGTGCTGCTGGGCGGCTGGGTGTGGAGCGAGCGGCGCGACCGGCTCACCCGCACCTTCTTCCTGCTGTGCCTGGCCTTCGCGCTCCTCATCGCCCCCTTCCCGCGCCTCGGCTCGCCGCTCGCCCGCCTGCTCTGGGGGGCGTTCTACTCCGGGGTGAGCGTGGTGGTGCCGGCGCTGTTCGTGCACTTCTTCGCGCTGTTCCCCGAGTCCGAGCGCCCGCGCGGCCTGCTCGGCTCGGTGACGCGGATCGCCTACGGCGTGGCCGCCGGGCTGTTCATCGCCGCCCTGGCGTTGCTGGCCCTGCCGGCGCTCACCGGCGTGCCGGCCACCGCGGCGCTCGAGCTGCTGCAGGGCGTCGCCGGCCTCTGGTTCGCGCTCGGCCTGCTCACCGCCCTGGCGCTGTTCGCGCGCTCCTACCGGCGTGCGGGATCGGCCGACACCCGCCGCCGGCTGCGCGTCGCCCTGCTCGGCACCATCCTCGGGGTCTCGCCGTTCGCGGCCCTGGTCGCGATGCGCAACCTGTTCCCCGGCGCGCCGCTCCCGTTCGAGCGCTGGGCGGTGCTGCTCACCCTGCTGGTGCCCGCCTCGTTCGCCTGGGCAGCGGCGGTTCACCGGGTGTTCGAGGTGCGGGTCGCCCTGCGCACCGCCAGCGTGCTCGCGGTGCTGGCACTCGCCGGGGTGCTGCTCTACGTGGCCGGCGAGTGGCTGGCGGCGGCGTGGCGCGCCGACCTGGGCGCCGGGATCGCCGGCGGCGCGCTCGCGTTCTGCGCGCTCACCGCCTCGGCGGCCGGCCCGGCGGGCGGCCTGCTGCGCACGCTGGGCGCGCGCCTGGTGCCCGATCGCGATCAGCGCTCGCCCGCCGAGCGCCTGGCGCTGGCGAGCGCCGGAGCGGGCGTGCGGCGGCCGCCCGCGGACGAGCTGCTGGCGCTGGCCTGCGAGGCGGTGGCGGGTGGGCTTAAGCTCGACGGCTGCCTCGCGCTGGAGCTCGGGATCGGCGGACCGCGCGTCGCGGCGGCTTGTGGCGGGACGCGGACCCCGGAGCTCGCCCCCGCATTCCTCGAGCGCATGGCGCCGTTCGAGGGGATCGTGCGCGCGAACAGTCCACGCCTCGCGGGCGCGGATCACGCCGCCTTCGAGGCCGCCGGGGTGTGCTGGATCCTGCCACTCGGCGAGGCGCTGCCGCGCGTGTTCCTGCTGCTGGGGCGAAGGCTCGCCGGCCCGTGGCTCTCGCTGCCCGAGATCCGCGACCTCGAGCGGCTCGCCGTCCACCTCGACCTGCTGCTCGAGAACGCAACGCTGCGCGAGCAGGCCAGCGTCCACGGCGCGCTCCATCGCGAGATGTCGCGCGCCGGCACCATCCAGGCCCACCTGCGGCCGCGCCGCATCCCCGCCTATCCGTCGCTCGACTGCGCGGCGGCGGCGCTGTCGAGCGAGCCGGTGGGCGGCGACTACTACGATTTCGTGCGCGGGCCGCGGCGCACCTTCACGCTCGCGGTCGGCGACGCGGCCGGCAAGGGCGTGCCGGCGGCGCTGATGGGGGTGTGGGCGCAGGCGTGCTTCCGGCAGCAGGCGCGCCTCGGCGCCCGCCCCGGCGAGGTGCTGAGCGCGCTCAATCGCGAGCTGGTGGGCATGGAGCAGCCCGAGGCGTTCGTGGCCCTGCTGTGCGCGCGCGTGGACGCCCGCGAGGGCCGGCTGTGGTTCGCCAACGCCGGCCTCACCCCGCCGCTGCTCAGGCGCCGCGACGGACGCTTCGAGGAGCTGGTCGAGAGCGGCCTGCTGCTCGGCATCACCAACGAGGCCGCTTACATCGACGCCACGGTCGAGCTCGACCATGGCGATCTGATCGTGCTCTACACCGACGGTCTCACCGAGGCCTGCCGCGGCGACGAGCTGTTCGGCACCGCGCGGCTGCGCGAGATCGTCGACCGCCATGCCGACCGTCCGGCGGCGGAACTGCTCCGGGTGGTGCTCGATGCCGCCCAGGACTATGCCGACCGGCCGCTCGACGACGTCACGGTGGTGGTCCTGAAGCAGGTCGCCCGCCCCGCCGGGCGCCGCCGGGCCGCGAAAAACGGCCCCCAAATGGCCCTCAAGCTCGAGGCCGGACCGGCCGATCGACCGTAGTGAGGCGGCAGGACGCCGCCTCCCCCGCCCGCGCTGCCAACCCACGGGCGGCCGTTCCCTACGGTTGACCGCGCGGTGTGCGCGAGCCTCTTCTGCCCGGAGGTGACCGTGGACGGGCTGATCGTGCTGTATATCGATCTGCTGTGGTGGGTCCGGCGCTGAGCGCGACGGACGAACGCCGGCGGGGAGCGCGAGTCAGCGCCCCCCGCCGCTCTATTTCAGAGCGTGGCGCGGCTCACGGACGGGCCGCGGTGTGCGAGATCGCCCGGATGTAGCTGACGATGTCCTTGATCTGCTCCGGGGTCAGGTACACCGCCCAGGCCGGCATGTAGGGCGACTTGCCCACGTGCCCGCCGCCCAGCGAGATGGTGACGAACAGGTCCTTGTCGGTGCGGCTCGCGATGTAGGTCGAGTCGGTTAGGTTGCGCGGGCGGACCTTGTGCTTCTGCCGCAGCACCTCGGCGAACGATCCGTCGCCCTTGCCATAGGGGCCGTGGCACGCCGAGCAGTTGTGGACGTAGAGCGTGCGTCCCTGGGCCGGGGTGCCGGGCGGCGCCTCGAGGTACTTCTGCAGCGTGGCGCTCGGCACCCCGGGCTTCTGCGACGGCAGCGACATCACGTAGTCGGTGATGTCGTCGATCTGGGTGCTCGAGAGCTTGTCGCCCCACGCCGGCATCAGGTTCGAGCGGCCGGTGTGGGCCCCGCCCTGGACGATCACCTTGCGCACCCCGGAGCGGCCCAGGGTCTTGAGCCGCCCGGCGTCGTTGAGGCGCGCGACGGTGACGCTGGCGTCCTTCTGGAGCTGGCCGGCCACGTCGCCATTGCCGTAGCCCTCGGTGCCATGGCACATCGCGCAGTACTCCTCGAAACCGCGCGCACCGCTCTGCATCCGCTCGGCGGCGGTGCGGGCTCCCGCGATGCCTCCCGCCAGCAGGCCCGCGAAGACCCCCGCCGCCAGCGCAGCGGTCCCGAATCGCCTCACCGTCCGCATCACCCCACCCCCTTCGTGAGAGGAACAGCCGCGCGCCGTGTCAGTGCTCACCAGTCGCGGCGGCGAAACACCGCCACGGCGATCAGCAACGGCACGACGGTTTCGATCGACAGCACGCCGAGCCCGACCGCGATCCCGGCACCGGCCCCGAAGGCGCGCGCCAGCACCGCGGCCGTGGGGCCGAACAGCGCGCCCGCGCCCAGGCTCAGCATCACCACCACCCGGGCCAGATCGACCGGGTTCAGGATCAGCGACGGAAACAGGATGGCCTGGAGCGGCACGCCGCGAAACGTCGCCGAGGCGCCCAGCACCACCAGATCGTAGGCCACCACCATGAGCAGCCACAGCAGCAACGCCGCCGACATCGCCTGCAGCCGGTCGGGCCACACCGCCGCGATCCCGAGCGCGGCGGCGACGGTGAGCCAGCCGAGCGCGAGCGAGATCGCGGCCAGCACGATGAAGCTGCCGGCCTGCGCCGCGCCGGCGTTGAGCGCGACCAGCACGCCGCCGGCGCCGAAGCCGATGGCCAGCGACACGCTGAGCGCCGTGCCCAGCCCCGCGAACTTGCCGAGCAGCACCTCGCCGCGCCCCACCGGCTGGGCCAGCAGCAGCGCCAGGATGCCGGTGCCGCCGGTCACGCTGGTGACGCCGAGCGTGAGCCCGGTGAGCGGCACGATGAACAGCACCAGGTTCATGAGGCTCAGGGTCACGCGCTCGAAGCCCTGGAAGCCGATCTCGCGGCTCTGCGCCAGGCCGAAGTACGACAGCCCCAGCACCAGCGCGACCAGCAGCAGCGTGAAGCCGAACATCCAGCGGGTCTCGAACGCGCGCCGGAACTCCTCGCCGGCGACCACCCGCACCCGACGGCCGATGCCCGCGGCGCGCGCGCTCACCGCCGTTCCTCGTCGAGGTGCGAGCCCATGACGATGAAGCGCCCGGCCGGGTGACCGTTGACCTGCCACTCGAACTCGTCCCCGGGCCGATCGGCCGCGAAGCGCGCATGCCAGGTCGAGTCGGGGGCGATCGGCCCCGAGCTCACGCAGTCCTCGTAGCCGGTGAGCGAGAGGCGGATCGGCACCCGATCGCGATTGATGACCTCGAGCAGCACGATCCAGTCCTTGCGCACCGTGGCGACCGGCGGATCGGTGAGCCCGTTCTCGACCTTGAGGAGGAGCCCGACCCCGTGGTGGACCGGGGCGGCCGCGGTGGTGTCGTGCGGCGGGTGCGACACGCGCGCCAGCGCGGCCAGGCTCGCGGCCACCGCGAGGCTCGAAAGCGCCAGGATGAGATAGGCGCGCCTCACCGGCCGCCCCCCGCGCCGGGCTCGCGTCCGGCGCGCACCACGTCGAGGAACAGCTCCTCGAGGCTGGGGCGCAGCAGCTCGAAGGAGCGCACCGCGACCCCGGCCTCGCGCAGGACCTCGAGCGCCTCGAGCCCCCCGCCGTTCATGGTCTCGACCACGATCGCGCGCTCGTGGCGCGCGGCCAGCGCGAAGCCGCGGCGCTCGAGCGCCCCCGCCGCCGCGGCCGCGTCGGCCCCCAGCTCGACGTGGAGCCGCGTCGCCCCCACCTGGCGCGAGCGCAGCTCGGCGAGCGACTCGAGCGCGGCGCGGCGGCCCTCGACCAGGATCAGGACGCGGTCGGCGACGCGCTCGATCTCGCTCAGCAGGTGCGAGCACAGCAGGATGGTCTTGTCCTCGCGCCGCAGCTGCTCGATCAGGGAGCGGAACTCCCAGGTGGCCTCGGGGTCGAGGCTCGCGGTGGGCTCGTCGAGCACCAGCAGCCCCGGATCGCCGAGCAGCGCCTGGGCCAGCCCCAGCCGCTGCAGGTAGCCGCCCGACAGCTCGCCGGCGCGGCGGCGCGCGAGGTCCGACAGCCGTACCCGCGCCAGCGCCTCGCCCACCGCGCCGGCCGGAAGCCCGCGCAGCTCGGCGTAGAAGCCCAGCACCTGAGCGACGGTGCGGTCGCGCGGGAACTCGACCCGCTGCGGCACGTAGCCGAGGCCGCGGCGCGCGCGCGGATCGCGGGGAGGCAGGCGCTCGGGGCCGATCACGATCGTGCCGGCGTCGGGGTGCGCGAGCCCGAGCAGCAGCTTGAGCGTGGTGGTCTTGCCGGCGCCGTTGGGCCCCACGATCGCGAAGGTCTCGGCCCGCGCCACCTCGAACGACAGCTCGCGCACCGCGGTGACGGAGCCGTAGCGCTTGGTGACGCCCGCGACCCGGATCACGACCGCGACCCCGCACGCCGCAATCCCGCGAGCCCGGCGCCGAGCATGGCGAGGCTCATCGCCAGCGCGCCCCAGGCGCGGGGTGCTGAGGCCGCCGCGTCACCGGCCGCCCGTGAGGGCGGCACCGCCACCGGGCGCACCAGCGGATGGCGGTCGAGCGCCTCGCTGGGCCGGAGCGCCGGCATGACGCGCTCGGCGACCCCGAGCGCCACCACCGCCGGACTCTTCGCCAGCACCGTGAGGTCGGGATACTGCTTCGAGACGAACGCGAACGCGCCCACCGGTGAATAGGGCACGTCGCCCACCCCGTCGCCGTCGAGATCGTAGACCGGATTCTCGTCCCAGTAGTTGCCGCGCGCGCCGTCGTCGAAGCGGTTGTCGGTGTAGCGCATGTCGAGCGCCACCGGATAGTCGTTGCGGATGAAGTCGTTGGCGGCGAACTGGTTCCCGGCGCAGGAGGAGAAGATGAACAGCCCCCAGCCGTTGTTCTGGAACAGGTTGCCCCGGAACCGGTTGCGATTCGAGTTGTCCATGAACACGGCGATCGTGTTTCCGATCATGCGATTGTCGTTGAAGTCGCCGTCCGAGCAGTCCTTGAGCAGCAGCCCGTAGGTGCGCGACCCGCGGTTGAACGCGAAGTCGTTGTCGCGCACGTCGAGATGGTTCGAGAACATGATGGCACAGCCGGCCACGTTGCGCATGAACTGGTTCGAGCGCAGCCGGTTCTGCTGGCAGTACATGGTGTGGAGGCCGAAGCGCCCGTTGGCAGTCAGGATGTTGGACTCGATCGCGGTGCGGTTGGTGAACGACATGTAGACCGCGTCCTGGAAATGACGCACTGCGTTGCCGGAGATGCGGGCGGCGCTGCAGCTCCACAGGTGGATGCCGTTGCCGCTGCCGTCGCCCGCCATCGCCGCGCCGCTGGCGTCGAGCGCCACGCCGGTGTGCTCGACCCGCCCGCTCAGGTCGCAGTCCTCGATGCGCGCGCTGTCGGCGTGCTCCGCGTAGACGCCGTAGAGCACGTCGCGCACCCGCAGCCGGCGCAGCGTCACCCCGGCGCCGCGCACGATGTGGACCGCGGCATCGATGTTCATGATGTCCGCCCCGCTGCCCTCGAGCGCCAGGTCCTCGACCGTGGCGCCGGCGACCGCGACGGTGAGCACGGTGCCGCGGCCGCCGCCTTCGATTCGCGCGCCCGGCGTGCCGCGCAGCGTGAGGGGCGCCGTGATCACGAGCGGCCCGGGATGAGTCCCGGGCGCCAGCACCAGGGTGTCGCCCGGGCCGGCGGCCGCCAGCGCCGCGGCGGCGCCTCCGGGCGCCACCGTCACCGTGCGCGCCACCGGCGGCGGCGCGGCGCGGGGCGCGGCGCCCGCCCGGGCCGCGCCCGCCCCGGCCGCGCCCGCGAGCGCCAGCGCCGCCAGCGCCAGGGCCCGCGCCCGCATCGCTACCCCCGCCGCCTCGCGCCGGCGTCGCGGCGCTCGAGCCACAGCGTCAGCGGCCCCAGCAGCCAGGCGATCCCCAGCAGCACGGTCCCGGACCCGGGCAGGCTCAGCACCTTGAAGTTCGCCATCCGCTCGAAGCCGATCACCGGGGGCGTGAACGCCGGCAGCTTGAGGGCGGCGCGCGGGTCGAGGTCGTGGCCGTAGTGCCACAGCCAGGAGCCGAAATCCCAGAACATGTAGATCGCGAAGCCGGTGAAGCCGAGCCAGCCCAGGATCGCGAACCAGCGCCGGTTGACCAGCGCCGCGATCAGCGCGAACAGGCCGAACAGGCTCAGGGCCTGCGGCAGGTAGCTGAACTCGCGGAACTGATCGGCCGAGATGTCGTGCATGCCCACGTAGTGATTGAGGCGATTGATGGTGTCGAGGTTGCCGCGGATGGTGTTGGTGTAGATCGTGAGCGTGAGTCCCTCACGGTACTGCGGGGCCCACAGCTTCATGGTCCAGATCGGCAGCACGGGCAGGAAGAACACCGGCAGCAGGACCAGCGCCGCCAGCACCACGAAGCGCCGCTCGATCGGGCGCAGGTTGCGGGTCAGCGAGACGTTCATCGGAGCTCCTCGGTTCAACGCCGCGGCCAGCCGGGCCGTCCCCGCGGGGGCGCGGCGTCCGGCTGGCCGTGGACGACGGAGACTAGCGGGTCTCCATCAGCGCGGCCAGCTCGGCGACGCGCTTCGCGTCGGGGCGCTGGACCGCGGCCACCTTGACCCCCGGGGGCTCGACCTCGATGTAGGCCTGCATCTCCTGGTGCAGCGCGCTGCAGAAGTTCGAGCAGTAGAACGCGGTGATCCCCGCCTTCTCGGCCACCCAGCGCATGGTCTTCGTCTCCCCCGGCTCGACCTGCATGTCCTTGCTCGAGAACAGGATGCCGAACCCGTGGGTGATGTCCTCGTCCTGCTCCACGTTGGTGACGTGGAAGTAGATCGTGTCGCCCTGGGCGCAGCGGACGATGTCGGGCGTGAAGTGCGAGCGCACCGCGATCACGTAGGCGTCGACCCGCTTGCCCTTGCGCTCGATCCGGCAATCTTCGGCGCGCTTGGTCGCGTAGGGATTGTGGTTGTCGGCGAGCGCGTAGATCTTCAGCGACTTGATCTTCTCGGCGCGGATCATCTGCGCGTAGTGGGGCTCGGGATAGGTGGGGAAGTCGTAGAGCAGCTCCATCTTGGGCCCGCGCACGTCGATGAGCTGCGCGGCCTCGGGATGGGACGGCCCCACCGGCAGGTAGCGGTCCTTGGAGAGCTTGTCGAGCGCCACCACGTACTCGCCGGTCGGATGGCGGGTGTCGCCCTCCGACGCCATCAGGTGGCCGATCGAATAGTAGACGTCGATCTTGTCGACCACGTTCCAGGGCGGCCCGACCTTCCACTTCGCGATCTGCGAGTCCAGGAACAGCGAGGTGTAGGCGTAGCCCTTGCCGTCGAACTGGGTGTGGAGCGGCCCCAGGCCCACCGGCACCTTGGCCTCGATGCAGTCGTCGTACGACAGCACCGGAATGCCGTCGATCTCCTTCTGGAACTTCCGCGCGTCGATCGCGGCCTTGAGCTTGGCGAAGCTGTAGATGCTGACCTCGGCCTGCAGCTTGCCCGAGCAGCACACGTAGGCGCCGCTGGGATCGACGTCGACCCCGTGCGGGCTCTTGGGCACCGGCACCAGGTAGACGATGTCCTTGACGTCCCGGGGATCGAGCACCATCGCCTCGCCGATCCGGCGTCCCTTGCCGGCATCCATCGCCGCCTGCGCCGCCTGCCAGTTGACCGCGGCGAAGTAGTCCATCTCGTTCTGGGACGCCTTGACCTCGAGCGAGTCGTAGGCCTCCTCGCTGTTGTAGCAGGTGAAGAACTGCCAGCCCATGCTGGGGCCCTTGCCGGCGTCGGACAGATCCCAGTCGAACGGCGGCGTCAGGATCTCGAAGCCCAGCGACATGTGACCTTCCTTGCTCACCTTGACCCCGGCGATGATGCCCTTGAACGTCTTCTGGTAGTCCTCGACCTTGCTCACGGTCGGATAGGGAATCGGGATCGAGAAGCGCGAGGCCGCGAACACGTACTCGGTGTTGGGGGTCGGGAACGGACAGGCGTGGGCCGCCGAGATGTTGGGGATCGGCCCGAAGATCTCGCGGGTGGTGAAGTCGGTGAGATCGATGCGGGCGATGCGCGCGTTGGGCATGTCGTTGATGAACAGCCAGCGCCCGTCGTAGTCGCCGTCGGTCTCGGACAGCCCGGGGTGATGGGCATCGCCCCAGGTGAAGCCCTTGAGCATCGCCTTCGACTCCTCGTCGATCCCGTAGCCCTTGGCGGGCTCGGGGGTGAACACCGGAATGGTGGTGATGTAGCGGCACGACGGAATGCCGTAGACGAACACCTGCCCGGAGTGACCGCCCGACAGGAAGGCGTAGTACGCGTCGTGCTCGCCGGGCTTGACGTACACCTTCTGCGCCGCCGGGCTTCCGCCACCCGATCCGGCGCAACCCGCGCCGATGAAGCCCAGCCACGACACCAAGGCCGCGTGTCCAGCGGCGACGAACCAGCGTTTCACGACGCTCCTCCTTGTTCGGGCCCGGCGCTCACTTCGCCGCGGCCGCCTCGTGGTTCTTGCTCTTCAGGAACTCGATCACCGCGTGAGCCTCATCGGCGGTCAGTCCCTGATTGGGCATCTGAAGCGAGTACTGGGCGAACAGCTGGTGGGCGATCGGATCCTGCTTGGTCATGACGTCAGGATGGAGGATCTGGTGCTCCATCCAGGCCGCGGTGCGACGCATCGTCACCCCGTTCAGATCCGGGCACGAGATGCGCCGGCCAAAGCCGTGGCAGGCCGAGCAGCCCTTGCTCTGGAACAGCGCCTCGCCCTTCTTGACCAGCGACGGGTCGACCGGCGCCTCGCCGGCGCGCGGACCCGCGTCATAGGCCGACACCGTGGCGAGGCCGCCCGCCGGCGCCGCGGAGCCCGAGCCCGCGGCCGGGGCGCTGGCGCTCGAGCCGCCCGCCGGAGCGCTGGCGCTCGACCCGCCGGTATCGCCTCCCTTGCTGCAGCCCGTGACCATCACCGCCGCGATCAACAGTGCGGCGAGGATCCACGCCGCGCACGAACGATTCGAGCTCAACCCCATGAGTGAGGCTCCTCCCTGGACGTGGTGCCCGACCGGCGGGCGTGCAGGTCTCCCGCTCCGGAGCTCTCGGCCGCGGCGCTGCGCTTGACCACCAGCACGTCGCACGGCGCGTGGGTCACGACGTGGCTCGCCACGCTGCCGATCAGCAGCCGGGCGAGTCCGGAGCGACCGTGGGAGCCTACCACGAGCAGGTCGGCGCGCTCGCGGGTCGCGGCGTCCACCAGCACATCGCGCGGGTCACCGCTCACCGCGCGGCTCTCCGCCTCGAACCCCGCGGACGCTAGCTCGCGCTGGCCGCGCGCCGCGACCGTCCTGTAATGCTCGAGCTGCTCGTCCTCGACGGCCGGCGCGACGTCCGGGGCCGGCACATAGGCCTCGACGTACGCCCCGACCAGCGGCCGCACCGCCGCAATCACCACGACGCGCGTGCCGCGCGGCCAGCTCATCCGCTTGATCGCCTCGATCGCCGCCTGCGAATGCGGCGAGTCGTCCACGCCCACGATGATCTTCATCGCATACCTCCCGTAGGGCCGCGCGACCGGCGCGTCCCGATGCGCCAGTGGCATTCCGCAACCGGCATGCCAACCGCAGGAGCCGGTGGCAACCTCACGGAGAGGAGCGTTTGCGTTAGAGTAGCGGTGCAGGGGCGCCATTTCGGCATCGGGGCCGGCGTGAGCCCGCGGCCATCGCTGTCAGGCCGGCTGTCATTCCGGCAGGATGGAACTGCCGCCACGATCACGTCGCATCCGACGTCATCGTCAGGATGCGCGCGGATCGGGCGCTCAGCGCGGTGGCCGGCTCCTTGCAGTCTGACCCTCAGCGCGGCGTCCGCCGCGTGCGAGGAGGCTGATTGAAGAACGATTCCGCTCCGCGCGCGGGCCCGGCGCCCGCCGTGGCGCCCGCGCCGCCGCCTGCGGCCGCGCACCGCGGCTCCGGCCTCCACGGGCTGGACGCGGTCCTGAGGCCGCGCTCGGTCGCCGTGATCGGCGCCTCGCGCGAGCGCGGCACGATCGGGGCCGAGCTGTTCCACAACCTGATCGCGCACGGCTTCGCGGGCGTGGTGTATCCCGTCAATCCGCGCGCCCCGGTGGTGCAGTCGGTGCGCGCCTACCCCGACCTCGCCCATCTGCCGGGCCCGGTCGATCTCGCGCTGATCGCGGTGCCGGCGGCCCAGGTGCTGGAGGCGGTGCGGGCCTGCGCGGCGCACGGGGTGCAGGGCGTGGTGGTGATCAGCGCCGGTTTCAAGGAGGTGGGCGACGAGGGGGCGGCGCGCGAGCGCGAGTTGGTCGAGGTGGTGCGCGCCCACGGCATGCGGCTGGTGGGGCCGAACTGCCTGGGCGTGGTGAACACCGAGCCCGCGGTGCGCCTCGACGCCACCTTCGCCCCGGTCTTCCCGCCGCCCGGCAAGGTGGCCTTCTCCTCGCAGAGCGGGGCGCTGGGCCTCGCGATCCTCGAGACCGCGACCCAGCTCAACCTCGGGATCTCCCACTTCGTCAGCATCGGCAACAAGGCCGACGTGTCGAGCAACGACCTGATCGAGTACTGGGAGCGCGATCCCGGCACCGCGGTGATCCTGCTCTATCTCGAGTCGTTCGGAAATCCACGCCGCTTCACGCGCATCGCGCGACGGGTGGCACGCCGCAAGCCGATCGCGATCGTCAAGAGCGGGCGCACCCGCGCCGGGATGCGCGCCGCGATGTCCCACACCGGCTCGCTCGCCGGCACCGACAAGGCGGTCGACGCGCTGTGCGTCCAGTCGGGCGTCATCCGCACCGACACCATCGAGGAGCTGTTCGACGTCGCGATGCTGGTCGCCCACCAGCCGATTCCGCGCGGGCGCCGGGTCGGCATCGTCACCAACGCCGGCGGCCCGGGCATCATGGCCTCCGACGCCTGCGAGAGCCACCGGCTCGAGGTGCCGGAGCTGGGCGAGGCGACGCTCGAGGGGCTGCGGGCGTTCCTGCCGCGCGAGGCCGGGATCCGGAACCCGGTCGACATGATCGCCTCGGCCCGCCCCGAGTCGTTCGAGCGCGCCGTGCACCTGGTGGCGGATGATCCCGGCATCGACGCCGTGCTGGTGATCTACGTGCCGCCGATCGTGACCCAACCCGAGGAGGTGGCGCAGGCGATCGTGCGCGGCGCCGAGGCCGCGGGCCACGCGGCGGCGGCGCGCGGCGTGCCGGCCAAGCCGGTGCTGGCCTGCTTCATGGGCTCGCACGGCGTTCCCGACGCGCTGCGCTCGCTGAGCGAGAGCAACGTGCCCTCCTACACCTTCCCCGAGTCGGCGGCGATCGCGCTGGCGCGCGCGGCGGACTACGGGGTGTGGCTCGCCAAGCCCGAGGGCCGCATCCCGGCGCTGGGCGAGATCGACGGATCGCGCGCCGACGACGCGATCGCCGGCGCCCTCGGCCGCGCCGCCGCGGGCGCCCCGGCGTGGCTGCGGCCCGCCGAGGTGCGGGCGCTGCTCGGCGCCTACGGGATCGCGAGCCCCGAGCAGGCGGTGGCGACCGACGCCGATGCCGCCGTGGCGGCGGCGCGGCGCATCGGATTCCCGGTCGCGGTCAAGCTGGTCTCGGACGCGGTGACCCACAAGTCCGAGGTCGGCGGCGTGGTGCTCGACGTCGCCGACGAGTCCGGGGTGCGCGCCGCCTTCACGGGCATCGCGGCCCGGTTGCGGACCGCGGGCCAGGCGCGCGACATGCAGGGCGTGGCGGTCCAGGCCATGGTGCGCGACGGCATCGAGGCGATCGTCGGCGTCACCCACGATCCGTCGTTCGGCCCGATGTTGATGTTCGGCCTCGGCGGCACCCAGGTCGAGCTGCTGAAGGACGTGGTGTTCCGGCTGCCCCCGATCACCGACCTCGACGCCGCGGAGATGGTGCGTGCGCCGCGCGGCTTCCCGCTGCTTGAGGGCTACCGCGGCGGCCCCGCCGCCGATATCGCCGCGCTCGAAACCCTGCTGCTGCGCGTCTCGCAGCTGGTGGGCGATCACCCGGAGATCGTCGAGATGGACTTGAACCCGATCAAGGCGCTGGCGCCGGGCCGCGGTTGCCGCGTGGTCGATGCGCGGGTCGCGGTGCGCGCATGAGCCCGGCCGCGCTTGCGTTCGCGGGCCGGCGCTGCGACGATTTGGGGTCATGTCAGACCACTCCGACCCCGCCGGGCGGGACACCGTGAGTCCGCGGCCGTCCGACCTCTCGAGCTGGCGTCCGGACCGCATCGACGCCGAGCAGGTGCGCCCCATCCTGCCCCAGCTCATCGACTCGCTGTCCGACGCGCTGGTGGTGGTCGACCGCCACCGCCGCGTGGTGGCCGCCAATCGCCGCTACGTCGAGGCGTTCGGGACCCGGGGCCCCGAGATCGTCGGCTCGTTCTGTCAGGACTCGCTGCGCTGTCCCGCGCTCGAGCCGGTCAGCGTCGGGGGCGCGGCCCCGGGCGCGTTCCGCTGCCAGGCCTGCAGCGCGATCGAGCACCACCAGCCGTTCCGCGAGATGCGCATGGTCACCAGCGCCGACGGGGTCACGCGCCGCTGGGAGGCCACCTTCAGCCCGGTGGTGGGCGCCGACGGCCAGGTGTCCCACGTGGTCGAGGTGTGGCGCGACGTCAGCGAGCGCAGCCATCTCGAGGCCCAGCTCGCGCACAGCGAGCGCCTCGCCTCGCTCGGCATGCTGGCGGCCGGCGTGGCCCACGAGATCAACAACCCGATGGCCTCGATCCTGGCCGGGGTCGAGCGCCTGGGCCGCTGGCTCAAGCGCGCCGCCGGCATGGATGCGGAGCGGCGCGACGAGGCGGCGCGCATCATCGACGGCCTCGAGGGCGCGGTGCTGCGCTGCCGCGAGACCACCGAGAAGCTGATGCTGCTGGCCCAGCCCTACCGGCCCGAGGCCACCTGGGTCGACGTCAACCGCGCGGTGCGCGACACGCTGTCGCTGCTCGGCTACCAGATGGGCCGCCAGGGCGTGCGCGGGGTCGAGGAGCTGGACCAGAATCTGCCCACGGTGCTGGCGCGCGAAGCCGGGCTGCGCGGCGTGGTCACGAACCTGGCGATCAACGCGCTGCAGGCGATGCCGGGCGGCGGCACGCTGACGGTGCGCACCCGGCGCAATGGCGAGCGGGTGCGCATCGAGGTCGAGGACACCGGCACCGGCATCGACCCGGCGGTGATCGACCGTATCTGGGATCCGTTCTTCACCACCAAGCCGGTCGGCCAGGGCACCGGGCTCGGCCTGTCGATCACGCGTCAGGTGGTGCAGCGCCACCACGGCACGATCTGGGTCGAGAACCGCCCCGGGCACGGGGCGCGCTTCGTGGTCGAGATCCCCGTCCAGACCTCGGGAGGACCGCTTGGCTGAGATCTCGCTGCTGCTGGTCGACGACGAGGACTTCTTCCGCAAGAGCGTGGCCGAGGAGCTGGGCCAGACCGGCTACGCGGTCGATAGCGCCCGCAACCTCGAGGAGGCGCGCGCCCTGCTGCGCCAGCGCCAGTACCACGTCGCGCTGCTCGACGTGCGCATGCCGGACGGCAACGGTCTCGACCTGCTGCGCGAGATCCGCGAGGGCTCGCCGGGCACCGAGGTCATCATGCTGACCGCCTACGGCACGGTCGAGGAGGGGGTGCGGGCGATGAAGGACGGCGCCTACGACTTCCTCACCAAGCCCTGCAAGCTCAGCGAGCTCGAGGCGGTGCTGGAGAAGGCGCTGCAGCGGCAGACCCTGGAGCGAAACGCCACGGCGCTGGAGCGCGAGGTGCAGCGGCTGCAGCCCGGCGCGCGCCTGGTCGGGCAGTCGCCGCCGATGCGCGAGCTGCAGCGTCTGATCGCCCGGGTGGCGGCCACCGACTTCACGGTGCTGATCCGCGGGGCCAGCGGGGTCGGCAAGGAGCTGGTGGCGGCCGAGGTCCATCGCCTGAGCCCGCGCAGCAAGCAGCCGTTCGTGGTGGTCGACTGCGCCTCGCTGCACGAGAACCTGCTGCAGAGCGAGCTGTTCGGGCACGAGAAGGGCGCCTACACCGGCGCGATCAGCCTCAAGCACGGGCTGTTCGAGGTCGCCGACCGCGGCACCATCTTCCTCGACGAGATCGCCGAGCTCACCCCGGCGCTCCAGGTCAAGCTGCTGCGCGTGCTGGAGAGCGGCACGTTCCGGCGCGTCGGCGGCACCGTCGACATCCGCGTCGATGTCCGGGTGATCGCCGCCACCAACCGCTCGCTCGAGACCATGATGAAGGAAGGCGCGTTCCGCGAGGATCTCTACTACCGCCTCAACGTGTTCTCGATCCACCTCCCGGCGCTGCGCGAGCACCCCGAGGACATCCCGGCCCTGATCGAGCACTTCATCCACAACTTCTCGATCGCCCCCAAGCGCTCGATCACGGTGTCGGAGGAGGCGATGGAGGTGCTGCGCCGCTATCGCTGGCCCGGCAACGTGCGCGAGCTCAAGAACGTCATCGAGCGCGCCCTCATCCTGTGCGACCAGCAGGTCATCGAGCGCGATCACCTGCCGATGGGGGTGCGCATGGGCCCGCCGTTCGGCGCCGACGAGCAGACCGGCGCGCTCCTGACCCTCGAGGAGGCGGAGCGCGGCTACATCCGGCGGGTGCTCGACGAGTGCGGCGGCCACCGCCAGCGGGCCGCGACGATCCTCGGGATCAGCGAGCGCACCCTGTACCGCAAGCTCCAGGAGCTGGGGCAGGCCCAGGCGTCGTCCTGACCCGGGCGGTCCTCCCCGGGGGGCGGCCATGTCATTTTTCAGCGCCACCTGACAGCCTGACAACCCCGGGGGCCGCCACCCCGGCCCTCCGCCCGCGCGCCGGGGCGCCGAAAGGCGCGCTTCCTGCGCCATCACCGCCCCCGCGGCGCCAGCCGGCCCCGGGCACATGGCTTGCTTCCAGTTATCTCCGAGCGGCGGCCGTCCGGTGGTGAATGGGATGGAACATCGGGCGCCCCTGCGGAACGTCCGCAAGCCCGCGGCCGCCGCCCATCCTGACGAGGACGCCTCGATGCCCACGGCCGGGGGCCGGCACCGTACCACCCAGCCCGATGCGCAGGTCACCGCGCGGCCGCGGGTGCTGATCTCCGAGCCCCGCGGCCTCGATTCACCGCCGATTGCCGAGCTGCTCGACCCCGCGGCCTACGATGTGGTGTGGTGCAACGGGGAGCAGGACGTACTCGAGCAGCTGGTGCAGCGGCGTCCCAGCGCGCTGGTGTTCGCGATCGGCCCCGGGCATCCGAGCGAGATCACGCTGCTCCACCTGCTGCGCCGCATCGCGCCGGCCCTGCCGATGATCCTGGTGGCGACCACGCCGTCGCTCGAGACCCAGAAGATGACGCAGGAGCTGCGCCCCATCTACTACGTGGTGCGCCCGGTGGACCGCGCCGAGATCCACGAAGCAATCGCGGCCGCGATCGCGCCGCGCGGTCAGCGGCCGCCGGGCTGAACGCAGGCCGGGCGGGGCCGGCGCAGGGCGCTACGGCACCGGCGCAATCACCACCGTGCCGGCCACCGGCGCCTGGGGATCGAGCTTGCTCTGGCGCTCGATGCGCGCGGGGTTCCCGAGCGTCACCAGCGCGAGCTGCCGCGCCGCGTCGCCCAGCAGCGCGCCGGCCTGCTCCTGGCCGCGGGCGGTCACGACGATGCGGTAGCGGCGATCCGCCGTCGCCCCGTGGTTGATCCAGCCCGCCGCCTCGAGCACGATCGGCGCCACCGCGGTCGCCGGCGCTCCGGGCGCCACGCTGAGCTCGGCGCCCGAGAACACCAGGATCGGCCCCTCGGCCGAGTCCACCCGGTAGGCCGAAACGTCGAACCCCTGCCCCACGAAGCTGCGCTTGTTCCCCGCCTTGTCCCAGGCCTCGAAGACATGGCTGTAGGTGAGGCCCGGCACCGCGAGCAGGCCAAAGCGCGTGCGCCCGTCCCACGCGATCTGGCGCGGCGGTTCCCCGTGACCCTCGAAGCTCGCCACCGCATCGCCGCGCGAGTCCGCGATGGTGAGGCGCCAGCGTTCCACGCCCTGCACCGCCGGTGCGAACCGCGCCACCGCGCCGGCGGTGAAGCGCTGAAGCCAGGGATGGGCGAGGTACGGTGAGGGCTCACGCGCGGTGCTGCCGATCAGCGGCGCGCTGAAATCGGGCGCCCCGCGCTCGAGCACCGCGGCGGGACCGCCGCTCGCGAGGCCCGGGGCCTGTTCGGGATCGACGTCGAGCGTCAGCTCGGGCCGCTGGTAGTCGATGCGGATGCGATCCTCGCCCTCGATCGTGAGGCTGCGGAACACCGTGCCCTCCTGGCCGCCCTTCAAGGTCTGGACGCTGTCGCCGGGCGCCTTGACCGCGCTTGCAACGGCGGCGCGCTTCGCCCGCGTCGCGCGCGGAGCGGCGGCGGACTTGACCGCCGGGGTCGGGGAGGCGGCGGGCTTGAGCGCCGGGGTCGAGGGCGCGGTCGGCTTGACCGCCGGTGTGGCCGCGGTGGGCGAGCCTCCGGCTCCGGTCGCGGCGGGCGTGACCGCCGGGGTCGAGGGCGCGGCCGGCTTGACCGCCGGTGTGGCCGCGGTGGGCGAGCCTCCGGCTCCGGTCGCGGCGGGCGCGCTCGCCCCTGCGGTCGCGGCGCGCGCTGTCCCGGCGCACCACAGGATCGCGATCGTGAGCAGCGCGGCGCGGCGCGTGAGACTTCGATCCGACATGACGCTCCTCCCCTGGTTCATCCGGCGTCACGCAGCCGGAAACGGAAGGTGATGGTCCCCCATTGCTCGCCCGTGCTGCCGCTCGGCAGCGCCTGGAACCGCCAGGCGCGCAGAGCGGTGCGGGCACTCTCGTCGAAGTCCTCGAACCCCGCGGTCTTCTGCACCAGCACGTTCTCGCGCACCGAGCCATCGGAGCGCACGACGAAGTAGAGCGTCACCGAGGCCTCGACCGCCTCACGCTTGGCCCACTCGGGATAGACCGGCTTGACCTGCGACAGGATCGCCCGATCCGAGACCGGCCCCATCAGCGCGGCGCCCGCCAGCATGCGGCGCGCGGTGCCCCCGGCCGCCGCGGTGGCGGGAGCCGCGGTCGCGCTCTCGGGCAGATGGGTCGCCACTACCGCGGGATCGGCGCTCGCGCCGGTTCCTTGAACGCGACGCAGCTCGAGCCCCGGCCGGTCGACCGCGCCGTGCCGCAACGCCAGCGCCGGGCCGGCGGACGGAGCCCCCATCGCTCCCACCACGGCCGGCGCGGGGGTCGACGGAATCGGCGTGACCGCGGTGCCGGCCACCGGATCCGGGGTCGAGCCGTGCTGCAGCGCCTCGAGCCGCGAGCTCATGCGGTCGTCGAGGGTGAGCGTGCCCGGATCGCTCACCTGGGCGCGCCGCAGCGCCGGCACCGGAGACGTCACGGTCGGGGCGTCGGCGGGCGCCGGGCTGGCGGCGGCGCTCGGGATCTCGGCCGGATCGGCGTCGAGCCAGGCGATCTCGGCCAGCGTCGGGTCGTGTTGCTCGGTGGCCTGGTGGAACACGATCAGCCACAGCAGCAGCAGCACGTGGAACACCACGCTCGCCGTCATCGACCAGCGGGTGCGGACCGCATCGCCTCGCAGAGCCAGGGTCGCGGCGCTCACGGCCGGGCCCCCGGATCCTGGCGTGTCGCCACCGCCAGGCGGTGGGCGCCGGCGGCGCGGGCGTCGGCCAGCAGGCGCCGGATCTCGCCGTAGGGCACCCCGGTGTCGGCGCGGATCACCACCAGCACGTTGTCATTGCCGGGACGGGCGAGCACCGTGGCCAGCGCGGCGCGCAGCTGCTCGCGCGCGATGCGCTGGCGGTCGAGCGCCAGGTCGCCGTTCGCGGCGCGGGTGATGCTGACGTTGCGCTCGTCCTCGGCGCCGCGGGTGTGGGCGCGTGGCAGGTCGACCGACAGATCGGCGACCGTCAGCATCGGCGCGGTGACCAGCAGGATGGTCACCAGCACCAGCGCGACGTCGATGATCGGCGTCACGTTGATGCGCGTGATCAGGTCGGTAGGAGTGACGTGACGGTGGCGCATCAGCTCCCCACCACCACGATCTGGGCGGCGCCCAGGGCGCGCGCCTCGTCGAGCACGTCGACGAACGCTCCATGGGTGACGCCGTCGGCGCACCGCACCACCACCACCCCGCCGGCGTTGGCCTTGAGCAGCGGTCCCAGGGTGCCGGCCAGCTGCGCGCGCGCGACCACGGTATGGTTGACGCGCACGGTCTGCTCCGAGAGCAGCGCGATGTCGATCCGCGACGGGACCTTCACCGGGGTCGCGCGGCGCGCGCCGGCGCTGCCGGTGTTGAAGGCGATGCTCGACTGGAGCGCAAGCGGCGTCGCAACCATCAAGATCACGACCAGCACCAGCGACACGTCGATCAGCGGCGTCATGTTGACGTCGAAGATCCCGTGGCCGTGGGGCGCCCGCGCTCGCCGGCTCACGCCGACTCTCGCGCCGGGGCCAGCGGCTCGTTGTGTCCGGCCGGCCCGGTGGCGCGCGCGTCACGGGGCCGGCCCGCCTCGGCGAGCGCGATGCGCAGCACGCGGGCGTGGTTCTCGGCCACCGTCAGCAGCACGGTGATACGGCGCACGAAGTGGTTGTAGAGCATCACCGCCGGCACCGCGACCATCAGCCCCGCCGCGGTGGTGAACAGCGCCTCGGCGACGCCCGCCGCCACCACCGACGGCCCGGCCGAGCCGGTGCGGGCCATGTCGTGGAAGGCGCGCATGATGCCCCACACCGTACCCAGCAGCCCGATCAGCGGCGCGGTGTTGCCCATGGTGCCGAGCACGCCCAGGTTGCGATCCAGCTTCAGGCGCTGCTCGCTGAGCGCGATCTGGAGCTGGTCCTCCTGCGCCTCCTCGGACAGGTTCGCGTGCTTGATCACGCGGGCCGCCACCGCGCCGGCGGGATGCTTGCAGTTGGCGCACGGCCACAGGGCCTCGCCCAGGCTGCCCGTGCGCACCCGCTCCAGCACCTCGGTCAGCATCGCGTCGGGGTTGCCGCGCTGCTGCATGAAATACAGCGCGCGCTCGATCGCGAAGCCGAGCGTGATCACACTGCAGGCGAAGATGACGAGCATGACCGGGCTCGTGCGCATCGCCGCGATCCAGTCCATGTTTTCGAACATCGTGCGTCTCCTTGCGTGAGGGATGAAACGGCGTCCTGGCGCCGGTCAGTGCCGGCCGGCACTCTCGAGCTGCGCCACCCGGCCGGCCGCGGCGGCGGCCAGCTCGTGATCGCTGGCGTTGCGGGCGATGTCCCGGTAGGCGGCCAGCGCCCGCGGGTAGTCGTGGCGTTTCTCACACAGCGCCGCGACCCGCGCCACCGCCGACAGGCGGTAGGGATCGTCGCGCCGCCCGCTGGCCGCGGCCTGCTGGTAGGCGGCCAGCGCCGCCGCCGCCTGCCCCAGCTGCTCGCGCACCTTGCCGAGCCGGTAGCCGGCCTCGGCGGCCAGCGCCGGGCGCGGATGCTCGAGCAGCGCACGCTCGTACTCGGCGCGCGCCTCGTCGCTGTGGCCGGCGGCCTCGTCGAGGTCGCCGAGCTGGTCGGCGACGTCGGCGGCGCGCTCATCGTGCGGGAACTCGGCGCGGTGGTGCTCGAGCTCGGCGCGCGCGGCCTCGGTGTCGCCCAGCTCGCGGCGGCACAGCGCCAGGTTGTAGCGCGATGCCGAACGCACCTCGGCGCTGGTGCTGTCGTCCAGCACCCGCGTGAACGCCAGCGCCGCCGGCGTGTAGTCCTTGGCCCCGAAGGCCAGCAGCCCGAGGCGGAACTGCACCATCGACTGGAGCGGACTGCCGGGGAAGAACGAGGCGAACCCTTCGTAGGCGCTGCGCGCTTCATCGGGACGGTTGGCGTGCACCAGGGCGTCGGCCATCAGGAACTGCGCCTGATCGGCGGCCGAATAGCCCGGGAACCCGCTGACCACGCGGCGGAAGCCGTCGGCGGCTTCGCCCCAGCGCTGGGCCTGGTAGTCGCGACGGGCGATCTGGAACTGCGCGTCGGCGGCGAAGGCGCTGGCGGGGAACTGCTCCACCAGCCGCGCCAGCACCTGCTGGCCGTCGGGCCGTTGGCTCAGGCGGTAGAGCGCCAGCTCGGTGCCGCGCCGCGCCTCGCGTCCCTCGGGCCGGTCCGGGAAGCGCGCGATGGTGGCCGAGAAGCCGGCCAGGGCCGCGGCGTCGTCGCCGGCGTTGTAGTCGCACTGGGCGAGGCGCAGCATCGCCAGCGCCGCCGCCGGGCTGTCGGCGAAGTGCTCGAGCAGGCCCTGATAGCTGCGCTTGGCGTCGCGGTACTGCTCGGCCTCGAAGTAGGCGTCGCCCATGCGTGCGAAGGCGCGCTCGGCGAGCGCCGATCCCGAGCTGTCGCGCACGATGGCCTCCCAGCGGTCCACGGCGTCGCCGGCGCGGTCGAGCCTCAGGTAGCACAGGCCGCACTGGTACAGCGCCTCGAGCCGCCGCGGGTGATCGGGATAGCGGCGCGTGAAGTCCTCGTAGGCCGAGGCGGCCTCGCGATAGCGCTTCTGGTTGAAGCGCTCGTGGGCGATGTCGAGCAGCGCGCCGGCGAGCAGCGTCGGATCCGCGGGGCCGGCGCGGCGCTCGAGCAGCCGCTGCTCGCAGGCGATCGCCAGGCTGTCGCGCCCCTCGCGCGCGAAGGTCCAGGCCAGCAGCTGGAGCGCCTCGGCGCCCACCGGGCGGTCGGGGAACTCGCGCGTCAGACCCTCGAGCGCCAGCTGGGCCTCGGGGTAGCGGGCCTGGGAGGCCGAGGCGTCGGCGTCGATCAGCACCGCCCACGCGCGCCACGGCGAGTGGCTGGGCGGCAGCTGGCTGAGCAGCAGGTGGGGCGCGCCCGACAACTGACCGAGGTTGCCGGCCTGGTGCCAGGCAAGCTCCAGCATGCACAGCGCCGCCTCGGTCAGCTCCTGCTGGTCGGGGGTCGCGAACGCCACCCGCCCGGTGCTGTCGCGGCGCGCGGCGACGCGGTCGAGCACCAGCTGGAAATAGGGCGCCGCGGGTACCGGCCGGTGCAGCTTCATCAGCCCCACGCCGGCGAGGTAGGCGGCGGCCGGCGCCTCGGGCTCGAGCGGGTAGCCCGACACCACCGCCTGGTAGGCGCTGGTGGCATCGGCGCCCCGCCCCATGCGGTCGAGGCAGCGCGCCACCTGATACTGCGCGCTGGCCGCGATCGCGTGCCGGAAGTAGGTGGTCAGGACGCGGTTGAGCTCGACGATCGCCTTGGCGGGTTCGCCGCGCGCCATCAGCACCTCGCCGACCAGGAACTGGGCGCGCGCCGCGACGTCGGTGCCGGCGTGGCGCGCGGCCACGTCGCGCAGCCCGACCAGCGACGAGTCGAGGTCGCCGGCGAGGAACAGGGCCCCGGCCGCGCGCAGCTCGGCCTCGGCGCGCACCGCCGGGTCCGAGACGCGCTGGGCGACGCGCGCGAACTCCTCGGCTGCGCTGCGGTGGTCGCCGGAAGCGAGGAAGGCGTTGGCCTTGGCGAGCAGGGCGTGGTCGCGAAGTGGCGAGTCCGGGAAGCGCTCCGCGGTCTCCTGGAACAGCGCCGCCGCCTTGAGCCGCGAGCCCTGGGCGTCGCTGCACAGCGCGGCGAGATAGGTCGCCGCCGCACCCCAGGCGCTGCCGTTGTCGGCGCCGCCGGCCAGCGCGCGGCGCGGTCCCAATGCCGCGATCGCCTCGGCGGGACGGCCGCCGAGGTAGAGCGTCAGGCCGCGCGCCAGGCGCACGCGCGGGTCGGTCTGCATCCACGGCGCGCTGGCGATCAGCTGATCGAGCGCCTGGCGTGCCGCGGGGGTCTCCCCGCGGCGCAGGGCGTTGCGCGCCTCGGCGAGACGCGCCTCGGGCAGGAGCGGGCTCTCGGGGAAGCGCTTCTCCCAGCGGCTCCAGGCGCGCGCCGCCCCCGCATCGTCCCCCGACGCCTCGAGCGCCTGGATGGCCCCGAACTCGGCGTCGGGCGCGAACGGGCTCCGCCCCGCGACCTCGCCGGCGCGGCCGAAGGCCTCGGCCGCCGCGTGGTAGTCGCCGAGCTCGTAGCGCAGCGCGCCGTCGAGCGCGCGCACGGCGAAGCGCGCGTCCGCATCCTTGTCGCCGCCGGGCGCCGGCAGCGACTCGCCGACCCGATGCAGCGCCTCGACCCGCGCCGCGCCGCCCAGCAGCCGCGCGGCCTCGAAGTCGAGCCCGGCGCGCCGCAGGCCGGCGTCGGGATCCGACGCCGGGGTCGCGGGCGTCGCCGCCGCGCGCGCCCGCGCCCGGGCGTCACAGCGACCGGGCGCGATGGGGAGTGCGGCGGCGGCCAGCAGCGCGGCCGCGACCGCGAGATGCCTCCCGGCGTGGATCACGGCTGAACCGGGATCACCGGCACGCTGCCCTGCGGGCCGCTGGTCGAGATCTCCAGCGCGCGCACCGTGGACTCGAGGATCCGACCCTGACGATCCCGGACCTCGAGATGATAGCGATAGGTGCCGTCGGCGAGCGGCAGGCCGGTCTCGTCCTTGCCGTCCCACTCGATGTGGGGCGAGGGCGCGCCCTCGCCGCCGAAGCGCCGCACCACGCGGTCCGACTTGTCGACGATCTCGAGCGCCCAGCTCTCGGGCGTGCCCTTGGTGCGCGCGTTGAGCGAGATGCGCGTCACCGCGTGCTCACCGGTGGGCGAGAACACCTCGGGGTCGGCGTGCGAGCTGGCGTAGAAGCCCCCGAAGCGGTACGAGATCCCGACCCGGTGGGTCATGCCGAGCGGGTGGTCGGCGACCCCGTAGTCGATGTCGTAGCGCGGCGAGACCTGGTAGGAGAAGCCGCCGGTGGCGCGGGTGTCGTCGTAGCCCACCCGCATCGTCAGCCCCTGGAACAGGTGGTACTCGCTGCCGACGCGCATCTGGGTGCCGAGGCCCTGGGACTGGTCGAGCTCGCCGAACAGCGTCGCGCGGCCGCCCAGCACGCTGAGCGCGGCCCCGGCCCGCACCAGGCTCGGCCAGGGCTCGGCGACGTCGCGCAGGGTGATGCGCGGCCCGCCCAGGTTGGCGGCCGACAGGCCGACGCGGAGCGCCGGGGTCAGGCTCACGATCCCGCCCAGGTCCATGCCGAAACCGCCGCCGTTGAACGCTTCGATGGTTTGCTGCACCACCTTGACGTTGGCGCCCAGCGCGAGCCGGGGCGTGAAGCTCTTCGCCAGGGTCAGCAGGTAGGCGGTCTCGCCCTCGCTGAAGCTGCCGAGCGGGTTGTTGAGGGCGTCGGTGCGCTGGAAGTCGCCGGAGCCGAGCGACAGCACGCTGACGCCGACGCTCGGCCAGCGGCTGCCGGGCACCGCCAGGCCCACCGCGTTGATCGAGGTGCCCTCATAGAGCAGCGCGGTCTCGAAGCGCAGCTGGTTCTGATCGAGCAGCGGGAGCCCGGCGGGATTCCACAGCGTGCCCAGCGCGTCGTCGGCGCTGGCGACGAACGCGCCGCCCAATCCGAGGGTGCGGGCGCTGCTGTACTGGGTCAGCCACTCGCCGGCGCTGCCGGCGACCCCGGTCTGCGCGACGGCGCTCGAGGCGCCGGTCGCGACCAGGACCGCGGCCAGGACCAGGCGATGGACGAGTTGACGATGGCGGTGCATGGATCCTCCTCCCTAGCGGACGACGGCGACCTTGCGCCGCATGACCAACCCGCGAGCCTCGATGAAGACCACGTAGCCGCCGCTGGCGACCGCGCTGCCGTGGCCGTTGCGCCCGTCCCAGCTCCACGCGTTGAGGCCGGCATGGCCCCCGGTCGCGCCGCCCGCGAAGGTCTCCTCGCGCACCAGGTCGCCGCTCTGGGTGAAGATGCGCAGCGTCACGTTCGAGTCGTCCTTGAGCTTGTAGGCGATGGTGGTCGCCTCGGCCGGCGGATGGAATGGATTGGGATAATTGGTGATCGTCCCGCCCGGCGCGCCCGGGTCGACCAGGGCGACCTGGAGGTTGAGATCGGCGCTCAGGGGGCCCGAGATCGCGCGGATGTGGTCGGTCTCGTCCATGCGCGGGCTCAGGAAGTCGGCGCGGGCCACCCCGACCGAATCGGTGAGGGAGTCGACCGCGGTGAGCGTGCCGGTGCCGAGCACCAGCACGAACCGCTCCGCCTGGGCCGGGACGCCGTTCGAGTAGGCGTCCACGACGCGGCCGCTGATGGCGGCGTGTCGGTTCCCGCCCACCCAGGTCGGCGTGCTGGTGAGCTGGATCGCGGTGGGCGCACCGGGCAGGATCGTGATCGGGCCGGTGATGCCGGGCGCGTTGCCGGCGTTGTCGCGCACCACCAGGACGATCGGCTCGGCGAAGGTGTAGGTCTCGGTCACCGAGCGCTGGCCCTGGAGCAGTTGGAACTCGGTGGTCAGCAGGGTGCCGCGGCCGCCGGCGCGCGTGCCCGCGTTCTGCACCTCGACCGTGACGAACGAGTTGATGTCCTGGATCACGCTGCCGGCGTCGTTCACCACCTTGACGGCGAGCGTGAACGTCTGCCCGGCCAGGGCGCTGGCCGGGGACACCGAGGCCTCGAGATGGAAGCCGGTGCTGATCGCCCTGACCTGCGTGTTGCCGCCCTGGATGGCGGGGTTGCTCGCGTCGCTCACGATGATCTGCTGGAAGCCGCCGGTCGCGAGCTTGACGTTCATGTCGGCGCGGCCGTCGACCAGCGCCTGGTCGGGCGGCAGGGTCGCCAGCGGGTCGCCCGAGGTCAGGTGGGCGACGTCGGTGACGCCGGTGACCGGGTTCCACCACGCGTCGGTGGCCAGCACGGTGCAGGTGAAGGCGTAGTTGATGGACTCGTCGGTGGCGGTGCCGGTGCGCCCGCTCGCGGTTCCGGGGGCCGGCGACTCGCCGGGGGCGAGCACCAGCAGGCGGGCGAAGGCCCCGCCGGTGAGCGTCACCGCCGCCGACGTGTCGGCGGCCACCCCGGAGTTGGCGAGGTCGCGCGCCCAGATGATCTGGGGGCCGGTGCGGTAGAGCATGGTCGGGATGAGGACCTGGCCGTTCACCAGCGTGGTCTCGGCGGGGAGACGCGCGAAGGCGTCGGTCGAGCCGAGGGCGATCGAGTCCGACACGCCCGGCACCATGTTCCACCACGCGTCGACCGCGCGGACCGTGACCGTGAACGCGGCTCCCGCGCTCTGCCCGGTCGGCGTCCCGGTCTTGCCGGTGGGTGTGCCGCCACGCGCGGTCTCGCCCGGCAGCAGCACCTGGAGCCCGGCGAGCGCGCCCGGCTGCACGACGAAGTTGTTGCTGGTTCCGGTGTGAGGCGGGGAGCTGAAGTCCGAGCAGGTGATCGAGACCGCTCCGCCCGCGCCCTTGAAGGTCACCGGGCCGCTCCACAGACCGTTCACGAAGTTGACCAGCTCCGGGCTGATGCTCCCCGACCCGGTGTTGGCGATCAGCAGCGCCTGGGCGGTGTAGTTCGGGATGGTGTTGCCGCTCGCGTCCGTGGCGCGGATCGAGACCGCGCCGGGCGTGCCGGCGACCTGCGGGGACGAGATCGGAGCGATGACGAACTTCGCCGCCCCGGCCGGCAGCACCGAGAGGGGGTCGCTGGTCATGCTCAGGATGCTGCCGTTCGACTGGTCGGAGACCGTGATGGTCTGGCTGCCGACCGTCCGCAGCGTCGCGCTGAGCGCGACGTAGCCGTTGTTCAGCGACCCCGACGACAGGGTCGCGCTCGCGTCGCTCGAGGTCAGGCGCACGGCGTCGAAGCCCGCCACCGGGTTCCACCAGTTGTCGGTCTCGTACACGCCCACGGTGAAGGGTTGTCCCGCGGTCTGGCTCGCGGCCGAGCCGCTGAGACCCGTGGGGCTGCCGGGCAGCGCGGTCTGGCCGGGGAGCACGACCTGGACGCGGGCCGCGGGCCCGGGGTGGACGGTGAACGGATCGCTGGTGCCGTTCTTGCCGGGCGCGCTCTCGAGCCACGCGTAGAAGTTGACGTTGCCGCGGTTGATCGAGGTCTCATCCGCGCGGTAGGCGGCGATCGGCCCGGTCCAGGTCCCGCCGCTGAGCGTCACGGTCGCGGGCGAGGTGAAGCCGTCGCCGTAGCTGGTGGTCTCCTTGACGCGCACCGTGCCCGAGTAGCCGCTCACCGTGCGGCCGCCCGCGTCCACGGCGGTGAGCGTCATGGTGAAGGGCACGCCGGCGTACTGGTTCTTCTGGGTGATGCGCGAGAAGACGAAGCCCTGGATGACCAGGGCGGTCACCGGCGACGAGGTCCCGTCGGGGATGGTCGTGTCGGTCTGATCGTGGGCGTAGACCGTGAACGTTCCGCCCGCGTTGAGCGTCACGGTGAGCGTGACGCTCCCGGACTGGACCTGGGTGGGGGACGGCAGGGTGGCGCTCGCGTCCGAGCACAGGGTCTGGATGACGTCGGAGACCCCGGTCACCGTGTTCCACTGGGCATCGCAGGCCTCGATGGTCACGTTGAACGGCACGCCCGCGGTCTGGGCCTGCGGCACGCCGGTCTTGCCCGAAGGCGTCCCGGGCGCGGCGGCTTCGCCCGGCAGCAGGACACGAAGTTGCGAGAACGGGCCGGCGACGCCGGGTGACGCGCTTCCGGCGATCAGCAATACGGCGGTCCACGCGGTGACGAGGACGAACCCCGATCGACAGCGCACGGTCTCCCTCCCGATAATGATGTGAAGGCATGTCGTGGACATCCGGGCACGCCGGATCTCCCACACGCCGCGTCGCGGAGTGGCAGGTGTCGTGCCCGCGCGAACGCGCAAGGCGCAATGGAATGGGCCGAATCGCCGAACCTCATGGGAGCTTGTGTGATGACGGCCGCCGCGGTCGGGCGAGCGGGTCCAAAGGGCGGGTGCCGAGGCGTCTCCGGGCGCCCGAAGGGTGAGATCGCCCAGCTCGACGGCGCGAAATGAGAGGCGGACTACCGCGAATCGCACGCACGCGGGACGGGTGCTCGATTTCGCCCGTCACGCGGCCAACCTGCACGCCCCGGCGCCGCGGCACGCGTCGTGCCCGCGCTCAGCTCGCCCGCACCCCCGAGCGCCACACCCGCTGGATCAGACCGGCGCCGTCCTCGATCACGGTGTAGAGGCACGGCACCAGGATCAGGGTCAGCAGGGTGGCCGAAGCGAGCCCGCCGATCACCGTGCGGGCGAGCGGGAAGTAGAGCACGTCGCCAACCCGGTTCTGCCCCACCGCCAGCGGCAGCAGGCCGAGGATGGTGGTCGCGGTGGTCATCAGGATGGGGCGCAGCCGGTCGTGCGCCGCGGCCATCAGCGCCGCGCCGCGCTCGCGGCCCGCGCGCCGCAGGTGGTGGACGTGGTAGAGCAGCACGATGCCGTTGTTGACCACGATGCCGATCAGGATCAGCAGTCCGATCTGGGCCATCAGGTTGAAGGGCGAGCCGGTGAGGAACGAGATCCAGGCGATGCCGACGAACGCGAACGGCAGGGCGCCCATGATCGCGAACGGATGGAGCAGCGACTCGAACAGCCCGGCCATCACCAGATAGACCAGCACCAGCGCCAGCAGCAGGTTGACCAGCATCTCCTGCTGCGTGGCGTTCTCGTTCTCGAACGCCGACCCGAACGACCAGCCGGTCCCGATCGGGAAGCTCAACGCGTCGAGCTGCCGGGTCACTGCCCGGCGCACCTCGCCGGCCTTGCTGCCCTCGCAGTTGCCGGCCACCGTGATGACCGAGCGGCGCTGCTGGCGCTCGACGCTGGCCGGGGTGCGCGCGTCGTGGAAGTGCGCTACCGCGCCGAGCGGCACGCTCTGCCCGTCGGCGCCCGCGAGCGGCAGGCGCTCGAGCTGCTGGAGGCTCGAGCGATCGGATTCGGCCAGCCGCGCCTCGACCTCGACCTCGCCCTGCGATCCGCGGAAGCGCGACAGCGGACGACCGCGGAAGAACATCGCCACCGACTGCCCCACGCCGGCGGTGCTGAGCCCATAGTGCTCGGCGCGGTCGCGATCGACGATCACCTCGACCTCCTCCTGCCCCTTCTTGCCCCCCACCACCACGTCGTGGAGCCCCGGCACCGCGGCGAGCCGGCGCCGTACCTCCTCGGCCAGGCCGTCGAGGCGCGGACCCGGATCGCCGAACAGCTGGACCGAGAGCCGGGTGGGCGCGCTGTCCTCGTTCTCGCCCCGCAGGCGGACGGTGACCCCGGCCAGCTCCGGCAGCTGCGCGCGCAGGCGCTTGCGCAGCTCCTCGGCGCCTTCGCTGTCGGCCCAGCCGCGCTGCAGGTAGGCGCGCGTGAAGGCGGTGTTGCCGGCGAAGTACGAATAGGTCGACTTGACGTGCAGCGAGTCGCGGCGCGCCCGGATCCAGTGCTCGACCCGCGTCACCACCTTCTCGACCTCGTCCTTGTTGAGGTTCTCGGTGAACTCGTACTCCATCGAGACCGCCTCGACCCGGGTGCCCGCGAAGGTGCTCTTGTCGACCCGGGCGAACGGCAGCAGTGCCGAGGCGAACACCAGCAGGCCCAGCAGCAGGGTGGCGAGACGGTGGCGCAGGGTCCAGCCCAGCGCCCGCTGGTAGGCGCCGCCCAGGCGCTCGATCGCGCGCGAGGGCGGCGCGGCCCGCACCTTGAGCAGCCGCCCCATCGCCAGCGGGATCGCGGTCAGCGACAGGAACAGCGAGCAAACCAGCGTGAAGATGATGGTGCGTCCCACCTCGCCGATCCAGGTGGTGATCTCGGTGCGCCCGCCCAGCACCAGGGGCAGGAACACGATCACCGAAGTCACGGTCGACGCCACCACCGCCGGCACCACCTCGCGTGAGCCCAGCAACGCCGCGCGAATCGGCGAGCGCCCGCGCTCGCGGTGGCGGTAGATGCTCTCCAGCACCACCACCGCGTTGTCGACCAGCATGCCGACCGCCAGCATCAGGCCCATCATCGACAGGATGTTGAGCGAGCGGCCGCCGAAGTACAGCAGCGCCAGCGCGGCCAGCAGCGAGAACGGGATCGCCAGCGCCACCACCAGCACGGTCTGGAGCCGGCGCAGGAACAGCCACAGCACCAGGATCGCGAGCAGGGCGCCGATCAGGCCGGCCTCCAGCAGGCCGCGCAGCGAGTTCGAGATCTCCTCGCCCTGGTCGGTGAAGGTCAGCACCTGGATGCCGGCGAGCTCGGGATCGGCGGCGATGCGCCGCAGCGCCTGGCGGGCGCGCGCCGCCACCTGCACCGAGTTGGCGCCCGACTCCTTGATGACGTTCAGCCCCACCGCGCGCGCGTCGTCGAGGTGGCGGCCGTAGTCGAGATCGGGCTCTCGGTAGCGCACGTCGGCGACGTCGGCGAGCCTCAGGCCGCGCTCGTCGACCGGGAAGTCGCGGATCTCGTCGAGCGAGGCGAACTGGTTGACCACCCGCAGCGGCCACGACTCCCGTCCCTGGTGCAGCACCCCGGCGCTCAGGCTGCGGTTCGAGGCATCGAGCCGGCTCAGCAGCGCGCCGGCGTCGAGACGGTGGCGCAGCAGGTCGGCATAGCGCAGCTCGATCTCGATGCGCGGCGGATCGACGCCGTAGAGCTCGACCTTGGCCACCCCGGGTACGCGCCGCAGCGGATCGGCGACGTGGCGGTCGAGCCGCTCGTAGTCGCGCGACAGGTCGCGGTCGGCGGCGATCCGGCACTCCAGCACCGGGATGTCGGAGGAGCGGAAGCTGTTGATCTGGATGTGATCGACGTCGGCCGGCAGCTGGTCGCGGATGCGGTCGAGCTTCTCGCGCGCCTCGACCCGCAGCGGTCCGATGTCCTCGCCCCAGTCGAACTCGACCTGGATCACCGATTCGTTCGCGGACGAGAACGACTGCAGCCGGCGCACGCGCGACAGCGTCGCCAGCGCCTCCTCGGCCGGCCGGGTGATCTCCTCCTCGACCTGGGCGGGCAGCGCGTTGGGATACGGGATGTGGATCTCGAGCTGCGGAAAATCGACCTCGGGCAGGAACGCCTGCGGGAGCCGCGGCGCCGACAGCGTTCCGACCGCCACCACGCTCAGGAACACCATGCCGGCGGTGACCGGGTAGCGCAGGCTCCAGCGCGGCAGGTTCACGGCGGCACCGCGGTCAGGGCGTGCGGTCGAGGACCGCGTACATGACCGGCAGCACCACCAGCGTGAGCACGGTGGCGCAGCTCAGGCCGCCGATCAGGGTCAGGGCCAGCGGGGCGCGGATCTCGGCGCCCTCGCCGAAGCCGAGCGCCATCGGCACCAGGCCGAGGATGGTGGCAAGGGCGGTCAGCAGGATGGGCCGCATGCGCACCTGGCCGGCCTCGATCAGGGCCTCGAGCTTGCCGCGCCCCAGGTGGCGCAGCTGGTTGGTGTAGGCCACCAGCACGATGCCGTTGCTGACCACGATGCCGGCCAGGATGATGAAGCCGATCAGCACCATGACGCTCACCGGCGTGCCGGTCACGGCGAGCGTGGCCACCACGCCGATCACCGCCATCGGCAGCGTGAACATGATGATGAACGGGTGGAGCAGCGATTCGAACTGGCTCGCCATCACCAGGTACACCAGGAACACCGCCAGCAGCAGGGCGAAGCGCAGCGACCCGAACGACTGCTGCAGCTCCTGGTTCTGGCCCGCCAGCACCGCGCGCGCGCCGTTGGGGAGCGTGAGCCGATCGAGCGCCGCCTGGATGTCGCGCGCCGCGCCGCCCAGGTCGCGCCCCGCCAGGTTCGCGGTCACCACCGCCGCGCGCTGCTGGGCGATGCGGCGGATCTCCCCCGGCCCGTGCGCCACCGTCACGGTGGCGACCGCGCCCAGCGGCACCGGGCGTCCGTCGTTGCGGCCCACCTCGAGGTTGGCGAGCCGCGCGATCTGGTCGCGCTGCTCGGCGCCGGCCCGCACCCGCACGTCGAGCTTGCGATCGAGGTCGCTGAACTGGGTGGCCGCCTCGCCCTCGACCGCGTTGCGCACCAGGCGCGAGGCGCCGGCGGGCTCGAGGTGCATGGCCGACAGGCGGTCGCGGTCGAACTGGATCTGGACCTCGGGCTGGCCGCCGCGCGCCGAGCTCTGCACGTCCTCGAGCCCCGGCACCTGGGCCAGCCGCTGCGCCACCGTGGCGGCGGCGCTCTGCAGCTTGTCGAGATCGTAGGCGTAGACCTCGACCTCGACCGGGAAGCGGAAGGTCAGCAGCGACGGCTGCTCGAACTCGTAGCCCAATCCCGGCACCCGGTCCATGGCGGCGCGCAGCCGCGCCGCGATCTCCGCCGCGCCGCGCGTGTCGGTGGCGCGCTTCATCGCCACCGCCACCTGGCCGCGGTTGGCCTCGCGGGCCGAGCCGGTGAAGGCCGACAGGTCGGTCTGTCCGGCGGTGGTGTAGACGGTGCGCACCCGCGGGTCGCCGCGCACGGTGGCGGCGATGCGCGCCAGCACCGAATCCGTCACCTCGAGCGCCGTGCCCTCGGGGAGCCGCACGTTGAAGTCGAAGCGGCCCTGGGAGGAGGCCGGGAACAGATCGACCGGCAGCAGCGCGGCGACCAGCAGGCTGGCCACGAACGCGAAGCCCGCCAGCGCCAGCACCCGCCCGCGGCGGGCGAGCGCCGCGCCGAGCAGGCGTGGATAGGCGCGCTGGAGCGCCGCGTAGCCGGCGTCGAACGGGCCCAGCAGCCGGTCGACCAGCGGTGCCACGCGGCGCCCCAGGGCCGCGATCCCGCGCACGATCAGGCGCGGCGGCGTCACCACCGCGGCGAGCAGGAGGCGCACCAGGAACGGCCCGCCCGCGGCGTGGGGCGCGCCGCCGCCCGGGGCGCCGGCGCCGCCCGCAGCGCCGCCCGGGGCGCTGAGGATCGGGACGATCGTCAGCGCCACCCCCAGGGAGGCCAGCAGCGACAGCGAGATGGTGAGCGCCTGGTCACGGATCAGCTGACCGGCCAGCCCTTCGACGAACACCAGCGGCAGGAACACCGCCACCGCGGTGAGCGTCGAGGCCGCGACCGCCATCGCCACGGTGCGGGCCCCGTGGCGCGCCGCCTCGCGCGGCGGCAGGCCCTCCTCGCGCTTTCGGAACACGCTCTCGAGCACCACGATCGAGTCGTCGACCACCCGTCCCACCGCCAGGGCCAGGCCGCCCAGCGACATGACGTTGAACGACAGTCCGAAGCGATACATGATGATGAAGGTCGCCAGCACCGACACCGGCAGCGACACGCCGATGATGAGCGTCGAGCGCAGGTCGCGCAGGAACGCGAAGATCACCAGGATCGCCAGCAGCCCGCCCTGCCACGCCGAGTCGACCACGTCCTGGATCGAGCTCTCGATGAAGCGCGACTGGTCGGCGACGGTGGCGAGCCGCGACTCCGGCGGCAGCTGGAGCTTGGCGACCCGGCGGCGCACCGCGCGCGCCACCGACACGGTGTTGGCGTCGCCCTCTTTGTAGACCGCGATCTCGACCGCCTCGTCGCCGTCGACGCGCGCCACGACCTCGCGATCGCGCGAGCCGCGACCCACCCGGGCCAGATCGGAGAGGCGCACCACGCCGTCGGGGCGCGTCACCAGGATGACGCCGCCGATCTCCTCGGGGGTCAGGAACTGGTTGGTGGCGCGGATCAGGTACTCGGACTGCCCCTCGGTCAGCGAGCCACCGGCCAGATTGATGTTCTCCTCGCCCAGGCGGCGCGTGATGTCGGCGAGCGTCAGGCCGACCGACGACAGCCGGTCGGCGTCGACGTCGACCTGGATCTCCTCCTCCTCGCCGCCCGCCACCTTGACCGCCGCCACCCCCGGCACGCCTTCGAGCTCGCTCTTGATGGTGCGGTCGGCGATGCGGCGCAGGCGCTGGAGGTTGCCGCCGCCCGAGAAGCGCAGCCGCAGGATGGGATCGAGCGACGGATCGAAGCGCAGGATGGCGGGACGCTGGGCCTCGCGCGGCAGGGTCACGAGGTCGAGCTTCTCGCGTACCGCGAGCGAGGCCAGGTCCATGCGTTGTCCGGAGCCGAACTCGAGCGTCACTTCGGACTGGCCGGGGCGCGACACCGAGTGCATGCGCTGGAGGCCCGGCACCACGCCCACCCCCTCCTCGATCGGGCGGGTCACGAACTGCTCGACGTCGGCGGGCGCGGCGTCGGGCAGATCGGTGCGGATGGTCAGCGACGGATAGGAGATGTCGGGCAGCAGGTCGACGGCCAGCCGCGAGGCGGCCACCAGACCGAACAGGACCACAGCGATGGTGACCATGAACACGGTCACCGGGCGCTGCAGCGAGCCGTCGACGATGCGCATCGGGGTCTCCCGTGTGCGGCGCCGGGCGCCGGGGTCCGGTGGCTAGAAGGCCGTCACCTTGATGCGGGCCCCGGGCTTCAGACCCCCCTGCCCGATGGTCACGACGCGGTCGCCGGGCGAGAGCCCGGCGAGGATCTGGGCCTGCTCGCCTTCGATGGCGCCCACGGTCACCGGAGCGCGCGCCACCGTGTCGCCGCGCGCGACGAACACGAACTGCTCGCCGTCCTCGCTGATCAGGCCGCGCTTCGGCATCAGCAGCGCATCGGCGAAGCTGCCGGTCTTGAGCCGCACGCGCGCGAAGCAGCCGGGACGCAGCAGCGCGCCGGGATTGGGGGCCTCGAGGGTGACCTTGAAGGTGCCGTTGGCGCGGTCGACGACCGGGTTGACCAGCGTGACCCGCGCCGCGAAGCTGCGGCCGGGCTGGGCATCGAGCTCGAGCGCCGCCTGCTGCCCGGGACGGATGCGGTCGAGCTCGCGCTCCGGGAAGTAGAGCCGCGCCAGCACCGGATCGTACTCCAGCAGACGGAAGCAGGCCTGCCCCACCGCGACGGTCTCGCCGCGGTTGATCGAGCGTTCGACCACGCGCCCCGCGAAGGGGGCGGTGATGCGGGTCTGGCTCAGCTCGAAGCGCTTCTGGTCCAGATCGACCTTGGCGGTGCGCAGCCTCAGCTCGACGTCGTCCCAGTCCTTGTCGCTCATGTAGCCCTCGCCCTGCATCTTGCGCGCGCGCTCCTCCTCGTGCCGGGCGACCTCGAGCGCCACCTCGGCGCGCTCGACCGCGAGCCGCGCGTCGGTGTCGTCGAGCCTGGCGAGCACCGCGCCCTGGGCGACCCACTCGCCTTCCTCGGCGGGCAGCTCCATGACCTGGCCCTGGCGGCGCGCGACCAGCACCGCGCTGTTGCGCGCCTCGAGCGTGGCGGTGGTCTCGAGCCAGGTGTCGATGCTGCCGCGCCGCACCACCGCGACCTCGACCGGGGCGGCGGGGGCGGCGGGCTTCGGGTCGTTCTTCCCGGAGCGGTGAGTGCCCGGGGCGGCGGCACCCGCGCCCTGGCCGTCGGCGCGGCGCGCCATCATCAGCCCGGTCGCCCCGGCGGCGACGGCGAGGATCGCGAGCGCGGTCCACAGCAGCGCGCGTCGGGAGTGCCGGCGCGCCGGCAGGGCGTCCATCTCGACCTCCCATCCGGCGCGACGGTCTGGCGCCGGCAGCGGGTTTCGGGTTCCAGCACTCCGGGCCGCTCGAGCCCGGGTGCCGCGGCGGGGCGGGCGCCGATCGCGGCCGCGCCCAGCGCGCCGCGCACACCGGGCAATACGCAAGCGCGTCGCGCACGGTTGCAGCGACGCGGATCTTGCGTCGCAGCGGGCAACCGGCAATCAGCGGCCCTGGCGCGGGCCGCTGGCGGACCATGGTGTCCTCCGCATTTCCACCGGGCCCAACGGGATAGCGAGATCCCCTCAAGTACGGCATGGAACTGGCACTACCCATGGTGGATCCCGGATGGGCCGCGATCGCCTCGGGTCGCAGCGTGCTCGTGCCGCTGACACACCGTATCGAGGCGCGGATCGCGGGACCCGTAAGGAGGACGTTCGATGAGGCGGCACTCGATGCTCACGCTGTTCGGCCTGCTCGGGCTCGCGGTGCTGAGCGGCTGCTCGAAGAATCTCTCCCCCACGACGGGGACGATGAACATTCAGTTGACCGACGCCCCGGGCGATTTCCAGGCCGTCAACCTGGTGGTCACGCAGGTCGCGGTCCAGCACGCGGACGGCAACGGCGGCTGGGAGGTGCTCTCGTCCCAGACCCGGGCCGTCGATCTGCTCAAGCTGCGCAACGGCGTGTTCACGACCCTCGGGCTCTCGATGGTGCCGGCCGGCCACTACAACCAGATGCGGCTCATGCTCGGCGCCGGCTCGAACGTCGTCATCGACAACACCATGCATCCGCTGCGGATTCCGAGCAGCCTGCAATCCGGATTGAAGCTCGGCGGCACCTTCGACGTGCCGTCGCGGGGCAACTGTGACCTGGTGCTCGACTTCGACGTCGCGCGCTCGATCGTGGCCGACGGTGACGGCGGCTTCTCGCTCAAGCCGGTCATCCGCTGCGTCATCACGAGCCTCCCCGACGCCAAGCCGGGCGCGATCCACGGCGCGGTGGCGCCGAGCGGCGTCATGGCCTCGGTGTTCGTGCTACAGAACGCCGACACGGTCGCCAGCACGATGACCGCCTCGGACGGCCAGTTCACCGTGCTCCTGTTGCCGGCCGGCACCTATTCACTCGGGGTGCACCCGCGCGCCGGCTACCAGGACGTCTCCGTCGGTAACGTGGTGGTCAGCAACGGCGCGACCACCGACGTCGGCACCGTGAGCCTGACGCCGATTCCGCCCCCGCCACCCACCACCGGCTCCATCGCCGGCATGGTGGCGCCCGCCGGTGTGCCGACCACGGTGTCGGCGATGGGCGCCGCCGGCATGGTGGCGCAGGTCTCGGTCGGCCCCGACGGCTCCTTCACGCTCGACGGCCTGCCGACCGGAAGCTATGACGTGCAGTTCCAGCCCGGCGCCGGCTACCAGGCCTCGACGCTCGGGGGCGTGTCGGTGGTGGCCGGTCAGACCACCAACGTCGGCACGGTCCAGCTGGTTCCGGTGCCGCCGCCGCCCCCGCCGCCGCAGCCGGGCTCGATCGTGGGCAACCTCATGCCGCCGGGTGTTCCGACCACCGTGTTCGTGATGCAGGGCTCGGCGACCGTGGCCCAGGTCGATGCCCAGATGAATGGCTCCTTCTCGATCGCGGGCCTCGCGGCCGGCACCTATACCGTGGTCATCCACCCGCAGTTCGACTTCACCGACACCACGCTGCCGGGCGTGGTGGTGAACGCCGGGGCGGCCACCAACCTGGGGACGATCAACCTTTAGCAACGCGCGCAGCGCCCGCGTGCGCCGCGGGACGCCTCGAGGCCCCGGTCACCCCGGCCGGGGCCCGCGCGTTTCCGGCCGGGTGCATCGTCCCTTGGCCTTGACGCGCGAGCGACAGCCGGGCCGCGAGCCGCTATAGTGCCGGCCGGCGTTCCCTCGCCCCCACCGCTGGACCTGGATGACGAGCCACGGATGAACGCGCCCCGGATCACCACGCTGTTCCTCGACATCGGAGGCGTGCTGCTGACCCCGGGCTGGGACCGCCCGGCGCGCGCCCGCGCCGTCGAGTTCTTCCAGCTCGACGCCCGGGAGTTCGAAGAGCGCCATCATCTCAGCGCCGATCTGTACGAGGTGGATCGCATCGGGCTGGCCGGCTACCTCGAGCGCGTGGTGTTCCACCTCCCGCGGCGTTTCCATCCCGACGAATTCAGGTCGTTCATGTTCGCGCAGTCGTCCCCGCACGCCCCGATGATCGAGCTGGCGCGGGAGCTGCGGCGCCGCCACGGCCTGCGGGTGGTCCTGCTCAGCAACGAGGGACGCGAGCTGGGCCAGCACCGCATCCAGGCCTTCGACCTCGACGCGTTCAGCGACGTGTTCGTGGTCTCGGGCTTCGTGCGCTGCCGCAAGCCCGACACCGAGATCTACCGGATGGCGCTCGACCTCGCCCAGGTGCGGCCCGAGCACGTGGCCTACGTCGAGGACCGCCCGCTGTTCGTCGAGACCGGAGCGCGGCTCGGGCTGCACGCCATCCACCACACCGGCCTCGAGACCACGGGCGCGGCGCTCGCCGCGCTGGGGCTGCCGGCCGGGGCGTGAGCTCCTCTAGCCCTTTCCGCCCTTCGCGCGCATCTTGACCACCAGCACGTTGCAGGGCGCGTGCGTCACGACGTGGCTCGCGACGCTGCCGAGCAGCAGCTTCGTCAGGCCGGAGCGCCCGTGCGAGCCCACCACCACCAGGTCGGCCTGGTCGGACTCCGCCGCGAGCACCAGGGCCTCGCGTGGATCCCCGCGCACCACACGGGACTCGGTCTCGATCCCGGCCTCGCGCAGCTCGCGCTCGGTCCGGGCCGCGACCTCCTCGTGGAACTTGACCTGCTCGTCCAGCCACTCCGCACCACTGCTCGCCGCGGGCATGTCGACCATCGCATAGGCGCCCACCGGGATGCGCGCCACCGACAGCACGATCACCCGGGTGCCGGCCGGCCACTTGAGCTTGCGCACGTAGTCCACCGCCGCACGCGCGTGCGGCGAGTCATCGACTCCCAGAACGATCTTCATGGCATTCCCCCCGGTCCGCACCACGGCGGACCACTGGCGACCACCTCATTCCGCCGGCCATCGAGGGCGGAGGCCCGGGTGCATGCGCGCGCCGTGCGGCATGAACCGGCGGCGCGGCTTGCCGCCACGACCGGCAGCGGCCATTATGTCGGCCGGCGGGCCGACCGCGCCAGCGGAGGGCTCGCCGATGATGAAGACCCATCCGATGACGCAGCGGCGGCCGATGAGGTCGGCGCGCACCTCCATCGGGTGCCGGATCAGGTGGGCCGAGGCGGCGCGGAGGTCCCGATGCGGGTGGTGGTCGCGGGCGCCCTGATGATGCTGCTGATCGAGGTCCTGCTCGGCCTTGCCTTCTGGGGCGGCTGGGTCTGGCCCGGAGGTCCAGCGGGCGGTGTCACCGTGGCCGCGGTCGCGGCGCTGGCACTCGCCCTGTTCGTGGCGGGCGAGCTCCAGTTCGCCTTCGACTCGGGCTCCGGTCTCATCGACGTGCGGGCGGGCTGGATCGCCCATGTCACGGTGCGCCCCGAGGCCGGGGGCGACGGGCGCGAGCTGCGCAGCCGGGTCCTGTTCGTGAGCTGGACGCGCCGGCTCGACTGGTGGACCGGTCGCGGCCTGGGTGTCGCCCCGCGCCGCGGCAGCGCGCGCGACTGGTTCGACGCCGTGCGTCGCGGCGGCGGGCCGCTGGTGCGGGTGCTGACCGCGGCGGCCACCGCGCTCGGCGACCTGGTGCTGGACGCGAACGAGCTGTCGCTGCGCGTCGATGCGCCCACCCAGGTGGCGACCGCCGACCGCATGCTGGCGGGCTGGATCGGGGTGCGGCGCCTGGGGCCCGCGGCGCTCGAGGTGGCCGAAGGCGACGAGCGCCGGTTGGTGGTTCACTACCGCATCGGGCTGCTGCGGGCGGCGCTCACGCTGCTCGCGGCCCGGGTGCAAGGACAGCCACAGCAGGTGGCGCGTATTTTCCGGCGTCGCCGGGCGGCGCAACCGTTCGACGCGCCGGACGCGCGCGAGGAAGCGAGCATCTCATGAGCGAGTTCGATCCCAACCAGATGGTGAACAGCATCCTGGGCGGCATGTCGAAGGTGGGCGAAACGATCCAGGTCATCCGCGAGCCGGTCAGGGCCGGCGACAAGCTGATCATTCCCGCGGTCGTGGCGCGTATGGGTGTCGGCGCGGGGGGGGGCAGCGGCCGGCGTCCGGCCGAGACCGGCGGCGCGGACGGCCAGCAGGGCGGCGGCGGCGGCGGGGGCGGCGGGATGACGATCTCCCCGGTGTTCCTGATCGTGGACGCGCAGGGCGAGCGCCTGATCACCGTCCCCGGCGCGCTCAGCTCGGCCTCGGCGGCGATCGAGTCGCTGGGCGAGGTGGTGGGCGCTGCGTTCTCACGCGGGCGCCGCGGCAAGTCCGCGGCGAACGAAACGACGTAGTCCCCGGGGCCGGGGCCGCGCATGACGACCACGCTCGAATCGGCCCGCCCGGCACTGGTGCTGGCCGCGGCGGTGCTGCTGGTGCTGCTGTGGACGCTGCGCGACCTGGCGATGCTGGTGGGCTATGCCGTCCTGCTGGCCTACGCGCTGCTCCCCGCGGTCCAGGCCATCGCGCGACTGCACATCGGACGCGCCGGCCCGGTGCCGCGCGCGCTCGCCGCGGCGCTGGTGATGCTGGTGCTGGTCGGACTGGTGGGCGCCGCACTGGTGTTCGCCCTGCCGCGGCTCGCGCTCCAGGCCTCGCGCTTCGCGGCCGCGATGCCACCGGTGGCGGTGCGGCTGATCGAGAGCGCGCACCAGTGGGCGGTCGCGCGCGGCCTCGGCCCCATGCTCGATCCGGCGATCGGGAGCCTGCGCAACAGCACCGCCAACCTGATCCAGAACCTGGGCGGCCTGCTGGTGAAGGGGCTGGGCTGGCTGTTCGGTGGGCTGGGCGAGGTGCTGGGGCTGGTGCTGCTGCCGCTGCTCGCGTTCTACCTGCTCGCCGACGCCGACGCGGTGCGGGTGAGCGCGCTCGGCTTCCTGCCCGCCGAGGCACGCGCCACGTTCGTGCGCCTCGGCGTCGCCGTCGACCGCGCGCTGCGCAGCTACGTGCGCGGGCAGGCGCTGGTGTGCCTGGTCATGGCGGTCGCGGTGGGCACGGCGCTGGCGCTGCTCGGCTTCCCGCTCGCGCTCCTGCTCGGGGTGCTGGTCGGCCTGGCCGAGCTCATCCCCTTCCTCGGCTTCGCGGTCGCCGCGATCGCGGTCCTGGTGACCGGCTCGACCATCGATCCGCTTCACGCGCTGCTCGGGATCGCCGCCTACGCCGGGATCAACTGGCTGATCGGCACGTTCGTGACGCCGCGGGTCATGGGACGCTATCTGCGCATGCACCCGTTCGTGGTGACGGTGAGCGTGCTGGCCGGCGGCAAGCTGCTCGGCCCGGGCGGGGCGCTGCTCGCGCTCCCCGGCGCCGCGGTGATCCAGTCGGTGATCGCCGAGCTGGCGCAGCCCGACAGCGTCCCGGCCGCCCCGACGCCCGCGCCCGCCGAGTAGCCCGGCGCGCCGGCGCCCGAAGCCGCGGGCTGATATGACGCCGCGAACCCCAGCGGCGCCATATCACCCGCGGCCTCGGGCACCGCGGGGGGACCTGCGCTACGCTCCGTTTCCCATCCCGTCGACCGCCACCTGATCGGACTGCTCGATCAGGTGGGTCTTGCCGGTGAAGTCGATGAAGTGGCCCGAGCGGCTGGCCTTGGTCTCGAGGTAGAAGCGGTTGTAGTCGTTGGGCGGGATCACATGCGGCAGCCGGGCCGCCACCTTGACGCCCAGCGCGGAGAGATCGCTCACCTTGCGCGGGTTGTTGGTGAGCAGCCTCACCGAGCGCACCTTGAGGCTGTGCAGCATGTGCGCGGCGATCGAGTACTCACGCTCGTCGTCGCGGAACCCCAGCGCCAGGTTCGCGTCCACCGTGTCGAGCCCGCGGTCCTGGAGCTCGTAGGCGCGGATCTTGTTGATGAGCCCGATCCCGCGCCCCTCCTGGCGCAGGTAGAGCACCAGCCCGCAGTCCTCCTTCGCGACGCGGCGCATCCCCGCCTCGAGCTGGTCGCGGCAGTCGCAGCGCAGCGAGCCCAGCGCGTCGCCGGTCAGGCACTCGGAGTGCATGCGGGTCAGCACCTCGTCACGCCCGAACACGTTGCCGCGCATGATCGCGACGTGCTCCTTCTGGTCGCGATTGTTCCAGAACGCCGCGATCTGGAAGCTGCCGAAACGGCTCGGCAGCTCGGCGATCGCGACGATGCGCACGCAGATCTTCTTGGCACCGACGCCGGGACAGTCGTGGTGCGACTCGGCTTCGAGGATCCGATCGATTTCCTGGGGTGACAGGGCCACGCAAGGCTCCTTGGGTTGCGGCGTGCGTCTCGAATGGAGGACGGGTCGATGGGCGCTGGCGCGCACCGGCTATTGGATGCTCGACCCTTCCCTCCGTGTCAGATCGTCTGACGCTTTGGCAGCCCGGGCCGGGGTTCGCGCCCGTCGCGGCGTCCGGCGCGCGCCGCCCCGGGGCCCAACTCCTTGTCGGTGCGATGGCTCGCCGGGGCGGCGGCGCGCGCGCTTGAGCCTGGGCGCTGGCCTGGATGTTGCCCTGCTCCCGCGCATCGGGCGGCGGCGCGAGTTGCGGGCCGTGGCAGGGCTTTGCGATGCTGCGCCGCGCGGCGACCGGTTTGCTCACACCCTCCGCGAGGGCGCATGGCCGAAACCACCACTCCGGCAGCGACGACCGCCCCCGGGGGCGCACCGTCACGCCGGCGCTTCCTCGGCACCCTGAGCCAGGTGTTCCTGGGGCTGTGGGGACTGGGGGTCGCCGGCGTGATTGCCGCCTACCTCAAGCCGCGCTCCCGCGGCGAGCGGGTCGCCGAGCGCACCGTTTCGGCCGGACCGCTCGAAGCGCTGCGCATCGGCGAGGCGCGCCTGGTACGGCACGGGACCGCGCCGTTCTTCATCGTGCGGCTCGACGCCGTCCGGGTCATCGCGCTGTCCGCGGTCTGCACCCACCTGCGCTGCATCCTCGATTTCGACCGCGAGCGGCGCGGGCTGGTCTGCCCGTGCCATGCCGGGCGCTTCGATCTCGCCGGCAACGTGCTTTCCGGTCCGCCGCCGCGGCCGCTGGCTTCCTACGAGGTGTCGGTGCGCGCGGGCGAGATGTTCGTCCACCTATGACGCCGCCCGCCGGGCCGGCGCCCGACCCCGCGCCGCGCCGCAATTGGATCGACTGGCTCGAGCAACGCGTCAACCTGAGCGAGATCGTCTCGTTCGTCTCGCACTTCGGCTTCGTCTACACCCCGGTCGACAGCTCGCGTCCGGTGCGCGAGGTGCTGCGCCAGGTGGCGGCCGAGCCGGTGCCGGCGATCGCCCGCGGCCCGCGCGTGCTGGGGCTCATCGCCGCCATCCTGTTCGGGCTCGAGGCACTGACCGGCATCCTGCTCGCCTGCTGGTACCGGCCCACTCCCGAGGCCGCGTTCCCGAGCACGCTGACCATCGCGCGTGACCTGCCGTTCGGCTGGTTCGTGCACCAGATGCACGCCTGGGGCGCCTACCTGCTGATCGCGCTGGTGTCGCTGCGGCTGCTGCGCCTGTTCTGGGACGGCCTGTATCGGGCGCCGCGCGAGCTGCTGTGGGTCAGCGCGGTGGCGCTGGCGTGGATCGTGGTGCAGGCCGACTTCACCGGGCGTCTGCTGCCCTGGGACTCGCACTCGTACTGGTCGGTGGTGCGCGGCCTCGAGGTGGTCGAGGCCCAGCCGATCGTCGGTCCGGTGCTCGCCTACCTGGTGGGCGGCAAGGTGGTGAACGAGGACGTGCTGACGCGCTTCTACGTGCTCCACCTGCTGATCATCCCGGGGCTGTTCATGGGTTTCCTCTACCTCACCTTCGCCACCCTGCGGCGCGTGGGTCTGAGCCCGCTCGCCGCCAGCGCTCCGCAGGCGCCCACCACCCGTTACCGCGAGCACCTGCTGTCGATGATGGTGCTCTCCGTGCTGGCCTTCGGCGACCCCTACCAGACCCCGCCCGGGGTGCACCCGCCGTGGTACATGCTGGCGCCCTACGCGATGATCGAGCGCCTGCCGGGGCCGCGCTGGATCAAGGGCGCGGGCTTGAGCGTCGCGTCGCTGGCCGTGCTGCTGCTGCCGTTCGCGGCCCGCGGCGACGAGACGCCGGCCGCGCGGCGCCGTTTCCGGCTGTGGGGCGTGGTGGCGATCGCGCTGTGGGTGGCGCTGGCGGTCTTCGGCGCGGTGCTGGACCGCTCACGATGAGCGGCCGCTCCTCCGCCCTTGGCCTCGCCCTGGCGCTGGCGCTGTCCCCGCTCCCGGCGCGCGCCCAGCCGGGTCGCCCGGCCCCCGCGCCGACGCCGCCGCCCGCCAGCGGGCCGGCCGGCACCTGCGGCGTGTGCCATCCGCGCGAGCGGGTCCAGTTCGAGACCAGCCGTCACGCCCAGGAGGAGGTGCGCTGCGTCTCGTGCCACGGCGGCAACGAGCGTGAGCTGACCGTGCCGCTCGCGCACTCCGCCGGGTTCCATGGCAAGCCGGCGCGCGCCGACATTCCGAGGCTGTGCGCGTCGTGCCACGCCGACGAGCGCCAGATGCGTCCCTACAACCTGCCGGTCGACCAGTACGCGCTCTACCAGACCTCCGGTCACGGCCGCCGGCTCGCGGCCGGCGACACCAGGGTCGCGGTGTGCTCCGACTGCCACGGCGCCCACGACATCCTCCCCCCCAGCGATCCACGCAGCAGCGTCTACGCGCTCAACATCCCGCGCACCTGCGGCGCCTGCCACGGCGACGCCCGGACGGCGGCCGGATCGCGCGCCAAGACCGACGTGTTCCGCGACTACGTCGGCAGCGTCCACGGCCGCGAGCTGGTCGAGCGCGGCAACACCCGGGCGCCCACCTGCGTGAGCTGCCACGGGGTTCACGGCGCCGCCCCGCCCGAGTTCGGCGACGTCGGCAAGGTGTGCGGCCAGTGTCACAGCGAGGAGCGGCGCTACTTCATGGCCGGGCCGCATCGCGCCGGCCTCGACCAGGCCGGGCTCCCCGAGTGCGTCTCGTGCCATTCGAACCACGCCATCGCCCCCGCCCAGCCGCAACGCCTCTCGACGCTGTGCGTGAGCTGCCATGCCGACGGCTCCGCGCCCCAGGTGCTGGGGCAGCGGTTGTGGACCGACATCCAGGCCGCCACCACCGAGGTCGACAAGGCGGCGGCGCTCACCACCCGCGCCGAGCGCGTGCCGCTCAACACCGAGGACTACCGGGCGCGGCTCGAGGAGGCGCGCACCGCGCTGCGTGAGGCGCTGCCCGCAGCGCACAGCGCCCGCGAGGAGGTGGTCGCCGCCTTCAGCTCGCGGGCCCGCGGCCTGGGCCAGGAGGTCGAGTCCGAGATCTATGCCAAGCTCGGGCACGTGCGCACGCGCAAGCTGCTGCTCATCGTGTTCTGGTTCTACCTCGTCATCACCATCCTGGTGCTGCGCCGGTTCCGGAGAACCGGACGCGGGGCGTAACGATGAAACTTCCCGGCACGGACCCGGCGTCGCCGCTGGGGCGCTGGATCGGGCGCGTCGGCGGCGGCCGGCTCTCGCCGCGCGGCCTGCGCATCGTCGGTCTGGGCGCCGGGCTGGCCCTGGCACTGCTCCTGATCGCGGTGCTGTTCATGGTGCAGGTGTCCTCGACCCCGCAGTTCTGCGGCACCTGCCACATCATGCAGCCCTATTACCAGTCGTGGAAGCACTCCAAGCACAACCAGGTGGCGTGTGTCGACTGCCACATCTCGCCGGGGCTGGGCGCCGAGGTGCGCAAGAAGTACGAGGCGGTCTCGATGGTGGTCAAGTACATCACCGGCACCTACGGCACCAATCCCTGGGCCGAGGTCGACGACGCGGCCTGCCTGCGCTGCCACGAGCGCCGGCTGCTCGAGGGCAAGGAGGTCTATCACGACGTCCTGTTCGACCACACCCCGCACCTGACCGAGACCCGCCGCGGCCTGAGGCTGCGCTGCACCTCGTGCCACTCCCAGATCGTGCAGGGCACCCACATCGCCGTGACCTCGAGCACCTGCGCGCTGTGCCACTTCAAGGGCCAGGCCCTGAACCAGCAGACCGCGCGCTGCCGGCTGTGCCACGAGATCCCGCAGCGGGTGGTGACGGCGGGCGGCGTGTCCTTCGACCACGGCGAAGTGGGGCGGCTCGATATGGAGTGCAGCCTGTGCCACGCCAACGTCGTGCGCGGCGTGGGCAACGTCCCGCGCGAGCGCTGCGTCACCTGTCACAACGATCCGTCGCGCCTGACGCACTACGGCGACAAGGACCTGCTCCACCGCATGCACGTCACGTCGCACAAGGTCGACTGCATGACCTGCCACCTGACCATCGAGCACGGCCGCGCGCCCGACCACGCGCTGGCGGCGGCCGCCGACTCGAGCGCCGCGCCGGGGCCCGCGCACGCCGAGGGCCAGACCGGCTGCGAGACCTGCCACGGCGCCGGACACTCGGCGCAGCAGAACCTGTACGCCGGCCTCGGCGGCCGCGGCGTGCCGCGCATGCCGAGCCCGATGTACGCCGCCGGCGTCCGCTGCGAGGGCTGCCACAACCCCGCGCTCACCGCCGCCGCCGAGGCGGTGCCGGCGGACGGCGCCGCGGGCGGGTCCGACATCCACATCCAGCGCGCCAGCGAGGTGTCGTGCATGTCCTGCCACGGCCCGGCCTACCGGCGCATCTTCGAGGCCTGGAAGCAGAGCGTCGATGAGCGGGTGGCGGCGCTCGGCCGCCAGCTCGACGTCACCGCGCCGGCGATGGGAGCCTCCCCGTCCCAGGCCTGGCTCGACGCGCGCGTCAACTACTCGCTGGTCGAGCGCGGTCACGGCATCCACAACGTCAACTTCGCCTACGCGCTGCTCGAGAAGTCGCACGAGCAGATGAACCAGGCGCGCGGCGAACGCGGCTTGAAGCCTCTCGACCTGCCGTGGAAGAGCCTGCCGGCCAGCGCCGGCACCTGCACCACCTGCCACCAGGGTGTGGAACGTTACGTCGGCACCTTCGCCGGCCATCGCTTCGCCCATGGCCCGCACCTCGCCGAGGCCCGGCTCGAGTGCGTGACCTGCCACCGCCCCCACGCCGAGCGCGCCCCCGGCGAGGTGGTGCGGTTCGGGCCCGAGGGCTGCCTGCCCTGCCACCACACCGCCAGCGAGGTCAAGGGCACCGAATGCGCGCGCTGCCACGGCGACATCACCAAGCTCACCGTCCCGAGCTTCCGCGGCGAGTTCTCGCACCGCGCCCACGTCGACACCGGCGCCGAGTGCAGCCTGTGCCACCAGCCGAAGAACGGCGACCCGCGCCCCGACCGCGCGGTATGCGCCAACTGCCACGCCGAGAAGTAGCGTCGCTGGGCTCACCCCCGGGCCCCGGCTGACATGGCGCCGCGAACTTCAGCGGCGCCATGTCACCGGTGCCCGGGGGTCGGCACGGGCCGGAGCAGCGAGACGGTCGGCCCCCGGGTGCGTGCCCGGGCCGATTGTTGCCTTTCTCGGCCCGGACACGTACCCGGGGGCCGACCCGCCGAAGATCTCGGGCCGCGCTCGCTACTTCTTGACCGTGAACGGCACGCTGGCGCGGGTGGTGTCCCAGTCCAGGTTGATGGTGCCGCCGCTCTTGTCGGGCGCCACGCTGATGGTGAAGCGCTCGACCGGCTGGGACAGGGTCGTGACCTTCATGTCGACGGTGTACTTGTCGTGCTCGGCCTTGTGGTCGGTGCCCCACTGCCCGGTTTCGTCGTTGATGATCAGCTTCCAGCTCTGCGGCGACGGGATGGTCCACAGCGTGTAGAAGCCGGCCGGGACGAGGGTGCCGTTCAGGTCCAGCGCCTTGTCGGTCTTGAACTGGGTGGCCGCGTTGGCACCGGTGCGCCACAACTCACCGTACGGCACGACGACGGCGCCGAAGATCGGGCGGCCGCGCTTCGCCGGCCGGCCGTAGTCGATCCACAGGGTCGCTCCCGCGGCGGTCGCGCGCACCGTGTCGCGGGTCGAGAGCGCCCCCATCTGCCCCGCCGCCTGCTCGCGGCCGGCGAACGATGAGGCGATGCCCTCGAGGTCGAGGTTCTCGACCCGGTCGACGGTGAACTTCGCCGTGCCGTGGAGCGGAACGACGTGGAGGATGTGCCCGGTGGGGTCGATTTGCGCGTGGTAGCGGTCCAGGTTGGTGGTGGTGATCTCGACCGAGTCCCTGCCCAGCCGGCGCGCCGTCACCCATCCGCCGGTCGCGGCGCCGATGTAGTACCAGGGCCGCCCCAGCGTGTCCGCCTTCTGGGCCACCAGCTGCATCGCCAGGCGCTCGTACATGACCCAGGGGCTGGTGCCCGACACCACGACCGCGCCCGCCTTGACCGCCGCGCGGGTACGCGTCACCACGGTGTCACGGCGCGCTTCGATCAACGCGCTGTCGGCACTGAAGGTCGCGTTGATCTGCTGGACCGGCGGCGCGCCGGCGGGCGCGGAGGGGAACGTCACCGTGATGGCGGCGCGGGTCATCGCGCCCGAGGCGTCGAAATCGTAGACGAAGTGACGCCGCAGCACGCGCGGGGCGCGGCCGACCTGATCGACCTCGACGTGGCCGGGGGCGCGCGTGAAGCGCTCGACGCTGGTGGTGTCACGGCCGAGGCGCACCACGAACGAGCCGCTCTCCCGGGCGGCCAGCGGTCCGGCGGTGGCGAGGCTGAACAGCGCGGCAAGGGCAATGCGGGCGGGCATCATGCGTGGCTCCGGGTGGATGGGTTGGAGGGCGGCCGCGGCGAACCCAGGTCCGCCCGGCGGTGCGCCGCGCCGAACGATACCGCAGATCGTGCCCGCCTGCCCGCGTCCCCCGGGGCCTCGCCTCCCGGCCCAGCCGCTAGCGTTCGATCGGCAGGCCCACCATCGAGCCGTACTCGGTCCACGAGCCGTCGTAGTTGCTGACGTCCTCGAACCCGAGCAGGTGGCGCAGCACGAACCAGGTGTGGCTCGAGCGCTCCCCGATCTGGCAATAGGCGATGGTCGGGCGCGCGGGATCGAGCCCCGCCTGCTCGACGTAGATGCGTCTCAGCTCCTCGACCGGCTTGAAGGCGCCGTCGGGCGCCACCGCGGTCGACCACGGCACGCTCTTCGCGGTCGGGATGTGCCCGCCGCGCTGCGCGGTCTCGCTCATCCCGGGCGGCGCGATGACCTTGCCGCTGAACTCGTCGGGGCTGCGCACGTCGACCAGGTCGTGGCTGCGGGTCTCGAGCGCCGCCAGCACGTCGCCCACCCGCGCCCGGAGGCGGGCGTCCGGGCCGCTGGCGACGTAGCGCGCCGGGCGCGGCGCCGGCGTCTCGCTGGTGAGCGGGCGGCCTTCCTCGTTGAGCCACTTGACCCGCCCGCCGTCCATCAGCCGCACGTCGCCGTGGCAGTAGAGCTTGAACAGCCAGAACGCGTAGGCTGCGAACCAGTTGTTGTGGTCGCCGTAGAGCACCACCGTGTCGTCGCGCGTGATCCCGGCGTTCCCCACCAGCGCGGCGAAGCCTTCGCGGCTCACGATGTCGCGGCGCACCCGGTCCTGGAGCTGGGTCTCCCAGTTGAACCCCACCGCCCCCGGCAGGTGGCCGGCCTCGTAGGCCTTGGTGTCGACGTCGACCTCGACCAGGCGCACCCCGGGCGCCTTGAGGTGGTCGCGGACCCACCCGGTGCTGACCAGCACCGGCGCCTCGGTGCCGATGGTGGCGGATCTCGTGATGCTCATGACAACACTCCTTCCTGGGCGGTGACGCCCTCGGCCAGCTCGGGCAGGTGACGGAGGATGCTGGAGACGTACTTGAACACGTTGTCGGGGAAGATCATGACGCCGATGCCGCGGCGATCGCGCTCGACGATCCGGCGCGCGCCCTCGAAGATCAGCCCCGAGCTGGGACCGGCGAGCAGCCCCTCGCCGCGCGCGAGATCGCGGGCGCGGATGTAGGCCAGCTCGAAGTCGATCTCGAGGATCTCGTCGATCAGCGTCGGGTCGTAGAGCTTCGAGATCCCGAGCTCGCGCACGTTGCGCAGGCCCGGCACGTCGTGGCCCTCGCTGGGCTGGACCGCGACGACGCGCACCGCCGGGTTGCGCGACTTGAGGAACCGGCCGCACCCGGTCACCGTGCCGCAGGTGCCGAGCGAGACGAACAGGTGAGTGATGGCGCCTTCGGTCTGACTCCACAGCTCGGGCCCGGTGGTCTCCTGATGCGCGCGCACGTTGAGCTCGTTCTCGTACTGGTTGGGCATGACGTAGCGGGCGCTCTGGGCCTTCGCGTACGTCCGGGCCAGGTTGAGCGAGCCCTCGGCCGCGCCCGGGCTGGGGCACAGATCGTCGCGCACCGCCTCGACCTCGGCGCCCAGAAGCTTGAGCAGCACCTTCTTCTCGAGCGGCACGCGGTCCGGCACCACGGCGCGCAGGCGGTGGCCGCGCGCCGCCGCCATCGCCGCGAGGCTGATGCCGGTGTTGCCCGAGGTGGGCTCGACCATCCCCCGCCCGGCGCCGAGCTCGCCGCGCCGCTCGAGGTCGCGCAGCAGCGCCCACGCCGCGCGATCCTTAATCGAGCCGAACGGGTTCATCCACTCGAGCTTGGCGTAGAGCGTGAAGTCGGGTGAGGGGTTCATGCGATTGAGCCGCACCAGCGGCGTCGGATTCTCGAGGGAAGGCAGGGTCTGGAAGACGTCGTCGTACACGCGACGTTCACGGTTCATCGTTTCGATCTCCTCGGCGGCCTTCCAAAAACGGCAACGCCCGCCGGGTGTGCCTGCGGGCGTTGAGTGGCTGGCCGTCGAGTCCGGCTGCCGTCGCTAGGCGCTCCCTGGTTCGGGACGGAACTCCCGGCGACAGATGCAGGCGCGCGCGCTCTTGCGGACCATCGTCGGGCCAGTGGACGTCGCGAAGCGCATCGGCTGCTCCGGAATCTGCGGACGCGGGGGACTCCGCGCCAAGTCCTTGTGATGCGAGTGGTCCCCTGGCGGAGCGGGATTTCTCGCGGCCGCTCCCGGCGGCCGCCATGCCGGCGCCTTAGGTGCGCTCCGAGACCGCCCCCGGCGCCTTCTGCCCCGCCTCGATCTGGCGGATCTTCAGCGCCAGCAGGACGATGAGGAACAGGATGACGATGAGCGACAGCGCCATGCCGATGCGGCGATTGCGCCAGTCCTTGAGCGCCGCCCGGCCCTGCGACGCCGCCTTGTGAGCGAGCTCGAGCCCTTCGCCGAGCGCCCCGGTGATCTGCGCGGCGTCGAAGCTGTGGAGCCCGGCCCGGATCCCGACCTGGTGATCCTGGGCGTCCTTCCAGGCCTCGCGCCCCAGGCTGGTCTCCATGCCCAGCACCTCGGCGGTCTTGAGCAGGCTGTCCGAGACGGTGAGCGAGTCGCGCAGCCCGAAGAACCCACCCACGATCACCGCGGTGGCGCGATCCTGCTTCGAGCCGTGCGGGTGGCAGTCACCGCACACCCCGGGCTTCTCGACCCCCAGCATGGCGTCGGTGGGATGCTGCACGCCGTGGTTGCTGTGGCAGGTCACGCAGCCGCGCTTGCCGAGCTTGTCCATGCCGGCCTTCATCGCGCTCTTGACGAACAGCTCGCCCTCGCGGCCGTGGCAGGTGCCGCACACCATCGTGATGTCGCTGACCCCCGGCGGCGCCGCGCCGTGGTTGCCATGGCAGTCGTTGCAGGCCGGGGCCGAAACATCGCCCTTCTCGAGCAGCGCCCGGCCGTGGACGCTCTGCGAGTAGCGCTCGAACTGGTCGGTGGGGATGTTGTGCCCCGCCATGTACTCGGCGTTGTGGCACTTCGCGCAGGTGCGCGGGATGTTGGTCTTGTAGACCGGTGAGGCCGGATCGGTGTGGGGCAGGATGCCGTGGAGCCCGTGGCAGCTGGTGCAGGTGGCCACTTTGGTGTCGCCCCGGGCGGCCAGCTGCGCGTGGACGCTGGTCTGGAACTCCTCCACCGAGAAGATGTAGGGGCGCGGATTGAAGTGCTTCATGTAGGCCGCGTCGGCGTGGCACTTGGTGCACACCTTGACGATCGACTTGTGGTCGATGTGCTCGATGAACCCCTTGTCGGGGTCCATCGCCGTGGCCTCGGAGTCGGCGGGGTTCCCGCCGTGACAGGAGGCGCAGGTGAGGCCCTTCTGGAAATGGATGTCCCTGAGGATGTTGCGCGTCGGCCCCACCAGCCGCTCGTCGGTCTCGTTGCGGTGACAGTTGTAGCAGGTGTCGATCGCCCGTGCCTCGGACGCCGCGAACAGCAGCGCGCCCAGCGCCAGCACCACGGCCCGGCGGGCGGCGCTCATCGTTTGACGTCCCGGTAGGTGAGCCAGGTGAACACCAGAACGTAGACGATGGCGATGATCCCGACCCAGGTCCAGACGCGCGCCCGCCGCCCGCGGCCCTGGGGGTCGTCGAGGAACGGCACGATCGCCCAGCCCAGGCCGGCGAGGGTGATGCCGAGCACGCCCACCAGCTCGCCTTCGAGGCCGAGGATGCGCGAGGGCAGCATGCGCAGGGTCTGGAACATCCAGCTGAAGTACCACTCGGGGCGGATGCCGGCCGGTGCCGGCGAGTAGGGGTCGGCCTTGCGCCCCAGCTCCCAGGGGAACAGCGCGGCCAGCAGCGCCAGCACGCCGAGCGCCGCCAGCCAGCCCATCGCGTCGCGCAGCGCGAAGCTGGGCACGAACTTCATCATGCGCGGCCGGCCGCCCGCGTCCTCGACCGAGGGGGGCACGCTCATGCCGTGACGCTGCACCAGGTAGAGGTGGAGCGACAGGATCACCGTCGCGGTGGCGGGCAGCACCGCGACGTGGAAGCCGTAGAAGCGCGTCAGCGTGCCGCCGGTGATGTTCTCGCCGCCGCGCAGGAACACCAGCACGAAGTGCCCGACCAGCGGCACGCTGCCGGGGATGTCGGTGCCCACCTTGGTGGCGAAGAACGCCAGCTGATTCCAGGGCAGCAGGTAGCCGCTGAAACCGAACGCCAGTGCCAGACCGAGCAGCACCATCCCCGACAGCCAGGTGGCCTCGCGCGGCGCGCGGTAGGCCTTGAGCAGGAAGGCGCTGAACATGTGGACGAACGCGGCCCCGATCATGAGGTTGGCGCTCCACGAGTGGATCGAGCGGATCAGCCAGCCGAACGAGACCTGGGTCATCAGGAAGCGCACGCTCTCGTACGCTTCGTCGGCGCTGGGGCGGTAGTAGAGCAGCAGCAGGATCCCGGTCGCGACCTGGACGCCGAACAGGAACAGCGTCATCCCACCCCAGTAGTACCAGAAGCTGTGGCGGTGGATCGGGACTTCCTTGTGCTCGGCCAGCTCCCGGAACGTATCGAGACCGAGGCGCCCGTTGAGCCAGTCGATCAGGCGTCCGATCACGCGCCCTTCGCCTTCTCGACCACCACGTCCTCGCCGGTGACGTGCACCTCGAAGCGCTCGAGCGGGCGCGGAGGCGGGCCCGAGATGTTCCCGCCCTCGAGGTTGTAGGTGCCGTTGTGGCACGCGCACCAGATCGATCGGTTCTCGCTGCGGTACTGGACCGTGCAGCCCAGGTGGGTGCACACCGCGGTGAACGCGCGGTACTCGCCGTCGGCGGTGCGGATCAGGATGCCGGGCTGGCCGCCGAACGGGAAGGTCTTGAAGCTGCCGGGTTTGAGCTCGTCCTTCTTGGCCGCCACCACGCGCCGCGTCGCCGCCTCGGGCATCTTGGGCGGGACCAGGTAGCGCACCACCGGGTAGAGCACGAACGCGCCGAGCGCGGTGCCCGAGATCCCGATCAACCAGTCGAGGAAATCGCGCCGCTTCATCGAGCCTCCTCGCGTGACGCGGGCACGCTAGCATGGCGCAGCCACGCGGTCACGGCGGATTCGGGATTTCACGCCGCTCGTGTAGGCTGACCGCGTGCGCGGTGACCCTCACGCGCACGGGAGGGTCAGCGGGTGGAATTCCGGAAGCTCGGTGTGGTCGGCGGCGGGTTCATGGGCCGGTCGATCGCGGAGAAAGTCGCGGCCAGCGGCATCGACGTGCTGGTGCTGGAGCAGAGCGACGCGCTCGCGGTCGCCGCGCGCGAGGAGCTGGCCTCGAGCCTCGACGCCGAGATCGCGAAGTGGGGCATCACCACCGCCGAGCGCCGCGCCCTGCTGGCGCGGGTGCGCTTCACCGCCACGCTCGCCGATCTCGCCGACGCCGACATGGTGATCGAGACCGTCACCGAGGATCTGGCGCGCAAGCAGGAGGTGATGCGCCGCCTCGGCGCCGCCTGCCCGCCCGACCGCATCTTCATCACCAATACCTCGACCCTCAGCATCACCGAGATCGCCTCGGCCTCGGGACGCCCCGATCGCGTGGTCGGGATGCATTTCATGTACCCGGTCCCCCGCAGCCCGATCGTCGAAGTGGTGCGCGGCGCCGAGACCTCGAACGCGACGTTCGCGACCGCGCTCGAGCTGGCGCGCGCCCTGGACAAGCAGGTCATCGAGGTGTTCGAGTCGCCCGGTTACGTGGCGACACGGGCGATGATCCCGTTCCTCAACGAGGCGATGCACATCGTGCTCGAAGGCGTGGCGAGCGCCGCCGACGTCGATCGTGCGATGCGGCTCGGCTATCAGTTCAAGATGGGGCCGCTCGAATACGCCGACCGGGTGGGGCTCGACAAGGTGCTGGGCTGGATGGACCACCTGTGGCGCGAGCTGGGCGACTTCAAGTACCGGCCCTGCCCGCTGCTGCGCAAGCACGTGCGCGCCGGGCATCTGGGGCGCAAGAGCGGGCGCGGGTTCTTCGAGTGGGCGAACGGCGAGCGGGTCGACCCCGGCGCCGCCGGAGGACCGGAGTCGTGAAGGTGCTGGTGCTCAACAGCGGATCCTCGTCGGTCAAGTACCAGTTGATCGAGACCTCGCTCGAGCTGATCGAGCGCAACGCCGACCGTGCGCTGGCGCGCGGCGCGGTCGATTCGATCGGCGGTGAGACCTCGCTCCACACCCTGTTCGTCGCCGGCCGCCCCGCGATCAGCGAGGCCGGCGAGATCCTCGAGCACCGCCAGGCGATCGCCGCGATCCTCCGGCTGCTCACCGATTCCGAGCGCGGGCTGATCCGCGACGTGAGCGAGATCGGCGCGGTCGGTCACCGCGTGGTGCACGCCGGCGAGCGCTTCGACCGTTCGATGATGCTCGACCCCGAGGTCGAAAGCGGCATCCGCGAGTGCGTCGAGCTCGCCCCGCTCCACAACCCCCACAACCTGCGCGGCATCGAGGCGGCGCGCCGCCTGTTGCCCGACATCCCCCAGGCCGCGGTGTTCGACACCGCCTTCCACCGCACCATGCCGGCGCGCGCCTACCTCTACGGCCTGCCCTACGTGCTCTACCAGCGCCACGCGGTGCGGCGCTACGGCTTCCACGGCACCTCGCACCGCTACGTTGCGTGGCGCGCGGCGGCGCTGCTCGGGCAGCCGCGCGAGCGCCTGCGGCTCGTCACCTGCCATCTCGGCAACGGCGCCAGCGTGTGCGCGATCGACCGCGGGCACTCGGTCGACACCTCGATGGGCTTCACCCCGCTCGAGGGCCTGCTGATGGGCACGCGCAGCGGCGACCTCGATCCCTCGGTGGTGTTCTTCCTCATGCACAAGGAGGACCTGGACGAGCGCCAGGTCATGGCCCTGCTCAACAAGCACTCGGGGCTCCAGGGCGTCTCGGGACTGTCGAACGACATGCGCGAGCTGCTGGCCCGCGAGCACGACGGCCACGAGCGCGCGTCACTGGCGATCGAGATGTTCTGCTACCGGGTGCGGAAATACGTGGCCGCCTACGCGGGCGCCCTGGGCGGCCTCGACGCCGTGGTCTTCACCGGTGGCATCGGCGAGCACGCGCCGCCGATCCGCGAGCGCTCGCTCGCCGGGCTCGGCTTCATGGGCATCGCCGTCGACGAGGGCCGGAACCTCGGCGCCGTGGGCAAGGAAGGCGAGATCTCCCCCTCCGGCGCGGCGGTGCGCGTGCTGGTCATCCCCACCAACGAGGAGCTGGTCATCGCCCGCGACACGCTGCGGCTGGTCGAAGGCGTCCCGGTCCACGGCTGAGTCGCTGAGGCGGCGGCTTCGCGGTCCGTATACTTTTGGACCATGCTCCAGGTTGCAGGCATCGCAACCGTGCGTGTTAGATTGCCATGGCCCCGCCCGGCAGGCTGGGCGACCCGAGGCGTTGTGCCGCGAATCTCCGTGTGTATCGTAATGGCTGGCCTCGCAGCCGGCGGGCCGCTGGCGGCGCCGGCGCTCGCCGCGTCCATCTTCCCCGAGCCCATCGCCGCGACCGTGCTCGACTTCGACCCCTCGACGCGGTCGATCGGCATGGGTGGCGCATCCACCGCCGTCTTCTGGGCAAATCCCAATCCCTGGGCGAATCCCGCGCTGATCGCCACCACACAGGGCCTCCGCTTCGAGCACGAGGATGCTGATCTCGACATCGTGCATCTCCACGCGAGCCGCTTGGTGCTCGGCTACGGAGGCCTCGGCTTCGCCACCAGCGGACGGCCAATCCACGTGGGCCAGTTGAGCCTCGATGGACCGACCTTCGATTTGGGCGGTGGAGGGACGTTCTCCGCGTTCGAACACGTTCGATCGTGGAGTATCGGCGCCAGCCTCGCCGGGCTATGGTCGGCATGGGCGCACCATGCTGGCCACGATGGCCCGCGTCTCGCGCGCGTGGCCGATGTCGCGGTGGGATACAGCGAGAACGCCGTGGAAGAGGGATTGTCGGGCACTCTGGTGGACCAGGGGGTCGTGCACGACTGGGGTGCCCTGGCGCGCGTCGGCGGCACAGCGTGGAAAGGCGCTGAAGCCCGGCTCCACCTCGAAGCCGCGACCGCCTACGCCGTCCACAATTCAGGACGTGACAGCGTGGAGATGGTCGGCTTTCGTCCGATTGCGGCGCCTCGTCAGGAGCGCGTCGGCCTGGCCGCGCGCGCCACGCTCGATCGGTCGTGGGGCACGCGGCTCCCCGAGTGGCTCTCGGATGGCTGGCATCCCATCGTGTCGCTTGGCGTCGCGTACGATCCGGTCCGCTCATACGCCCCCCCGAGCCAATTCGATGCGTGGGGGGCCGAGCTCGGGTTCGCGGGGCTGTTGTTCGGTCGCCTCGGACAGAGTGGGTCGGGAGACGCCGCGCACCGCTCGTGGGGACTGGGCGCCGCGCTGCCGCTCGGTCGTTTCGGCGGGGCCTCCTACGACTACGCCCGCACCAGCCTGAGCAACGGTCTGATCGACCACGTCACGCGCAACAGCTTCAGCGTGTGGCTCGATCCGCTCGCGATCTTGCGCGCGAGGCGCTGACGCTAGCGGTAGCCGAAGATCGCCGCATACAAGATCAGCAGGATCAGCGAGATCCCGAGCGCCAGGGCGATGGCGCCGAAGATCCGCCACGCCCGCACCTCGCGCGCCGAGGGCGCGGGCTCGAGGCGCGCCTCGAGCCCCCCGCCGGCCGCGAGCGCCTGGTACTCGTCGGGGCGGTCACGCTTGAACTCGTCGAGCGGCACGGTGCCGGTGAAGATCACGGTGTCCATCGGGAACTTCTCGGGCCGGAAGTGGGTGTTGAAGAAGTGCACCGTGAAGATGAAGCCCACCGCCAGCAGCGCCTCATCGCTGTGGACGATGGTGGCGACGTTGAGCAGCCAGCCCGGCATCAGGCGGGTGAAGAAGGTCGGGAACCACAGCAGCAGCCCGGTGGCGCCGATCACCGCCACCCCCCAGAACACCGCGAAATAGTCGAACTTCTCCCAGTAGGTCCAGCGCCCGTAGGCGGGGCGCGGTCCGCGGCGCAGGAACCAGCGCACCGACTGCCAGAACTCGCGCGCGTCGCGCGGCCCGGGCAGCATGCCGTTCGGGCCGGCGACGAAGACGCGCCAGCTCAGCCCGCCGGCACGCTTGCGGCGCACCACATCCAGCAGGTGGAGGGCGAAGTAGGTGAAGGTGATGAGCGCACACACGCGGTGGATGAAGCCCGCCGCCTCGAAGCCTCCGAACAGGCGCGACAGCCCCCACGCCCAGCGGGTGTAGGAGAACTTGAGCGTCATGCCGGTGAGGGCGAGCCCGATGAAGCTCACGATCACCATCAGGTGGAGGTTGCGGTAGAGCGGCGGGAAGCGCCGGACGTGCAGCGCCGATTCGGTGGCATGCGTGGCGCGCAGCTCGCGGCGGTACTGGAGCGAGCGCGGCAGCCACGCCAGGGTGTGGAGCCCGGCGACCAGGAAGGTCGCGACCAGGAGCCCGGTCATGCCCCAGAACGCCCAGAACAGCGCCGGGTAGCGGTGCGGATCGTGGTGGGTGGCGTGGGTCAGGTAGCCGGCGAAGCGCCGGTTCGAGCCGGGGTGGCACTGGGCACAGGTCTTCACGATGTTGGCGCGGCTCAGGTGCGAGCGCGGATCCCAGGCCGGCTGGATGTCGTGCGCGCCGTGACAGTCGTAGCACTTCGCGGTCTTGAGATAGCCGAGCTTCGAGACCTTGCCGTGGTAGGTCTCGAAGTAGCTGGTCGCCAGATCCCGGTGGCAGTTGCCGCACTGGGTCATGATCGAGAGTCGGAAGTCCTCCTTGTCGGTGCGCTCGATGGTGTGGGCGGTGTGGCAGTCGGTGCACACCGGGAGCTTCTGCCGGGTCTTCGACACCGCCGGCGAGTGGATGCTGGCCTCGAACTGCTCGTAGATGCCGCGATGGCAGCGCGCACAGGTGCGGGCGACGTTGGCGCGGTTGACGCTCGACTGCGGGTCGTCGCGCGGCAGCTCGCCGTGCGAGGTGTGGCAATCGACGCAGGTCGCGGTCACCACCAGGCCGCTCTCCAGCAGCCCCTTGCCGTGGATGCTCTCGAGGTAGTGCTCGACGATCTCGGTCTGCGGCCCGCGATAGCGCACCGCCGCCTTCTGGCCGGTGCGGTGGCACTGGCCGCACAGCGCCGGGATGTTCTTGGCGTAGGTGCGCGAGTCGGTCTCGACGTGCCCCAGGATGCCGTGGGTGCCGTGGCAGTCGGCGCACAGCGGCGCGTCGGGGCTATCCTTCGCCGCCAGCGTGCCGTGGCGGCTGGCCTGGTAGGTGGCGACCACCGCGGCGTGGCACACCGAGCAGTCGACGCGCGGCGCCACGGTGACGCACGGCCGGCGCTCCGAGGGGTTGGAGCCGGTGTGGCACTGGGCGCACGCGATCCGGGCGTGGCGCGAGTGCTCGAGCTCGGCTTTGTCGACGAACATCGAGACCGTCCGGCCGTCGTGCGTCCCGGTCAGGCCGCGCTTCGCATGGCACGACATGCAATCTTGGTCCGCCATGCCCTGGGTGTAGAACACCTTGCGTACCCGGTGCGGCTGGTGGCAGTCGACGCACGCCGGGATCACCTTGGGGTTCTTCTGCCACAGCTCGCCCTGGATCACCTTGCGGTGCACCGACTCGATGCGCACGTGGCACCGGGTGCAGGTCTTCGCCACGTTCTGGCGCGCGATGCTGGAGCGCGGGTCGGTGTGCGGCAGCTGGTGGTGGGCGGTATGGCAGCTGGTGCACACCGCGGTGGTGAGCAGCCCTTTCTTGAACAGACCCTCGCCGTGGATCGACTCGGTGTAGTTGCTGAGGATGCTGTCCTGGGGGATGTGATAGAAGGACTGGACCGGCGAGCCCTCGCGGTGGCAGCCGTTGCACAGCGCCGGGATGTTCATCGGGTTGGTCTTCGACTGGAAGTCGCTGGAGCGCAGGATGTCGTGGGCGCCGTGGCACGAGACGCAGGCCGGCGCCAGCTTCTCGCCGCGCGACGCCGCCTGGCCGTGCAGGCTCTCCGCGTACTGCTGGTTCTCGTCCGGGTGGCAGACCCGGCACTCGACTCGCCGCGGCGTGGTCTTGTGCGGGGACTCCTTGCCCTCGAGATCGGCGTGGCAGGCAGTGCAGGGCAGCTCGGCGTGCGGCGAGGCGGCGAGCGCCGCCGCGTCGTAGGCGGGCGGCGAGCCGGCGGCGCGCGCGCCGGGATGCCCGGCCGCATGACACTCCCCGCACGCCTCGGCGCCCGGCGCCGCGTGCGCGCCGGTGGTCGCCGCCTGCGGGTGCGAGATCGCGAACGCCACGGCGCCGGCCAGAATCGCCAGCGTCGCGAGCCTCGCCAGCGTTCGATGGGTGCTCATCGCGCGTGGCGTTTCTGCAATTAGCACGCCGCGCGCGCGGGTTCGATGAGGCCGGCAGAGCCCTGCGGGGCCATGCAAATGCGGCTCGCGGCCCCGGGTTTCCTGCGCTTCGCGTAAGGGTCCGTATGTCAGGCTCGGCGGTCCACCTGCCAGCCTGACAGCCGCGACGCGCGCGGGCGCGCGCGAAATCCGATCCAGGCGCGTGTACTCGAGGCGCTTGTGGGCGCCGGGCGCGGCCCCTACGCTGGTGCGCGGTTTGCGTCGAACGAACGCGGGGGAGGTGGAACATGGGCGGGACGAGCGTCTCGGCTTCGCTCCGCGCGCGATTCTTGATCGCGCGCGCCCTCGTCTCGTGCCTGGTCACGGCGGCTCTCGCGGGGCCGGGGGTGGCGCATGGGGCCACCCCCGGCGGGGGCGGTGGGGGCTGCCTCATGTGCCACGCGCTGCGCACGCTGGAGCGCAGCCACGCCGGCGGCCCGTCGCTCTACGTCGACCGCCGCGCGCTCGACGCCTCGGTGCACGCCGGGGTCGCCTGCGAGGCGTGCCACCGCGGCGCTTCCAGCAACCACCCCGAGACCCTGCCGCCGGTGCGTTGCGGCGCGTGCCACAGCGCCGAGCGCGATTCGCTGATCGCCGGCGCCCACGGCGGCAGCCCCGAGCGCGCCGAGGCCGGCTGCCGCAGGTGCCACGGCGGGCACGACGTCAAGCCGGCGGCCGAGGCCGGCAGCGCGGCGTGCGCCGCCTGCCACGCCGACGTGGCGCGCGACTACCAGGGCAGCGTGCACGGCGTGGCGCTGGCCAACGGCGATCCCGAGGCCTCGACGTGCAAGGATTGCCACGGCACCGTCCACGCGGTGCGCTCGCACCTCGATCCACGCTCCGGCGTGAGCCACGCCAACGTCGCCGCCACCTGCGGGCGCTGCCACTCGAACCGCGCGCTGGTCGAGCGGCACGGGATCACCATCCCCACCGCGGTCGAGCTGTACCGCAACAGCGTCCACGGCCGCTCGACCAACCCGCGCGCCGCGGTGTGCAACGACTGCCACGAGAGCCATCGCCTGCGCCGTGCCGCCGATCCGGCCTCGTCGATCAACCGTGTCAACATTCCGGCCACCTGCGGGCGCTGCCACCCGCAGGTCGCGCAGGCCTACCTCGCGAGCGTCCACGGCACCGCGATGCGCGCCGGCGTGGTCCAGGCTCCGGTGTGCACCGACTGCCACGGCGAGCACCTGATCCGCGGGCCCCACGACCTCGACTCGCCGGTCGCCGCCGGGAGCGTGACCGAGACCTGCTCGCGCTGCCACGAGGCGGCCGGGATCCGCGAGACCTTTGGCCTCCCCGCCGGACGGCTCTCGACCTACCGCGACAGCTTCCACGGCCTGGCCGCGCGCGGCGGCTCACCGGCGGTGGCGAACTGCGCCAGCTGCCACGGGGTCCACGACATCCTGCCGTCGAGCGATCCGCGCTCGGCGGTCTCGGCCGCGCGGCTGCCCCAGACCTGCGGCAAGTGCCACCCCGGCGCCGGCACCAGGTTCGCGCTCGGCCCGGTCCACGTCGCGGCCGCGACGCCGGCGCAGCCGGTGCTGTTCTGGACGCGGCGCGTCTACCTGCTGCTCATCGTGCTCACCATCGGCTTCATGGCGCTCCACAACGGGCTCGACTTCGCGCGCAAGCTGGGGCGCGCCTGGCGTGGCCGCCTCGCCCCCCACGGTGCCGCGGTGCAACGCTGGTTCGTGCGCATGACGCTCGGCGAACGCCTCCAGCACGGGCTGCTGGCGCTGAGCTTCACGGTGCTGGTCTACACGGGCTTCGCGCTCAAGTTCCCCGAGGCCTGGCCGTTCGCCTGGCTGGCGCGCCTCGAGCACGGCTACCGCTGGCGCGCGCTGATCCATCGCGGCGCCGCGATCGTGATGGTGGCCACGGCGCTGGCGCACGTGGTCTACCTGTTCACCCGCCGCGGCCGCGGCCTGCTCGGCGCCATGGTGCCGCGGATCCGGGACGCCCGCGACCTGATCACCGGCACGCTCTACCTCGCCGGCCTGCGCCGCGCCCCGCCGCGCTTCGATCGCTTCGGCTACATCGAGAAGCTCGAGTACTGGGCGCTGATCTGGGGCACGGTCATCATGACCGCGACCGGGACGCTGCTGTGGTTCGAGAACCAGTCGTTGCGCGCGTTTCCCAAATGGGTGCTCGATCTCGCCACGCTGGTCCACTACTACGAGGCCTGGCTCGCGTTCCTCGCCATCGTCGTGTGGCACATCTACCAGAACGTGTTCAACCCCGACGTCTATCCGATGAACTGGAGCTGGATCTCGGGGCGCATCTCGGGCGAGCAGCTCGAGCACGAGCACCCGCTCGAGTACGAGCGTCTGACCGCGGCCGAGCTCGACGCGGAGGCCGAAGCCGAGGCCGCGGCGGGCGAGCCCGGCTCGGGCGACGAGGCCAGCCCCGGCGGCGAGGTCATGCCGTAGGCCTTAACGCCAGCAGCGTTGCGGACCACGTTGGCGACCGGTTCCATAAGGGGTTTGACGCTGGCTGCCCGGGTGGTAGCGTTGGAGTGTTCCGTTGGTATCTGCGCCTTTGAGGCTGTGTCTTGTACGCTCGTCCGGCCAGTTCCTTCGCGCGAACCTTCGCTGCGCTAGCGGTGGTCCTCTCACTCAACCGGCCCATGCGAGCGCACGCGCAGGCCGTTGTGGTCGTGCCAAACTGTGGTGCGCTTTCGACGCACTTTTTCCTTGAGACCGGCGCATAGCCCCTCCCCTCAGACTGCCCCAATTGTACGACTCACTATGACGTTTACGTGGACGGCTATTCTGTCTACTCAGTTGGTGGCCACCCAGGGGACTGCTCAGCCGGTTTCATCATCGATCTCAGTGCGCTCGGGTGCCCAAATTGCGGGGGTATCAATGGGACGGGAACGCACTCCGTCGAGGTCATTGGCGGCTATGGCTGCCAGGGTGGAGGAGGAGAATTCAACTCCTGCGTGACCACGACATATCGGGTCGTTGGTGCCGACTCGTCCGCCAACCCGTGGGCCCATGACTTCCGGCCCCTCACTGGGGTCGGAGGTATCGATAGTGCCGTGGTCACCTTCGATCCCACCGGTTCGTGTGGCGTCCCAGATTGCAGCCAGATCTATCTGATCCAATCGGTCCGTGTCCTAGCCATCTCAGGCAGCGACTCCGCATGTGTTCCCATAGGGGACATGGGATATCCGTTCGGACCTGCGGGAATTGACAGCATGAGCGCTACGGTCACGCCACCTCCTGAGTGCACCTTTATCGACGAGGTTCCCGGAGACCGCGACCCGTACATGAACGGCTCGGACTTCAACGACAACGGGAGCTCTGGCCGAAGTGGGTCTAAATCCAATCCAAAGCACGGCATCCGATAAGCCCAGCTTAAGCGTTCCGGCGGGGGCCGATGAAATACTGGCCGAGTTTGAGGTCAATGCGTACTGTGGAGCTGGAAAGAACAAGGGACGATATCTTGGGAAAACGTTTTGGTTGTACGAGCGGGCCGCTGCCGACCCGAGAGGCACGATCCGACGTGATCCACGCCGCCCTGCTGATCTTGGTCCTGGACTGTCCCCTGAACTGAGGACCACGGATTATGGCAGGATTCTCCGTCCGGAGGACCCTGCATGCGCAAGAGCCGATACACCGAGGAGCAGATCGTCGCCATCGTCCGGGAGTCGGAGATCCCGGGGGTGACGGTCGCTGAGGTCGCCAAGAAGCACGGGATCACGGACACGACGCTGTTCCGCTGGCGCAAGAAGTTCGGGGGGCTGGAGCCGAGCCAGGCGGCGGAGCTGGTGCAGCTGAAGCACGAGAACGCGCGGCTGAAGAAGGTGGTGGCGCAGCAGGCCCTCGACCTCGAGGTGCTGAAGGAGATCAACGCAAAAAAATGGTGAGCGCACGGGCTCGCCGCGAACAGGTGGACTACGCCGTGGCTCGAGGGGTGTCGGTCCGCCGATCCTGTGCGCTGCTGCAGGTGAGCCGCTCGGCCCTGGGCTACGAGAGCCGTCTGATCGCGCGCGATGCCGAGCTGGGCCGGGCGCTCGAGCAGATCTCCGCCCGGCACCCGCGCTACGGACATCGCTTCGCGTGGGCCCTGCTGCGGCGGGACGGGCTGAAGGTCAATCGCAAGCGCGTACGGCGGGTGTGGCGTGCGCGGGGGCTGCAGGCGACGCGGAAGAAGCGTAGGAAGCTGCGCACCGGGCAGCCGCGGGTGCTGGCGCCGAGCGGGCCGAACCAGGTCTGGGCCTACGACTTCCTGTTCGACCGGTGCGGGAACGGGCAGACGCTCAAGGTGCTGACGGTGGTCGACGAGTGGACGCGCGAGTGCCTGGCGATCGAGGTGGCGAGCTCGCTCGATGCCACGCGGGTGATCGCGGTGCTCGAGCGCCTGTGCGCGAGCTACGGCGCGCCGGCGGTATTGCGCAGCGACAACGGGCCAGAGTTTATTGCGCGGGCGCTCAAGCTGTGGGCGCTGATGAACCACAGCGAGACCGCCACCATCGAGCCCGGCAAGCCGTGGCAGAACGGCAGCGTCGAGAGCTTTCACGGCACGTTCCGCGGGGAGTGCCTGGATCGGGAGTGGTTTGCGAACCTGCGCGAGGCGCGGATCGTGATCGAGCAATGGCGCTGGGAGTACAACACGCAGCGGCCCCACAGCAGTCTCAGCTATCGAACGCCGGCCGAAGTAGGCCGGGAGGCGAGAAAGATCGAACCCGCAACTCACCCCATGACCGCGGAAAACCTGTCATGAACGCCGGTCCACAGAACGGGGACAGTCCATTCTCACTAACGTAGCGTACGATGGAAGAGCCGACAGCGCTGTGGTCGAAGGTGGGCCCGCCTACGGCGATCTGCTCTCGGGGGCGAATCCGGCCATGCAAACGACACTTGAGGGGCAGTTCTTCCACAACAGTCTTGCAGTACCGTTCGAGCAACTCGGATCCCTAACCGTCCTTCAATTAAGTCTCAGTGAGGCAAATGCCGCGCCGACGGTCGTACCCGATGAATTCTCCATGTACGTCCTTGAGCCTTTCACGGGACTGCCCTACAGAACAGCGGACGATTTTGGGACAAACGCCCTCTTCGCCGTCGACATTACTGGCCAGGCCGGTGGCGATCTGACCGCATTCGCTCCAATGACCTTCATCGCGCCGGACTCTCTAGTCCTGGACGGTGCTCTTGTGGGGGTTCCGTCGGGCGGTCGGCTTGAGTCTAGGTTGCGCTTCATCTCGGTGGCTCCGAATCCATCGCCGGGCGGGATTCGGATGGTCTACGAGGTTCCATCGCCTGGCGGAGAGCTCCGGGTGAGGGTGTTTGATGTGGCTGGCCGGCAGGTTGCGGAACCTTTCGACGGCGCACGCGGCGCTGGAGTCTGGACAGTGGATTGGGATGCCCGTGGCGCTGGCGGCCAAGCCGCGCCGGGCGTGTACATCGTCCAGCTCGCGATGCGCGGTCAGTCCCTTATGCGGCGTATTGTCCTCACGCGTTAGCTCAGGGCTGAGAAGACATTCTCCACGGCCGCCCCTCCCTTTCCCGGTGAGCCAAGCCTGGCTTTCGTGGGTCGTCCCCGGCCAGCAGCTCGAAAAGGAGCTACTAGCGCACCATGCCGTAGCGCTGCGGGCAAGCGAACGGCGGGGCGGCTCGTCGCCACCCCGCCGTTCTGTTTCGTCCGCCGGCGCTGGCTACTTCGCAGGCTCCGCTGAGGCCACCTGGTGGACGCCTTTCTTCTTGAACTCGTCGAAGTTGAAGTTGGGACTCGTGACCGAGTTGTGGCACTGGACGCACAGGTTGGCGGTCGGATGGCCGTTGATGAACTTCTTCCGCTCGTCGGCCTTGGCGGCCACGTGCATGCTGCCGGGCCCGTGGCAGTTCTCGCAGGTCACGTTGATGAGCGCCGCGTTCTTGGTGCTGTCGGCGCCCGGGTAGCCCCCCGGCAGGTGGAAGCCCGCCACGTGGCACCGCACGCAACCGTCGACGGTCTCGGGCTTGCCGTCGAGCTTGACTCCCAGCTTGCCCGCCAGGTCGGCGGCCGCCTTGGGATCGGCGTTCACCAGACCCACCCATGCGTGGGAGTGCTTGGTCTCGGCCCAGGCCTTGAATTGCTTCGAGTGACACATCTTGCACTTGTTCATGCCGACGTACTCGGCGCCCTTCACGTCGGTCGGCACCGCCGTGGTCGAGTCGGCCTTGTACTTCTTGCCGACGTCCGTGAGGTCGGGACCTCCGGCGACGTTCACGTGGCATGCGGCGCAGGCCGCCTTGGTGGCCAGGGCCCGCGCGGGGAACGCCCCCGCGCGCTGCGCGGCGGCGAGCACACACAGGCCCAGCACGATCAGACTCACCAGCATCAACGTACGGCGCATTCGCTGTCCTCCCTTCCTGGGCACACGGTCATCGCGGTGCGTGCTGCGGCCCCGCGGGCATAACGGGCTGGCAAGCTCCAGCAATCATCTAGCACCGGGACGCGGATAGAGCAAGGACGGAGCCACAATTCGGAGCGCCGGCGCGGGACGGGCCACTACTCTCACGCTCGCGTGAGGGTTGAAGTGCCGGCCGTGAGGCTGGTGCCGGGAGCAGGACTCGAACCTGCATGGGTTGCCCCAGGGAATTTTAAGTTCCCTGCGTCTTCCATTCCGCCATCCCGGCACACCTGCCCGAGCACGCTGTGGCGCCCGTCAACAATAACGCCCGGGCCGCTCCGTGGCCCGGGCGCTGGGTGCGCGCGAAGCAGTCGGATCGCGCGCTAGTGCCCGTGGCCTCCCCCATGCGCTAACGCATCGGTCACCTTGATCGCGGGGTAGCGGCTCAGGAACCCCTGCACCCGCCAGCCGAACACGCCCAGGAAGCCCAGCGTCACGCCGATCTCCGGCAGCCCCACCCACATCTTGTAGGGGTTGATCGAGGGCATGATCAGGATGTGCCGCTCCATCCACATGCCGCTCAGGATGATGAGGCTGAACACCGCGAGCCAGAACGGACTCTTCTTGGTCGTGATGTTCATGAGCCCGAGGAACGGCACCAGGAACACGAAGCCGAACACCGTGAACCCGAGCCGCCGCCACGGCTCCTCGAAGCGCAGGAACACCCACCAGGTCTCGTCCGGCAGGTTGGCGTACCAGATCACCAGGTACTGGGCCCAGAACTGGTAGACCCAGAAGATGCTGAAGCCGAAGGCGATCTTCCCGATGTCCCAGAAGTGGTGCGGGGTGATGTAGGCCTCGAGCTTGAACCGCGAGCGCAGCCGCGTGGCCAAGAACGCGGTCATCGCGATGCCGCTCAGGAACGACCCCATGAACACCCACCAGCCGAACAGCGTGCTGGTCCAGGTCGGGGTGATCGACATGATGAAGTCCCACGCGAACACCGTCCACACCACGGCGTAGGCCAGGCAGATCTGCGGCGCCAGCGCGGCGAGGCGGTGGCGCTGCGCCGCCTCCTCCTCGGCGTCGCCGCGCCAGCCGGCGGCGAGCTTCTCATAGGCGGGCCGCAGCTCGGCGGCGACGTGGTCCTTGAGCAGGTGCGCGTCGCTGCGCAGCGAGGTGCGCACCAGGCCGCGGATCAGCCACCACAGCAACCCGAGGCCCAGCACGGTGCGGAGCCACAGGAACGGGACGTTGAGCCAGGGCGCCTGGCGCGGCACCACCGCCCTGGTCCACGGCAGGTACATCCAGATCCCCGCTCCCAGCATGATCAGCACGAAGAGGATCCCGAACGGGATGTAGGCGCTCAGCGACTCGGCGATGCGGATCACCGGCCCGCCCCAGCGCCCGTTGGCGAGCCGGATCGCCGAGGCCAGCACCGCGGCGCCGAAGGTGAGGCCGAGGAAGTAGACCATGTTGACGCCGTAGGCGCCCCAGGCGCGCAGCGGCTCGCTGGTCAGCAGCCACACGAAGGTGGCGAGGCCGATCGCCATGCACGCGAACCACAACGTGCGCAGGCGCGCATCGGGCCGGCCCGGGATCTTCGCCGCGATGTCGCGCAGTAGGGCGTCGTGCTCGGCCGTCGGGGTCATCGCGGGCTGGTCTGCTGCATGTGGCGGAGGTAGTTGATCAGGTCGTAGGCCTCCTGGGCGGTGACCTGGGCGCCATACGAGGGCATCACCACGCCCCCGTGGCGGACGTAGGAGTAGATGTAGCCGTCCTTGCGGGCGCGGGTCGGGGCGGCGAGCAGGTCGGGCGGCGGCATGAACAGCGCCGCGACCGGGCCGTCGCCCGCCATCGCCTTGCCGTGGCACGGCACGCAGGTGCGGGCGAACTTGCGCGCCCCGCGGGCGATCGATGAATCGTCCGCGGCCTGCGGGTTCACGAACGTGGCGGCGAAGGCGTCGCGCTCCTCGGGCGTCATCAGCGCCGCGCCGGCAAGCGGACGGTCGACCCCGCCGGTCGGGATCGCGGTGGTGTCGGGGTCGCGCAGGAACCCGCGCGCCGGGTCGAGCACCACGGTGGTGCGCATGTCGCGGATCGGGTAGTAGCTGAGGTGCGTGGTCGAGCGCTTGAGGTCCTTGCAGCCCTGCTGGACGCTGAACGAAAAGACCAGCGAGACCAGCGCCACGCCCAGGAGCCCGATCGCGGCCTTAAGCATGGACCTGGACCTCCTCGGCCTGGGCGCCGCGCATCATCTGCTCCACCTGCTTCACGGTCTCGCCGCGGCACGGCACCCACAGCCCGATGCGGTCCTCGCTGAAGCGCGGGTCGTAGGGCGCCTTGGACTTGACCTGCGGCAGCCGCGCCAGCGCCAGCATGCCGAGCAGGTTGAACAGCGCGCCGCACAGGATCATCGACTCGTAGCCGATCACCACGAAGGGCGGCAGCGAGATCAGCTCCTTGCCGCCCACCACCAGCGGCCACGTCAGCACCGAGTAGATGCACAGCGTGAACCCGAGCGTGATGCCGAGCAGCCCGCCGCAGAACGTCACCCAGCGCACCAGCGACGGCCCCTGCTCCATCGCGTGCTCGAGCTCGTGGTGCGGGATGGGAGAGAACACCGACACCGGCCCGAAGCCCGAGGAGCGCAGCGCCCGCACCGCGGACGCGGCGTCGTCGACGTAGTAGAACACCCCCATCACGCCGTGGTACTTGGGCGGCGGCGGGTTGGCGAGCCGCTCGATGAACGCCGGCAGCTTCACGGCTTCCTCCGCAGCGGCGCCACCAGGGTCTCCTTGATCTCGGCGATCGAGAACGCCGGCAGCACGCGCACGAAGATCAGGAAGAACATGCCGAACCAGGCGAACGAGCCGGCCAGGATCGCGGCCTCGCTCCACGACATGCGGTAGTTCACGCCCCAGCTGTTGGGCTCGAACGGGTGGGCCAGCGAGCTGACGATGATGACGAAGCGCTCGAACCACATGCCGACGTTGACCAGCAGCATGAGCACGAACAGCACCGGCATGTTGCGCCGCACCGGCTTGAACCACAGCGCCAGCGGGAAGATGACGTTGCAGGAGAACATGATCCACGACGCCCACCAGAAGTGGCCGAAGAACCGCCACACGAACATGTCGCGCTCGTACCTGCTGGGCCCGTACCAGGCCGAGAAGAACTCGACCAGGTAGGAGTAGCCGACGATGGTCGAGGTCAGCAGCACCAGCTTGGCGAGCTTCTCCATGTGGTCGAGCGTCACGATGTGCTCGAGCCGGAAGCCCTTGCGGATGATGATCAGCAGGTTGATGACCAGCGCCACGCCCGAGAAGATCGCGCCGGCCACGAAGTAGGGCGCGAAGATGGTGCTGTGCCAGCCCGGCACCTGGGCGACCGCGAAGTCCCACGACACCACGCTGTGCACCGACAGCACCAGCGGCGTGGCGAGCGCCGCGAAGTACAGGTAGGCGCCGTAGAAGTGCTTCCACTGGTTGTTGGCGCCGGTCCAGCCGAACGAAAACGCGGTGTAGAACAGCTTCATGATCGGGTGCTTCGCCCGGTCGCGCGCCGCGGCGGCGTCGGGAATGATGCCGACCAGGAAGAAGATGCTCGACACCGTGAGGTAGGTCGAGACCGCGAACACGTCCCATTCGAGCGGCGAGCGGAAGTTGGGCCACAGCCCGCGCTGGGTCGGGTACGGGAACAGCCAGTACGGGAACCACGGCCGTCCCAGGTGGATGATCGGGAACAGACCCGCGGTCATGACCCCGAACACCGTCATCGCCTCGGCGATGCGGTACACGGCGCGGCGGAAGTGGGAACGGAACAGGAACAGGATCGCCGACACCAGGGTGCCGCAGTGGGCGATGCCGACCCAGAACACGAAGTTGGTGACGTACGAGGCCCACATCACCGGACGGGTGTGGCCGGCGACGCCGATGCCGTGCACGATCTGGTTGCGCTCCGCCAGCAGCCCGAGGGCGAGGATGGTGAGGTCGAGCAGGAACACCGCCCACCACACCTTGCCGGGCTTGCCCATCATCTTGAGCAGGTCGTCGTTGAGCGACTTCTGGGTGATCTCGGCCGGCACGTGCTCGGTCACCCCGACGTCCTCGGCCGACGCCTCGACTTCGTAGGTGATCTCGTTCTCGCCCACTGCCGCTCCTACGCCGTGTCCCGCTGCAGCTTCTTGAGGTACGTGATGCCGGGCCGGGTGTTGAGATCGTTGAGCGCCCAGTAGCGCCGCTCGCCGTGCGACAGCTTCGACACCTGCGACTCGGGATCGAGCAGGTCGCCGAAGGTGATGGCGCGGGTCGGGCAGCCCTGCTGGCAGGCGGTCTGGATCTCGCCGTCCTTGAGCGCGCGGTGCTCGTCGCGCGCGTTGCCCTTGCCCTCGAGGATGCGCTGGACGCAGAACGTGCACTTCTCCATCACGCCCTTCGAGCGCACCGTGACGTCGGGGTTGAGCTGCCAGTTGAGCGGCGCCGGGAAGGCGAAGGTGTCTTTCTCGGGCGCCGAGTAGTCGAAGAAGTTGAACGACCGCACCTTGTAGGGGCAGTTGTTGGAGCAGTAACGGGTGCCGACGCAGCGGTTGTAGACCTGGGCGTTGAGCCCCTCGGGATTGTGGTAGGTCGCGTACACCGGGCACACCGGCTCGCACGGGGCGCTGCCGCACTGCTGGCACAGCATGGGCGCGAAGCGCACGTCGTTGCGCGCCCCGCCCACCTGCTCCTCGAAGCGCTCGATCCTAAGCCAGTGCATGTCGCGGCCGCGGCGCACCAGGTCCGGCCCCACCGTGGGCACGTTGTTCTCGGCGTCGCACGCCACCACGCACGCCTGGCAGCCGGTGCAGGAGTTGAGGTCGATCGCCATCGCCCAGCGATGCTGGGCCTTCGCGTAGGCCCCCTGGTCGACCGGGATCTGCCGCGGCGCCCGCGCGACGTGCATGGGTTCGTAGGCGCTGATCGCGTGGGCCGGCGTGGTCTCCCCCGGCTTCATCTCGCGCGGCTCGGTGTACTTGCCGGGGCGGGAGTTGTAGGCCTCGACCTCCTCGACCTCGTGCGGGCCGCTCCCCGGGCCGCCGGGCGGGGTGATCCCCGCCGGCGTGGTCAGGGCGGGCGCCGCGCCGAGCAACACCGCGACCGGGATGATCTGGGCGATCTCCCGACCGCCCTGGGTCTTCTCGGGCTGCGACATCGCGAAGCTCGTGACCCCCGAGCCCTTCGAGACCCGCGCCGCCGTGGTGAGCATCGCCGGCGCTCCGGACGCCGCGTCCTGCGAGGCGGGCAGCAGGTCGAGCGCGTTGACGCCGCGTCCGCTGGCGTAGCGCCCGTAGGCGCTGTGGCCCTGCCCGAGCGGAATCGCCACGCAGTCCTTGCGGATCCCGGCGTAGAGATAGGCCGGCGCGGTGACGCTGCCGGCCGCGGTCTCGACCTTCACCGGATCGCCGTTCGCGATGCCGAGCGAGGAGGCGGTCTCGGGGTGGAGCTCGACCCACGAGCCCCACACCACCTTGGTGGAGGGATCGGGCAGCTCCTGGAGCCAGGGCTTGTTGGCCCCGCGCCCGTCGTAGAGGTTGGGTGAGGGATAGACCACCAGCGTCAGGCCGCCGCCCCCCTTGAAGGCCGGCGGCGCGAACGGCGGCGCCCCGTTCCACTTGAGCTTGGGCGCCGGCGCCACCTCCCACACCCCGCCGCTCTTGAGCGTGCGATCCCAGAACGCGGTCCAGGGGAGACCGCCGCCGAAGCGCTTGTGGAGGGGCTGCCACTGGGCCTCGAGGTATTCGGCCCAGCTGGCCGGGAAGCTGCCGAAGCCCGCGGCCCGGGCGAGCGCGATCAACGTGTCGCCGGCCGGCCGCGCGTCGAAGGCCGGCACCGGCTTCATGCTGGACTGGAGGATCGAGTGCACGCCGGCGACGCTCTCGACGTCGCCCTGGGTCTCGAGCGCATGGAGGCTGGGGAGCACGAGGTCGCAGCGGTCGGTGGTCTCGTCCATCATCCCCGACAGCGAGATGCGGTACTGCACCTTGTCGAACGCCGCCGTGAACCCCGCCCACGCCGGCGCGGCGTACACCGGGTTCGCGCCGTGCACCACCGCCACGTCGATCTTCCCCGCCGCCATGGTCTCGATCAGGCGCTGGACCTCGTGGAACGGCGCCACCGCGTCGAAGTTGAGCGTGCGATCGAAGCGCACCGTGTCGCCGATGTTCCCCGCCACCTGGTTGAGCAGGTTGACGGCCGCGACCAGCGCCACCGACTGCTCGCTCTGGGTCGCCACGCCGCCCGCGACCGCGAGGCTAGGGCGGCTCTTGGCGAAGCGGCGCGCCAGCGCGCGCACGGTGTCGGCCGGCACCTCGGTCTGCTTCTCGACCGCCTCGGGGTCGTAGGGCGCGACCGCCTCGTGCATCGACGTGTCGCCGCTCCCCAGTCCCTCGGCGAGGATGACGTGGGCCATGCCGAGCGCCAGCGCCATCTCGCCGCCCGGCCGCGCGGCGATCCACTGATCGGCGTTGGCGCCGGTGAGCGACAGGCGCGGCTCGACCGCGACGAAGAAGCCCGACTCGGGCCGGGCGCGCATGGCGGCAAAGCCGCGCGCCTGATCGACCGGGGCGCCGAAGGTCTCGAGGAAGTCGGCGCCGAAGGAGATCACCATGCGCGCGCGGCCCACGTCGTAGCTCGGCAGCGCCGCGATCCCGAAGGTGCGGCGGTTGGCCTCGCGCACGCTCTCGAACGCGAACGGCTCGTACACCAGGCGCGTGCCCTTCGCGGCCAGCGCCCAGTCGGCGACCAACCGTTCGAACGAGCCGGGCGCGTGCTCGGTGATCAGCGCCACGCCGTGCTGGTCGCGCACCGCCTGGCCCAACTTCTCGGCCGCGCGCTTGAGCGCCTCGTCCCAGCCGATCGCGCGCCACGCCCCGGCCTCCTTGGCCAGCGGCGTCGCGATGCGGTCGGGGTTGTAGAGCCCCTGGAGCGAGGCCTGGCCACGCGCGCACAGCGCGCCCTGCCCGAGCGGGTGCGCGGGGTTCCCCTCCACCTTGATCGCGCGCCCCTCGCGGGTCTTGACCAGCACGCCGCAGCCGGCCGGGCACTCGCGGCAGGTGCTCGCGTACCAGTAGGGCACGCCGGGCACGATGTCGTTGGGCGCGATCAGGTACGGGATCAGCCGCTCGGTGGGCCGCTCGGCGCAGCCGCTCAGCGCCGCGGCCGCCCCCACCCCGGCGAGCTTGAGGAAGTCGCGGCGATTGAAGACCACGGGATCGCTCATGAGGGAGCCCCGCCTAGTGATGGCATGTGAGGCAGTCCATGATGGTGGGATTCTGGCTGTCGGGGGCGTTCTGCTTCTGCCGGTGACAGCTGATGCACCACCCCATCTTGAGCGACGGATACTGGTACACCACCGCCATCTTCTCGACCGGGCCGTGGCACTCCTGGCAGCGGATCCCGCCCAGCACGTGGCGCTTGTGGTTGAACTTGACGTGCTGCGGCAGGTTGTAGACCGGCACCCAGGGAATCGACTTGCCGCTGTTCCAGTACTCGGACAGCTTCTGGACCTCGGGCCGGTCGGTGACCGCGATCTTGTGGCAGCCCATGCACACGCTCACCGGCGGGATGTTCGCGACCGGCGATTTCTCCGCCCCGTAGTGGCAATAGAGGCAGTCCATGCCGAGCTTGCCGGCGTGGATGTCGTGCGGGAACTTGACCGGCTGGACCGGGCCCTGCGTGGCCCCCAGCGACGCCCAGAACGATTGCGAATTCGCCACCGTGGCGGCAGCGAGGGACACGACGACGGCGGCAAGAGCCAGGAGTCGTTTCATGGGCGGACAGGCGCGCAACCTAACCAGCTTGCCCGGACGGTGTCAACGAGATTGTGAATCCGGGCACATGCGCCGGCCAACGCGCAGGCTCGCAATGGGCTGTCGGATTCGGCCGCGGCGGAGGAGGGCTACTTGGTGTGGCCCAGGGCCACCAGCTTGAGGGGCTGCCCGACCGGCACCTGCTCGGTCGAGATCCAGTTGTTGAGGATCGCGGTTTCCTCGACGCTGAGCGCCTGCATCCCGTAGGTGGGAACCAGCGCCGAGAACACGCCCGGCTGCTTCACGCGCTCGATGAACAGGGTGTCGGGCTTCATCGCCAGCTTCTTGGGATCGGTGAGGTCCTTGATCGAGCGCATGGTGGTGAAGATCATGGTTTCGTCGGTGCCCTGCCCCAGCATCTCGATCATCAGCTCGGGCGTCCAGCGCACCAGGGTGACCAGCATGTGCCCGCCGCCCTGACCGCCGCCGGAGGCGTTGACGCGCCCCACCCAGGCCTGGTGCCCGCTCAGGGTCTCGGTGTTCCCGGCCGCCTCGGTGATGCGGCCCTTCGACCTGAGGTCCTCGATATAGGCCGCGGGTGACTCCTGCTTGGCGTCGGCGCCGTGGATCTCGATGCCCCCCTTCCCGTCGGAGGGCATCGCCAGCAGCGCGGCGCGCGTGTCGTGGTAGCTCCAGCCCGGCGGCAGGATGATCTGCAACTTGAGGCTGGGGTTGAAGTACTGGTTGTTGACGAAATAGCCCTGGGTCGGATCATTGCCGTACACCAGGCCGCTCACCATCTCGAGGTAGCCGTCCCCGTTCACGACCAGGTCACCCTTCCCCATCGCCGACGCCTCGGCCAGACTGCGGGTGTGGGCTTCGCGGTCGCCGGGATCGGGGTGGGTCTCGAGGAAGGTGGGGAGCCGCGCCCCGGTACGGTCGCTGACGCGCTTGAGCATGTGGTAGGTGGCCGGGATCACGCGCGGGTCGTAGCCGGCCATGGTCGCGTACTTGATGCCCAGCTCGTCGGCCTCGGTCTCGTGGGCGCGACTGTAGCCCAGGAACATGAGCCCCAGCGCCTGCTGCGCGACGTCGCCGTAGCGCCCCACCGAGGGCACGAAGATCGAGCCCACCAGCAGCCCCACCCCGGCCACCTGCTCGCTGGTGATCTGACGCGCGGTGTGGCGCGCGGTGATGTGACCCATCTCGTGGCCCATGACGCCGGCGAGCTGGGCCTCGGAGTTGAGGTAGGCGAGGATGCCGCGCGTGATGTACACGTAGCCGCCCGGCATCGCGAACGCGTTGACCGAGGGATCGTCGATCACCGTGAAGTGCCAGTCGATGCCGGGCAGCTCGGTGACCTTGGCCAGCTTCTTCCCCACCGAGGCGACGTACTGCTGGACCGTCGAGTCCTCGTAGGCCCCGTACTCGGCCAGCACCGCCTGGTAGCCCTCGCGGCCCATCTTCTCTTCCTGGGCCGCGCTGACCAGGTTGAACTCGTGGTGCCCGCTCACCGGATTGGTGGCACAGCCGGCGAGGCCGAGCAGCAGCAGCAACGGCAGGGCCGCGGCCCGGCATCCGTGTCGGTTGGGGCCGGTCATGGCCGGGATGCTAACCGATGGCAGCGTCAGTAGCGAGGGATGTCAGCGTCCACCTCGCGCGACCAGGCGTCGATTCCCCCGTGCAGGCTCTTGATTTTTCCAAACCCTGACCCACGCATGAACTCGAGCGCCCTCATGCTGCGCTGTCCGTGGTGGCACAGCACCACGATCTCGCGCTCGCGCTCGAGCTCGCCGAGCCGCGCCCGCAGCGAGCGCAGCGGGATCAGGGTGGCGCCGTCGATGCGCGCGATCGCGAACTCGTGCGGCTCGCGCACGTCGAGCAGCGCGATCGCCTCGCCGCGGTCGAGACGGCGCTTGAGCTCGGTGGCCTCGATCTCGTCGCTCATCTCCTCCCCGGGGTGCGCGGCGCCGGCGCCGCAGAACTCGTCGTAGTCGATCAGCGCCGTGATGCTGGGCGCGCGCCCGCACAGCGGGCAGTCCGGATCCTTGCGCAGGGCGAGTTCGCGGAAGCGCATCGCGAGCGCGTCGAACAGCAGCAGCCGCCCGATCAGCGGATCGCCGAGCCCCAGCACCAGCTTGATCGCCTCGATGCCCTGGATGACGCCGATCACGCCCGGCAGCACGCCCAGCACGCCGCCCTCGGCGCAGCTCGGCACCAGCCCGGGCGGCGGCGGGTCGGGATAGAGGCACCGGTAGCACGGGCCGCGCGCGGCATCGAACACGCTCACCTGGCCGTCGAAGCGGAAGATGCTGCCGTGCACGTTGGGTTTGCCGAGCAGGGCACACGCGTCGTTGACGAGGTAGCGGGTGGCGAAGTTGTCGGCGCCGTCGAGCACCACGTCATAGCCGGCGAGGATCTCCATCGCGTTGGCGCTGGTCAGGCGCTGATCATGGGTCTCGATCCGCACCCCGGGGTTGAGATCGGCGAGCCGCTCGCGCGCCGCCTCGAGCTTGGGGCGCCCGACGCTGGCGCTGCCATAGAGCACCTGGCGCTGGAGGTTGCTGGCATCGACGCGGTCGAAGTCGACCAGGCCGAGGCGCCCGATCCCCGCGGCGGCGAGGTAGAGGGCGGCCGGCGAGCCGAGGCCACCCGCCCCGACGATGAGCACGCTCGCGCCCTTGAGCCGCGCCTGACCGTCGAGTCCGACCTCGGGCAGCGCGAGGTGCCGGCTGTAGCGCAGCAGCTCGTCGCGGGTGAACGCTGCCTCGTCGTTGCTCATTACGACACGCTTCCCATCATCCGGCCTCGCCGTCGATCGTGAGCGGCTCGGGCTCGAACGCCGCGCCGTCCGCGCGCAGACGCCACAAGCCATGCGCGTCCGGAATGCCGCGCGCGAGGCTCACGATCAGATAGGAATAGTAGGGCCAGGCGCGCTCGAGGTCGAACGCCGACGGCACCGCCGGATGATCGGGATGGGAGTGGAAGAAGCCCAGCACCTCGAGCCCCTCGGCGCGCGCGGCATGGTCGGCGGCGAGCAGCTCGCCGGGCGCGATGAGGTAGCGCCGCGCGGGCGTCTCCGGCGCCAGGTTGGCGCAGCCGATCGCGCGCTCGATGCGCCGCGCGCCGCCCTGGTCGAGGCCCACCAGCACCCCGCAGCCCTCGCCCGGATACGCCGCGGCGAGGTGGGCGTGGAGCGCCGCCAGCGCCGCTCGAGACAGGTTGGTGCTCACGTGACCTCCAGGCCGACCGCGGTCCCTTAGGATGCGCCCGGCGCGGCCGCGGAGGCTGGCAATCGCCCCGGGCCGCGGCTAGGATGACGCGCGTGTTCCTCGCCGGCGACGTAGGCGGCACCAAGACTCACCTCGCGCTCTACCGGCCCGGGGAGTCGCCGCGCGCGCCGGCCTCCGACCGCAAGCTCGCGAGCCGCGACTACGCCACCCTCGAGGCGTTGCTGCACGCCTTCCTCGACGGCACGCGCGAGCGTCCGCGCGCGATCGTGCTCGGGATCGCGGGCCCGGTGGTCGCGAACCGCGTCGAGGCCACGAACCTGCCGTGGCGCATCGATGGCGCGACCCTGGGTGCGGCCCTGGGCGCACCGGTGACGCTGATCAACGACCTCACCGCCACCGCCTGGGGGCTGGGCGCGCTTGAGCCGGGCGAGATCGAGATGCTCGAGCCCGGCACGCCCCAGCCCGGCAACCGCGGCCTGGTGGCGGCCGGCACCGGGCTCGGCGAGGCGCTGCTGGTGTGGAACGGCGCCGGCTGGACCCCGGCGCCTTCCGAGGGCGGCCACGCCGATTTCGGGCCCCGCGACGCGCTCGAGGACGAGCTGCTCGAGTGGCTGCGGGCGCGCTACGGCCACGTGAGCTGGGAGCGCGTGCTGTCGGGCCCCGGGCTCGCCGAGCTTTACGAGTTCCTGAGCGCGACCGGACGCGGCGAGGAGCCGGCCGGCTTCGCGTCCGCGCTGGCGAAGGCCAGCGACCCCGCCGCGGTGATCGCCGAGTCGGCCGGCGCCGGCCGCAACGCCCGCGCCACGCTCGCGCTCGAGCGCTTCGCCTCGATCTACGGCGCCGAGGCCGGCAACGTGGCGCTCAAGTTCCTGGCCGTGTCCGGCGTGTTCCTTTGCGGCGGCATCGCTCCGCGCATCCTCCCCTTCCTGCGCGACCCCAGCTTCCGCGCCGCGTTCCGCGCCAAGGGACGGCTCGAGCCGGTGCTCGAGCGCATCCCGGTGGGCGTGGTGCTCGACGATCGCGCGGCGCTGTGGGGCGCCGCCACGCTCGCCCTGGGCGGCGCCCAGGCGGTGCGCGATCGCGCCCCGGAGCCGCGATGAGCGCGGTGAGCCCGCCGGTCACCCACGCCACCGATCTCGATCGCCTCGCGGTCAACACCATCCGCTTCCTGGCCGTCGACGCGGTCGAGAAGGCGAAGAGCGGGCATCCCGGCACGCCGATGGGCATGGCCGACGCCGCCTACGTGCTGTGGACGCGCTTCCTGCGCCACGACCCGCACGACCCGGCGTGGCCCGGTCGCGACCGCTTCGTGCTCTCGGCCGGACACGCCTCGATGCTGCTCTACGCCCTGCTCCACCTCTCCGGCTACGATCTGCCGCTGTCCGAGCTCGAGCGCTTCCGCCAGCTCGGCAGCCGCTGCCCCGGGCATCCCGAGCTCGGCCACACCCCGGGGGTCGAGACCACGACCGGGCCGCTCGGCCAGGGCTTCGGCAACGGCGTCGGCCTGGCGCTCGCGGCGCGCATGCTCGCGACCCGCTTCAACCGCGACGATTTTGCCCTGGTCGGCTGGCGCGTGTTCGGCATCGTCAGCGACGGCGACCTGATGGAGGGCGTGGCCTCCGAGGCCGCCTCCCTGGCCGGGCATTGGGGACTCGGGAACCTGGTCTATCTCTACGACGACAATCACGTCACGATCGAGGGCGACACCGCGCTCGCCTTCAGCGAGGACGTCGCGCGCCGCTTCGAGGCCTACGGCTGGCAGGTCCAGCGCGCCGATCCCTACGACCACGCCGCGGTCGCCGCGGCGCTCGAGCACGCGCTCGCCGATGCCGACCATCCCAGCCTCATCATCACCCGCAGCCACATCGGCTACGGCGCCCCGCACAAGCAGGACAGTCGCGAGGCGCACGGCGAGCCGCTCGGCCCCGCCGAGGCCGCGGCCGCGAAGCAGGCGCTCGGCTGGCCCGCGAGCCCGCCGTTCCTGGTGCCCGACGAGGTGCGCGAGCGATTCGCGGCGCGCGCCCGCGAGCGCACCGCCGAGGCCGACGCCTGGCGCAAAGGCTTCGCGGGCTGGCGCGCGCGCCACGCCGACCTCGCGGCACGCTGGGACGCGCATTTCGAGCGCCGCGTGCCTCCCGATCTGTTCGAGCGCCTGATCTCGGCGGCGCCCGCGGGCGCGGCCGCGACGCGGGTGCACGGAGGGGTCGTGATGCAGACGGCCGCGGCGCTGGTGCCGGCGCTGATCGGCGGCAGCGCCGACCTCGAGCCCTCGACCCGCACCGCGCTCAAGGACGCGCCCGAGATCGAGCGCGATCGCTTCGAGGGCCGCAACTTCCACTTCGGCATCCGCGAGCATGGCATGAGCGCGATCCTGAACGGCCTCGCGCTGTCGGGCGGCTTCATTCCCTATGGCGCCTCGTTCCTGGTGTTCAGCGACTACGCGCGACCCGCGATCCGGCTCGCCGCCCTGATGCGCCAGCAGGTCATCTGGGTGTTCACGCACGACAGCGTGTTCCTGGGCGAGGACGGCCCGACGCATCAGCCGATCGAGCATCTCACCGCGCTGCGGGCGATCCCCCACCTGCTCGTCATCCGCCCCGCCGACGGCCTCGAGACCGCCGTAGCCTGGGCGATGGCACTGGAGCGCGGGGACGGGCCGACGCTGCTCGTGCTCACGCGCCAGACCCTGCCGGCGCTCGAGCGCCCGGGCGGATTCGATCCGCGTGCGATCGCGCGCGGCGCTTACGTGCTGCGCGAGGCCGGACCACCTACCGATGGTGGGTCCGGCGCGATCACGCTGATCGCGACCGGCTCCGAGGTGTGGCTGGCCCTCGAGGCGGCGACACGCCTCGCCGCCGCCGGCACGCCGGCGCGCGTGGTCAGCATGCCCGCCCCGCAGCGCTTCCTCGAGCAGGAGGTCGCGGTCCGCGACGCGGTGCTGCCGGCGGGCGGCGCGCGCGTCACGATCGAAGCCGGCGCCACCCAGTACTGGTGGCGGCTCACCGGCGAGCACGACCTGCGCATCGGCATCGACGGCTACGGCGCCTCGGCCCCGCTCGCCGACCTCCAGCGCCACTTCGGCTTCACGCCCGAGGCGGTGGCCGAGCGGATCGCGGCCTGGGCGAAGGGGCGCGGGAGGTAGCGGGCGGGCAGGGCGTCGCGGCTGCCCCCGGCGGCGAGCGCGGCGCGTGGGCTCACGTCGCCGACCGCCCTATGGTCGCTGAAAAGTGTTACCCATGTGCCCGGTCTGTTCCGTTACCCATCTGCCCGGTTGCACCATTCGCCGGTGAATGAGTTTTTGAAGCCCGCGCCAGGCGGAATGTTTCCAGCACCGCTCCCCGCAACCTCACCCGCGCGCGATCGCCCGGCGCACCGCCCGGTCCGCGGCGATGAACGCGATCGCGAAGCCGAGGTCGATCCAGGCCAGCGGCACCCACATGAAGGGAATCGCGTCGCGGATCGCGTAGCTCAGCACGATGAGCGAGAACGCGAGCTTCATCAGGATGCCGAGTCGGATGATGTCGCGATTCCGCTCCGGGTCGCGCGCCACCATCGCGAAGCCGATCCCGAAGATCACCGTCAGCGCCGCGGGCAGCTGCACATAGGCGTTGTGGTTGGGCAGCGCGATCAAGCAGGCCGCGTAAATCGGCCCGAAAGCAAAGAAGAACAGCAGGCCCAGTGTGACGTCGTACAGCGCGGCCAGCCCGAACAACGGCCTAACCCAGCGGGCGATCATCGGCCTGATCCTCCTCCTCGACGGCGCGGGCGGTGGCGCGCCGTCGCCGCAGCCCGCGGAAGAAGCGCTCGTGGCGCGCCTGGATGAAAGCGTGATCGTAGAGTCGCCGCCCCAGCTCGACCAGCCCCCACTGGAGCCGCTCGGGCGACATGCCGGTGGGGACGAAGTTGACGTCGAACAGCGTACAGCGATCCCACGCCCGCTCCTCGAGCAGCCGGCCCTGGCTTCTCAGCCGCTCGTAGAGCGGGGTGCCGGGGAACGGGGTCATCACCGTGACCTGGACCTCGTAGAGCCCGGAGCGCTCGACGAACTCGTATATTTGATCGAAAATTCCCTCGTCGTGACCGTCGAGGCCCACCACGAAGCAGCCGTTGACGGTGATGCCGCGCGACTGGATCGCCTCGATCGCCGCCTCGTAGCCGGGCTGCCGGCCCAGCTTCCAGTTGCGACGGGTCTCGATGCCGTCGAGCCCGGCCTCCACCGGGCTCTCGAGCCCGAGCAGCACCTGCCGGCAGCCGCTCTCCCGCATCAGGTCGAGCAGCTCGGGGTCCTCGGCGATCGCGACGTCGCACTCGGTGAACCAGTGGATGCGCTCATCGCGCAGCGCGCGCAGCAGCGCCTTGGCGCGGGGACGCTGCACGAAGCTGTTGTCGTCGGCGAACTCGATGAACGGGCTGGCCCAGCGCTCCTTGATGCGCCGGATCTCGGCGAGGACTTTATCTACAGGCTTGACCCGGTATTTTGGAGTAAGAAGAATCGAGCTGGCGCAGAAGTCGCAGCGCCACGGGCAGCCGCGCGTGGTCTGGACCGTGATGCGGTTGTAGCGCGCGACATCGAGCAGCTCGTAGCGCGGCATCGGCGCGTCGGCGAGGTCGAACCACACCCCGGCCGGGGGCCGATACTCGGGCGCCAGCCGGCGCGCGCGCGCGTCCGCGATCACCCGCGGCCAGGTCAGCTCGCCCTCACCCACCACCGCGGTGGCGCCGGCCTCGCGCGCTTCGTCGGGCAGCGCCGTGACGTGGAGCCCGCCCATCACGACCGGCACGCCGCGCGCCCGGTAGAGGCGCGCCACGCGGTAGGCGTCGAGGATCTGGGCCGAATACGAGGCGATCGCGACCAGGTCGTAGTCGCGCGGCGCCTCGGGCTCGGCCGCCAGGTCGCGGATCTCGCGATACTCGACCTCGATGTCCGGCGGCGTCAGGGCAGCGAGGGTGAGGAGCGAGAGGCTGGGCAGCGAGGCGATCACCTCGCTGCGCTCGACGAAGCCCGGCAGCGTGAGCCCGATCGCGGTCAGCTCGGGGTTCGCGGCGCGCACGCCGCTCATCGCGATCAGGCCAATTTTCATGGCGCCAGCAGTCCCCGCACGACCAGAGCCACGCCCAGCAGCAGGCTCGCGACCGGGATCGCAAACAGAACATGAAGGCCGCGCCGCCACGCCATCAGCGCGCAGCACAGCGGCATGGTGATCCCGCCCACGATCAGCGCGCCCGAGGCCAGCGCCAGCGCGCCGCGGCCGAGGCTCAGGTGGGCTGCGCTGAGCGCGAACAGGATGTTTAGAAAGCCCAGCCCAATGAATGAAATATGTCCGAGACGCAGCAGCCGGCGGCGAAACGACGTGTAGCCGCCCAGCCAGTCGTCGCGGTGGAAGAACAGCCCGAGCGCGAGCCCGGTGACGAAGCCGACCAGGATCCAGATCCAGCCGAACGCTTCGTTGACCGGCATCCGGATCCTGGCGCCGCGCCCGAGGGGTTCCCTCAGGCCACCGTGACCTTCGCGTTCTGGAGCCGCTGCTCGAGCGCCGCCAGCTCGTCGCTCAGCCCCTGCGGCAGCCGCGAGCCGAAGCGCTCGTAGTGCTCCTTGATCAGCAGCACCTCGGTGTTCCAGCCCTCGACGTCGACGCGGAGCAGCGCGCGGAGCGCCGCCTCGGGCAGCCGCAGGCCGGAGAGATCGAGCGCCCCGGGCGCGGGCAGCCGCCCGATCGGCGTGTCGACCGCTTTGCCGGTGCCCTGCACGCGCTCGAACACCCACTTGAGCACGCGGCTGTTCTCGCCGTAGCCCGGCCACAGGAACTTGCCGTCCTCGCCCTTGCGGAACCAGTTGACGTGGAAGATGCGCGGCAGTTTGGCGGCGTCGGCGCGCGCCCCGGTCTTCAGCCAGTGACCGAAGTAGTCGCCCATGTGGTAGCCGCAGAACGGCAGCATCGCGAACGGATCGTGGCGCAGCGCCCCCACCTTGCCGGCCGCCGCCGCGGTGGTCTCGCTGCTCATGATCGAGCCCAGGAAGGTGCCGTGCCGCCACGACAGCGCCTCGTTGACCAGCGGCACCACCGTGGCGCGCCGGCCTCCGAACAGGATGGCCGAGATCGGCACCCCCTTCGGGTCCTCCCACTCCGGCGCGATCACCGGGCACTGGCGCGCCGGCGCGGTGAAGCGGGCGTTGGGGTGCGCGGCCTTGCGGTGGCTCGCCGGGGTCCACGGGCGCCGCAGCCAGTCCGAGAGCTGGGGGGGCGGCGTCTCGGTCATCTCCTCCCACCAGATGTCGCCCTCCGGGGTGAGCGCGCAGTTGGTGAAGATCGCGTCATGCTCCACCGTCAGCATGGCGTTGGGATTGGAGCGGTGGCTGGTGCCGGGCGCCACGCCGAAGAACCCGGCCTCGGGGTTGATGGCGTAGAGCCGGCCATCGGCGCCGAACTTCATCCACGCGATGTCGTCGCCGACGGTCTCGACCTTCCAGCCCGGCAGCGTGGGGTTCATCATCGCCAGGTTGGTCTTGCCGCACGCCGACGGGAACGCGCCGGCGACGTAGATCTTGGCGCCGGCCGGATCGGTGAGCCCGAGGATCAGCATGTGCTCGGCGAGCCAGCCCTCGTCGCGCGCCTGGACCGAGGCGATGCGCAGCGCGTGGCACTTCTTGCCCAGCAGCGCGTTGCCGCCGTAGCCCGAGCCGTAGGACATGATCTCGCGCGTCTCGGGGAAGTGGCAGATGTACTTGGTCTTGGGGTTGCACGGCCACGGCACGTCGGGAGCGTTGTCGGCGAGTGGCGCGCCCACCGAGTGGACCCCGCGCACGAACTCGCCGTCGGCACCCAGGCTCTCGAGCACCTTCTTCCCCACCCGTGCCATCAGGTGCATGCTGGCCACCACGTAGGGCGAGTCGGTGATCTCGACCCCGATCTTCGCGATCGGCGAGCCGATCGGACCCATGCTGTAGGGGATCACGAACATGGTGCGGCCGCGCATCGTGTTGGTGAACAGCTTGGTGAGCTCGGCCTTCATCTCCCCGGGCTCGCGCCAGTGGTTGGTGGGCCCGGCATCGTCCCGGGAGGCCGAGCAGATGAAGGTGAACTCCTCGACGCGCGCGACGTCGGCGGGATCGGAGCGCACGTAGATGCTGTTGGGCCGCTTCTCGGGGCTCAGCCACACCGCGGTGCCGCCCTGCACCATGAGCTGCAGCATGCGTTGATATTCGCCCGCTGAGCCGTCGCACCACACCACCTGATCGGGATGGCACAGATCGGCGGTGCGTTCGACCCACGCTTCGAGCTGCTTGTGCGTCGTCATTTGAAATTGGTCTCCCGGCCGGCGCGCGGCCTGCCGCGTAAGGCTCCTGCGCGGCCCGCGCCCCAGGCGGGCCCGAACGTGGTGGGATGGTCTCCCGAATCTTAAGGCGCGCTCCGCCGCGTGGCAAGCGACGCGACGCGCCGCGCGCGCTCCGGGCCGCGGCCCCGGCCCGCGCTTGCGCTCGCCCGGCCGGCGGGCGCAAATTGAGCGGCGCGGACTCGCCCCCGCGCGTCAGGTTCCGGACCACTGATTGTCTGAGCATCCCCCAGGCCGGAGGAATCGAGCATGGCCACCCGCAAGCGGTCAGCCGCCCGCAGCACGGCGAAACGCAAGACCACCACCCGCCGCTCCGGCGCCCGTCACGCCGCGGCATCGAAGCGCGTCGCCGCGAAGCGGAGCGCGCCGGCCGCTCGCGCCGCGAAGCCGGCACGCGCCGTGGGGGTGATCGGCATGCTGTCCCAGCACATGGACTACACCACCCAGTCGATGGACGAGGTGCGGCGCTTCTACGGCGATCTGCTGGGCTTCGATCAGGCCCAGTACGACCCCAAGATGAGCTACTTCTTCGTCGGCACCGGGCCGACCTCGAGCCTCGGCTTCATGCCGCCGATGGAGGGTTCGCCCGACCAGTGGCGTCCGCCGCGCGAGCCCGCCATCTACTTCATGGTGAAGGACGTCGACGCCGCGCATCGCGCGCTGACCGGGCGCGGGGTGCCGTTCGACCAGCCGCCCCAGGACATGCCGTGGGGCCATCGCGTGGCGCTGCTGCGTGACCCCGAGGGCCGGCGCGTGTGCCTGGCGCAGGAGAAGCGGTGATGAGGGCGCGCGTCCGACGCCGCGTGCGCGTCCGGCCATGACCACGCCGCGCGCGCGCGCGCTGCGCGATCTTGGCCAGAGCGTGTGGCTCGACTACATCCATCGCCAGGAGCTGGCGTCGGGCCACTTCGCGGCGCTGGTGCGCGACCAGGGCGTGGTGGGCGTGACCTCGAATCCCACCATCTTCCAGCAGGCGATCGCCACCGGCGACACCTACGACGCCTCGATCGAGCGCGGGCTGTCCGCCGGGCTTGCCGGTCCCGAGCTGTTCGAGCGCCTGGCGGTCGAGGACATCCAGGCCGCCTGCGACCAACTGGCCGCGATCCACGCCGAGAGCGGCGGCCTCGACGGCCGCGTCAGCATCGAGGTGAGCCCGCGGCTCGCCGGCGACACCGCCGGCACCATCGCCGAGGCGCGCCGGCTCCACCGCGAGGTGGCGCGCCCCAACGTCATGGTCAAGGTGCCGGCGACCGCGGCCGGGCTGCCGGCGATCACCGCGCTCACCGCCGAGGGGATCTGCGTCAACGTCACCCTCATCTTCTCGCTGGCCCGCTACGAGCAGGTCATGGAGGCGTGGCTGGCCGGGGCCGAGACCCGCGCCGCCGCCGGCCAGCCGCTCGATCGCGTGTTCTCGGTCGCCTCGTTCTTCGTCTCGCGCGTCGACACCAAGGTCGACAAGGCGCTGGAGGCCGCGGTCGCGACGCTGCCCGCCGGCGATCCGCGCCGCGCCGAGCTCGAGCAGGCCCGCGGCCTGGCCGCGGTCGCCAACGCCAGGCTCGCCTACGCGCGCTTCCGCCAGGTGTTCGACGGCGCGCGCTTCACGGCGCTCAAGGCGCGCGGCGCCCGCCTGCAGCGCCCGCTGTGGGCCTCGACGAGCACCAAGAACCCGGCCTACCGCGACACCCTGTACGTCGACGACCTGATCGGCGCCGACACCGTGAACACCATGCCGCCCCAGACCCTGGCGGCGTTCAACGATCACGGCACGGTGCGGGTCACGATCGGCGACGACCTCGAGGCGGCGCGGGCCCTGTTCCGGCGCCTGCCGGCGCTCGGGATCCCGCTCGAGAGCCTGATCGGCGAGCTGGAGCAGGAGGGCGTGGTCGCGTTCGCGAAGTCGTACGACGCCCTGCTCGAAACCCTCGAGTCGCGGCGCCAGTCGCTCGCCGGTCGCGCGCGGTGAGCCTCGGGCTCGCGCTGGGGCCGGCCGAGGCCGCGGTCCGGGCGGCGCTCGACGGCCTCGACCGCTCCGGCTTCCCGGCGCGACTATGGCGGCGCGACCCGACGCTGTGGGGCGACGATCCCGCCCGCCAGCGCGTGGCCCAGAACCGCCTCGGCTGGCTCACGGTGCCGGCGCGCATGAACGCCGAGGCCGATTCACTCGGCGCCTTCGGCGAGGAGATCGCGCGGCGCGGCTTCACGCGCGCGGTGCTGCTCGGGATGGGCGGCTCGAGCCTCGCCCCCGAGGTGCTGCGCCTCACCTTCGGCGTCCGCCCGGGCGCGCTCGACCTCGCGGTGCTCGACAACACCTCGCCGGCCGCGGTGCGCGCGGCGAGCGCCGGCTACGATCCCGCCCGCACCCTGGTGCTGGTCTCGTCCAAGTCGGGCGGCACCGTCGAGGTGAGCTCGTTCGAGAAGGTCTTCGATGCCGCGGCGCGCGCCGCCGCGGGCGACGCGGCGGGCGGATCGTTCATCGCCATCACCGATCCTGGCACGTCGCTCGCGGCGCTGGCCGGCGGGCGCGGCTACCAGCGCGCGTTCCTGAACCCGCCCGACATCGGCGGGCGCTACTCGGCGCTCTCCTATTTCGGGCTGGTGCCGGCGGCGCTGATCGGCGCCGACCTCGACGCGCTGCTCGACGGGGCGCTCGAGGAGGCGCACACGCTCGAGGGCGCGCGCGCCGCCGCGGACTGCCCGGGGATCACGCTGGGCGCGGCGCTGGGTGCGCTGGCCCGCGCCGGGCGCGACAAGGTCACGCTGGCGCTCGATGCGCGGCTGGCGGCGCTGGCGTCGTGGATCGAGCAGCTGCTGGCCGAGAGCACCGGCAAGGATGGCGCCGGCCTGATCCCGATCGCCGACGAACCGCTCGGAGCCCCCGACGTGTACGGCGCCGACCGGGTGTTCGTCGCGGTGTCGGCCGGGCCGCCCGACGCGGAGGCCGCCGCGGCGCTCGAGCGGCTGGAGCGCGCCGGGCATCCGGTGCTGCGCTGGAGCCGTGCCGAGCTCGACGAGCTGGGCGCCGAGTTCATGCGCTGGGAGATCGCGACCGCGACCGCGGGAGTCGAGCTCGGCGTCGATCCGTTCGACGAGCCCAACGTCGCCGAGGCCAAGGAGACCACCCGGGTGACGCTCGGGCGCTTCGTCGCCGAGCGCCGCTTCCCGCCCCAGCCGGCGGCTGAGCCGGGCGGCCTCGCGCGCCTGCTCGGCGACGCGAAGCCCGGCGACTACGTCGCGATCCTGGCCTGGATGGAGCGCACCCCGGAGCGCCATGCGCGGCTGTCGCGCCTGCGCAGCGCGATCCGTGATCGCTCGCGGCTCGCCACCACCCTGGGCTACGGCCCGCGCTACCTCCACTCCACCGGCCAGCTCCACAAGGGCGGGCCCAACCGCGGGCTGTTCCTCCACCTCACCGCCGACGAGGGCGCGGACGTGCCGATTCCGGGGCAGCCCTACGGATTCGCCGCGCTGCGCGAGGCGCAGGCGCTCGGCGATCTCGAGGTGCTGCGCCGCCGCGGGCGGCGCGTGCTCCACCTCCACCTCGGTGACGACGTCGAGGGCGGGCTCGAGCGCCTGATCGGCTCGCGGGCCGCCGCGGCGCGGGCGTGAAGCTCGAGCCCTACCGCATCCTGTTTCCGATCGGGATCGCCTACGCGCTGATCGGGGCGTTGGTGTGGCCGCTCCACGCCGCGGGGCGCATGCCCTATCCGGGACCGCTCCACCGCGCGCTCATGATCCAGGGCTTCGAGTTGTCGTTCGTGCTGGGCTTCCTGCTTACCGCCCTGCCGGGGTTCCTGCACGCCGGTCGCGCGACCTCGTTCGAGATCGCGGCCGCGACTACGCTGACGCTCGGTTTCGGCGCCTGCGCGCTGGCGTACCAGATGGCGGCGGCCCAGGGCTGCTTCGTGCTCGCGGTCGGCCTGCTGGCGATCGTGGCGCTGCAGCGCTTCGCGCGCGCCAGCCGGCCACCCGCGATGGAGCTGATGTTCGTCGCGGTCGGGATCACCCTCGGACTGGCCGGCGGTATCACCAGCCTCGCCGACGCGGCGGGCTGGCGCGCCGAGCCGCTGCCGGGCTTCGGCCTGCGCATGGTGTCGCTGGGCATGGTGCTGTCGATGGTCATGGGGGTGGGCGGCCTGCTGGTGCCGACCTTCACCGGAGTGCGCGATCCGCTGCTGATCGCCGGGATCGCCGCCCCGCACGAGGCCGCCGGACGGCGGCTGTTCTACGGGCTGGTCGCGGCACTGTTCCTGCTCGCCTTCGGGCTCGAGTCGCGCGGCGCGCGCACCGCCGGGGCGTGGGTGCGCGCGCTGGCCGCCACGCCGGTGTTCCTGATGGTGTGGAAGCTCGCCCGTCCGCCGGCGCGCCGCGATCTGTTCACCACCGTGCTGCGCGGCGCCGGATTCTGCGCGCTCGCGGGACTGTGGCTCGCCGCGCTGCTGCCGCGCTGGTGGCTGGCCGCCTATCACGTGCTGTTCGTGGGCGGCTTCGGCCTCCTCACCCTCGGCATCGCGACCCGGGTGGTGGTGGCGCACGGCGGACATCCCCACGAGCTCGAGCGCCGGCTGCTGGGACCGTGGGCGGCGGGCGGGGTGGCGCTGGCGCTGATCGCGCGCGTGGCCGGCGAGCTTCTGCCCGCGAGCTATTTCGCGCTGCTGACGCTGAGCGCGCTGCTGTGGAGCGGAGGCTGGCTGGCCTGGGCATGGCGCGCGCTGCCGCTCATCGCGGCACCCCGGCGCGCCGCGGTTGCCGCCGCGCCGCCCGATGGGTCAAGATAGCGCCGCCCTGCTCCCGCTCCCCGTTCCCGGGCCGACCCGGTCGGCCCCATCCATGAGGATGGTCCATCCATGCTGAACCGGCTCAGGCTGGTGATCGCCGTCGCGCTGGCATGCGCCGGCCCCGGGGTGGCGCGCGCCGCCGAGAGCCACGACGCGCGCCGCATCCTCGACAACGTCGCGCGCACCTACCGGGGGCTCAGCTCGTTCCACTTCCAGGGCGAGGTCGGCGTCGACATGAGCCGCGCCGGGGCGCATCAGACCATGAGCTTCCCGATCGTCGCGGCAGCCGCCAAGCCCAACCGCTCGCGCACCGAGATGCAGAACCCGATGATGGGGATGATCATCATCAACGACGGCCAGACCCTCATCACCTACGCCCAGCAGGTCAACCAGTACACGAAGAAGGCCGCGCCGGTGCCCAACCCGGCCGCCGACAGCGCGGGCGCGATCGCCGGCCCGGCCTCGCCGCTGTCGCGCTACTTCACCATCAGCCGCTCGCTCAAGGACGCGCGCTGGACGCGCGAGCAGGCGCTCGAGCTGTCGGGCAAGCGGGTGACGTGCGACGTGGTCGAGGCCGACTACGAGCACCCGGGCGGGATGAGCGCCACCTACTCGCCCACCACGTTCTGGATCGAGCGGGCGCGCTCGATCGTGCTGCGTGAGAGCACCCACGTGCACGTCGAGGGCGCCGATCAGGGCGGCACCGCCGACCTGGCGCAGACCACCACCTACACCATCGCGCGCGTCAACGAGAAGCTGCCCGACTCGCTGTGGGTGTTCCGTCCCCCGGCCGGCGCCTCCGAGGTCACGAGCTTCCAGACCGAGACCACTCCGGACCTGAGCGGGCAGAAGGCCGCCGACTTCACGCTCACCGACGTCAGCGGCAAGTCCCTCAAGCTCTCGGCCCTGCGCGGCAAGGTGGTGCTGCTCGACTTCTGGGCCACCTGGTGCGGGCCGTGCCGCATCGAGATGCCCAGCATCCAGAGGTTCCATCACGAGTTCAAGGACAAGGGCCTGGTGGTGCTGGGCATCAACCAGGGCGAGACCGCCAGGGTGGTGCAGCCGTTCCTCAAGCGCAACGGCTTCGACTTCCGCATCCTGCTCGATCAGACCCGCACGGTGTCGCAGAAGTATCAGGTCAGCGGCATCCCGACCCTGTTCATCATCGACAAGGAGGGCACGATCCGCGCCCACTTCGTCGGGGTGCGCGACGAGGCGACGGTGCGCGAGGCGCTGGCCAAGGCGGGGATTCAGTAGCCGCCGCCGGCGAACCAGGCGGCGGCGCGCGCCAGGTCGACGTTGCCGCCCGACAGGATGACGCCGACGCGCCGGCCGGCGCACGGCGCACGGCCTTCGAGCAGCGCCGCGAGACCCAGCACCCCGGTGGGCTCGACCACCAGCTTCAGGCGCTCCCAGGCGAAGCGCATCGCCGCGATCAGCGCCGCGTCGGGCACGCTGGTCATGTCGGCGACCTCGCGGCGGATGATCTCGAAGGTCAGCTCGCCCAGCGAGGTGGTGCGCGCGCCGTCGGCGATGGTCTCGGGTGGATCGATGCGCACCCGAGTGCCGCCGCGGAACGAGCGACCGCCATCGTCGCCGGCCTGCGGCTCGACCCCCACCACCTGGCACCCGGGACTGGCCTGCCGCGCCGCCAGCGCGCTGCCGGCGATCAGCCCGCCGCCGCCCACCGGCACCAGGAGCAGGTCGAGCGGCCCGGTCTCCTCGAACAGCTCGAGCGCCGCGGTGCCCTGGCCGGCGATGATGTCGGGGTGGTCGAAGGGCGGCACCAGCGTCATGCCGCGCTCGCGCGCCAGCCGCTCCGCCATCGCCGCGCGGTCCTCGCCGGCATGGTCGTAGAACTCGACCGTCGCGCCGTAGCCGCGGGTGGCGGCGAGCTTGGCCGCCGGGGCGCTGCCCGGCATCACGATGGTGGCGGGGATGCCGAGCAGCCGCGCGACCAGCGCCACCGCCTGGGCGTGGTTGCCCGAGGAGTAGGCGACCACGCCGCGGCGGCGCCCGGCGGGCGGCAGGCGCGAGATCATGTTCCAGGCGCCGCGGAACTTGAAGGCGCCCATGCGCTGGAGGTTCTCGCACTTGAGGAAGGCGCGCGCGCCGAGCCGCGCATCGAGCGTGGCCGAGGTGGCGACCGGGGTGCGATGCGCGATGCCGGAGACGCGGCGGCGCGCCTCGGCGAGCCGCTCCAGCATCGGGTCGGACGCCGCGGCGCCGCGGCCGGCCGCGGGCGAGGCGGCGCCGCCGGGGTGCGGCGCGCTCATCCGCCGCCGCCGCTCCCGAAGTCGAGCCCGGGCTCGGTCTGGCGCCGCGGATCGAGCGCGCGCTCGATGTCTCCGGGTGTGAGCCGGGTCATCTCGCGCGCCAGCTCGCGCACCGGGCGCTTTTCCTTGAAGGCGCGCTTCGCGATCTCGGCCGCCTGGTCGTAGCCGATCAGCGGATTGAGCGCGGTCGCCATGCTGGGCGAGCGCTCGACCGAGTCGCGGCACGCCTCGACGTTGGCGGTCAGCCCCGCGATCGCCTTCTGCTCCAGCACCGTGGCGGCGCGCGCCAGCAGGTGGATGCTCTCGAGCAGGTTGCGCGCGATCAGCGGCAGCATGGTGTTGAGGTCGAGCTGGCCCCACTGGCCGCCGACCGTGATCGCGACGTGATTGCCCATCACCTGGGCGGCGACCTGGATCGCCGCCTCGCAGATCACCGGATTCACCTTGCCGGGCATGATGCTGGAGCCGGGCTGGACCGCGGGCAGCGCGATCTCACCCAGCCCGCAGCGCGGGCCGCTGTTCATGAGCCTCAGGTCGTTGGCGATCTTCATCAGGCTCGCCGCCACGGTGTTAAGCGCGCCGCTCGCCCACACCGCGGCGTCCTGCGCGGCCTGCGCCTCGAAGTGGTTGCGCGCCTCGACGAACGCGGTGCCGGCCAGCGCCCCGATCTCGGCCGCCATGCGCCGGCCGAACTCGGGATGGGTGTTGAGCCCGGTGCCCACCGCGGTGCCGCCGATCGCCAGCTCGCGGAGGTCGGGCAGCACGCTCCGCAGCCGCGCGCTGCCGTGCTCGACCTGCGAGGCGTAGCCCGAGAACTCCTGGCCGAGTCGGATCGGGGTGGCGTCCATGAGGTGGGTGCGCCCGGTCTTGATGATGGGGTCGAAGTCGCGCGCCCGCTGCTCCAGGGCCTTCTGGAGCGCGCCGAGGGCCGGCAGCAGGTCCTGCTCGATCGCCAGCAGCGCCGAGACATGGAGCACGGTCGGGATCACGTCGTTGCTGCTCTGCCCGAAATTGACGTGGTCGTTGGGGTGGATCTTCGCCGTCCCGGGCGGCGCGAGCTGGGCCGCGCGCCGGGCGATCACCTCGTTGGCGTTCATGTTGGTGCTGGTGCCGCTCCCGGTCTGGAACACGTCGATCGGGAACTCGGCATCCCACCTGCCGGCCGTGACCTCGCGCGCCGCCTGCTCGATCGCCGACGCCACTTTGGCGTCGAGCAGCCCGAGCGCGGCGTTGACCCGCGCCGCCGCGGTCTTGACCAGCCCCAGGGCGTGGATGAACTCGGCCGGCAGCGGCTCGCCCGAGATCGGGAAGTTCTCGACCGCGCGCTGCGTCTGGGAACCGTACAGCGCCGCCGCCGGAACCTTCATCTCACCCAGCGAGTCCTTCTCGACCCGGTGCTCCGCCATCACCGCCCCCTTCCAGTTGCCTGCTCATCGCGCCCCCGCGCCATCCTACTTCACGCCCGGCAGCCGCGCGCGGCGCGCGTCACGCGCGCTCGAGCGTGGTCGGATGCCGGGGCTGATAGAGCGCGATCTCGCCGCCGCCCGGCAGCCGGAACCGGGTCCCCGATCCCCACGACGCTTCGTGAACCGGGGCGCAGCGCACCCCGCGCCGTTCGAGCGCGGTCCTCTCGGCCTCGAGGTCGTCGCACATGAGGTAGAGCTCGTGGACGCCGTTCGAGCCCCCGGGATGGACGGCGGCCTCAGCGGGCGGCAGGGCGAAGATCAGCCAGCCCCCGCCGGCATCGATCGACCGGAATCCCAGCACGTCGCGGAAGAAGGCGCGGTCCGCCGCCGCGTCCTGGCTGTACACGATGACGTGGGCACCGGTGATCACGGGCGCTCCGGTTGCAGGGCCGCCCCGCCCGGCGGCGCGTCGGCCAGGATCTCGACCCGGTGAGTGATGGTGGCGCTGTTCCCGATCTGGGCGCTCACCGTGCAGTACCGGGTGGCGCTCAGCCGCAGTGCCTCCTCGACCGCCGCGGCGGGCACGTCGCGGCCGCGCACGCGGTGGACCAGCTCGAGGCGGGTGAAGCTGCGCGGGTGCTCGCCGCGCCGCTCGCCGCTCACCGCGATCGAGTAGCCGGTCACGGTCAGGCGCTTCTTGCGCAGGATGCTGATCACGTCCATGCCGACGCAGGCGCCGAGCGACAGCATCAGGAGGCGCACCGGGTTCGGCGCCACGGCGCCCGGCCCGCTGTCGATGACGAGGTTGAAGGAACCGCTGTGGCCCGCGAAACGCAGGCCCTGGTCGATGGATTCGAGCTCGAGGCTCACGTCCTCGTGGGGTCCGCTGCTCATGAGGCGCTCCTCCGCGTGGGCACCACGCGAAGCGTGGTCCGGCCGCGCATGGCGTGACTCCGACGGGCGGCCCCGAGTCTAGGGCGCGGGCGGCGGGTTTGTCACGGCGGGCGCCTCGAGCGACAGGTCGAGCTCGTCAGCGCTCAGGATCTGGCGCCGCGCCAGGATCTGCGAGGTGTCGTGCGTGAACACCAGGTGGGTGAGGTGGTCGAGCCCCACCTCGATCTGCTTGCGCACCCCCACCATCTTGATGAGGTAGGCGGCGGCCCAGGCGAGCCAGGCCAGCTTGCCGGAGACCGGGATGCCGAACAGCTCGAGCACCGAGCTGTGCTTGCCGAGCGAGATGATGTAGCCCACGTTCTCGAACCTGAACGGCGCCAGCGGCTGGCCGGCCGCCAGCCGCCGCAGGCGCTGGCCCACGTAGGTCCCCATCGCGATCGCGGTCTGCGACAGCTCGGGCTGGAAGCGCCCGTCGGCGCGCGGCGAGGCGGCGCAGTCGCCGATCGCGTAGACCTCGGGCAGCGCACGGCCCGACGGATCCAGCACCCGCAGCGCCTCATCGACCCTGATGCGCCCGTCCGGGGAGTGCTGGAGCGGCAGCTCGCGCACCAGCGCCGGCGGGCACACCCCCGCGGTCCACAGGATGGTGAAGGCGTCGAGGGTGGCTCCGTCCGCCAGGGTGACCCGCTTCTCCTCGACCCGCGTCACCCGCGCCCCAAGCCGGATCGTGACCCCGCGCCGCTCGAGGAAGCGATGGACGTAGGCCGAATGCGCGGGGCGGGCGGTGGCCACCAGCCGGTCCATCCCCTCGACGATGGTCACGGAGAGGTCGGCGGCACGCAGGCTGGGGTAGCGGGGCAGCAGGGTGTCGCGTGCCATGTCCAGCAGCTCAGCCGCGACCTCGACCCCGGTGACGCCGCCCCCCACGATCAGGATCGATAGGAGCATCCGGCGCTGCTCGGCTGTCCCGGCCTGTTCAGCCATCTCGAACAACTCGACCACCCGGGCGCGGAGCGTCATCGCGTCGACCAGGGTCTTGAACGGCCGGGTGTGCTGCTCGGCCCCCGGCACCCCGTAGTAGTTGGTGACGCTCCCCATCGCTATCGCCAAAATGTCGTATAGCTCCGAGCGGTCGTTGTGCAGGTGCACGGTGCGCGCCGCGAGATCGATCGCCATCACCTTGTTCTTGTAGAAGCGGATCTTGTTGTGACGCGCCATCTCGCGCAGCGGGTAGACGATGTGCCGGGTCTCGACCGCGCCCACCGCCACCGCCGGCAGCAGCGGGTTAAACTGGAAGAAGTTCTCTTTATCGATGAGCACCGTGTCGTAGGATGCCCGACACTTGCGCGAGCGGCCGACTGAGCGTGCCACGTCGAGGCCGCCGAAGCCGCCGCCCAGGATGACGAGTCGCTTGCGCTCCATGGCGCCCGAGGGTAGCAGATGGCTGCGGCGGGCCGGGCGCGGTCGCCGGCCTCGACCCGCGGCCGCCGCCCGCACGCCCGGCGAGGCGGGCTCTGATAGGCTCGGGCGATGCGCGAGCCGCCCGCGATCTCGGTCCTCCTCCCGGTGCGGGACGCTGGGCCCTACCTCGCCTCATCGCTCGCCTCGCTGTGGCGCCAGTCGCTCGCCGAGTTCGAGGTGGTGGCGATCGACGACGGCTCGCGCGACGGCTCGGGCGCCGTGCTGGATCGCGTCGCGGCGCGCGAGCCGCGGCTGCGCGTGGTGCACACCGGACCTAAGGGCCTGCCGGCGGCGCTCAACCTCGGGCTGTCGCTGGCGCGCTCATCGCTCATCGCGCGCCACGACGCCGACGACCTGTCGCACCGGGATCGCCTGGCGCTCCAGCGCGCCTACCTGGGGCGGCACCCCGAGGTGGCGGTGGTGGGCTGCCGCGTGCGCCTGTTCCCGGCCCATGCGACCGGCGAGGGAATGCGACGCTGGGCACGCTGGCACAACGGGCTGCTCGATCACCAGGCGATGGCGAACGAGGCCCTGATCGACAGCCCGCTGTGCCACGGCACCGCCCTGATCCGCCGGTCCGCGGTCGAGCGCGTGCGGGGATGGAGCGATCGCCCCTGGGCCGAGGACCTCGATCTGTGGCTGCGCCTGATCGAGTCCGGCGCCCGCCTCGCCAAGCTCCCGCGCGTGCTCTATGGATGGCGGCAGCACCGGGGCAGCGCCACGCGTCGCGATCCCCGCTACGGACGCGAGCGGTTCATCGCACTCAAAATTGAGACTCTCGCCAGGGGTCCCTTGCACCATGCTGGGGGTTTCAGTGTAGCCGGCACGGGACGCAGTCTCGCCGAGTGGACGGCCGCGCTCGAGGCCGCCGGGCTCGACCCTCGCCCGGTGGTCGCCACGACGCCCGGCCGCACGCGACCGGATCTGTGTCCGCCCGTGATTCTCGTTTTCGGTACGCTCAAGGCACGCACGCGGTGGCGCACCGTGCTCAGCACCCGCGGGCTGCTCGAGGGCCGCGACTTCATCTTCGTGTCCTGAGCCACCTTAGGGGGATGGTCGGTGATTTTTGGCAACGTCATTTCATTGACCTGCACGCCTGTGAATGGCTACCGTTACTGTGCCGTTCAAGGGGATGTCCCCCATCAAGGAGGTGCAGATGCGGAAAACTCGACGGAAGCGTCACCAGTACACGGAGGAACAACGCAGCTCGATTCTCGAGGCCGCGCGCAGAGAACGGCTTACCGCGCTGCAGGTCCAGAGGAAGTTCGGCGTGACTCCTGTGACATATTATTCGTGGCGCAAGAAGACCGGCATCGCGGCGCGACGCGGCGGACCGCTCGCGGTGGCCGGACGCAGCGATCTCACCGGACACGTGCGCGCCGAGGTTCAGCACAAGGTGCGCCAGATGTTGCCCGGCATCGTGCGTCACGAAGTGAGCGCCTATCTCGACCAGGTGTTCAGCAGCTCCCGGCGCGCGCGCCGTTTGCGCACCTGATCGCAGGCTCCCCCCTCCACGCATCACCAGGTCTCCATGCTGCACCGCCCGCTGACACGGGACGGTTGACCTCCTCGCCAACACAACTTCCGTGAATTCCATCCGACGCCTGCTCCAGGCGGTGGGTCTGGTCGTGCTGGCCGTCGGCGCCCTGCTGGCCGTGCTCGCGATCCACGGCTACGGGCTCGCCAACGGCCAGGAGGACCGGCCGCTGCTGGCGCTGCGCGTGCGGCCCGATCCCGCGCTGAGGGAGCGCGGCCGGCATCTGGCGGAGCTGTCCTGCGCCGGCTGCCACGGGACGAACGATGCGCTGCCGCTGGCCGGCGGAGCCACCAACTTCCTGCACGAGCCGGGGAGCCCGGCGCTCGGCACGCTGGCGGCGCCCAATCTCACGCGCGGCGGCGTCCTCGATCGCTACGGCGATGCCGAGCTGGGGCGCGCGATCCGCGAGGGACTGGACGCACAGCGCCGGCCCATGCTGGTCATGCCCTCGAACGATTTCCGCGCCCTCTCGGACCGCGACCTCGCGGCGTTGATCGCCTACCTGCGCTCGCAGCCCGCGGTCGCGCACGCGACGCCGCCGCGCCGGCTCTCGCTGGCCGCCTATCTGCTGCTCGGCATGCAGGCGATCGAGACCAGCCTCCAGCGTCCGGTGGAGCAGCCGGTGGCGGCGGTGCCCGAGGGACCGACGCCGGCGTACGGCGAGTACCTGACCTCGGTGCTGGGCTGCGCCGACTGCCACGGCTCGGATTTTCGCGGCGGCCGCAATCCGCTCGCGCCGCGCGGACCCGATCTGCGGCCCGCGCTCCTGAGCCCGACCCCGGCGCGCTTCGCGCACGCGCTGCGCGAGGGGCTGGGCAGCGGCGACCGGCGGCTCGATCCCGCGCAGATGCCGTGGACGGTCTACCGCCGCCTCAACGACACCGAAGTCGCCGCGATCCACCAGTATCTGCGGCGTCAGACCGGGGCCCTGGGCCCCGGGCGGTAGGGCCGGCGCGGGCCCGCGGCTAGTCGGGGCTCGCGCTCTGCGCCAGGAGGCGCGCCGCGGCGCGGTCGAGCAGCCACTCGCGCTCGCGCACCAGCCGCGCCGGGCAGCGGTCGGGGTCGGTGGTGCCTTCGAGCGCGCGCGCCACCGCCTCGGCCTTGCCGGCGCCGGTCGCCAGCAGCACGATCTCGCGGGCCTCGCGCAGCACCCGCGGGGTGATGGTCACCCGGCGCGGCGGCGGCTTGGGGCTGTCGTGCACTACGACCAGCCGCGCCACCGCCTCGCGCGCGGTCGGCGAGCCCGGGAAGATCGAGGCGATGTGCCCGTCCTCGCCGATCCCGAGCACGATCAGATCGAGCACCGGCGCCAGCGCCATCTCGGCCTGCCGCACCACCGCTTCGAGGTCGGGATCCTCGGCGCGGATGCGGTGGACGTTGCGCGGCGGAATGCCCGCCGGCTCGATCAGGGTTTCGCGCACCAGGCGGTAGTTGCTCTCGGGATCGTCGGGCGGCACCGCGCGCTCGTCGGCGAAGTAGATCTCGACCTGGCGCCACTGGGCTGGCCCCACCGGTCCGCGGGCCAGCGCGCGGTAGGTGTCGACCGGGGTGCGGCCGCCCGAGAGCGCGAGGCTGAAGCGCCCGCCCCGTCCCAGGCCCGCGGCGATGCGCTGGGCGATCATGCCCGCCGCGCCCTGGGCGACCGCCGCCGGGTCCTCGAGGATGCGCAGCTGACCCACCGGCGTCAGCCCGGTGAAGCGGCGCCGCTCACAGCGCGCGCCACCCGCGCCGGTCGCGCTGCATCAGTTCCGTGCACGAGATCGGGCCCCACGAGCCCGGCTCGTAGTTGGGGAAGTCACGCGGCGGATGGCGGTCAACGTACTTGAGGATTGGGTCGATCCAGGCCCACGAGGCCTCGACCGCGTCGCGGCGCGAGAACAGCGTGGCGTCGCCGCGCATCGCGTCGACCAGCAGCCGCTCGTAGGCCTCGGGCGGCTCGCCGCCGAAGGCCTCGACGTACTTCATCTCCATCGCCACCGTGCCCACCATCAGGTCCTGCCCCGGCACCTTGGAGGCGAACGACAGCTCGATCCCCTCGTCGGGCTGGATGCGCAGGGTCAGCACGTCGGGATCGATCGGGTCGCACACGTCGCGCCGGCCAAACAACGAGAGCGGGATGGGCTGCATGTGGAGCGCCACCTCGGTGACGCGCTTCGCCAGCTTCTTACCGGTGCGGAGGTAGAACGGCACCCCCTGCCAGCGCCAGTTGTCGACGAACAGCCGCAGCGCCGCGAAGGTGGGCGTCACCGAGGTCCTCGACACGTCGGGCTCGTCGCGATAGCCGTGGTACTGGCCCAGCGCCAGGTCGCGCTCGATGGTGTCGGACCACGGCTGGCGCAGCGCGTGCAGCACCTTGAGCTTCTCGCTGCGGATGTCGTCGGCGCCGCCGGTGGTCGGCGGCTCCATCGCGGTCAGGCACAGCACCTCGAGCAGGTGGTTCTGGACGATGTCGCGCAGCACGCCGGTCTGCTCGTAGAACGCGCCGCGGCTCCCCACCCCCACCGTTTCGGCGGCGGTGATCTCGACGTGATCGATGTACTTCCGCGTCCACAGCGGCTCGAACATGCTGTTGGCGAACCGGAACACCAGGATGTTCTGGACCGTCTCCTTGCCCAGATAGTGATCGATGCGGAAGATCTGGGACTCGTCGAGCACGTTCGCCACCAGCCGGTTGAGCGCCATGGCGGTCTCGAGGTCGCGCCCGAACGGCTTCTCGATGATCACCCGGGTCCACGAAGGGCCGTGCGGGTCATGGATGAGCCCGGCCTGCTTCAGGCGGTGGAGGATGGTCTGGAACTCGCTCGACGGCGTGGCCAGGTAGTAGAGCCGGTTGCCGCCGAGCCCGCGCTCGCGATCGATCGTCTCGAGGCGCGCGGCGAGGCGCTGGAACGTCACCGGGTCGTCGAACTCGCCGGTCACGTAGTGGAGATCGGCGGCGAAGCCGGCCCACAGCGAATCGTCCACGCCGTCGCGGCCGAACTCGCGCACCCCGCCGTGCATCTCGACCCGGAACACATCGTCGTTCCACTCCCGCCGTGCCACCCCCACCGCCGCGAAGTGCGCCGGCAGCAGCTTGCGCCGCGCCAGCTGGTAGAGGGCCGGCAGCAGCTTGCGGCGCGTCAGGTCGCCGCTCGCGCCAAACACCACGAACGCGCACGGCGGGGTGACCGTGGCCGGGGCGGCCGGCATCGCCGGGGCCCGCACCTCGATGTGCGCGCTCACCGCTTCGCCTTGACCGCGTGCCCGCCGAACTCGTTGCGCAGCGCCGCCACCACCTTGTCGCGGAACGAGTCGTCCTGCCGGGAGCGGAAGCGCGCCAGCAGCGCGAGCGCCAGCACCTCGGCCGGCACGCTGCGGTCGATGGCCTCGAGCAGCGTCCAGCGCCCCTCGCCCGAGTCCTCGACCCAGCCGCGGATGTGCTCGAGTCCCGGGTCCTTCTCGAACGCGCGCTCCGCCAGCTCGAGCAGCCACGAGCGCACCACGCTGCCCTGGTTCCAGAGGTGCGCGATCTTGGCGAGGTCGTAGCGGTAGTCGCCGGCGTTCAGGATCTCGAAGCCCTCGGCGTAGGACTGCATCAGCCCGTACTCGATGCCGTTGTGGACCATCTTCGCGTAATGCCCCGCCCCCGCCGGGCCGACGTGGAGCCAGCCGTCCTTTGGCGCCAGCGAGTCGAGCGCCGGACGCAGCCGCTCGATCGACTCGGCCGCTCCGCCCAGCATCATGCAGAAGCCGTTCTCGAGCCCCCAGATCCCGCCCGAGACCCCGGCGTCCACGAACTGGAGCCTGGCCGCGGCCAGGCGTTCGGCGCGGCGGCGCGAGTCCTTGTAGTTGGAGTTGCCGCCGTCGACCAGGAGATCGCCGGGCGCGAGCAGCGGGATCAGCCGATCGATCAGATCGTCGACCGGCTTCCCGGCCGGGATCATCGCCCACAGCGCGCGCGGCGGCTCGAGCGCCAAGACCAGCGCCTCGAGCGTGAGCGCCGGAACGGCGCCCTGGGCGCGCGAGGCCTCGACCGCCGCCGCCGCCTGGTCGAACGCCGCGACCGAGTGCTTGGCGCGCAGCAGCCGCAGCGTCATGTTGGCGCCCATGCGCCCGAGTCCGATGAAGCCGATCTGCATGCAGGCTCCTCCGCGCGGCTCTGAAGTCGGAGCATGAAAGCGCGCCGGAGGTCGGCGCGCAAGTGAGGGCGCTAGATGTGAAGTCTCAACACGTTGTTCACTGAACCGGAGAGGTGTCCTCCGGGGACTTTCTGTTGGAAAGTGGGAGGTGCGAACCGACCCAACTCCAACGAAAGGAGCCCCGGATGGACCTCCACAGTGGAGCACGGACTTGTCCTGCCAGTCGAGCCCTCCTGGTACGGCGCATCACGGTCGAGCACTGGCCGGTGGGGGCCGCGGCCAGCGCGGCGGGGATCAGCGTTCGCACGGCCTACAAGTGGCTGGGGCGGGCTCGAGGTGGGGATCTGCGCGATCGCAGCTCGCGCCCGCACCGCAGCCCACGGGCCACTCCCGAGCCGTGGCGGGCCCTGATCCTCGAGCTGCGGCGCTGCCGGCTGACCGGGGGGCAGATCGCTCATCGACTGAAGCTGCGGCGCTCGACGGTGGCTCGGGTGCTGCAGCGCGCCGGCCTGGCCCGGCTCCGCTCGCTCGAGCCCGCCGAGCCGGTGGTGCGCTACGAACATCAGCGGCCCGGCGATCTGCTGCACCTGGACGTCAAGAAGCTGGGCAAGATCGGCCGCATCGGGCACCGGATCCATGGCGACCGCACCACGCGGGTGCGCGGCATCGGCTGGGAGTTCGTTCACATCGCGATCGACGACTACTCGCGGGTGGCCTACGTGGAGGTGCTTCCGAACGAGCTCGGGATCACCACCGCGGCGTTCCTGCAGCGGGCGCTGGCGTGGTTCCGACAGCGCGGGATCCGCGTCCGTCGCATCCTGTCGGACAATGGATCGCCGTACGTCTCGAAGGTCTTTCGCGCCGACTGCGCCGCCCAGCGCGTGCGACACCTGCGGACCCGGCCCTATCGACCGCAGACCAATGGCAAGGCCGAGCGCTTCATCCAGACCCTGCTGCGCGAGTGGGCCTACGTTCGGCCCTATCCCAGCTCCGGCCAGCGTCGTGGAGCCTTGCCCCGATGGCTCCGTCACTACAACTTCCGCCGACCCCATGGCAGTCTTGACGGCCTACCACCCATCAGCCGACTGGGGGTCCGACGTGAACAACGTGCTTAGAAAGCACAGCTAGAGCCTCG
>Ga0306920_100000106_pt1 | contig 102445 bp, 80 predicted proteins | sample flu12Cox44000170_FD_204666 | JGI IMG/M metagenome (GOLD analysis project Ga0306920, IMG submission 204666) | Lab enrichment of tropical soil microbial communities from Luquillo Experimental Forest, Puerto Rico - flux4day.12C.oxic.44.000.170 (v2)... | ecosystem: Environmental > Terrestrial >...
ATCTCTTTCGCCAGCCGGGAGAAACGATAAGCGCTCTGTCAGCCTGGCCGGCAATCCGGCCGGTACCCATGGCCACTTTTGGGGCCAACGACCGCTCCCGTTGGTGTACCATTCGGGCCTTGGTGGATGAAGGAACTTACGTCATCGGCTATCGCGATTCCAGCCGCGCGTCACCCCAAAATCCGTATGGCGATTACGGCATACACAAAGAAGACGGCTGGGAGACGATCGATAAGGTTTTGTTACCCGGGCCGGAACCGCAGCAGTTCTACTCCAGCAAACCGCCGCTGCTTCCCACGATTTTGGCAGGAGAATATTGGTTGTTGAAAGATGTGTTCGGATGGCACATTGCGGACCAGCCCGGCAATGGACTGGTAGTTCGCGCTATCTTGTTCTCCGTCAATTGGCTGCCATGGGTGATTTCCCTTGTACTGCTGTCACGGATGATTGATCGATTGGGAACGACGGACTGGGGACGACTCTATGTCATGGCCGCCGCCTGCTTCGCATCATACCAGACAACCTTTGCCATTACCCTGACCAATCACACCGTAGCGGCCTGGAGTGCTGTATTTGCTCTATATTTCACCTTGGCTGTGATCCGAACCCACCAGCACCACGGTAGCTCCGATGACAGTTCCAGGAATCTATTTCTGTTTCTCGCTGGTTTTTTTGGCTGTTTCACGGCATGCAATGAATTACCAGCTGCTGCGTTCGGAATTATCCTGTTTTTGATTTTGTTCGTGCACTTTCCGCTACGGACCTTGGTTTATTTCGTGCCCGCCGCGGCTGTTCTTGTTGCTGCATTCTTAATTACCAACCACTTGGCGATCGGCAAATGGACCCCGGCTTACGGCGAAATAAGTGGTCCCATGTACCAGTATCCGGGCAGTCATTGGAAAATCGACCCGGGCGTGATAAAGCCGGGGATCGATTTCGCCTGGCAAAAAGAAGGCAAGTTTGCCTACGCGTTCCATTTGTTGGTAGGGCATCACGGCATATTTTCCTTGAGTCCTATTTTTTTGTTGACTTTGGGCAGTAGTATTGTGGTCTTGATTGGGTATTTCTCTGCCGAGTGGAGTTCCGAGCATTTGGCAGTTTCGCAGAAACTAAGTTTATTGCCTGGTTTCCGATCCATGCCGGAAGTGGTTATGATTTCAGCAGTTAGCCTGATTCTGATGGTAACCGTTGTTGGTTTTTACCTTGTGAAGAGTAATAATTACGGTGGCTGGACGAGTGGTCCCCGCTGGTTCATGTGGTTGACTCCTTTATTTTTACTCGCGATATTGCCGTGCGCAGATCGGCTTGGGCAGAAGAAATCAGGTAGGTTATTTGCCTATCTGTTGTTGGCATTGTCGGTGCTGTCCGTCAGTTATCCGGCGTGGAACCCGTGGCGCCATCCCTGGATATACAATCTTTTGGAAGCGCTGGATCGTATAAAGTATTAAGAAACCCAAGGAATAGATTCGCATCAAACAAGAACTGCGGTAGAGCGTCCAATCGTAGTTTGATTTTGGTTGTGGGCTCGCGAAACCGTCCCAGTTTTGGGACACCTGGACAACTTTTCCGCGAAAGTGCTAGAATAACGTAAGATTAAATTTCCCAATAGTTTAATTGCGGAATGCCTATGGCAACCAGCGCTTCGGCGTATTTGGTGGTCCGTCGGTCGGACGGCTTTGGCGATGTGTTCCCGCTCACACCGGGACAAAGGTATACTATTGGCCGGGCCAATACGAATCTCATTGTTCTCAAGGATGAGGTTTGCAGCCGGGAACACGCCGAGGTCTATTTTGCGGAAGGATGCTGGCGGTTGAGGGATTTAAACAGCCTGAATGGCACGAGGGTAAACGAAGAAAAGCTCGATAGTGAATGGGAACTGTCCGCCAAAGATGAGGTTCAGCTGGGGCGAAGCAGCTTCGTCTTTGTTGAGGAAATCGAGCAGCTACCGGACTTGCCGTTCATTCCGACTCCGGCGGAAAAGGTGACGATCAAGAAACGGCTTCGCAATACCCGTTTCCTTACGCCGGACCCTCTGGCCGCGACGGTTAATGGCTCGGCAACGGTTGCGCTAGAACCGGCGGAGAATAAACGCGGACTGACGCGCGATTTGGCGCTGCTCTATCGCCTTGCCCTAGACATGGGCTCCGCTGCGAATTACCCGGAACTGGTTCGGGTTGTTCTGACCGGCTTATTGGAAGCAATTCATGCCGATGCCGGTGCCATCCTCACTTGCAGAAACGGCCAGGACCTGGAATTGACGGATTACCGCCATCGGGATGCAAATGTCCATGGCTATATTCGCGTTTCCGAATTCCTTAGCAAAGAAGTGCTTGCCAGCAAGGAAGCGATTTTGGCTGAAAACGTTGCCCACCATCCAGACCTTGTGCAACGGGACAGCATTCATGGAGTGGGCGCCCATAGCTTGATTTGTGCACCGGTAATATTTGGAGAAGAGGTGTTGGGCATCATCCATTTGTACTGCACGAGTTTGCACAAGTCCTTGGATTCGGATGATTTAGAGTTTGTGCTGGCGGTCGCCCGGCAATTTGGAGCTGCCTGCCACCAGATCCAGCGCCAGGTCTCTTTGTCCGCGGAAAACCAAGCGCTAAAGGATCAATTGCGGGTCGAAAACGAGATTGTCGGCAATGATCCGGGCATGAAGAAAATCGAAACCCAGATTGCGATGGTTGCCCGAACTCACGCCACCGTGCTGATTCGCGGCGAAAGTGGTACGGGCAAGGAACTCGTGGCGCGCGCGATCCATTATGCCAGCCCGCGCAAGGAGGGCCCATTTGTCTGCCTGAATTGCGCAGCGCTGCCGGAATCGCTCTTGGAAAGCGAATTGTTTGGCCACGAAAAAGGGGCGTTTACCGGTGCCACGGAAAAAAAGATTGGCAAATTTGAAGCGGCTCACCGGGGCACGATTTTTCTCGACGAAATCGGGGAAATGAATTCGACCAGCCAGGCCAAATTGTTGCGCATTCTCGAGGGCCATCCATTTGAACGCGTGGGCGGGCACGTGCAAATCCGCGTCGATACGCGCGTCGTGGCTGCGACAAACCATCCGTTGGAGAAAGGCCTCCAGGCCGGCACATTTCGCAGGGACCTTTATTTTCGCTTGCAAGTCGTGGAGATCCAGCTGCCGCCGCTGCGGGAGCGGAAAAGCGATGTCGCCCTCTTGGCGGAACATTTCCTGAAACGCTACATCCGCGAAACGGGACGCAAGGTGCATGGTTTCACGCCCGCGGCCTTGAAGAAAATGGAGGAGTACGATTGGCCCGGTAATGTCCGGGAGCTGCGCAATGTAATTGAAAGGGCTGTCGCCCTGGGATTTGGGCCGGTTTTGGATGCCGGGGAGATTTGGCTTTCTGCCGTAGACTCTTTGGACCTGGCAGCTCCGTCGGATTCACAAAACGCGTACCAGCCGAAAAGTTTGGAACAGATGGAAAGGGATCAGATTCTGAAAACCCTCAATTACACCGAATGGAATAAGAGCCAGGCAGCGGCCATTCTGCAAATTGAGCGGTCCACTCTCGACCGAAAAATCAAGGCGTATGATTTGAAGCGGTGATCAATCCATGCGATCCATTGCCATGATCGCCCGTCGCTTCATCTTCTGGTGGATCGAGCGCGATCTCCGCTGGCGCCCAGCCGAAGACGTTCTGAAGCCAACCACAAAGAAGTGTCAGCGAAGTGAATAACGCCACCCAGCCGAGCTGCCACCAAAAATTCGGGATCTTCGAAATTCCGAACCAGTTTAGTTCGCCGGGCGCGATTTGCGACCACACCATGGCTCCGGTTATCATCGCCAAAACTACAGCCAGCCACGCTCCTCTCTGCAAGACAGGCCAGGTATTCTTCCAGCGGACACCCCAGAGCCACCAGGCGAACCAGGCAATCGCAAGGGACCAAGAAAGAAAATAGCCCAGTAAAAAGACCGCCAATTGCAGAAAAGCATCACCGATGTTGACCAACAAATTCCCCAGTTCCGACACCTGCAATTCCTCTTTTTGCAAATTGAGTCCTGTTCCATGCTCTCGCGACATCATATTCAGGTTGGGGTCTTCCGCCAAATTCGCTATTTTCAAGTCAAATAGTTAGTGTCGGTCTCTGAACGAGTGAGAAGAAGATCCCATGCCGTTATTTGGTGCACACATGTCCATCGCAGGGGGTTACCACTTGGCCCTTTTGGCAGCGCGCGCTCACGGTTGCGAGACTGTGCAGCTCTTTACCAAAAATTCGAACCAATGGAGAGCCAAAGAAATCACCCCGGCTGAAGCACGGACGTTTCGCCGGCTCTTCCGGGAAACCGGACTCCATAATGGTATAGCGCATGATTCCTATCTCATAAATCTGGCATCGCCGGACTCGACTTTGTTCCGGCAGTCCGTTGAAGCCTTTGTGGTGGAGATGCAGCGGGCCGAGCAGCTCGGACTGAAGTATTTGGTCACACACCCCGGGGCGCACATTGAATCCGGTGAGGCAGCCGGCTTGAAACGCGTGGCTGGCGCACTCAACGAAGTGGTTGGCCGGTGTGCGGGTTCGCGCGTGCAAATTCTGCTGGAAAATACGGCCGGGCAAGGCAGTACTTTGGGCCACCGGTTTGAACATTTGGCGCAAATCCTTTCTCTGGTAAAGCAGCCGCGACGGTTCGGAATCTGTTTCGATACGTGCCACGCCTTCGCAGCGGGGTACGCCCTGGCTCCCAAGAAGGAATTTCACTCTACCATGCGCGCTTTTGACAAGCTCATTGGGCTGCGCCGGCTAAAAGTCTTTCACCTGAATGATAGTCTCAAACCCTTGGGCAGTCGGGTCGATCGACACTCCCATATTGGCAAAGGCTGTTTAGGCATTGAACCGTTTCGGTTATTGGTCAACGATCCGCGATTTCGCAATCGTCCGATGGTTTTGGAAACACCGAAGGAACAAATCAGCGGGCGCGATATGGACTCGGTAAATTTGCAATTGTTGCGCGGACTTGTCAGGTAAAAGTAAGTAGCAGTCATGCTGTCGCTAATTTGCATAAATTGCTGTTGGAAACCATTTTTGCCTGTTAAGATTAACTGGGAAATGGATCGTCTCATGGAATTGGTTTGCAACTCGCCGATGCGCGGAGGAAGGCCATGATGCTGCGCCGTGGTCACAGGGTTGTCGCGATGGGTTTGGCGATCGGTTTTTTGCTCCTGATTGATGGTGTTGCTCTTTCAGGCGGTGGCGCCGAGAAGGTGCAAAAATTGATATTGCAGTTGGGCAGTGATCAGTTTTCAGAGCGGCTCGAGGCGATGCGACAACTGGATGCGCTGGGCCCGGAAGCACTTGTTGATTTGCAAAATGCCAGCCGAAGCCAAGACCCTGAAATCCGCCGGCGATCGGCGGAGTTAAGCGAGAAAATCGAAAAGCGGATTCTGTCTGCCAAGCTGCTGGAGCCCAAGAAAATCCATTTGGTTTACAAGGACACGCCCTTGGCCCAGGCCATCGATGACTTTGCCAAAAAAACCGGCTACACGATCCGATATCAAAGAGACCAAAACCACGTCAACCGGACCGTCATTCTTGATACGGGCAAGGTGCCGTTTTGGGACGGTTGGGAACTGTTTTGCCGCAAGGCTGATGTAATGGATCGCAGCTTGTCGCCAGGTTATTCCACTCGGTTTGCACTAGGGGAGTTGGACCGCCGCAAGGAGCAGGAGATTCGCATGTTGCTTATGGAAGAGAGTATGCTCGGTATTAACGGGAATTATCCGGTGCCATTTAATTCCATGACTCTGGTGGATGGCAGCGCGCCGCTTCTACCTGCATGCCGGTCCGGTGCCGTACGCATCCAAGCATTGCCGCCCGAACTATCCAGCGTCCAGGCGCCGGTCAAAGAGGATGAATTTCGAATTGTGTTGGACATTACACCGGAACCAAAGCTGGCCTGGCGAAAAGTGATCGATGTTCGCATCGATCAGGCCATCGATAACCGGAACGAGCCGGTGGCAGCCGTTGCGGATTCAAGTCTTGCCACCTCGGATTACGAGCTGGAATTGCGGACCCGAATAATGATCAACGGCAAATCGGCCGATCAGGAATTGATTGCCAGTTCCCTCCGGCAGTATCCCGTGAGGTTTAAATACGGGAAAGACAAACCTGCCCGGCTCAAGGTGTTGAAAGGGACTGTTGCTGCGCAGGTGAATACTGCTCCCGAAGCGTTGGTAACCATTGACAGTATTTTTCAATCAGTCGGGAAAACTATCCAAGGAAAAGACGGCCTGATGGTCACACTCAATCAAGTGGAGGCGGATCGCGGGGGTTCGGTTCGGGTGCAAATGGAAGTGCAAACCCCTGCACCCTTTCCCGGCGGCGATGGCATCATGAAAGTGCGCGGCATGCGCATGGTCCGAGTCGGCGGGGCATTCGTTGAATCAAGCGGCTTGCCGAGCCCCGGCAACTTCGCGTTCTTGGATTCCAAGGGAACAAATATCTCCTTGAATCGGATTTCCAGCAATTCGACATGGAAGGGCAATGAAGTAGTTCAAAGCTATTCGCTCGCCTTTCAACAACCCAAGAGCGGGGCAGGTCCGGTCAAATTCGTGTATACTGGATCGCGAACCGTCGTGATTGATGTGCCGTTTGTGCTCGAGGATGTGCCGGTTCATTAGAAATCAAACCAGTCGAACCCGGGCGATGCGGCGATTGCCTACACGCACAATTAAGTCATTCACGACCTGAACTTGGGCGGTCGGATCGGTTATTTTTTCACGGTTGGGTCCGATGGTGACACCGCTGTTTGGCCCGAGTAAGCGCCGCGCCTCGTTGGTGCTTTGGACCAAACCGAGTCGAGCGAGCAGTTTGCAGATTCCCATTTTTCCCTGAGTCAGCTCCGAAGCCGCTATGACTATGGCAGGAATTTCCTTAGGGTCATTGCCCTGCGAAAACCGCCGCGTCCATTCTGCTGCCGCTTCCCGGGCGGCTTCGGCTCCGTGATAGAACTGTACAATATCTGTTCCCAGCATTTCCTTGGCCCGGCGCGGATGCGTTTTCGTATCATCCGTCAATTGATCGATTTCGTCCACCGTGCGGTCGGTCAACAACTCAAACCAATCCTTCATCAGCGTGTCCGGAAGGCTCATCACGTTGGCGAACATGTCATACGCCGATTCGCCGACCCCGACGTAATTGTTTAAGCTTTTGCCCATGCGGCGCTCGCCGTCAAGCCCGCGAAGGATTGGCAGAGTAATGCAAACTTGCGGTTCCTGGCCGGCATCCCGTTGCAAATCTCTGGCCACCATCAAGCTAAAGAGCTGCTCGCTGCCGCCGAGTTCTATGTCGGCCTTGATCTCCACGCTATCGTGTCCCTGCATCAAAGCATACAAACATTCGTGCAGGTAAATCGGTTTCGCTTCTTTGATGCGCTTGGTGAAGTCATCGCGCTCCAGCATGCGTTGCATGGTAATTTTTTTGGCCAAGTCCACGACATCCAAGAAACGAAAACGGCTGAACCAGTCGCCGTTGGCATGGACTTCCGTCTTGCCAATATCGATGACCTTGCTGACCTGTTTCAAGTAATCGCGGGCGTTGGCTTCGACCTGCTCCTGCGTGAGGTGCGCGCGGGTTTGATCGCGGCCGCTGGGATCCCCGACCAGCGCGGTGTAGTTGCCGATGATCAGCACCGCTTGATGGCCAAGGTCCTGAAATAAACGGAGCTTCCGCAAAGGTACCGTGTGTCCGAGATGGACATCGATTCCCGTGGGATCAATGCCGTATTTCACGCGAAGTGGTTTTCCCGATGTCCGGCTGCCTTCGAGCTTTTGCCGCAAACTATCCCTGGTTTCGATCTGTTCAACCCCGCGGGAGATTAAAGCAAGTTGTTCGGTGACCGGTTTCACGGTTAGACCTCTGAGATTGGGACTGCGATCATTTTTTCTATTGGTGCATCTGGAAACGTCCGGTGGCCTCGAAGGCATTGGGATAATGGCTGATCGCCGGAGTACGGTTTTTTTCGGGCCAGCTCAGAGCCAAAACGTCGAAGCGGACCGGGTGATTGAGCAGGCCGTATTTCTGCAGAAAATGCAAGGCAAGGCTCGTCAGGCGGCGTTGTTTTACGAAGTCCACGGAAAGGGCAGGGCGGCTGAGATCTTCGGATGCTGTGGAGCGAACTTCGACAAACACCACACAGGAACCGTCAAGCGCGATCAGGTCCACTTCCCCCAGGGAGCACGTGTAGTTCCGCCTCAGGATCCGCAGCCCGTGTCGGCGAAGGTAGCGAGCAGCTGCTCGTTCGGAGCGGGTGCCAAACCAGCGGCGGTACCAAGGTATTCGATTTTCGGGAGCATTCACCGGATCATTCCGAGTGTGGAAACGGCTTGGACCAATTGAAGCGCGGTCCATAATTAAACACCAAGAGCCACGGCTTCATTGTAAAGGCGGTCCGGCATCGTGCCAATGTTGCAGCGAATACAGTTGATGCTCGAGATGATTCGCTTCAGTCATACGGTTTTCGCCTTGCCGTTCGCACTGTTGAGCGCATCGCTAGCGTGGCAAGTGAAGGGACAGTTCCAATGGTTGGAGCTCGTGGGCATTCTGCTTTGCATGATTTTCGCGCGTAGCACGGCCATGGCATTTAACCGCTTGTCAGATCGACGATTCGATGCTGCCAATCCGCGGACGGCGATGCGGCATCTGCCGGCGGGTCATTTGCGCCCGACGGGCGTCTGGGTTTTCACGATCATCTGCGCGGCCGGTTTTGTTGTTTCGACTACGATTTTCTATTTTGAAGACAATCCATGGCCCTTGTACCTTTCGGTTCCGGTCCTGCTTTTCATCATGAGCTATTCGTATACCAAGCGCTTCACTTCTTGGTCACATTTTTGGCTGGGAGCATCTCTAATGCTAGCTCCAATCGGGTCCTGGATCGCTGTTTTGGGGATGCGGGATCTGTTGTTACCAGTAGTACTGGGTTCGGCAGTACTCTGCTGGGTCGCCGGATTTGACATTCTTTACGCGTGCCAAGACATTGATTTTGATCGAAGAGTGGGCCTGTATAGTGTGCCAGCTCGATTGGGGATTCCGTGGGCTCTAAAACTCGCCTTAGGCTGCCACCTGGCAATGATCGGTTTGCTGCTCGTACTTTGGGTTGTCTCGTCCCATCTGGGGTGGATTTTCCTAGGGGGTGTTATTGCGGTAGCGGTTCTTCTGATCTACGAACACTGGCTTGTTCAGCCCTCCGACTTAACGCGAATCAATACGGCTTTTTTTTATGTTAACGGCGTCATTAGTGGGGGCTTATTAGTTGTGGTTTGGTTGCAATTGGCAATCAAGGTCTGAAAGAGAAATAAGAAAATCGGGGCGACAGGATTCGAACCTGCGACTTCTTGGTCCCAAACCAAGCGCTCTAGCCAAGCTGAGCTACGCCCCGATTCTTTACTTTCGCAGGCAATCCAACAGTCGCTCAAAATCGTCGTTGGATTCGAATGTTAAAATGATTTGACCCTTTTCCTTATCCTTCAATTTGATTTCGACGCGGGTTGCAAGTTTTTGCCGCAGTTCATCCTCGATTGATTTCACGTGCGACGTTTTGGTTGGCAGCGTTTTGGCCGGGGCCGCGGGAATTTCTATCTTATGGATTTTAACGAGGGCTTCCGTGGCTCGAACGGAATGGCCCTGGGCTATGATTTCTTTGCATAGCGCGACTTGACGCTGAGGATCGTCGACTCCTTTGAGAACTTTGGCATGACCGAGGCTGATTTGACCGAGCCGAACAGCTTCCTGAACTGCCGGTGGCAGATCCAGGAGGTTCACCAGGTTCGTAATGGTTGTGCGATCCAGACCCAGGCGTTTAGCTAGTTGTTCCTGGGTCATGTCGAATCGGCCCAGATAGTCCTTGAATCCTTGTGCTTTTTCGATGGGGTTCAGATCGGATCGTTGAATGTTCTCAATTAAGGTTGCTTCAAGGATCTCCTGATCATTGAAGTCGACGACTCGAACCGGCACTTCGGTCATACCGGCGGCTTGAGCTGCGCGCAAACGGCGTTCACCGGCAACCAGCTGAAACTGATCACCCAACGCTCTTACGACCAACGGCTGCAGAATCCCGTGTGAGCGAATGCTTGCTCCAAGAGAGTCGAGCTCCTCAGAATCAAAGTCTTTGCGGGGTTGAAACGGGTTGTGTTGGATGCGATCGATCGGAATCTTGCTTACTTCGGGAATTGTAGACGCGATTCCATTGTCTCCGTTTCCCAACAGTGAATCCAAACCGCGACCGAGTCGACGTTTTTCCATAACCGTAATAAGACCTCCAGCCGGGAGAACCGATCCCTGATTCCACGCAGCAGAATGCATTTTAGCAGCGGGTCTTGCAAAGGAACAATGCGGTTTTGGCACCTTTAGAATCGCCGTCTAACGCGTTTTTTTCTGATCAATCGTTCCACGTGGAACATCGCGCACCAAATGCCCCAGATTCTCACTTCTTTCTAACTTATCCAAACGCTCGAAAAAACTCTGAGCGAGGGATTGACCTTTTTCTTCACGCGGCGACATGGTTAAGATTCTCGCTGTCGATTGGCGGAACCGATCGACAAAGGCCACGGAAGGCCTTGGGAGAAGAGGAATGATCCAGCCAGGAATCCCATCTATCGCTCGTGGTACGCGCCTCCATCCTCTTGCCAGCATTTCCGCCGAATCCTTTCATTTGCAGGAACAGAGCAATGAATCGAGATCCAGTGCTTTTTCGAGTGGATGGCACGAAACAAACTGGTTGGGAGCGGTTTAACCGTTGTCTGACCTATTCAGCTGCACTGCAAAGGCGACGGCGGCAGGCTTTCTTTCGGTCCCAATTGGATCCGGCCAGTCTGGCGCTTCCCATTAAGAGGATTGGGAACGAATGGTTGGAGGCGGATGATCCAGTCGCAACCGGCTTAGATTTATCCGAGACAATTCAAGAAATCCGACGAATACGGCCCGCTGCCGTCATTGTGGACTCGCCCAATATCAGTGAAGAGTATTTGTCCGAAGTTTCCGCCGCGGGGCCTCTTGTCGTTTCCATAGAACACGAGCCCACAATACGGTACCCGTCCGCGCTGGTAATAAATCCGATGTTGGAACCAGGGCGGGATTCCTTTGATTTTGTTCCCGGGACCCAGCTACTTCTTGGCCGGCGCTATGCGATCGTTCGGCCCGAAATTCGGCGGGTGCGGCAAATTCGCGCCCAGGAACCGCTCGCTCCGTTCCGTGTCTTGATTGCACTCGGCGATGATGACAAAGGCCAGGTGTTGGAATTGGTCAGGAAATTGATCGCCCTTTCCAAATTGGAACGGATCGATGTGGCCGTTCGTTCCTACCATCCGCTGCTGCAACAACTGAATCAGTTGCAAGCTGCCCATCCCAAAAGACTCGAGCTGGCAATGGAGCCGGCGGAAGTAACCGCCAAGATCTCACGATGTCATTTTGCTATTTCGAGCGGCGATTCCTGGTCTCTCGAACTGGCGTGCGTCGGCGTTCCGCAACTGGTGATAGTGCAATCCGAATTTCATTGGCCCACCGCCCGGCGCCTGGAGGATGAAGGGGTGGCCGTTTGCTTGGGAGAAAATGCCAATGTTTCAACCTCTGTCCTGAAACAGAGCATTCACGATATTCTGGACGATTCGTGGGAACGTCAAGCAATGTCGCGCTGCGGGCGCAAGCTCATAGATGGCAGGGGACCAGACCGACTCGTCACCGCCTTGGAGGTTCTGCTCCATCCTTCGCGGTTAATTGATTTCCACGAGCCAGAGAACTTTGCAGCCTAACACGGCAAATTTCGCAATTCTGGAAAGGCGAATGGGAAACTGCAGGAGCTTCCAATTTGCCTTTTTCTTGTTAATATTCGAGAATGGCGCTAAAACGCCGACGATCGGCAGCGTAAATAAGCTGAAAACACATTGTGAATCAAGACAACACGAGGGTGAGCCCCATGAACAAAGATCAAGTTGCTGCCGTTTTAGAAGAAATAGGTACCCTCCTGGCGTTAAAGGGGGAAAACACTTTTCGATGCCAAGCCTACCACAATGCAGCTCGCACAATTCAGCAAATGACCGATGATCTGGCAACTGTGGTCGCAACCGGCAGACTAGGGGAAGTTCCAGGTATTGGAGAAACGTTGCAGGAAAAGATCACGAGTCTCGTGACCGTGGGCAGGTTACCGTTTTATGAGGATCTTCGTCAAAATACTCCGCCTGGCTTACTAGAAATGCTGCGGTTGCCGGGCATGGGCCCAAAAAAAGTACGTGCTCTGTACGAACAATTGGGAATCGATGATCTGCCCAAACTCAAGGAAGCGTGTTTGGCAGGCAAAGTGGCCGCGTTGAAAGGGTTTGGGGCCAAAACCCAACAGAGAATTCTGGATGGCTTGCAATTTCTTGATCAGGTTGGTCAACGCGTGCGAATTGATGAAGCCGAATGGTTAGCTCAGGCGCTACTGGATGGGTTAAAAGGTTGCTCCGGTGTAGTTCGCATGGGAGTTTGCGGTAGCCTGCGCCGGCGCAAAGAAACGATTCAGGATATCGATATTCTCATCAGCGCCAAAGACGCCGGACCGATCATGGATTGCTTCGTTACTTTGCCGGGAGTCAAAGAAGTCATCGCTCATGGCGAGACGAAATCCAGCGTGGTTGTCGATCGAGGTTTACTCGGGGAAAAGCCGCTGCGGATGAATGCGGACTTGCGGATCGTCCGTGACGACCAATTTCCGTTTGCCCTGCATTACTTCACCGGGAGCAAGGAACACAACGTAGCGATCCGGAGCCGAGCCCAACAATATGGTCTCAAGCTCAACGAGTACGAGTTAGCGGGTTCCAAACAAAAGGTACGGTGTAGGGAAGAGGCGGACATATTCCGGGCCTTGGATCTCGATTACATTCCTCCGGAGTTGCGGGAAATGACGGGCGAAATCGAGGCCGCGGACAAGCACGAGCTGCCGCAGTTAATTGATTTGGCCGATGTCCGCGGAACCTTTCACTGCCATAGCACCTGGAGCGATGGCGCTGCGGGCATCGAGGAAATGGCGCGAGCTGCACAAAAACTTGGTCTCACGTATCTTGGCCTTGGCGACCACTCGCAGTCGCTGACGGTGGCGAACGGTCTTAGCCCCGAACGTGTAAAGAAACAACATCAGGAGATTGATAAGCTGAACGAAAAGTTGAAAGGAATCCACCTGTTCAAAGGAATCGAATGCGACATTCTTGCTGACGGGTCTTTGGATTATGATGACGAAACTCTCGATCGATTCGATTATGTGGTCGCAAGCGTCCATACGCACTTCAATCAAACCGAGCCGGAAATGACGGCCCGAATCATTCGGGCCATCCGGCATCCTCAGGTAACGATGCTCGGACATGCCACAGGTCGCCTTTTGTTGCGCCGAGAGAGTTACAAAGTAAATGTCGAGCAGGTTCTCCAAGCTGCAGCCGCGACCGGTACCCTAGTAGAGATCAATGCGCATCCCATGCGGCTGGACATTGATTGGTTGCAAGTCAAAAGGGCGAAAGCACTTGGGGTAAAAATGGTCATCAATCCTGATGCTCACAACACGGCGGAAATCGGCTACATACGCTATGGAGTGGATGTTGCCAGGCGGGGTTGGCTGGAGAAAAAAAACGTAGTCAATTCGCATACCCTGATCCAGGTAACCAGCGCGCTTCAGGAGACAAAGAAGAAGCGAGAATTGCATTGACGGTCACTTCTCTTTAACCGTTTCAATTGGACAAGCGGCAACTACTGATCTAGGCTTGAGTTGGAAAACTTCCGTTGGCAACGGAAGGAACTGCGTTGCCCGAGCGCGCTCCGAATGGTTCCCATTAGGTCGGGCTGGGACTCGTCGCCTGGTGGTGCACAGGAACAATTCATGAGTTTCATACGCGAGGCCAACGCCGAGCCGATTCCAGGCTATCGTCTCATCGAACCCCTGGGCACCGGGGGATTCGGCGAGGTCTGGAAATGCGAGGCTCCGGGCGGACTTTACAAGGCGATCAAGTTCGTATACGGCAATCTCAACGCGGTTGACGGCGAAAGCGCTCGCGCCGAACAAGAGCTAAATGCCCTCAATCGGGTCAAAGAGGTCCGCCACCCGTTCGTGCTTTCCATGGATCGAATCGAGGTCGTGGCCGGCGAGTTGGTGATCGTCATGGAACTGGCGGATAAAAGCCTTTATGATCTCTTTGTGGAATGCCAGGCCGCCGGGTTGGTCGGGATTCCGCACGACAAGCTACTGCGGTATTTGTGCGATGCAGCGGAGGCGCTCGATCACATGATTGAGAGGCATAATCTGCAGCACCTCGATATCAAGCCGCGCAACCTTTTCTTGGTCAGCGACCGTGTCAAGGTGGCCGACTTCGGGCTGGTCAAACACCTCGAGCGCCAATCCGGGAGCATGAGCAGCGTGACCCCGCTGTACGCTCCGCCAGAAACGTTCCTGGGGCAGATCAGTCCCCATAGCGATCAATACAGCCTGGCGATTGTGTACCAGGAGCTGCTCACCGGTCAAAGGCCGTTTTCGGGGAAGAATCCGCGACAGCTGGCCATTCAACACACGCAAGACGAACCGGAATTGCGGTTCCTGCCCGAAGCGGAACGACCGGTGGTTGCCCGGGCATTGGCCAAGGAACCGGCGAAACGGTTTCCCAATTGCCTGTCATTCATGCTGGCGTTGTACAATGCCCGGAAATGCGAACCGATCGCCACCCCAATCGGAGCGGTTGCGGAGAGCAAGACCAAATCGTCGGCAGAAAGTCTGGACGAGATTCATCTGGAACAGCTGGCCGAGAGCCCCGAAAGACAGAATCGAGAACTAATTCCGGAAGAAGTGGACGAAGCCGAGCAAACTCCCGTCGGCATGACAATGCAACAGCCGACTACAGGGGCGCTGCGGCCAACTTTGATCATTGGGCTGGGCAACTTCGGCCGGCGGGCAGTGCTGGAACTCCGCTGCCGATTCTTGGATCGTTTCGGAGAACTAAATAAGATTCCACTTGTGCAATTCTTGTACGTGGATTCGGACCGGGAGGCCATACGCAATGCCGAGCGAGGTTCGCCGGAAGTCGCGTGTTCAACCAATGAGCTTTACCATCTTCCGTTGCAGCCGGTGGGCAATTACCGACGGCGCATGCTGGAACAGCTTACGGAGTGGTTGCCAAGAGAAAAGCTTTATGCTATTCCGCGTTCCCTGCAAACACACGGTTCCCGGGCCCTAGGCCGGTTGGCGTTTGCGGACAACCATTTGCGCTTCATGGCCCGGCTCAAGCGCGAAATTCAGCAAATAACGCATCCCGATACACTATACCAATCCGTCGTACAAACGGGACTGGCCCTGCGCGATAACCGGCCGCGCATCTATGTCATTGCCGCGGCCGGTGGCGGAAGCAGCGGCATGCTCGTAGACCTGGCCTACGGAATCCGCCGGTTGGTCCACCAACTTCGCCATCCGGAGGCCGAGGTTACCGGGATGTTGTTTTGCGGCGCTCCGCAAGATCCAGCGACGCCCAAATCGGAGCAGAGTAATGTATACGCGACTCTGACCGAAATCAATCATTTCACCGATCCGGTAATTCCTTTTACCGCTCAATATGGCACTGATGGTCCCCAAACCAAGGACCACGGCCCGCCATTCCACCAGGTGTATTTGTTGCAATTGGCCCATCGCAGTCCGGAATCGCTGCGGGATGCTGTGGCGCATTTAGGCAGCTATTTATTCCACGAATTAACAACACCGTTGGGACTTCGCCTGGATAAGTATCGCCAACCGATCTCAGTTTTGGGCGCCACGCCATTTCGGAGTTTCGGGACGTACGCCGTCTGGTTTCCGCGCGGCTTACTGCTACGGGAAGCCGCCCGGCAGGCCCTTGGCCGGTTACTCGGCGAATGGCAAGAAACCGGTTATCCGGCAGGTCAGGCGGAAGTGGAAGCAGGCTGCGCCCGCGCCCTGGCCGATCCGGAATTGCGCTTCGAAGCCATTTGCAGCCGGATTCAAGAGGAATTGGCTGCGGCTTTTGACAGCACTCTATCGGGGGCGCTGACCACCCTTTTATCGACATTGGAAGAGCAGTCGCAACAAACGGTGGCGCTCGATGATCCAGGCAACTGGGCGCATCAGGCATTGTTACGGGTGCAAGATTGGGTCGGTTCCGGACCGACCTCCGAAAATGAACATGGCGCGCGCAAAAGCCGATTGGGCCGGGCTTTAACCACAGCCGTTCAAAATATGGCGGCACAATGGGATGAGCGCCTTGGCCTCTTCGCCACGCAGCTCATGGACAATCCGGGCTGGCGCATTGCTGCCGGCGAAGCCGCCATCCACGGATTTGTGGGCCATTGGCAAGAAATGGGCATTGCCCAGAATGCCAATCTCGATCAGCAGCTGGAGAAAACGCGAAACGCGTGGGAAAAATTGCACCAGGCTTTGGAGCAATGCCTGGCGGGCCCTAGCAGTTTCAGCCTTTTCGGAAACCGGTCGCGGCGACATTTGCGCGTTTTCATGGATCACTTGGCTGCATTCAGCCGCCAGCGGTTAGTAGAAGAGGTCGTCGTCGGCGGCCTGCATTTCCTTTCAGCCTTGCAAAGCCGGCTCAACGACCGGCTAGGCGAGCTTACCTTTTGCCGCCAATGCTTGCGCCATCTGCAAGAACACCTGGAAACGCAACATCTGGAGAACTTTGATCCGACGGAGACGGTGGCTGCGCTGGACACCACCTCCGTCAATTCCCCCGCGCCTTCGACGGAAACATACTGGCAGGCGATCCGAGAAACGCAAACGGCTCGGGTGGTCTTGCCCAACGGGGAAGAGGATTTGGAACGGGCAGCGTTCAATTTCCTCAATGGATTGAACCCGGAGCAGTGGAGCCAACTTGACCAATCCTTCCAGGATCGGGTGTTGAACGACCTGGGGGGATTACACCGTATTTGCCAAACCACGCGCGATCTGCCCAAGCACTTAGCGGTTCCATTGATGTCGGCGGCGGCCAATTTTCTCAGTGAACTGTTGCCGGTTACCGACGTTGCCCAGGTGGAATATGCCATAGCCTCCACACAAAACGGGGAAGCCATCAGCCATCTCCGCGCCTATTTTGATCGGGCTGCTCCGCTCGTATCGTCGAAAGAAGAGAACAATCAAATCGCCTTTTTGCTGGCTCCCGCCAGCGAGGCGGGCAAGGCGTTTGCCGAAGAAGCGCAGAACGCCGTTTCCAAATTGGAACTGGTCCGAGTTCCCGGGCAGGCAGATTTGATGTTTTGCCGGGAGCAGGGTTACCTGCATCAAGAGGACCTGCAGCGTATTTTCCGAAGTTGTCGGCAGGCATACGAGGAAACTACGATGGTTCCGGCCAGCTCATCACATGCCCGGTTCGATATCGCGGACTGGGTGCCCCTAGATCCCTGATCCGATCTTCGCGAAATTCCCGCGGAAAATGGACTTGCCACCTTTTCTTCCTAAACTAATACCGGAAAGGGCTGATGCTCCAACGATGCTTGACGTCGCTCCAACACGTAGTGTCGGGCAGCAGGGATTTGCAGCTCGGAAAGGGCTCAGGCAATCACCATGGCGACTGCGACCGTCGACCAGAGCCCCGTGAGGCAAATTGTGCCCAGGCAGCGCGAATGGGCGCCGCGCTTCTGGGAAGGATGTCATTTCTTCGCCTGGATGCGGCTCCTCATTCGTAACCGTTTTGCCGTCCATTGGCAATACTGGTACATTGCGGTAATCATCAGTCTTATCAGCATCATCCATACCGTGCTGCGGGTTCTGCAAACCATTCGCTATGGCCGGCAATTGTCGCGAACGAAAATCCGGCACGCGCCGATTTTCATTCTCGGGCACTGGCGCACCGGGACAACCTTATTACACGAGTTGATGATTCTGGACGATCGGAATAACTATCCCACCACCTATGAGTGCCTAAGTCCCAACCATTTTCTGTTAACGGAGAAGTTCTTTACGCGCTGGATGCGGTTTCTCATGCCGGCCCATCGGCCAATGGACAACATGGCGGCGGGGTGGGACCGGCCGCAAGAAGATGAGTTCGCCCTGTGCATGCTTGGCCAGCCATCGCCGTACCTAAGCGTTGCATTTCCGAATCGGGGACCGGTATTTACCGAGTACTTGGATTTGGAAGGGCTTCGGCCGCGGCAATTGCGCAGTTGGCAAAAGACGTTCATGGGATTTCTCCGGCAAATCACCACCCGGGATCCGCGCCGGCTTGTGCTGAAATCGCCGCCGCACACGGCCCGGATCAAGGTGCTGCTGGAGATGTTTCCCGAAGCCCGGTTTATTCATATCGTTCGCAACCCCTACGTGGTATTCCCCTCAACCGTGCACCTGTGGAAATCGCTTTACCGCAAGCACGGCCTGCAAAAGCCAACGAATGCCGGGTTGGAGGAGTATGTTTTCCGCACATTTCTTCATCTTTATGAAAAACTCGATGAGGGAAAGAAGCTAGTCAATCCGTCGCGCTTTCATGAATTGCGATACGAGGATCTGATCGCGGATCCCATTCCGCAGATGCGGGCAATCTATGACCGTTTGGGTTTGGGCGAATTCGAGCGAGTTTTGCCCAAACTGGAGGATTATCTCCGCAGCGCCGAAGGGTATGAGACTAACAAATACGAGGTCACGCCGGAATTGCGCTCAAAAATTGGGCAGCGTTGGCGTACCGTGATTCGCAAGTATGGGTACGAGCGCGGAAGAATTAACTAGGCTGCCTTGGGTTTTTTTAGGGTCGGCGGAAGTTCATCGTTCACAACAACTATGTGAGTGGGTACAAAGCGCTCTTTCTCTTCGACGGTTTCCAGGCCCGTCAAACCGGAAGTAATAATCCCTCGTTGGGCATGAACGCCGCGCCACCACCGCCGGACGGCATGCCAGGGCCCCTTTTGGCCAAGGGTTTTTTCTCCCAACAGTTCTCGATCGGGCATCACAGGTCCTTCCAAGACTAACCGAAATAACTTGGAACGGGTTTGGTAATATATTGGCTCCTTTTCTCGTTTTCGTCCGGTGCGAGGATTTGACTTTACACTTATTTTTCGCTCATGACAGTTTCCGGCACGCGCCGCACCTCATTTTCCTTTCTGGGGACAACGCCGGATGTTTGGATTCCTTAATGGAAGAAATACGTTGCGTTGCAACCCCTCGGGCACCCTCTGCAAAATATTGCAAACCCTGCAACGTAACGGCACCCCGGCATGCGGGGCGAGGGACGGGCGTGTTCCGCGAGAAGTGTCAAAAAATGAGAAAGAGTTTTGCTATGAAGTTGACAGAAAAATTGAGGAAAGTGTCAGCGGGGGTGCACAGGTGGCCAAAGTAGATTGGCTGGCCGTCTGTGCCTTTGGTTGTCGCCGATCGAGTTTGCATGCCACCCGGGTGTCATCGAAAAATCCGAGACAAGGAGACCGGGTGGTTTTGATGGATTTCCATTGGCTGGTCCGGAGAGTGATCTTGTCCGGGGCGAGGTAGCCGTGGCAGTGCCAGGTCGAGGGGTGAAATCCCGTTTGTCCAGGTCGCGGGGGGAAAACTCATGGGCGAGAAGGCCCGCTGTCAACGGCGTGCAGGATGGGGAAGCGGCTTTGGGGCCGGATGACGGAGTGTCGTTGGGGGTCAATGGAAGTCTCGTCGTCGTTGCAGTTATTGCAGGCGTTGCATGCAATGCGTGCATTGCGCACAATGCACGCAATGCAGCCGGGTCGGGGTGTGTGCAACGACGCAATAACGTCGCCAATTGTCACTGGACCGTCATCATGGGTGATTGGTGAGTCGTCCTTGGTCACTGATTGTCGTTGCACGCGAGGATGCAACGACGATTTGGTTATTAGTCATTATTTCGGAAACGTGCGCGGTGGGGCTGTCATGGTCATTCATCAAACGGGGTGGAACTCCCTCGCTATACCACACAAGTCCAATGGCGGTGTTTGGGGAAGGTAGGGGTAGCCCATATTACCCAATGTGATTGCTCAGTCTACGCGGTTTCGCGTAAGTCGACTTGTGTGGTAGAGCGAGGGTGGAACTCCCAATAGGTCCCACGGTGAGTGGGACCTTTGAGGGAGGAGCGAGGCGATTCGCAAGTTGAGCGAGGTTCGGGAATTAGGGGAGAAGGTCCCACTTTTTTGGCAAAGGTCCCACTGCGAGGGTCCCCATGTTGGGATGATGTTCCAATATTCTAACGGTGACAAAAATCTGGTCGCACTTTGATTGAGAAGGTTGGACCGTACAATAGGAATTAGCAATTGGAGGCACGGCCCAAGCCACAGGAACAAACGCGCTCGTTAAGGTTCCCTATGATCGCACACAATGTCTATTTTTCGTTGAAAGATGGTTCACGCGAGGCCGCGCAGAAATTGGTGGCTGCCTGCAAGAAGTACTTGTCCCAGCATCCGGGAACGGTGTTTTTCGCGGTCGGGACGCTGGCGGAAGATTTTACTCGGCCGGTGAATGATCGCGATATTCATGTTGGCCTGCATCTGGTCTTCGAAGACAAGGCGGCCCATGACCGGTACCAAGACCACCCCGACCATCACAAGTTCATCGAAGAGAACAAGGACAATTGGCAAAAAGTCCGCGTGTTTGATACCCAGGTAGAAGGGGCCTAAGCCGTGAAAAGTCTGCCGCCAGTTGAACTCTTGGAAAAATCCCATCAGCTTCCGGGGCCCTACATGTTCAAGGTCATCGGGCGCGTGGAGCTCGGTTTCGTCGCGCGCGTCGTGGCGGCGGTCCGCGAAGAATTGGCCTATGCCCAGGATCCACCCTTCAAGTGCCGGCATACCACCGGCGGCCGACATGTTTCCATCACGCTGGAGCCCCGGGTCGAATCCGGATCACAGATATTGGCCGTTTACAGCCGATTGCAAAAATTGACCGGGCTGGTGATGGTGCTTTGATGATCTCAAAAAGGGGTCAGACCCCCTAAAATCACGGGGTCTGACCCCTTTTTGAGTTTAATGATCGAAGCTATGCCCGTAAGGCCGCTTTCGTCCGATGCACGAGGCCGTTGTCGGGTTCTGTGGCGCCCCGCAAATTGAACATACTCGTAGCCAGATATCGGTTCCGCCAGGATCCGGTCGTCTGGTAGAAATCTTCCAGAGCGGCGGAAGTAAACTTGTAATCGTGAGAATCCCGCCCCTTGCTGAAGAGCAGTCGCCGTGCCTGAATCATCATCTGTTCGGGATCCAGGGTTTTATTCTCGAGCAAAGCCAACGTTTTCCGGGCTGCCAATAGCCTGTCGCTGCCGAGGTCGGTAAAGATTTCCTCAAGGGCTTGCGGACCTTTCGCTTGGACTTCCGCTGATTCCAGCGTATCGAGCTTCAAGTCTTCCCTAAGTTTGCCTCTGCCGAGCATGGCTTGCCGGAACATGCACAAGAATGCCGCGGTTTGCAGGAGCAGGAGCCGCCGCGTTTCATCATTGGCACTGGTTTGATAGCCGTAGTGAAGAGCGTTGGTGGAAGTCACGCAATGCAATCCCACAATTCCGGGTTGTCGCATCAACAATTCGCCGGCGGTCAGAAACAAAGCATCCCAAAGAGAAGCCGGATGCACCTGGTTGTTCAAAAAGTGCACGATTTTTTGGCTTGCTTCGGCAGGCGTAGCGGCCCGTAATGTAGCAAGCAAGTCGGTTGTTGCCTGAGAACGAATTTCTCCCTGGAACCAGTCTGCGCGTATAGCGCTGGCGCGCTGGAGGTTTTCCCGCCATGGACGATCGGGTTCCGCATCCAGTTTCGCCGGATTGCCGTTTTCTTTATGCTCGAGCAAGGCAAACGCCAACGAGCGCATAACAGGCTCGGCATGGCGCCAGCCGACGGTCTGCAAAGTTCGCCAGGCATTGGCGACGTAAATGGCCTTGTGGCCGATGTCTCGAAAATCCCGGGCCCCGTAGCGCCAGAAGAGTTCAATCACCTCGGAGGCTCCGGCATGGCGTACCAAGGCCGCAATAGCCCGGTCCGACCCGTCTTCGTTCCAATCTTCCATGGCGTCGATAAAACGCTTTCTTGCGTGCGCGCCGGGAGGAAGCTTACCATTTTCCAGGGCCGGCATTTTCCATCCTCCCTTGTTTGCCTTAATCGCCTGGGAAGATTTGAAATTGTCCAGCGCCCAAAATAACGGCATCCAGCGATCGGTATCCGGCGCTGCAAGGGCGGCCAGATGGGCCGAATTGACCACCAAGACCGCATGAAACTCAAAACCGACCGGCCGGGGTTGAATGTTCCGAACTCCGGCCAAAAGGATTGCTGCCAAGACCTGGCTGTAACTGGTACCGTGGCGAATTTTGTCGGCAATCACTTCCAACAATTTATTCCTTTCGGTTTCTTCCACCAACCGAACCAATGGCTCGGTATCCGGATGGAATTGCACCATCTCCGGTGTCACTTTTACTTCCGCGCCGGAAACCGGCGGCAATTGTCTCAGGAAAGCGAAATCACCCAGGCTGGCAAGCGCCCCAGCCACAAAATTCCGGCGTGAAATTTGTGAAAACATGGCCCGTCTCCTTGTAGAAATGAGATTCAACGTTGAGTCGGAATCCTAATAAAGTTGCTTGTCCCCGTTATCATACCCAATTTAACTGCTATCGTCATTCTGAAAAAGAGCGTGACTCACGAGAGAAGTTTCTTTTCCACCCGCGGTTTGCCAAATCACAAAACTTCACTCAAAAATTACCTATTTCATTCGGGGGTTAAGAAATCGGGTCATACAATCCGATCAATTTCCAAGACTACTTATCGAGAGTAGTCCTTAGATCGGAAAGAATGGCGTCCATTTTACCAAAATAGCCCTTGACCCGTTTGAACCGATTGATATAGTCCGCCACCTTCCTAGTGGTATCGACAAGCGAAGAACCGTCCGGCAAGGTGCAGCGTGCATTCTTGGATGGAGAACAGCGCTGTTGCCCGGGGGATAGGGTGCTGGCGGGTTGGGAGAGGCCTTCGTCACGAAGGAGAGGGGGCGTATGGGTACTCGGACCAGTTGGCTAGCGTTGCTTCTGAGCGCCGGAATCACTTTTGCGCCCGCGGCGGCGAGGGGCCAGGATTACACACCCCCGGACCCGGTGATTCCCTTACCGCTTTACAGCGATCCCTATGCAGGCCCTTTTGCGTTCGGTGAATTTGTCTTTTGGCGCCTGAATAATCCGCTGAATCATCAAGTTATAGCTACTCGCGGCCTGTTGGATTTTGATGGGACCATCACGGCCGACCTATTGGGGACGCGCGTCTTCCGACCGGATGGATCTTCCTTCATTCTGCCCGGCCCGCGGATTCCAGGCAATTTTCTGGGCAGCAATCGGCCCGCCCTGTTCGCCGATGATGTCAAAGACAGCAACGACTACATGCCGGGCTTCAACATCGGCGCCGGTTATCAATTCAAGAACGGTGTCGCGATCGATTTCAACTGGATTCATCTCGTGCAAAACAAAACCGGCGCGGTGGCGACCCTGGTCCCGCCGAGTCTACAACCCGATCTGCGACTGCTTGAAACGTTTCTGTTCTCCCCGGTGTTTAGTTTCCCGAATGATTTCGCTGGAGTGGACGACAAGATTGCGCTGGGCGCTCCGCGTGCTGCCTATGGTATCTGGAACGGGGCGACGATCATGACCATTTGGAATACTCAGCGATACGATCAGCTTGACTTTAGCGGCCGTATACCGGTTTGTCAAAATGACTGCGGCCGGGTTTATGGGATCATCGGTCCCCGGTTCGTTTGGTTGTGGGAGAATTTCAGCTGGCGGACTGTTGGCCAGGATTTCCAGGGTCAGGCGACGCAGGCCGACGTGGCCATCTACTCTAATGTAGTTTCGAACCGCATGTATGGGTTTCATGTCGGTTGGGGATTTGACTGGCAATTGGGTCGAACGCCGATTGGGACTTTCGCAATCGGATTGGATGCCCAGGCCGCTTTCTTGGTAGATGTTGTCAAGGAACGAGCCAAATATGAGCGCGGTGATCACGCCATTTCCTCGCATCGCTCCCGGACGGAATACACACCGGTACCGGAAGCCGATGCCAAGGCGAACGTGGTTTGGTTCCCCATCGAAGGTGTCGAAATCCGGGGGGGCTACGACCTCAACGCCTTTTTCAACACGATTTCGTCCCGCAATCCGGTGTCGTTTAACTACGGTTCACCTACCCCCGAATATCGCCGGACCAGCCGGTACCTTGATGGCATTCATATCGGATTGGGTCTACGTTTCTAAAACGTTATTGGCAAATTACCAAATCAAGTCGGGAGGTGGCGTTTCTGCCTTACTCTTTTGATTCTACCGGGGGAATTGCAAAGCTCCTTTGTCTGACTATAATGCCCACTTTAAACGGTGCCTTTTCGCGGTTGGAACACGACCGGCGGAATTGCGGCACCGATGAAAGAACATTTAAGGAGCTTGGCATGGCCGAGGAGAGAACGGAAACACGACCTGTCAACTTGCGGCAATTATTTCCCTGGATGGAGCTGTTCAAGGCATTCCAAATTGCCCTCGATCCCAAGAAACTGATCCTGGCGGCCATCGGGATTCTGTTTATGGCTCTGTGGTGGACGGGCTGGTCGATTACTTTTTACAAATTCCGATCGAAACCGGAATGGCCATCCGGGTATAACATAGCCGATTACAAAAAGGATGACTCGGACGCAGAAGCTCTGAAAAGAGCATGGAAGCAATTCCGTGGCGACCGGCAAAAATGGGATCTTCTGCAAAAAGCGGCTGGGCCTGGGCTGGTAAACGGCAACAAGGTAATGACAGATGCCGGTGACTTGGCGGAGTCCCCTGACGAATTTGAGCCTATCAAAGCAGCGATCGAAAATATCAAAGAAGAAGAGATCAAGAAGGGGACAGCCAAGTTCAAAGTCAAATTCAAGGACGAGGAAAAAGAGTATGTCGTCACGGAAAAACCGCATGGAGAAATGCGCACTCTTCCGTGGTTTGAGGACCGCGGCCCTAATCCGTATTTGTTTGTATTTGGCATGGCGGGCAGCGAAACGGGGCGCCACGTTCCCTGGCAAAAGGGTGAATTCATCGATTGGTTTTTGACCCATCAACTCCCGGTCTTAATTGAACCGCTCGCAAAATTTTTCCGACCCGTGACCTATTTGTTGCACGCTAATATTGGTTTCTGGAACTTTATGTATTTTCTGATCGTCTTGGTCGGAACCATCGCAATATGGGGCGTATTTGGCGGCGCAATCACCCGCATGGCAGTGGTTCAGATCGCCCGCAAGGAAAAGATCGGCATGGGAGAAGCCATGCGCTTTACCATGGCCCGTTGGGTCTCGTATTTCTGTGCGCCGCTCTTCCCACTCCTTATTGTGGCGGCCATGGCGATTCTCTTATGGATCTTTGCGTTTTTGCATTGGCCGGCCATCATCGGCGACATCATTGTGGATGGAATCCTTTGGCCGCTGGTTTTGCTTGCCGGTTTGATTATGGCTATCGTTCTGGTCGGATTGGCGGGTTGGCCGATGATGTATGCCACAATTAGTGCCGAGGGCAGCGATACATTTGATGCATTCAGCCGATCGTACAGCTACGTGTATCAGAGTCCCTGGAGCTACATCTGGTACTGTCTGGTGTCGATTGCCTACGGAGCGGTGGTAGTGTTTTTTGTCGGATTTATGGGTTCCTTGACGGTCTACCTGGGGAAATGGGGAGTAAGCCAGGCGCCGATTTCCGAAGCGCGTGATCCCGGATTCCTATTTGTTTATGCTCCCACGTCGTTCCAATGGCGCGAACTTCTCACGCAGGGAACCGCAGCCGCGGCTTTGGACAATATGACCTGGTACAACAAAGTCGGCGCTTTCCTTGTTTCCATATGGTTATACGCCGTTTTCTTGATCATCGTAGGATTTGGTTACAGCTTCTTCTGGTCTGCCGGTTCCATCATTCATCTCCTGATGCGCAAGAAAGTGGATGATACGGAAATGGACGAGATCAACCTGGAGGAAGAGGAATCGGAAGAAGCCTACACGCCGCCGTCGGCAACAGCTCCACCCTCACCGGTGAGTTCCGGTCCCGGCCTGACGATGGTGGATGCTCCGACGCTGAAGCCTTCTTCTCCAAAAGCGGAGAATAACCCGCCGGAAAAGGGCGACGGGAATGCCCCTGGTTAAATCGATGTGATCCAATCCCTTTGATTGCCGATCGACTATTGGGCCATTCCCCGATGGCGATTAACAACCAGCAACCCGAAAGAAAAGATGGCGCGGCCGATAATTCTTTTTACAGGATCGTGGTCGGAACAGCCCCTCGAAGAGCTGGCGCAAAAGGCGAGCGAATGGGGGTATCAGGGTCTGGAATTGTGCTGTTGGGGCGACCACTTTGAAGTGCAACGCGCCGTCACCGAGGAAGAGTACTGCCAACACAAGATCGACTTGTTGGCACGCCACGATTTAACCGTTGCGCTAATCAGTAACCATCGCGTGGGCCAGGCCGTCGGGGATATCATCGATCAACGGCACCAGAGAATTCTTCCCGATTACGTGTGGGGGGATGGCAATCCTCGGGAGATTCCCCAGAGAGCAGCCGAGGAAATGATGGCCACGGCCCGAGCTGCCCAGAGAATGGGAGTTTCGATCGTCGGAGGATTTACTGGCTCGACCATTTGGTCGTATGTCGGCGGGTATCCCGCGCCGACCCCCGATGTCGTGGCCGCGGGGTTTGCCGACGTCGCGCGCAAATGGAACCCCATTCTCGATGTCTTTCGTGACTGCGGTGTCAAGTTCGCATTTGAAGTCCATCCCGGCCAAATCGCTTTCGATTTATATACTGCGGAAATGGTTCTCGATGCCTTGCATGGACGAGAAGAATTCGGCTTTCTTTTCGATCCCAGCCATCTCCATTGGCAAGGTATCGATCCGGTTGAATTCCTCCGCCGATTTCCCGATCGCATCTTTCACGTTCATATGAAGGATGCCGTGCTTACACTAAACGGGCGAACGGGTATTTTGAGTTCGTACCTGCCTTACGGAGATTATCGCAGGGGTTGGGAATTCCGCTCTCCAGGTCGGGGTGGAATTGACTGGGAAGCGGTCATTCGCACCCTCAATGAGATTGGTTACGACGATGCGCTTGCCGTGGAATTCAGCGACAGCGGCATGAATCGGGAATATGGAGCGGAGGATGCTTGTAAGTTTATCAAACGCCTGGATTTTGAACCCGCTCAACCTGCCAATGGCCGGACCTTTCGTTAGTCTTGACGAGTTGTATCGTGTCCACGCGTTTGGCGTACGGGTTTTTTCAATGTAAAATACGCACTGCATTTTCTTTCATTGGTTGTGAGGTACGCTAATGTTGGAATTGCCGGGTAACGACCTACATGACGCCTTGAAACAAGAATGGACCGATCAATTTATTCTTGTGAATCCGGAACGGCCGGAATTGAAACGCTTTGCAGGTATTATTGGACGCGTGGTGACCGTCAATTGGAATAATAAAGCCATCATCGATTTTCAGGACGGCGGCTGGTACGATATTACCCCTTCAACGGACTTACTGAAGAAAATCGATCCCGCGGAAGCCAGGACCAAATACGATGCCAAAGCCAACAGCGCTCAGGCTTTTCCGGAGAAGCAGGGATAATTGGAAGATGTATGATCTTGCTTATCGATAACTACGATTCCTTCACCTACAATTTGGTCCAACGCTTTGGGGAGCTGGATCCAGACATTGATTTGCAGGTTTTTCGCAATGACAAGATCACCATTCAACAAGTGGAAGCGTTGCAGCCCAGCCATATCGTAATTTCCCCTGGTCCCTGTACTCCTCGCGAAGCCGGTATTTCCAATGACGTGATTCAACGCTTCGCATCTTCCATTCCCTTGCTGGGCGTATGCCTTGGCCATCAATGCATCGGCTATATTTTCGGTGGCGAAGTGATTCGGAACTACCGAATCATGCACGGCAAGACGTCGTTGATTTTGCACGATGGCCAAGGTGTTTTTCAGGGTCTTTCCAACCCCTTCGAGGCGACGCGCTACCATAGTCTGGTCATCCGCCGGGAAACTTTTCGCCACCCGGACTTCATCGTATCGGCTTGGACTGTCGAGGGTGAGATCATGGGCGTCCGGCACCGGACTTGGCCTCTGCATGGCGTGCAGTTTCACCCGGAAAGTTTCCTCACTGTGGAAGGATCGCGATTACTAAAGAATTTTTTGGAATTGAAATCTCTTGAGTATTAATTATTGAGAACTTTTTCAAAGATGACCAAATTGTCGCCGCGGTCGGCATCCCAGCGAATGCCCGCAATGTCGTACCCACATGCAATGCCCAGGTGGAGCATGGGTCGCTGCTGGTTGTGACATTCAAAGCGGACTGATTCATATTCATTTTGACGAGCCCAGCTGTGAACCGCTTCCATGAGCTGGGAAGCAATTCCCTGGCGGCGAAAATCCGGAAGTACTCCGTAAAACCAGGCGAAAAACACTGTCGGTTTCAGTTCAAAACCCAAGAACAGGCCCACGGGCTGGTCCCCGATGCGCGCGATTAATTGCAGGACGTTATATCGGCCGCGATAGCGTCGATGAAATGATTCCACATCCCGCGGAGGGCGGAAGATCTGGTTATACAAATTGCAAATGAGCGGCATTTCATCTGGACCGACTATGTCAATAATGGCATCGGCCATCGATTTATCACCTCGTAAGAACTGGGACGTCCGTCGACAAACCGGACCTCACCGTATCGCGCGATCTCTATCGGAAGGCTAGCAAATGGCCGCGGCATTCGCCAGAGGCCCTTGCAGGAAAACCGGGTTACTTCTTCACAGTACAAAAACACTGTTACTGCCAAGCGGATCGGTTACGCGCTGCGCATGTTACGCTTCAGCGATCTGGACGATACAAAGACCCGATCAATTCGGTCCACGATGGAACATTCCAATCCGATAAATTATCAGCTTCATCACTATCGTCGTCGGGGTGTACGAATGACGAGCTATCTGCGGTTTCGTTGCGGTCGGTAGTTCCTTTCGCCGGCCCTCCCTTGGAAGTTTTTGTTCGCCCGCGGCGCCCTCTGATTTTGCTCCCTCGGCTCGACGATTTCTCCAGCTCATCGCGAGCGGCTTCTTGTTCTCCAACGGATGCATCGGAGGAAGCTGACTGACGGGATTCCAGTTCGGCGGTTTGGGATTTCTTGCGCGATTTCCTGCCCCGGTTTCGTTTAGGCGGCGAAGAATGTTCCGGCTTGTCGCCGGTGGCTTCCGCGCCATGATCATTGCTTTGCTCTCGTACTCGGGAATATGACAAATCCGGCGAAGCTTCTGCGGGCACGCAGAGTTCCTCGGCTCTTTCATGTCTGTTTTCGGATTGGAACTTTTCCGTTGAAGAGCGGATATCCACGTTCGAAGCGCGGGAGGCAGAAGGCATCCCGGCCTGGGATGGCATCGACGGCGCCGTAATCGGATCTCCAGCCGGTTCCAACCCTAACTGCCTGGCCAACTCGTCCCAGTGCTGCTGTCGTTGTTGTATTTCCATGTCGTCCGTCATGGTTTTCTTCTCTGCAATTCAACGCTGTTGATGGCATTGCGGATACCGCAAACATTTGGGTTGCGACGGTGCTCTCCCATACAATCATAAATACTATTTTGAAAGTATTTAGTCTATTAAAGTCGGGGCGGTTACTTCTGCGCTCTTTCTCGCAATGTCTTCTGGGTAATTTGATGGAAAAGGGTTTACAGCCCTGGCGAAAATCGTGGGTGTATTCCCGCCGCGAACTAGCTCGTGACCTTTTTGCCGGCTTGACGGTAGCCGCCGTTGCAATCCCTCAGGGCATGGCCTATGCATTGATTGCGGGAATTCGGCCGGAATTCGGCCTGTACACCGCGATTGTCATGACGTTGCTGGCATCGGTGTTCGGCTCTTCTTCTCATTTGATTAATGGACCAACCAACGCTATATCCCTGGTGGTTTTCAGTGCGGTCGCCGGCATTTCGGACGGGATGGGCGATCCCCATCGTATTCAAATTGTTGGTTGTTTAGCAATCCTGGTTGGCCTGATCCAGGTATTAATCGCTCTGCTTAGACTGGGTGATTTGACCCGCTATATTTCCGAATCCGTTATTCTTGGCTTTATGGCGGGCGCCAGTGTGTTAATCGCCTTGAGCCAGGTGCATTATTTTTTGGGGCTCCAATTACACGGTCGTGACCAGCAGCATTTCTTGGTTTGCTTTTGGCTGACGATGACGGAAGGAGGACCGATCAATCTTTATTCGCTCGGTATTGGCACTGCCACGATCATTGCTTTGGTCGGTTTCCGCAAAATCGGTCAACGGCTGAAAGTCGAGATTCCGGATATGCTGCTCGCGCTGTTGTTGACTTCATTTGTTGTGTGGGTGATGGACTGGGGTGCCGCTGGAGAAGAACCTCCCCGCTTGAAAGTGATCGGCAACGTCCCTCGTCATTTGCCGCCGTTCGAGGTTCCCCGTCTTGTGAACTCCGAATGGGTCCGGCCCATTTATTTCAGTGCCTCAGCCATCGCATTGCTCGGCTTGGTGGAGGCCCTGGCGATAGCTAAATCCATCGCTGTCCATACCCGGCAAAAACTCGATTACAATCGACAATGCTTGGCAGAAGGCATTGCCAACATCGGCGGCGGTTTTTTTCATTGTATGCCCGGCTCAGGCTCAATCACGCGCTCTGCGATAAACTTTCAGGCCGGTGCAGCCACAAGGATGTCCGGCATCATAGCAGCTGTGGCGGTCGCTTGCGGCGTTCTTCTGTTTGCGCCGCTCGCTCGCAATGTGCCGGAATCCGCGTTGGCTGGTTTGCTCCTAGTCACGGTTTGGCGGCTCGTTGACCGCAGACGCCTCCAGTTTTGCCTGCGTGCGACCCGCTTCGATGCGGGAATTGCTGTGGCCACGGCCCTTACTGCCATATTTATCAGCATTGAATTCTCAATCCTGATCGGAACGTTTTTGTCCTTTTTGTTTTTCGTTCCGCGCGCCGCCCGCTTGCTGCCCACCGAATTGGTAGTTAGTCCTGATCGAGTGGTTCGCGAACGGCAACCCACTGATTTCCAATGTACCAAAATGGCATTGTTCAGCCTCGAAGGAGAGCTCTTTTTCGGTGCCGCGCCGGAACTGGAAGAATTCTTTGAGGACTTGACTCAACGTGCCAATTCCGGCATTAGAATAATCGTGCTGCGATTGAAGCGTGCCCGTAACCCGGACATGGTCTGCCTCGATATTCTGCAGCGGTTTCTGGAAGACATGCAAGCCCGGCGGGTGACGGTATTATTATGCGGTATTCGAGAAGACTTCGCGCAGGCCCTTTACAATCTTCGTTTTCACCATTGGCTTCCTCCGGAGTGCTTGTTTCTTGAAGAGGCAGCAACGGGCTCCTCAACTTTGCGGGCAGTTCGCCGAGCGTACGATATCCTTGACATCGACCGCTGTCCCACCTGCCCTCGTCCCCTGGATGCCAAAGACACAGCAGCGGACTGGTATTACATGATTTGATCAGATCACTTTTCAAATGGGACTAACTTGTTCTCGAACTCTAGCACTTCTTCACACCATAGCGCCACGTGAAGAAGATCCTCTTCTGACCATGCTGGACCGACCAGCTGAAGCGCCAAAGGTAGTCCTTCTGGACTCCATCGCGCCGGCAGCGAAATTGTCGGCAACCCGGTGTAACTCCAGGGTGAATTAAATGCTGGGTCGCCCGTGCTTTCGGCCGCAGGGGCTGAGCATGTTGTCGCCGGTGTAAGTAATGCCTGAACTTCGGCAAAACATCCGAGGATTTCTCGGGTTAGTTGCTCTTGCTGGTTTTTAGCCTGCGCATATTCCCGTTCCGAACATCGTAATCCTTCTTCCAACAACGCACTTATCTTCGGGGGATAGTCCCCGGGATGCCGAACGAATCTTTCCCTGTGAAAAGCTGCTGCCTCATACGCCATGACCGTCCGATGCCGCGCTAGTACGTTGTTAAAACCGGGCGGCCACGGCACATCCGAGACCTGGGCACCCCGCGATCGCAACCGATGTGTGACTTCCTCCATCAGACCCTGGAGGTTCGCATCCGCCATGGTGTCAAAAAACCCATGCAATCTCCCAATCCGCGACGGCGACAGCCGAGTTGTCAATCGCGCGCACAAATTAGGCACCGGCTGCGCGCTACTACGCCAATCCCGGCAATCCTTGCCCGCGATGGTCTGTAACAAAATGGCCAAATCCTTGACGCAGACGGCGATTGGGCCAACATGGTCCATAGACGGCGCCAACGGCACAACACCATGGACGCTGACGCGGCCAAAGGTGGGCTTCCAGCCCGTCACGCCGCAATAGCTCGCGGGTCGAACAATCGATCCACCTGTCTGAGAAGCCAATGCACCCAGGCACATGCGACAAGCGACGGCAGCGGCAGAGCCGCTGCTGGACCCTCCTGGCGTTCGGTCAAGGTTCCAGGGATTTCGCGTGGGCGGCGGATCGAAGCTCGCAAAGGCCGTTGTTACCGTTTTGCCGACAAAAACCGCTCCCGCCTGCCGCAGACGCTCGACCACAGTAGCATCCTGCCGGGCGATGCTATGCTCCCACAACTTGGATCCCGCCGCCGTTGGCCAATCGAAAACGTCGAAAATATCCTTGATCCCGACGGGGATGCCATGCAAAGGGCCGCGCCATTGCCCCTTCGTAATTTCATGTGTCAACCGTTTGGCATCTATCCTGGCCCCTTCTTCGTCCACAAATACCCAGGCCCGAATTCGTGATTCCAGCCTGTCGATCTGTTCCAAACACCCTTCCAGCAGATCGACCGGAGATAGCCGGCCATCCCGAATCTCCTCGGCGGCGGCGTGAATTGTCGGCAGCATATCATTCTCGGACATTGGGGGACCTTCAGCTACCGGTTAGAATAATAAACGGCCGCAAATTGGCGAGCAACCGCTATCTCGTATGAAGGCTAATGGCTCATCCATGATCAAAATTGCTGTTCTGGGCGGCTCTGGTTATACTGCCCTGGAACTCCTAAAAATCTTGTTACGGCACCCCCAGGTGGAGATCGTTGCGGTTACCTCGCGGCAGTCCGAAACACCCGCAGTGGCGGAATTGCATCCGTCCCTATTCGCCCGCATCAATTTGCAGTGCCAACCGTTTGACGCCGATCGATTGGTCGCGGCCGGCATCCAATTTGTATTTGGCTGTCTTCCGCACGGAGTCAGCATGGCTACACTGCCCTCCTTACTCGACCGCGGCATTCGCGTCATCGATCTCAGTGCCGATTATCGCTTGCGGGACGCCAATGTTTATGCCCAATGGTACAGGGAAAGCCACACGGATTTGGCATATTTGGCCCAGGCGGTCTACGGCTTACCGGAAATTTACGGCGAAGAAATCAGCACAGCCCAGCTGGTCGCCAACCCCGGTTGTTATCCACAAACTGCCATTCTCGGTTTGGCCCCGCTCGTAGCCGGAAACTACATCGAGTTGGACTCGATTATTATTGATAGCAAAAGCGGCGTTTCAGGCGCCGGCCGTACTCCCCAATTGACATTTCATTTCCCGGAATGCAATGAAAGTGTCGCCGCTTACAATGTCGGCCGGCACCGGCATACTCCGGAAATTGAACAAGTGCTAAGTGAAATCGCCGCGCAACCGGTCGCTGTGATCTTCACTCCCCATCTAATCCCAATGGACCGGGGTATCTTCTCCACCATCTATTGCCGGCCAAACCGGTCCTTTTCCGAAGGTAGGCTGCTGGACCTGTATCGCGATTATTATACAAAAGAACCATTTGTCCGAGTCGTTCCTCATCTCCCGAGTACCAAACATTGTACGGGCACTAATTTTCTGGATATTACGTTGCGGATAGTTCGCGATACGATCGTAGTCCTCGTATGCGAAGATAACCTCTTCCGTGGCGCAAGCGGGGTGGCAGTTCAGAACTTCAACCGCATGTACGGTTTTAACCAAAATACCGGCTTGATTTAGCAGTTTTTCCTGCATTTACCCTTGACGAATTACCGAAGTTGGTTATCGTCCGGTAACACTTCCTTGATCTTGAAACGGGCAAGTAGGTTGTTTCCTCAGACTGAAAAGGCCGGTCAAAATGCGCAAGATCATGTTTGGCGGGTTCCTGTTCCTGGTTTTCATTCATTCAGCACAAGCCCAGAGCCGGGACCCAGCGGCTTTCCTGACAGGATTTAGTCCTGGCGATTTAAAGTTCCAAAAAATCGAGCCTCCCAAAATGACGGCTCTGGCTGCATCACAGCCCGATACATTCAGTTTCAAGCGCTATTTTTCCAAAGTGCTGGGGTTAAATGCTATACCCTCGTTTCAGCCCATATCCACCAGCTCGAATTTGCCCGGTATCTACAATCGCAGTCCGTTAGTTCCCTCGAGTCCTCAGCAATCATTGCCGACCACGTCGTTCAGCAGTCCTTTGAAACCGATGCTGCCCACGACGAAACTGCCGTCGGCCCAGAATACGAGTCCTTTTATACCGTTGCTTCCGACGACCACGTTGCCCCCGGCCGTAAAAAGTCCCATTCAACCGCTGCCGCCGATCATTCCCAAATGAGAATAACTGCAACCCAGAGCGGGAGTTTCTTTAATACCCATTTCTTTCGCGGCGCAACTTGGCCACTTGGCGTTCGATCATTTCGCGCCTTTCCGCAAAAAGGCGCCGGTATTGGTTCCGAGCAAAACGATTGATCGCCAGGATGTCCCAAAAGGCCAGAAAAATGATGCACAGCAGCACCAGGGCGAAGACGATCCAGAACGTGGTGTATTGTGTGAGGAATTGTTGTTGCTCCGGGTCTTTCTGTGGTATGCCCGTGGCCAGTTCTCGGGCCTTTTTCTCTTGGCCAAGTCCATAAGAACTAATCAGCAAGCCGGCCAGAATCACCATGAACAATGAATTGGTGATTCGCCGATATGCCTGAGACCTGCGATAGCGTTTCTCCTCAGGAGAAAGCTCTACCAGTTTGGGCAAATTATGAAGTGTGAGCCATTGCCGCCAGAAAAAATAGCCTGACAGTCCCAACAGGACCACTACGATGACCACTGCGTAGATCAATTCGGCTTGTACATTATTCATTATTTCAACCGTTGGAGCCAAACAAGCAGAACCCGGGCCACCTGCTCCAGGCTGTCCGCGGAGCAATTGGCCGGAATGTCACTCAGTCGATGCCAGTGCGGAAAATCTAAGTCGATAATGTCCGCAGCGGGAATCCGGACGCGGTTCAAGGCTAAATGGTCATCGCGCACTTCTGGGCCCATTTCATTGGCGAATGCGATGCACTTTTGCTCCGCCGCGATTTTCCAAAGTTCCTGCACCAAGTCTCCGGCCTGGAACATGGAATTTTGCTCGATGGGAAACCGGGCATTTTTGCCGCCGATCATGTCCAACAACACGGCGGCTGTGTATTGATGCGACGGAGGATTCTTTCGATAAGTCTGAGCAAAATGCTCGGACCCGAAGAAGTAAATGTCGCCTTGGGGCGCCGGATCGAAAATATACTCTTCACCATCGAAAAAAACAAAATCCACTCCGACACGAACGCTGATTTTCTTGATCAAATGGCCCATTTCCATAAGCAGCGCAACCCCGGAGCCCCCGTCGTTCGCGCTGACAAACGGCTCTGTCCATTTACGGCGGTCGAGTTCCTGGTCAGCAATGGGTCGTGTGTCGTAATGGGAACAGAGAATGATTCGGCGTTGACGCTGGGGATGCCAGGACACGATCAGATTGGCCATCTCAATCGGCTTACGTTGACTTTTTTGCCGGGCGGTAAACCGTTGCCATTCAATTCTCCCTCCCAGCGTTTCGAAGTGTTTTTCCAGCAATTGCTGCTGCTTCCTCATCCCGTCGCCGCCGCTAATGCGCGGACCGATCCGACAAAGGTCCTCAAGGTACGTCATCGCGCGTTTGCCGTCGAATTGGTCCGCGGCTCTATTGGCCGCAAATTCACTTGGTTTGTCTAGAACGGAAATGTCCGCTTTGCCGGACCCTTTTTGCCCCAGCAAAAGCCATCCACAGCTCGCCAGCGCCAACCCCGCAAGAATTAACCCGCCGGCTAACCGGATCATAGTGAAATTCCTCCGCCTGCGAGGGGCACAAATCCAATCTCATTGTAATGTGATTGGGTGAAAGGATCGAGACAGGTTTCACATGCTCGATTCAAGTTCTGTTACTTAATTAATCGCGCTTCCAACCAGTTGACATGGCCCTGCACATCCCCAAATCTGCCTGGCTCAACTACCAGACTCAACTCCTTGACTTTTTCCACTGACAGGCGCACCCGAGCAGCCCCGTCCTGCCAGGAGAGTTCCTTGCCAAATCCCAATTCTGCCGGCTTTCCATCGACATCTATTCGAATGCGTACCGTACCCAGCTTGCCATGGATTTCATCCAACGCAACCAGAGTTTGGAACCAGCGATATTGGCCTCCGATGTCAAATGTCAACCGCCCGGGACTGTGCATGCCGATGCCCCGGTCATATGTATTTCCCTGCGATTGCAGGTCGCCGCCGGCCGGATAATTATTCTTCAAGACGCTGCCGTCTAATACGTAATTCCAGCGAAATCCAAAAAAGGGCGTTGTTTCGAAATGCTTCGGTTTCAAATCCGAAAGAAAAGACACGCCCCCTTGCTCAATGTCCAGTGCAATAATCATCCCCAGTGGGATAGTCACTTCCGTCCCGAAAAGAGTTCTCCCGGTCACGGCTGCGACACCGGCTCGAGGCCGGGTTAGAGCCAACCGGCAGCCGTTTGCCAACACCAATCGGCCAACGATCTCCGGGGGCCGAACGGTTCGCAGTAGATCAGTATTTAAAGCAATGGCCGCCACCTTATTGAAATCAACCTGTACTTCTTTTTTACCGATCAGCAAATTCAATTGGGCATGCGCCTCAAATCCATTGAGTAGGCCTTCCAACATATCCCCATTACGTAGATAAATCGTATCCTTCCGTCTTTTGCCCGTTTTCAACTGGCGCATGAAAACCGCGGGTGCACGTTCCGGGTCTGGTGAGGTAACCCAAATTACGGCGATTGCAGAAAGCGGTACAACAAGTTCCTGATCTTGGTCAAAAGTCGCCTTTAGGCGCAATCGGTCTCCGGTCAGCTTCAGGATTCTTCCAGGAATGCGATCTCCATTGGCGAATATAACTTGCTCGCCTTCAGGGAACGGCGGCCGGGGCATTCCTGCCTGGCGCAAAGTCAAGATATTGTCTCCGGTTTCCTGATACGGGTTTCTGCCACCAAGTTGAACGCACCATTTTTCGTCAATGGCTTCCAGAGGCCCCGTGTGATTCTTGCCATCAGTTGATTGCAAAAGAAATGAAATCGGTTCAGGATTGTGTTCCCCGAAACTCCGAACTGTAAGGCTATAAAGACAGATCATAGCCACAGAATAGAGGCGAGCCAGAGGTGTTAATCCCCTGCAAAGTGCCGCCAATGATTGCGCGTTCTCACGCAACTTTTTTCACCTTCGCGGAATCACTTTTGCAAAATGGGTAGATAGTTATTGGGTATCTGCAAAATGATGCAGGCCATGGCTGTAGCGTAATGCGTGCAAACTTGGTCGGACCAGGAACCGTCACTCCGAAAACGGTGGGCTCGACTCACAAGTTCGTCACGAATGGCGGGGTACCATTCGGCCCAATAGTTGCCGCCAGCGGTCCACATGGCCTGGGCGGCGTAGTAGTGACCGTAAAAATAATGCAAATCGGCCCGGGCATAATATTGTTTTGGCTTGAATTGCATGAGGTATCTCAAACCACTGTCAACGGCCGGATCCTTGTATTGACCTGCACAGTACAGGGCGACCACGCCCGCGGCCGTCCGGGCAAATGCAGGCGGCTGCCCTCCCTGGGCCATGTAGCGAAATCCACCTGCTTCTCGGCTGCTTGGCGGTTCCTGGCAGCTCTTCACGTATTTGATGCACCTGTCCACACTTTCCTTGGGTACCGAAATGCATGCATTGCGCGCCGCTCGCAGGGCCATGATCTGACAAATGGTCACCGAGATGTCAGCGTCTTTACTGTCCGGGTAATAGCGCCAGCCCCCCTTGGGATTTTGACTGGCGATAATCAGGTCCACCGCGCGTTTCAGAGTATTTCGGAGCCGCTCGCGCAAGTTGTTGTCTTGCACCATGCCATGGACCTCAGCCAAGAACAAGGTACCGAAGCCGTGACTATACATCGGGCCGTCGTGCTGCTGAAAAACTGGGCGGTTATAAAGGTATCCCGGCCGCGCGGTACTTTCCTGGTTCAATACGAATTCCAATACGCGCTGCACCACTTGGCCGTGGACGCCGCGCCCGGGATAGTGCCCCCCGGCCATGAAAGCCAAACCCGCCAAGCTGGTGATGGCAACATTGCCTCGGTGCTGCCCGGTTCCAAACGACCCATCTTTTTCTTGGCGATTTACCAGGTATTTCAAGCCGTCGTGAATGGCTTGCTGGGCGACAGGCGTGATCATTCCTTTCGCCATGCTTCCATCAGGCAATTTCTCGCCAGCATCATCAGCGCCCCGAAGCGGAAGTTCATTCCCGGCAAATAGCGAACCAGTCCCGCAAACCAAGAATTGCCGCCGTGTCCACATCGGTTATTCTCCTTTGCGATGGCCCTTTTCAGCGATGGTCGAATAGTATTGTTTTAGCATTTCGCTGTATTTGTCCATAAATTTCTCGCGCGAATACTGATCCATTTCCTGGCGCAACGTCTCCGGCAGATGACCCCAAATGTCCTTGTAAAGATCGGCCATTTTGCCGGCGTCGCCCCGCTGGTCCTTTCCCCACTTGCCGGGCTGATTGGCACTTGCTTCGCTGTGTTGATCGGTTGCATTCGGCCGGCGTGTCGGGTCCGGCTGATTTTGGCGGCCAGGCATTTCCCGATTGGATTGATGGCGATTGTCTTTCGCACTGCTAGAATTACCGGAGCTTGCTTGTTGCTGCTGTTGGCGTTTGGTCTGCTCAATCAGGGCATCGAGATCCTTCACGATTTCCTGCTGGATCCGGCGCGTGCCCTCACCGGCATCTTTACATGCCAAGCGTTCTTCGGAAATCCGCATGTTTTTTGATACTCGGGCCAGCACTTCGGCCGCATGTTGCCCCGCGACTGTGCTGTCAGCGCCTTCTGTGGCGGGTTTCGCTTCTTTGGGGAGGGCTGGTTCGAGTTTCCTTTCGTCGCTTTCAGTCGACGAGCGTTTTTCTTTTTTCTTGAGCCGAACCGGAGGCTCTGGTGGATCCTGAGCAGGACTACCTGCACGAATTTCTTCGCACGCGAAGCAAGTTACGAGCAAAATCACGACCGGTTGCACTTTCATTTCGAGGCCCCTTCCACGTCGTTTTCCCGAGTGACATCTTCGAGCAAATGTTCAATTTCCTGCTGTTCTTTTTGCAGAATCTCCAATTCACCCTTTTCTTTCTGGGTCAATTTGGCAGGGTCGGGATGATTTTTTCCGAAAGCGTCGGTTCTGTCGTTCAATTCCTGCTGCAGGATGCGCAATCCCTTCAACTGGGCCAGGACGCCAATGCCGTCTCCATCCGCTTTGGTTTTTCTTCCGGCGTTTCCCGGGTTTTCAGCTTGTTGTCGCGATCGCCCGCCGGCGCCCGTTTCCGGCTTGAGAGCCTCGAGTAGTTGATCGATACGGAGGATGGCTTCGCGCTGAAAGTTGGCCGGCGCGGTTTGCGGCTCTGGCTTTTCCGGTGTTTCCCGGGCATCGGTGAATTGTTTTTGAATTGCTTCGGCAGCCAGCTTCATTTGCTCCGCGGACTTGGTCAGAATCCGGCTGAAAACCTTGGTGCCGGAGAGTTTACCGTTGGCCAGTCCATCGGCCTCCTCCGCCAACATTCGCTGGTTTTCTCCCAAATCATTCAGGCTACTCAACAAGGCTCGATTCCATACCTGGCGTCGTAACGCTTCCTGCTGAATGCGATCGGCTTCGGTGACGAAACTTTCCTGCCGGTCTCGGAGGCGTTTGATCGTGTCCGCGATCTTCGCCAGTTTTTCGTGGGCCAATTCCTCTTCGACTTCCGCCATTTCCGTCTTCAGGGCCCTGCGCGCTTCCTGGAGGTGATCGAGCGTTTCTTCCTGCGTTTCCGCGGAGTCCTCATTCCGATCCATCTGCCGGGCAGCACGCGTCATGCTCTCCCGAGCCGCACTCGTTGCCAGGCGGGCCGGTTCCGATCTCAATCGCGTCAGCTCGCGGACCAGTTCGTGGATTTCCTTGCTGATTTGTTGCTGTTCCCGGGCCAATCGCTGCAGCTCCTGTTGGCGTGTTTCCGGATTGGCGATTTCGCCGGCTTGCACGATCTTCTTGCGTAATTCGTGCTGGCGGCGCGTGATTTCAGACAGCTTTTGCTCAGCCTCCTTGAGCTTCTTCCGTAGGCGCTCCATTTCTTTTTCGCGTTTTTCTTCCAAAGATCGAACAAGGCTTTCCATTGACTTAATCGCATGCTGCTGAGATTGTGCGGCGTCCCCTAATTGATTTTCCCGGAACCGGTCGCCCGCCTTACGCATATGGCCGGCGACATCATTTTCTCTTCCATTTTGGGCGGCAGTTTGCATGGCTTCGGCCGTGTCTGCGTCTCTTTCCTGGAGTTCGTTGCTCAAGCGTTCCATTTTGCCAACGAGTTCCGCGGCACGGCCTCCCAATTTATGCTGGAATTCCGCCAGCTTATCGAGCGACGCCTTCTGATTCGGATTCAAATTGTCCCGCGTCTGTCCTCGGGTGTTCTGTTCATCAAGGGCTCTGCCGTCCTTTTCCAGTTTCTTTTGTTCCAGCAAAAGCGCCCTGGCTTCGGCCTGTATTTCGTTCGCGCTGCCCGACGGTTCCAGCAATTGGAGCAATTCGCCAAGTGTCGTTTCCACTTCCTCCTGGTGTTGCCGGACCTCGCTCAACGGCCCTTGATTCGCTTTCTTCATTTTAGCTTCGGAGCCCGAATTCTGTTGGTGCCTCCGAACCTCGTTCAGGCCTTGCTCAATGGGAGTAAGCTCGTTGTTTTCCAGCCTTTTCAATTCGGCGGCGGCCGTTTCCATCCGCTCCTTCATCCCGGAATGTGGCAGATGATTGTCTTTAATTGATTGCAACACGCGACCCACGTCCTGCTGCAAGCTGTCCTGAGGATCGCCAACGCGTGAACGAATTTGCTGCTGCAGTTGTTCGGCCTGAAAGACTTGATCGATGTCGGGGTCCCGCAATCTACTCGTGTTCCGCCATTGCTGCTCCGGTCCGATTACGTGGTTGATGGCTTCCTGCTGCATCTTTCGCAATCGCACCATTTCCTGCTGAATCTGCGCTTGCGCTTTGGTCAAATTCAATTCCAAGGTGCTTGGATCGACGACGTGTAATTCTATTTCATGGCTTCGTCCGGGTTCCTTGTCAAGGGCGACGTCGTCGAAGTCATCGGCCGAGACCTGCAATTTGACAATGTCCCCCTCCCTTAAAGGGCTGCCGTCTTCGTGACGGATTTTATGCAGCGACAAACGCCCGCTTATCTGCAAATGTTGCGGCCGTAACCGGATGCGGGTTTGAGGATTTCCGGAAAACGACAAGCCTGATAACAATTCCCCGATCCCGTCTCCAAAGGTGCAATGGTCGTACAACGTCAATTTTCGGGGCGGCCCATCTAGTCCGCAGCGATATTCCAAGACTATCGACCGTATTGCAAATAATCGATCTTCGGCAAACGCGCTAACTGTGATGTCCGCGCCCGGCAAGACATCCAAGCTGTCCCGTATTGCCGCAGGTCTTTCCAGTGTCACCACCGGTTTGGGGTCTCGGAAAATGCGCAGGTCGAACAATCGCGTGTTGGTCAATCCCGTTGCATCGACAAACCGCAACGCGTAGGTGCCGGTGATCGCGGGACGAAAACCCACGTTGAGAATTGTCCCTGTGGGGTCAAGGGGAATGGGGTGTTGGCTCCATACTGATTGTCCTCCAACAAACGAGGCCAGGAACGGAAGGGGATGCGTCAATCCCATCGGCCCCAAAAACGCTGCCGTGCGAATCAGCGGTTGATCCGGACGAAATTCAATCCAGGCGTTGGCCACCGATCGATCCAGGGCGGCACTTAGAGTGACCTGAGTTCCGGCAACTGCTTCAATATTGCCCGTTCCATCGGGCAAATCCTGCTCGGGCAAATCGGTATACGATGGAAATCGCAAATGGACCTGAGGCGAGGGCCGGCCGCGCAACGGCACCAGCATCGGCGGCGGCAACACGGTTACATCGCGCCATCCCGAGAGGGCATCATGCGCGCGTACCTGAAACCGAAACGATTTTTCCACCCGCTCCCGCCGAACCACGAGCGTGCCCCAATTCGGTTGTGTCCCGATCGTCACATGGCTGATTTGATTACCGGGTGTTAGCCCTTCGAATTCCACGGTGCCGTGGCCGGGGATTACCCCGTAGAGTTCAGCATGAACTTCGAACGGTTCCCCTTTGGCAATCCGGGACGGATATTGTAAATCGATTTGCGTCTGCCGTGGCCAATCGCGATCCCCAAACGGATTCACCAGCCTTTCCAGCGCAGTCCAGGCTTCGGCGGGAAAATGAAAGAAGGCCGCCGACATTAGCAAAGCGGCAGCAAATATCGAAATCGCGCCCAGCGGCAGACCGCGCGTTGCTATCACGCGCGTGAATTCCACCCCTGCCACTCGGCGCAACGTATTCTGTACGACTTGGTGCCGCAATTCGGGAGAATCAGCCGTTACGTCGGATTGTTCCAAGAATTGGACGGTACTCGCCAGCGCGTCTTTGAGCGAGGGAAACTCGGATTCGATGCGAAGTGCCAGTGACAAATCGTCCGCGGGAGCCTGCAATGGGCAGATTAAATATCGATAACCAACCCACACTGCCCCACCTAAACCTCCGACTAATGCACTTGCCCGTACCAAACCGGGCAAGTGAAGCCGCCAATCGAGCCATCCGGCCAGCACGGCAACCGCCAGCAGGACAGCAATCGACCAACAGAATCCCCGCAGGGTAATCAGGAATCGTAGCCGGAGTCTGAGATGAGACAGACGAGTCTGAAGAGGATTCATTTTGCGCCCCGGCCGTTCGTAACTGACTAGCGAACCTGCAAATAGAACCCGGTTACCACCCAGAGTTTTCTAATAGACGACCATTTCACTATAACAGGTGCTTTCGCTTTCGTAAGAACCATTCGGAAGTAAGCAAAAACAACACGAAGAAAAACATGGCTGGGTGGTTCCAAAGCAACCACGGAGGCTGGGAACTATTCGTAGCAAATCGCGAGTGAGTGGGCAAATCGTCCAGCAGTTCCCGTGCATCCGCAAGAGTATAAAACCGTCCTTTGGTTTGCCGTGCCGCGTATTCCATTTCCTGGCGGTTCATTTGTAGTTTTTCCATTTCGTCCGGCGGCGGTACCACTTTGCATGCCGCATGGGGCTTTGGCCCTGTTACCGTTGGAGCACTGAGCCAAAAGCGATAGTCTGCCGCCGGCGTCTGCGTCAGCAGAGTTTCGAAAATCGCCCTGCTTCCCTCGACTCTGGACAGAGAAAGTGTTTGCCGTTCGGTCTCGGGAGGTCCGTCGCCGTGGGTAATGCTGCGTTCCACCAGAACTTTTACTTCGGTTTCGGGGGGCGGAGGAGCGGCATCATCGGGAAAACGGACGCTGACTTTAATTGGCTCGCCCCGCAAATACGGCGTTTGTCGATCAAGCCGCATCTCGACCCGACCGAGGCGGCTGCGTGCCAAATATCGAATTGTCTGAATCCAAAACTGGTTAAAGCGGAGCTCTCCCTCTCGGTAGCGCCATCGCCAGGTTTCATCGATGCCAAAAAACATCGAACGCCCCGCTCCGACAAATTGCTGGACTACCAGCGGATGCCGGTCGTCGTGGATGGCCGATTTGTTATTAGCCAGTCCCTGCCGATGAGGATGGACGGCCAACACTTCGGCTCCCGGCTTCGCTCGATAGCATTCTGACCACCAAAAAACGTCGGCCAGTTGGTTCCAAATCGTGATGTTTTCCCCTTCTTCCGGGCTGAAACGGAATACGGGGTGAAAACGTCCGGCTGGAGTCAACTCCGGATGGAAACCGGTCCCCAGGTCCGTATCCGAAGGCTCGGGACCGGCCACCTCGATTGCCAAAATATCCCGCAACGGGCAATCTTTGAAGGCGCGCGGGCTGTGCCGAGTTCCAGCCACCATCAAGAACCCACCACCGCGCTCGCGGACAAAATCCACGACATTTCCCAAATGTTTTTCAATTTTCTCATGCTTGGGATCGACATCGCCAAAGATCACCACGTCAAACTGATACAGTTCGAACTTACTCGGGAATTCCGCCACGGCACTTTTGTCGAGCTTTGGATATTCCAGGTCCGCATCCAATACGAGGGTCTTGAGGTCGATCGTTTTATTGCGCGGATCGAGGTCGCTTTCCCGCTCCAGCAAGTGCTTGAGATACCGGAATTCATACCGGGGGTAGCCTTCGACGAAAAGCACCTTGATCAGTTTTGTTTCCCGCACAAATATGGTCCGTTCCAGGCGAAGCATCTTTGCCGGCTCCCCTTCCTCCGCTGGAACCGGCGCTTCCAGCACAAAGGTTTTTTCTCCCGGTTCTTTCGGCTGGTGGAACAGCCGAAACTTTACCGGCTTTCCATTGGGATCAATGCGAACGGACTGCGTGGCCAAAACCTTGTCCTTTTCTTTCAGCGTCACCGGGATGGACAGGTTTTGATAACCCTGGCCGGTTAGCCGGCACTCGAAGACAATCCGGTCATTGACATAAACGTTCTCTTCCACCTGCAGATCATGCAATTTGAGATCGCGGATTTCGTGGTCATCACCGAGTCCTACGAAAAATAGGGGCACACCCATTCGGGCTGCATGCCGCGATGCCTTTACCAGGTCTTCTCCTTCGGTGGTCACGCCGTCAGTCAACATGACAACCGCGGCCAGCGAGGTTCCGCGAAAATCATTGAGAACCTGCCGCACCGCGCTGCCGAGTTGGCTCGATTCCCCCTCGGCCCGTAGATTGGCAATCGCCTGCAGAGCCGCCCGGTGTTTGTTCACGTCGGCATCGTCGGCCAGATCGGCAATCCGGCCCGCCCGGCTGGAACAATGATAGACGTGTATTTTCACTTCCTTGCGCGTCAACAGGTAGTCCAGCCAATCCGGTTGATCGCGCGCCAGCAGCGCCTGCGCCAGTTGCAGGCGTTCGGGGTTGCTCAGGCCTGCCAACCGAGCCAACCGCTCGGCCGCGAGTCGGTCCTTCGACTCCCGGAACTGATCCGCATGGCTCATACTGCGGGAGTCATCGATCAGAATGACGACATCCGGCCAGGATTGCCGTTCAAATAGCAAATGCAGCTGGGGAAGTAGTACGGTTAATGTCAATAGCACCAGCCCGATTCGCAGGCCGGCCAAAAGCAGGCGGTAGATCGACGAAGCAGTTTTTCCCTCATGGCGATAAATGATGAAAACAACCAAGGATATCCCGAGTCCGAAAAATCCGGCGAACCAAGGATCGGCAGCCGCATCCCAAAAACACGGTCTGAATTCCAGCCGCCAATGCGTGCCTTCGCCAGAAGTCGGCGGGGGAATGCCGAACCGGGCTTCCACCCAACGGCGACAAACCTCCGGCAAGAAGCCCATGAAGTTGCCGGTCCAGGCGGCGTGGATCAGCAATCCGCCAACCGCCAAGCACATCGCACTCGCCATGCTGCCGAGGACGATTGGCAACCAACGGCCCGATGCCTGGGGATTTTCTGAATTCGTCACGGTACTGTAGTGCCCAAAACGCCAGGCCAAAGTCACTTCCACCAACAGCAAGACCAACATTACCAGAAGTAAGTTGCGGGCAATATCCGGGCCCAGGCCGCTTCCAAGAAATCCCGGTTCGTCGGGATTCTCGGATCCCCTGGTATGAACCGCCTGGTGGTACTCCGTCACCATTTGGAAATCCCATCCTGGAAACACGGCATGAAGTTCATCGGCATTGGTCTTAGTCAAGTCGCTTTCCGACCCTTGCTGGGCTTCGGTGGTCGCCGGAATATTGACCGCAAAGAGGTAGTCCCGCGGATGCTGGCCGATCGTCGCGCGGTAAATTCCGCTCAAATCCGTATCCGTCCAGCGCAGCAACGATATTTCATCTTTTCCTTGAATTCGGGTGTGTTCTGATTTCTGCTCTGGAGTATGGACAACGGCGTCCAATCCGGCTGACGCCAGGGGAAACACTTCCTCCAAGTTCTCTCCAACGACTATGGCTTGCCCGCGCAGCCGGCCCGAGACGGCAAACCGAAGTAGTTCCTGCATGAACGGCAGATAACTCGGCGAAATAGGCCAAGAAGTCCAATCCAAATTGACGGTGGTGGTCAACAATAGTACCTGGCCGCGGAAGCGCGATGCGGCCACGAGTGCCGGGTCCTTCTTGACCGCCGGATTGGCTATGGATTCCGGTTTGGCAACCGAACTCTCCAATCCGTTTTCAGTGTTAAACCGCGGCAGAGACATAAAGGAAAGAATCGTCTGTCCCCGGCCTGACGCCGGTAAGTCCACCTGCACATATTCCCGAAATCGGGCCGACAGCAGACTGAGGCGATCGTCCGCGCCGGAAAACGCCTTCAAAGGCGGTAGTTTGAAAGGTTCCGTTTCGGGAAAAAAGGAAAAAATCTCCTGCGCGGACGCCTGGATGCGGCGCGTGAGCCGCGCGGGCAGAATCCCTTGCGCCTCGCGGAAGAGGAGCCGGTTGTATGCCTCAATATCGACTTGAGGGCCCAGGCAAAAAACGACCCCTCCGCCCTTTTGCAAATGGGTTTCGAGCCGGCGAATCTCTCCCTGACTCAGGCGGCCGACATCACAAATGAAAGCGCAATCGTAGAGTGACAAATCTCCCAGTCCGGCGTCTGCGAACTGCGCCTCGCTCACCACTTTCGGCCGCGCCGGTATGTTTCGCGGCGTGACCTGCTCTACGAATGGGTTGAGGGCATCTTTCAACCATTCCGTGGCCCGGTCGTACAATTCCGCAGCCGGTTTGCCGTTGACCAACAGCACGGGCACCGTGTCCTTGACCGAAACCACCACGGTTCGAACATCGTCCAACTCAAGGCCATCGTTTTCCAGGCGTACCTGGACCGCATAGTCGCCGGGAGTTGTAAATCTGTAGGGAAAGCTAACTGTCCGGGATTCGCCGGGGGGAGGTTGAACGACTTCCTGCTGCACTACCCGCAAGTCGAATGGCGGATCGGTGCTGATCGCACGTGCCTTGCCAATCCACAGTTCTATGTGCCTGGGCTTGCTGCCGTCGCTTCCGTAATTACGGACTTCGCAGGTGATCGAGGTTGCAGCGCCGGTAGTCACTAATTCCGGCCCCAGAGTTAGATCCGTTACGGCCCAGTTGTCGGCGCCGTCCTGACCCACATTCAAAATGATTGTTCGGGCGCGATTTTGAATTTTTCGCAACGCCTGTTTGGCATCGTTACTTTGCCGGACGATCCAACTGGCCCGCTGTAAATCGGTGAGGAAGTACACTTCCTTTTCCGGATATTTTTCGGGCGAATGGCTTAGGATGTCTTCAACGGCAATGAAGGTGGCGGTCAAATCCGCATTCCCGTGAGGCAGGTGCAACCCTTGAATCTCATCCGCCACCTTGCGGGGATCGTCGGCCGGTTCGGCAACAATGCGGCGCGGCGGGGAAGTCATCAGGATCACGCTGAAACTGTCGCCGCTCGGAGACTCCAGCAGAATGCGGGCAGCCGCCGCCCGGGCCCTATCAAAGCACGAATCCTCTCCTGCCTTGAACGCCATGCTCAAGGAACCGTCGATCACGAGGATCTTGTGGGTACGCCTTGTCGCTCCCATTCCAGACGCCACCTTGCCGGGAAACAAACGCCGCCACAGATCCTCCGTCCAGGGCATCACGCTCGCCATGGCCGTTACCAACAACAGCAGGATGAAGGTACGCACGGCCAGCAGTGTGATCTGCTCCAGCCGGAGCCGGCGAATGTTTTTCTCTTGCGCGGCCAGGAGAAACTTCATCGCCGCCCAGGTCACCTGGCGATAGCGCTTGCGATTGAGCAAATGAATAATGAAAGGAATTGAGGCGGCCCCCGCAGCGACAGCCGAAACCGTCAGCGGAGTGTCAAACAGAATGGCCGGCGAGATCCAGGCAACGGTTGGCACAAAATTAACTTCCTTTTCGCGATGACCGATGGGCCAGATAACCGGAAAGCGCCACTGTCAAATTCGCATCCGTCCGCAGGGGCACATAATCAATGTTCTGCGCGCGGCAGCCGCGCTGCAAATCGGCAACGAAGTTGCCGATCTGCGTCAAATACCCGTCCCGGAGGGAGCGCGGATCCGTGAGCAATTCGGCGTACTGTTCGAGGCCGCGAAACAGAGTAGGCTCTTGAAACGGAAAATCCAATTCCGCCCCGTCCAAAATATGAAAAAGGACCACTTCATGCCGCTTGTGCCGGAAGTGTTTCAATCCGTTGAGCAGGTCTTCGATTTCATCGAATAGATCGCTCAAAATAAGAATGATCCCACGGCGCTTGATGCGCTCCGCCAAGTCGTGGAAGATGGGCGCCAGCCTTGTTTTCGCCGCCCCGGCGCCCCGATTCAGGACCCTGACGATCTCCTTGAGATGGGAAGGCTGACTCGCAGGCCGCACGAAATGCCTAATCTGCTCATCAAAGGTTACCAATCCGGCACTGTCCTGCTGATGGAGGATAAGGTACGCAAGCGCTGCCGCGAGCAGGCAGGCGAAGTCATATTTGCTCAAAGATCCGGATCGGTAGCGCATCGATTCGCTGACATCGACCAGCAACCAGCAAATGAGGTTAGTTTCCTCCTCATACTGCTTCAGAAAGTAGCGCTCCGTACGGCAAAAGACTTTCCAGTCTACATGTTTGATGTCGTCGCCGGGTGCGTACTCTCGATGTTGCACAAACTCCACGGAAAATCCATGATAAGGGCTCTTGTGCATCCCCGACAAATATCCCTCGACAATCAGGCGTGCCTGCAATTCCAGGTCCGCCATCTTCGCCAGCGTCGCGGGATCCAGGTATTTTTGGGTTTCGTCCACCAACAGACCAACCCTTTCTTAATGTTTTACCGTCTCTTCTTTCGGATCGCGGGGAATCATCTCCGCCAACCGGCGGACGATTTCATCCGGTTTGATGCCTTCTGCCTCGGCATTGAAATTGGTGATGATCCGGTGCCGCAGTACCGGCCCGGCGACCGCGCGAATGTCTTCGCACGAAACGTAATTGCGTCCATGCAGTACGGCCCGAGCTTTGGCGCCAAGCACGAGGTACTGCGAAGCGCGCGGACCGGCTCCCCAGGTGACGTATTCCCGGATGAAATGGGGGACTTCCCCCTTCGTCTTGCGGGTCAACCGCGCGAACTTCATCGCATAGCGGATTACATAGGGTGCCACCGGAACTTTGCGGACGATTTCCTGCAATTCCAGAATGTCCGTTCCCGACAATACGCGCTCCACTTTCGTTTGCTGTGTCGTGGTAGTCATTTCCACGATTCGGTATTCTTCCTCTTCGTTCGGGTAATCGACCAGGATGTTGAACATGAACCGGTCCTGCTGCGCTTCGGGGAGCGGGTAGGTGCCTTCTTGTTCGATCGGGTTTTGCGTGGCCAGCACAAAGAATGGCTCGGGCAACCGGTGGCGAGTACCCCCGGCCGTGACCTGATGTTCCTGCATGGCTTCCAGAAGGGCCGCCTGGGTCTTGGGAGGGGTGCGGTTGATTTCATCGGCGAGGATCACGTTTGAAAACAGGGGACCGTGCAAAAATTTGAAACCTCGTTGACCCGTCGCCTTGTCTTCCTGGATGACTTCCGTTCCGGTGATGTCCGAGGGCATCAGATCCGGCGTGAACTGGATCCTGCTGAAACTCAAATCGAGTGCCTCCGCGAGAGTCCGGATCATGAGCGTTTTCGCCAGTCCGGGCACTCCCACGAGCAAGCAATGACCGCGGGAAAAAATTGCAATCAGCAATTCTTCAAGGACCCGTTCCTGGCCGATTATGACTTTATTCAGTTCGTCCGTAATCCGGCGGTGTCCCTTATTGAGCCGTTCGACGGCAGCCAGGTCGCTTGAATGCGTGATTTCCGGCGGCATGGAGGTTTCCCACAATTGCTGAATTGCCGGTTAGTACACTCCCGTGATTATAGACGGGCTTAACAGGTTCCGACAATTGTTAACAAAACCATGGTCATTGAACCAATGGCATTTCTTTTGCTCACTTCTTAGAGACCATTTCGAAAAGGGGACAGACCCCAGGAAATGCCAACCCGGGCAAGGAGTGCCGGCAGTTCGGCGGACAAGGAGCGAGTCCATGATGCATCGGCGCTGGTTGGTCTTTTCCGGCTTTGTTTTGCTCCTTATCGGCTTCAGCATGCCGTGGTTATATAGAACCCCAAGCCGACCCCGTGCGTGGAACATGAAGGGCCAGGTGATGGGCAGCAAAGATGATTTCTTGTCCACCGAAGCCGGCATGCGCTGGCAATCCGGCCAGCCATCGCACTGGCGATCCTACCTGTTGCAGCATTGATTTGCTTCTCCAGTCACAGCTTTCTTCCTCGGTTTGCTGCTCGCATATTCCCACCCAAATTCCCCAGAGTTCGGGAAAATCAATACATCTTGAAATACTTACAAATCAGGCTTGCAGTATTGCCCGGTCTTTTTTACCATGTCCCCCTAACGGATTTCACCCAAAATCAAAGTTTTGCCAAGGAGGGCCGCCATTCCCTATTTTCTTTTCCATTCGCCTTTGGGCAACCTCGGCCTCGGATGGTAAAGGCCGACGCGGTGAATCGGGCTTTCTCAATTCAATGACAAGGAGGTTTTCAACATGCTCTTCTCGTACTCTCAAAGGGCTTTTGGTTGGTTCTCACGAGGTCGCAGCGGCAAAGGCCGCAAAAGGACTCCAATTCGTTTGCCCCGGTTTGTTCCTGCCATGGAAAAACTCGAGGATCGGACGCTACTGACCGGCAATTTTGGGCTGGACAGCACCTTTGGGTCCGGCGGCAAAGTGACGTTTAACTTCAGCAACAACGACGATGAGGCTTACGCAGTGGCCCTCCAGGGCGACGGCAAAATTGTGGTCGCAGGTTCAACCCAGGTTTCCGGCACCAACTACGACTTCGCCCTGTCGCGGCTGAACTCGAATGGAACTCCCGATACCACTTTTAATGGAACCGGCAAGCTTACCATTCCGTTCGATCTCGGCGGCGGCAACAAGGACCGCGCTTACGGCGTGGTGTTGCAACCGGACGGCAAGATTCTCGTGGTGGGGTCCGCCCAAACTTCCTCCACGGGCTACGTCTTTGCCGTCGCCCGCGTTAATGCCGACGGGTCGCTCGACGGCAGTTTTAACGGCAGCGGCAAACAGACGATCTCCATGGGCGTCGGGTTGCATAATGACCAGGCCTTCGGCGTTGCCCTGGAACCGGATAACAAAATCGTGGTCGTCGGTTTTTCCCAGATTAGTTCCACCAATTATGATTTCGCGGTGGCCCGGCTCAACACCAATGGCTCGCTGGATACCACGTTCAATAATTCCGGTAAACGCACTATCGCCTTCGACATCGGCGGCGGCTTCGATGATGAGGCCAAGGGCGTGGCGATTCAGTCCGACGGCAAAATCGTCGTCGCCGGTTTTGCGCAGGTCGCGACCAATACCTACGACTTCGCGGTGGCCCGGTTGAACGTCAACGGCACGCTGGACACGGGTTTCAACGGCACGGGTAAAGAAGCGATCGGCTTCAATCTGGGAGGCGCCAATAACGACGGCGCCCGCAGCGTGGCGATCCAGAAGGACGGCAAAATTGTCCTCGGCGGCTATGCGGAAATCTCCGCGCCGCATTACGCCTTTGCCCTGGCCCGGCTCAACCCCGATGGATCGCTGGATCCGACCTTCAACGGCGGCGGCAAGCAAAGCGTCTCGTTCAATCTGGGAGGCGGCTTCGACGATGAAGCGACCGGCCTTTCCATCCAACCCGACAGCAAGATCATCGTCACCGGCCTGGCCGAGGTGGGTTCCGGCAATTTCAACTTTGCCGTCGCGCGCCTGACACCGAACGGATCGCTGGATCCCGCCTTCAACGGCGGGAAATACACCTTTGCCTTTAATTTGAGAGCAGCGGGTCAGGACGAAGCTTTTGCCGCCGTGGTGCAGCCCGATAGCAAGATCGTCGTGGCCGGCTTTGCCCAGCGCACCACGAGCGCATTCAACTTTGCCGTGTGCCGGGTTGATCCGGGGATGGTCAAGTATTTTGCCATCAGTGGAGCGCCGGGGAGGGTGCGGGTTTATAACATGGCGGGCGCCCTGATCACGGATTTTGCGCCCTATGGAACGTTCTACCGCGGCGGCGTTTCGGTGGCTTTTGGCGATGTCAACGGCGACGGCGTCATGGATTTGATTACCGGCGCCACGACCGGCAGCGCGCTGGTCAAGGTGTTCAGCGGCGAGAATTTCCGCAACGGCACCTTTAGTCCCACGTTTCCCGATGCGAGTTTGCTGGCTTCCTTTTACGCGTATGGACAGCAATTCAACGTCGGCGCCAACGTCGCAGCAGGCGATATCGAGGGCAGCGGCTATGCGGATATCGTCACCGGCGCGAGTGCCGGCAATCCGCATGTCAAAGTGTTTCGGGGGAAGGACATTGCGGCCGGCCGGTTTCACCCCGAAAGTTCCAGTCTCGTGGCCCAGTTTTTCCCGTACGCCTTGCAGTTTAATGTCGGTTCCAATGTGGCCGTCGGCGATCTGAGCGCCAACGGTTTTGCCGACGTGGTCACCGGGGCGAACGTCGGCAATCCTCATGTCCGCGTTTTCGACGGCAAATCGATGGCCACCGGCAGCTTTAATCCGGACACGAGCCAGTTGGCTTCGTTCTTCGCCTACGGCTTGAATTTCAACGTCGGCGCCTTTGTGGCCGTTGGTGATGTGAATGGCGATGGTTACCCCGATCTGATTACCGGCGCCTCTGTCGGCAATCCGCAGGTCAATGTCTATAACGGCAGAGCGCTGTTTAACCACACGTTTGATAACAATCATCCGGAGCGCAGTGAGTTGACCGAGTTCTTCGCTTTCGAGGTCAACCAGAACATCGGCGTATCGGTCGGGGCGGCCGACCTGGATGGTACGGGCAGAGCGCAGATTCTGACCGGCTCGCGGGCAACATCGCGATATCGTATTGTGAGCGGTTTATCCACGGGAATTTTGCCGCCGGCGTTCCGTGGGATGGAAGGCATTGCGCCCACGATCCAGGGAGGTATTTTTATCAGTTGTTAGTCCGGCGGATTCATGAAATACAAATCCCGGGGATCGAGTGTGCCCCGGGTTTTGTTTTTCAAGGCGCTAATCATGGCGAGATTCTGCCGGGCTTGGGTTCCGTACTGCGGAGTGTCCGCCAGTTGCTGGAAGCATGCCTCGGCCTGATCGAGGAGACGGAGGTGAATGTAACAGGCGCCGAGATTCATCAAGGCAAAACCACCAAGAATAGCAGGATCGAAGGTCAGACTTCGGTCATATGATTGGGTCTTGCCGAGATGGATGAGAACCTTCAAAAGCCGGCTTGCCTCGCGATAGTCCCCTTGCCGAAACAACTGCGCAGCGCGAATCCAATAAAGGGCCGCGTGAGTCGGAAACCAGCGCTGGGCCAGTTCCCAGGCCTGGTCTTGCGAAAGCTTGCTGCGCGATTTTGCCGGCGCAATGGTCAGCAAATATTCGAGTAGCACTGGTACGTCGGGAAACGGTGGTTCGACGTCACTTTGTCGTTCAAGCAACTGCTCCTCCGCACGCGCCAGGACCTCATGGCCTTTCGTGTCCCCCAATAATAGCAGCGTCTTTCCGTAATGGATTAGCGTTCGAAATCGGTCGGGATGATCCTTCAATTCCAGGGCGAACAATCGGGCTGCCCATTGCAATTTAGCCGGCGAAAGAGTCGAAAGATACGCATGATGCCGGATGGTAATGTCGCTGGCATAGATAAACATGCCGGTCTCGACCGCCAGTTTTTCGAGGGGCACCGCAAAAGTGGGATGCACTCGGCCGGCAAAGCGTATTTCCGGATGCCTGCGGAATAACCGGATTTGCGCCGTCTCGGAATAGTGGTCGGCCTGGTCTTGTTTCACCAATGCCTGAACCGTCGCCCCAAAGGCCAAGGCCTCTTGCCGGCCGATCGCCTGGCGAACGCGCGCGTGGCTCGCGGAAAGCATCTCCTCGTCCGGATTCAGCCACAACACCCAGTCTCCGCATGCCTGGCTCAGGGCGAAATTGCGCCCGGCGCTGAAATCGTCGTTCCAATCGAACCGGCAGACGTTCGCGCCCCGTTCGGCAGCCACGGCAATGGTTCGATCTGTCGATCCGGTGTCGGCGACGACGATCTGGTCGGCAAGCCCGGCTACCGAACCCAATACTCGGGGGAGGTTGGCTTCTTCATTGCGGGTAAGTAAACAGATACTCAGCGACATGGCTTGTGTGACCGAAAAAACGGACCTGTGCATCCGACCCGTATCCTACCCGGTTTTTCGGGTCCGGGAAAGACGACATGCCGCCGCGGATTTTTGCAAGATTTTTTTGTGCCGCATTTGACAAACCGCCAAATATAGCCCAAGTTTGTTAAAGACAATCTCCTTTGGGGCCCGTTCGTGTCATATCCACGTTCGGGCCTTTTTACTTCGATCCGTCCAGTCGTGACCTGAAGATTCGCGGGGGTTCTATGAATAAGACTTACGTGCTTTGTGCGCTTTTCTTGCTGGCGGGGTGCGGCCGGAAGGAAGCCGTTTTCCAGGGAAAACCGACGAGCTATTGGGTGAAGCAACTCAAGGGGATTAATAATGAGGCGCGCGTGGAGGCGGCGGGGGCCCTGGGACAAATCGGCGTGGAAGGCATGCCGGCGCTGCGGCAAGCTCTCGCGGACGGCAACAGTGCCCTGCGGGCCGCGGCGGCGGATGCGCTGGGAGTGATGGGTCCCGACGCCAAGGGAGCCAAGGCCGCCTTGACCCTGGCTTTAAAGGACGAGGACACAGCCGTCCGCCAGCGCGCCGCCTGCGCCCTGGGACGGATCGATCCGCATGATGCAGCGGTGGTCCCGCCACTGGTCGCGCTCTTGAAAGACCAGGACGTCGAGGTTCGCCGGCAAGCGGCGTTGGCCCTGGGCCGGCTCGGGCCGACCGCCAAGGATGCCGTTTCCGCCCTGGACGAAGCCTGCAAGGATGCCGACTCCCAGTTCAAGATATTGCTCCGCGAGGCCATTCAAAGAATCAACCTGGAGATTCCAGTCAATTCCATGATTAACTCCTCCGAGCCAGGCGGAGCGAAAAGTCCTCCGGGCTGAACGTGGACCCCATTTTTGTTTCTTGTTACAATACCCACGCCCGTAACGTTTTGGCGTCCCGCATTCGAACCGCACCTTGATCAGGTGTACTCTTTATGCCAGCGATCGCCGGCTCCTTTCTGATCGCCCGGAAAGTGCTCCAGGATCCGAATTTCCGGCAAGCCGTCGTGTTGATGCTGCAGCATTCGGATGAGGGAGCCTTCGGATTGGTGGTCAACCGGCCCGGCAAGGTCGAGGGGCTGCCCTTTCCCGTGTATGCCGGCGGTCCGTGCGAATCGCCGGGAATGATCCTGCTGCACGGGCATGAAGATTGGTTGGACCCTTCAGCTGAGTCTCCGAAACCGGAGGTGGCGCGCGGAATCTACATGGGCGATGTATCGTGCTTTAAACGCATCAAAGACCTGGAAGCGGACGAGCTACCCCGCTTTCGCGTTTACGCCGGCTATGCCGGCTGGGGGCCCGAGCAACTGGAAAAGGAAATTGCGTCCGGAGCGTGGGCTTTGGCAGGCGCCAACGACCGGTTGTTGTTTGACTATCCGGTCGAGGAGCTGTGGCTGCATCTCCTGCCGCCGACGATTCCGCATCCGAGCGTGAATTAGATTCTGACTTTCATTCCTTCAGTCACTCTGATAAATGGCGTGTGCCCTGGCAAAAAATCCTGGGTAGAAAAATCCACTCATTTTTTGCCCTCGATCTTTTTGCCAATTGGATTCTCTTCATAATTTCAGGTTTTTTGCGAAATTGTTGCGCGAAAATGGTTCCTGGCGTGATCCTGAGTCAGGCGACCCATTGGAGTGCGGCGTGCGGCGAGTGCTCTTGAAGCAAGCGGAGGGCGAGAGCGCCCACGTCGTCAACCCGAAGTCGGGAATGGACGTCAGAAGAAGTGGTTGCCAGCTGTCTTTTGTGTGCTGATCGTAGAATTGGTCTGCTGAGCTGCGCGGGCCTGTTGCCATACGTGTTCAGGCACGTCCGCAGGATTCATGATGTTCCACGGGAACTCCAAGCGGACGGACGGCGCTGAGGGCGCGGGTTCCGGCACGTCGGGCGTTTGCGATGGCGGGGGTGGCGGCTCGTTGGTCTTCGTCGTTGATGCTTCAGGCTCGTGGAGCGGGGGGACGGGCGATGGCGACGATGGCGTTTCGGGCGTCGTCTCCTCTCGGGGCTCCGGTTCAGGGCGCGGCGGCGCTTCCTGTAGAGGAAGCGCAGGCAGGGAAGGCAGTGCTGCGCCGTTTGGAGAAAGAGGCGTTTCGAGTGGCTCTAGGCTTTTGGGCGCTTGGTGCCGTTGGAGCCGTTTTGTTAGGGACGCCCGGAGGTCTTGCTGCCACTTTTCAACCATGCCGGGAAGATGGTAGTAATAGGGATCCTTGCGGGTGCCGAGGCCGTTTTGCACGAGCCGGTCCTCCTCGACGGCCCGGCCGAGCCACTTCCACAGTGTGAGTTTGGAGGGCGCCACCGCCGTGTCCGGCCAGCTGCGCAGGATGTCCCGGCGCGTCAGCGGACGATCGGCTTGCTCCAGGAGGGAGCGCAGGTGCGGCCAGCCGTGCTCGTAGTCGAGTTCTGTGGACGTGCCCATTGAGCGGTAATTGGTGCCGTCGGCCGTCCACTCGATGATCAGACGCGGCGGTGTGGCCGAGTGGCGTGAGAACGACCGCAAGTGCCGGCGGCGGTCGTGCGGGTGATGGGAGAGCGGTTGCATCTCGACGATGATATCGACAAAGGCCAAGAGCGCGCCGCTGCCGCGGGCCGCTTGACCGGGTAGGGTCGGACCCTTCTTGGGGTGGTGGGAGATCAGGACTGAGATGCCACGCTCGGTCAGCCTGCGGAGCGGCTTCAAGGGCCGCAGCATCTGGACGGAGTCGTTCTCGGTCCGCATCGGCAACAAGTTGGCGAGCGAGTCGATCACCAGGAGGGAGAACGGCCTCTCGTCGTGGAGACGGAGCACGCGGTCGACCAGCGCCAGCCAGTCTTCTTCCGTGGGTGTGCCGGTAAAGGGAAGACAGAACCAGTCGACGTGGCGGTCGAGGTCGCGGCGTTGACCGCGCTCGACCCACTTTTCAGGTGGTTCCTCGCTGATCACGACCGCTCGGCCGGCGCGCACCGGCAGGCCGGCGACTGTGCCGGCGGTTTTCATTCGGGATAGGAGCACCGAGATCAGCGTCGATTTGCCGGCCTTCCACAGGCTGGTAAGGAGGGTGATGCTACGGGAGGCGAGGTAACCGTGCCACAGCCAGTCCACGGAGCCCTGCGCCATGGCCTTCAAGTCAGCCAGGGACTTGGGGACGTAGCGCTCGATTGGACCGGCATCCAATTTGGGACCATGCGAGAGGGAGGAGGAATCAATGGCGGGTATCATGCGGCACCTCAGAGTAGTGTGGGCAAAGTGAAAGGAGTTGGCGGCAATGCGCCGGCGGGAAGAGTTCGGGTTTTGTCTGAACACTATAGTATACGCATGTACCCATCCGTTTTGCAAGGTCGGTTGTTAGATTGGTGCGAGGAACGGCCAGGGGTGTCCGAGTGGTTCGGAAACGAACTGTCCCAAGTGGGATGTGGTCAAGAGGTTGCGGAGAGCAGTTCGTTTCTGGTGGGATTTTGGGCGGTGTTTACGGAAACGAAGAGGGAAAGGGAAAGTCATTAACATGCATACGATCACCCGCCAGCGGGAACCGATTTGGCTGTCAGCAGCATCGCCATCTTTAATCGCAGCTCCGCCTTTGAAATCAATCTTTTATGACACGGCATGCCGCGGAGGCGATTTGCAGCTTCCAGTTCTCAATGGGCGTTCCGTTGAGATTCAGATGGCTACACAGATAGTGAAGGCGGCGGGTGGCCGGCCCATCCGCCGCAGTCGCAAACAGGTTGCGCAAATAGTAGGGCGGAATCGCCTGATAGTACAAAGTCGCGCGAACCTGGAGGCGGTCCGCGGCGATGTCATCCGGGATCGTTATATGGTAGGTCACTTCATCCGAGCCGCTGCCGTCCTTGTATCGGGGATTGCGGGCCGTCTGCGGATCCGGGAAGGTTGCCTCAAGGAACTTGCCGGTCAAGTCGGGGCCGGGGCCTGCCTGCTTCCAGCCGCGGGGCAAAAGGCGATTGTCTTTGACAATTTCGCAGCCGTTGATGAAGCTTGTCGTAAACTGCCCTTTTTCATTTCGCAGCAGTGTCTCATAGATCTGTACCTGGTCCGGAAATCGGATTACAGCGTGATGTTTCTGATACCGTTGTTGGCCGGAGATGGGATCGCTTGCGAAAAACTCGGTCGGCAAAGGCTCTCCATCCATGCCGGTCAGCACACCCAGGTCGTTCGTTCGGCCCGAGGCCCACACGATTCGCTCCGATCCAGACTCTTTTTCGGGCTGTTCGACCAGCACCAGCTCGATAAAGGCGCGGCGGAAGCCGACGCCGGTCGGGAAACGGTGTCCAACTTTGTTTTTGACGACAACAACGGCCGTCACTTCGTTCGGTGCCAGAATATCGGCCGCCACGTCGACCGATGCAACATCGTTTTGCGCCGTTTGGACATAGTTTTCCATTGCATGCTCAATGCCTTGTGTTGAACCAGTCATGAAGTCCGTCTTACGAACACCCAAGATATCGTCGCATTGGTTGAACATTTCCAGGAGAAACATATTCAGACCAGAGAAGTTGTGCCGCCGGTATCCGTCCTCACGAAAGCGGATTTGCAAGTCATTGTGCGGCGCCAAATTCTCCGCTTCGGGGTAACTAGTATCCTGAATGGCGGCGATCCGTGTCTGGATTTGCGGGAGGTCGATGCCGTGCCGGGGGTCTTTGAGTCCCCGGGACATATGGCAGTCCTGGCAGGTCCTGGCCTGGGGATTGTCCTTGTTGATTTCGTTCTCGTACGCACTATTGAGCCACTCGAGATAGGTTGCCTGTTCCAGGTGATGATGAAACTTCCTGAAAACGGGCACGGTTTCCGACTTCATTAACTCAGCGTTCGCATGGTCCGACGGGTGCGCATCCAGTGGTTTGCCGACGATTGGCAGCGCCACCGTGTGGCATGTCCCACAGAGCTGAGACGATTTCAGGTAGTCGCTATGCGTGGGCTTCAAACCCGTGGCGTGTTCCATGGCGTAGGGCGCGATCTCTTCATTTTTGAACGGACCGTAGATTTCTCCTTTCTTGCCCAGGTGAAAGTTACCGGTTGTTGCAGACTCCAGGTAGAATTGCAAATAGGGGCGGCGATCCGTGGCGGGCTGCACCGGGAGCTGCATGCGGTGACAAACCGCGCAGCCAACCCCATCGCGCGCCAGCGCTCCGTAGTTCGATGAGTCCGTCGCCGCTGCTTTGGCCGGGTCACCAATTGTATGAACGTGATCCAGTGTGAATCGGCTCGCCGTCCGGTCTTTTTCGAACTGTCGCTTTCCCATGGCCGCATGGCAGCGCAGGCAAGTGTCTACCAGCGTCCGCACAAGTTCGCCCGACGATGACCGCTCAGTCCCGAATTGGTCGTGCAGCATTTGGATCTCGCTCTCGAGCTGAGCATAGAAAATCGGATCGCGCCCCGCCAAAGCCATCGGCGTCCACTGCCATTCTCCATAGGGCGAAACGTCCCAGCCCCGGGCGCCGTACTCCACGCTTTTTCCCGCGGGGACGAACATCGACGGGCCGAACGGTCCGACCATGCCGGCATGGCAGCTCATGCACTGACTCGATGTGATGAACTCGTGCTCGCGGTGTCGGCCGGCGACGACCCAATCGCGCGTAACGGGGGGAAGATGTGCCACTTCCGACAGCATGACTGGTTTGATAGTGTCGAAAAAGCGAATGAACTCCAGGTTCGTATGGCGCACAGGCGGCGCCGGCGCATTCGGCTTCGTGCAATTCGGATGTGAGTCGTGATGTTCGAGTTCTGACGTTGCCCCGTCGGCAAGTTGCTTGACTGCTGTTGTGCGCCATGAATCGTCCACGCGATATGAAATCGGCTCGCCCGGGAAGCCTGTGACGTTGCGCAACGACGCGAACGTAAATTCGTTTGCCGCGCTCGTGGTCTCCGCGCCGGGCGACCGAGTTACGGCATGGCAGCGAATGCAGTAAAGTCCGAAGCCCGAGGCGGGATACGCAAACGGATACTGGTGGTTGTCCACGGTGCACTGGCCCTTCGCCAGATTGCTCCAATACCAGCCGTCGTGCGCCCCGCTTGAATCCTTTACCATCACTGTCCAGTCGTGCAGAGAATCCCACAATTCATCCGCCGTCTTGCCGTGGTGCCGGATCGCCGGCGGGGGGTATTGCTCTTTGACAATCATCTCGCCGTCCGGGATTATGCCGACACGGCCGTTTTGCAACCAGCGAATGACGCCCGGAGAGTAGTAGACGCGGACCGCCGGATGTGTGCCGTAATATTTGCCGTCGACAAATGGCCCGGTGTCGCGCACCCATTTATCCCGCAGCCAACCGAGCTTTTCATAAGCCCTGCTGTTCAAGAAGTCGAAAAGTCTCTCCTCGTATTCGCGCGGCGGTACGCAACTGGGCAGCGGCAAGCCGCTCGGGGCGCCCGCGGTAGGCTGTAAGGAGTGGCGCAGCTCGGGCTGAGTCGGGAGACGAGATAGCACCACACTCGTGAGGACAATCGACAGCCCCGCCGCGAGCACGAGCCGCTTTCGCGAGAGGATTGGGACCATCGCTCACTCCTGTCTTTCCGAAAACGAGCCGCCAGACTGCTTACCCAGGGGCGGAAACGCGCACAGAAGGTAGCGCCGGTGCGCAAAGAACGTAACGGCGCCTTCGCCATCGAGTGGGGTTCAAACGGACGATCGAGTTCCATAGCCGGCGCGTCAGGAGATTGAGCACGTCGTTGCGTGTCAAACTGCTGAATGCAATGTCGCGCAGGACCTGCTCGTCCGGGCTCAATTGCTGCCCGCAGGCCTTGCGCAGGTCACCTACTTTAACGGGACTCCGGTACATCACGCGCGTGAGCAGGGCGACCAATTGCGTCCTCGACAGATCGCGGAAAGCAGCTTCGCCGGCTTTTTGGCGTTCTTCCGGGAGCATCATGCGGCGGCGTTCCAGGACCAGGCGCCGGATTTGGTAGAAGTTGATCCCCAAGAAAAGGACATGCCACACTGTCGGCCCGTAGAGCGGCAACGGCTGGCATGTGAAAAACACAATGCCGAAAACGAGCCCGCCGCAGGTCAAAACGCGCAGCCAAAGGATGTCTCGCGCTAGGAAGGAGATGAGGTACAAGACGTTCGCGACATGGATGCACAATTCCATCACGCTGGTCGCCCTCACCAACTGAGCAGTTGATATCTCGTCCGTTGCACCCGATACAGACGTTGACTCCTTTCTCAAAAGTGAGTGGTGCAACTGTTGTGCCAGTGAGTCTTCAATTGTGGACTCAAATCGGGAGCGTTGCCGCGGGAAAGTAATGATCAAATCGTGAATGGGCGCGCTCCAAACAGCGCGAACTCAAAAGCCATCGACGCCGAGGTACATCAATAGGATTACCGTTCCATCGTACAGTCCGTGCACCATGGCCGAGGTCGTCGTGTTGGTGTATTTGCGGATGACACCCAAAACCAGGCCAATGAGGAAGACGCTCGCCAATCCATCGAAGTTATACTGAAATGAGTGCAGGGACGTGAAAAACAGGTTGGATAAGACAATTCCGATGCGCGGTTGCAATACGCCGCGAATCGCCAATTCCTCACCGAGCCCGGCGACGATGCCAATAATCACGGCCCCCACGGGGTTAATCGCAAAGCGAAATAAATCATTGAACGCCCTGGAATCGGTTACCGGCCAAGCCATTTTTTCCCAAAGCCGTGTAATGGCCTGGTCCATTCCCGGCATTGCCCACACCAGACAGGCGGCTGCCCCAATCGCCAACAGGATTTGCCAGCCTCGCGTCCGAACAAGTCCCACGCGCTCGAGAGCTTGTGGAAACGTTCGCACTTGCGGATAGCCTACCGCAATGATTCCCGCCGGAATCAGCCAAAGTAAGCTTTAGATTTGATCGCGAAGTTGAAAGTTATCTGATAAATCCCGGGCGGCCGGGTGTTTGGCAATCTCTTTGAGAAGCAACAAAATGGGCGGACCACCCAATATCAGCAAAGGCACCAGTGAGATGAGGGTCAGTCCGACCACCGTTGCCAGAGCCGTCGCATGTACGAAGGACTCCGGATCCATGGGCGCTAAAGCGGCAAATAATCTTCGCACGACCGGTGCAAAACAAACGGCTCCTATTGAAAACGCCGCCAGAAGGCACATGAGACTCAGCAACAGAACTTTTAGGGCTCCCGGCTGAAACAGGTCCCGGACCTGAAAATCCCGGCCGGGTTGGATTTTTGGGTCGGTCAGCAAAGGCATCTGTGACCAATCCGCGACAGCCGCAAGGGTAAGCAACCACGTCCCCGCGGCCGCGATTCCGATCAGCAGCGCCCAATACACCCCGGTCATCGCCTTGAGCCATCCGTGCCGAACTCCCCCATACGCGAATACCGCCAGCAGCAGAATCGGAATCGATTCCAACCCGGCCATGGCAATCCTGCCGATCTCTCCTCCCACTGTCAACCAATAACCGTAGACCAGGCAAAAGACCAAAAGCCCAATCCAAAAAACCAATTGCGAGCCGGAGCTAAGCTTGCCCGGTTCCCGGATCAGCTCCTCGATCGGCAATACCGAGGGAGCATCGTCCGAATTAGCTGGTGGACTTGGCCGGATCGGTTCTTCCATGGCGGTTGCCCTCGCGAAAAATCGAGGTCTCAGAAGCGATTGATAATAATTTGTCGCAATTCTTCAAAAATACGGACTCCGCCTGCGCAAGATTCTACTCAGACTGACAAATAATGGCTCTTTGTTGGTCGGCTTGTATCCGACCATGCCCAAAATAAAAAAGGCCACACGTTGTGGCCTTTTGTTTTACCGCTATTAGCGGCGGGTGGGATCGAACCACCGACACGCGGCTTATGAATGCGATTCAGGAGGTTTTCCACCTTTTTCCAAATCGTCCTTAGTTGTCCACCAGCAAGGGTTTACCGCCCATTTCTGTTTCCACCGCAGTCCACGTTTTCCACCATTTTTCACCCCATTGGCTGTACATTGGCAGTACTTTTTGGCTACATGATTCACCGCCTTCGCAACGCTTTTCCCTCTTCAAGCCAGCGACGAATGCCCGGCAATTCAGTTCGCAGCTCGGCAAGCAATTTCTGCGCTTGGGCGTCGGAAATCTCTTCTCCCGTTTTTCCTTTACCGCATTGTTTACCAAATATTTTCAATAGCCAAAAAGATTTCTGGCCAAGCAGGGCGGGTCCTGGCCAAAATGTGCCGTCCGTGTTAACCCCGATTTACATCCTTTTTCTCATAAACCGCCGTAAGTGTAGGCAGGTTAAGTATTAATGTAGGCTGTTAATAGCATCCTTTACACCGCTGCCGGTTGTTTACGCTTTTTGGGCCACGGCCGCCCGACTGGGTTGACTTCGGCCAACGTCGGATCCCCCAGGCTATCCGCTGCCAGACTGCGAACCGCGGCGGCAACACCAGGAATTGCCGTCGCTTGCGCATGCCGCCGCAACGCACTATAAAGCCGCTCAGAAACACGGACCCGCAATACTTTCGTTTTCATGTTAGAATTAGATGCAAACCACAGGCCGAAAAAATTCTGCATCCTGCGCAGTTTAACGCAACTTTTTTTGGGGGGGTCGGCTTCTTTCAATGCCCGGTCGATCTTTGCGACGGTTGGCACGCTCGCCTTATTCCTGCCCTGTTCGATCCGATTGAGGGTTTCCGGACGAAGCCCGGCGCGGCGCGCCAGCTCAGCTTGCGAGAGCCCTAGCTTGCGACGGGCGCGCAGGATATTGCGGGCCTGGATGACAGCCAGGGCCTCAGCCGCGGGATAGTTGCCGCTCGGTAGTTGCTTCGGCATCAGCGGTTCCGCTTCGTCGGCCTTCCGCCGCAACCGTTCGTACTCGCTTTCCTCCAGCATCACCATGCGCCGACCATTCCGGAGCAGGCGTTCAACTGCTCGCGTCGTTGTTTTCTCACTCATAGAACTCTCTCCGATGGCCGATCTTGTCCACGATGACCGTATCTCCTCGAACATAGAAGCGCAGACGGTAGTGCCCCGTTCGCAGCCGATACCAGCCGACCAACTTTCCCGAGAGCGGTTTCGCACCACTAACGTCCGGCCAGTGCGCAAGGCGAGTAATCAGCTTGCGAACACGCTCCAGGATGACGGGAGGCAATCGCTCTGCTTGCCCGCGGCCAGCGGCAGACAGGCCAGGTCGTCTTCGAATATTTGGAAACCGGCCTCCAATTTGTGGAGTTCCTTTTCCATGCCGGGCATATGTTTCTCAAAAACTTCCAGGCTATTTACGGATTTCTCAAATTGCTTCGGAGTTTCGTCAATCATCTCACCGCTCGCAACTTGGCGGCCGGCCGCCTGGCCCGCTACTAACTCGGAAAATGGCAGTCTCTCAATACCGTTCTCGGCTAATTAAGTAGAGCAACCCCCAGCAACGCGCTGGGAACTGTCGGATTGCGCTTTGTGGTGCGTTTCGGTTGGCTGGAATGTCCGCGCTGCGAGACAGAATTCCCGCTATGTAGACCCCGAAGATGACGACGACGAAAACTGGTAAACGGAGATTTTCAGTTGCCGCGCATCAGCCTTTACTAACGTGCAATCCGAAAATCAAACCTGGGAGCAACTCATGAAATCCATTTCTTGTCCCAATTGCAAGGCGACGCTCCGCATTTCTGATGAATGGATTGGAAGACGGATTGCATGTTCCAATTGCAAAATCGGCTTCGCTGCACTTCCTGATGACTCAGACGAGTTGCCAGCGATACCTAATGTCCCCCTTCATGAACCAAATAAGCAACCGTCCGTAGTTCTCCTGGGATCAGTTGTTACCGCCGGGATAGTCCTTTTTGCTCTGATCCTTTTAGTAATCGGTTTGAATCACTCAAATTCACCTTCAAAAGCCGAAACGAAATCCACTTCTAAGAATCCCAGGGACTTGGTACAAGATGAACCCGTCATAGTTCGAAGAAATCAAGGAAATCCAAAGCCGATTGACCCTGACCGCATAGCTCCAAAAAATCAGGGAGACCCAAAACCCATTGACGTTGACCCAAGAAATCAACGAAAGCCAAAACCTGATGAAAGCGTTTCCCATTTACCGCCTTCGATGAGTGCGCTTTTGGACCACCCCTGGTGGAAAAAAAACATTACCCGTCAAAAGCTCGATAAGATTCTGAACTTAATGACTACTCACGGGGAAGGGGTTGTTTTTTTTGACTTCAAAGGGAATGCAGTTTGGATAAGTGGTTTGAGTTTTCATAATGCCCAAAGGACGGGTGAGTTGAAACTGTTTTATTTTCACGTTGAGGCATCAGGTATTCCTGATTTGGCTGTATTGGACCTTCACAGAAAATTTGTTCCGATAACGGCCGGGGTTGGAAATCGCTACACCCAGGAAAATGCCATAGCCATGTTACAAGATTTTTTAAATCTTCTTGATTATGATGAATTAAAAAAATTGGTTAAAGGATCCTCAAAACAAGCTTTGGATGAACTCATGAATCAAAAAGGAATCGAAGACTTAAAGAAAGAGAAAGCTATGCCTCCTATCCCGAATGCGAAATTGAACATCCCAATCATCCAAGGAATACCACCGGAACGAAAAAAGAAGTAAATGGAATCGCGGTTTCAAACAAAACCTCTCGAAAAGGATTGCACCCTGCTACTCGATGGTGTTTTGACGGATATTGAGCCGAAAGATTGTTACGCAGATTTGTTCAGCACCTTCATGAATATTTCCGGCCTGGTGATCGGCAAAGGTTGCGATCAGTATTTTATTTGGCGCGGCAATGGACAATTGACAGAATCATTAGATCTCGACGTAGTGACCGGTCTGAATGAACGGCCAAGACGTTCTCTGGCAGGATGGCCAGACAGATCCGATTCTCTTTGACCACGATGGCTGGACCAACGTGACCTTGGGCAAGATCAATGACCTGGGCCAGATTATCGGCAACGGCATACCACCGGATAGTCGCTATCGGCATGGCTTTGTCTTGAATCCGGTCGATGGCGCCCCGCATGGTCATTTCTGGTGGATGGGCTGGGCGTTACGGTCACCGGGTTCAGCTGTTCATCATGACGGCGACGCTTTGAACGCTTTGGCTCTGCAATGAAAAGGTGCCCGCCAATCCATTCGCAGGCACCCACAACATGAAACGACAGGCATGATTGTATGCCAAGGACGATACCCGACAATGTGAAACTCCTCTTCGGTCCCTATCATCCTCCAGCACTCCGTCGAGGCGACCGGGCCACTTGCCTTGTTCGTGACTATGACGTGGTGGTGACCTCGTGGACGGACAGCCGAATATCCTGGCCACGCTGCCGGCCGTTGCACCATCCACGAGTTTCACAAAACTACATTAAGATGCTCGCCATTGTTGACTGGTCCTTTTCTGAGAAGAGGCTGGCCGCCTGGCCCGCTACTAACTCGGAAAATGGCAGTCTCTCAATACCGTTCTCGGCTAATTAAGTAGAGCAACCCCCAGTAACGGGCCGGGAATTGTCGGATTGCGCTTTGGCGCCTCTCGGTTGGCTGGAATGTCCGCGCTGCGAGACAGAATTCCCGCTATGTAGACCCGGAAGATGACGACGACGAAAACTGGTAAACGGAGATTTTCACCATGAAACCACTCAGGCGAAGAATCATCCCACCCTCCATTCCACCGCCTATCCGTATCAGGGCAGTCTGTCCAAAATGCGGACAATCTTTTGGTTCGCAGTACGGGTGGGTAACATGTCCGGAATGTACGACGGAATTTGCTCATTTCCGAGAAGAGCAGACGGTCACTTCCGCGACTGCTGTTCCATCCCACGCACCGCCTCCAATTCCCCCCCTCGATCCACCGCAAAAGATTCGATTCTTCAATTTTTGGGTGATCGGCACGGTGGTATTTTGTGTTGCAACCGTTGCCGTTTTGATCGGCGTATTGTCTATTGGCCAGAATCCTGCGAAAAACGGTAAAGCCTTCGGCGATCCGCGCAAGTGGTCGCTTAGTGACTTGACCGCATATCTCCATGGCAAGGGTGTGAAATTCGAAACTTGTCCCACCGGTACTGACAATGAAATCTTCTTCTATAAGGACAATGCTTATCTGAGAAAGCAGTCTCTGAAAGACCGGCAAAAGCGTCTTCAGATTAGTACCTTGCTTCTGCCGCGTTATGGCAGTGATAGTATTTGGGATGGCATTATTCGGGTAGAAGAATGCCATAATGCACAATCAAAAGTAGCTACGATAAATGCATTCGCCTTCGCCTGGCGTCATTTCATTTTCGTGGGCGATTTGAAATTTTATGAGGAAATTTGTCCTAAACTGGATCAAGTAACGGGAAACGAGCGCTTCTATTATAGGCAGAAGGAAATACGGGAAATAAATGCTGCTCTTAGAGAAATGTTTCCCGACTAATTAATTGAGGCCGTTTTTTGTCAACGATTCCGGCACGGTTCTCAGATCGGGGTGTGGTCGGCGATTTATCTGGCATGGCAACGGCATTTTTCGAACCAATGGGGTTGTCTTTCACAGTAAAACAAGTATACGAATTCGGCCAGTCAAACTTCTGGAACCATCTCCGGAAGAAAAGACCTTACCGGGATTTCCGGAAGCAATTCGATATACCTGGAGATTTTGGCAGCGTAGGCATAGCGACGGCCAAAGCATTCGAAACCATTTACAACAAACTCAGAGCATTGGAACCTGCCCGCAGAAAGGAAATCGCGGAGCTGCCACAAGAGGAAGCTTTAGCGGCCCTGGAGAAAGTGACGGCAGTACATATCGGGCAAGTGAGATTCATCGACGGAGTTTTCCGGCCGGTCTTCCAGGACGGTGACAGGCAATATGTCCTGGGTCCGGATGGCCAAGCCGTCTATGGCGTTTGGATCAAGGAAGACGCGCCGATCATGGTGGACCAATGAAAACGCTTCGCCTTATTCTGTTCCTTGTCATCATGGTGCCGGCCTTTGCCATGTTGGGGGCATTCGCCACTCTCGACACCGGGGCACATCCCCTGTTCGGCTTGATTGTCGGGGCCACTATCGGGGTTTTCTTCGGGCTATTATAAAAGGGGAAGTCTATAATGTCGCAATTGGGAATATATCGATTCGCCTGCCCTACATGCTGGAAAAAATATAGAGTCAAAACGAAAAGGGCAGGAGAAATTACTTTTTGCGTGAAATGTGGTCAACGGCTTCAAACTCCTATTTCTGAGCCAAAAACCGAATTCAGTGAAATCATTCCGGAGAAAGAGCAACTCTTGAAATCTGCGAATTCGTTTCCCTCTCCAGTCCCCAAAGTGCCGGCTGAGCCTGAAAAACTGAGCGATGGGATTTCCTATTCCCCGGTAAGGGCGCCAATCAACGAGGACTGGTTCGTTACCCTTGACCGTGATACGTATTTTGGTCCTTGTTCTTGGGAAAAATTGCAAGAACTTGCGACATCTGGGAGTCTTCGAGTAACTGACCTTATTTGGAAATCGGGAATGAACGAATGGGTCGCTGCAAAGTCAGCAGTGGGTCTTTTCAAAGAGGATGCATTACCACGCGCATCCCATGCCCCAATCTTCTTTCTGCGGGATTTTTGGCACCAGATGAAAAGATGGATTGCGAACCATCCCCAGGATTGGGTCTACCCCCTTTATCTGTCAATTGGTCTCTATTTGTGTTGGTTTGCCGCTTTCATGCTTGGCGTTTATCTGATAGGTTTATCTGCTATTCTCGTCATCGGAATGATACTTCTTTTTCTGGTTACCCCTCCCTTTGCCATTTGGGCGTTTAGGAATTGACTACCTATCGAAGAAGATTGCACCATTTCGGTTTGAACACAGGACAACTTCCCCAGGGGACTTGCGGGTCACGGCGAATCTACAATCGTAAAGACTTCCACGCCGATTCTGGCGGAACATTTGTAAGGACAAACCCGCCAATGACCATATGCCGGCTCGTTTTGGCAATTTCGAATACGTGCCGGTTCGGGGCCTTGGTATCCTTGTCTGCCTTCCATTTTCAAGGAGTTAAGGAATTTTGCACCGAAGATGACAGAAAAATTGAGGAAAGTGTCAGCGACGTGCACAGGCGGCCAAGGGAGATTGGCCGGCCGTCTGTGCCTTTGGTTGTCGCCGAGGGAGTTTGCCTGCCACCCGGGTGTCAGCGAAAAATCCAAAAGGAAAGGCGTCCGGGTCGTTTTGCCGGACTGCCGCTGGCCGATGAGGAGGGTGATGTTGCGCGAGCCGAGATAGCCGCGCGAGAGCCAGGTCGGGTGGTGAAATCTTGTTTGTCCAGGTTGGGGGCGGAGACCATACGGGCGAGAAGGCCCGCTGTCAATGGCGTGCAGGTTGGGGGTGCGGCTACGGGATCGGATGAGGGGGTGTCGTTGGGGCCATCCGGCCATTTGGATCATCGTTTGGGTTCTTGCAGACGAACGGCACCGTTCATTTGCGGGATCCCTTTTTCTTGGTTGCTTTCGCTTTCTTTGGGCCTGGCAATTTTGCGTGCATCCGGGAGGATTGAGCCAACTCGGCTTCAATTTCTTCCACGGTCGGCAAGGCCGACTGGAGTTTCGGCGGCAGGATGCGGGTGAGTTCGTATTCGGAAACGCCAATAGGTTTGCTCACGCCGCGCAGAGCATACTCGGCGATTATCTGGTTGCGATCCTGACACAGTATCAGGCCAATGGAAGGCGCATCGGACTCGTGGCGGAGCTGGTCATCGATGACGCTCAAATAGAAGTTCATCTTGCCGGCGTATTCCGGCTTGAATTCTCCTGTCTTCAAATCGATCACGACGAAGCAGCGGATCTTCAAGTGGTAGAACAGCAGGTCGATATAGAAATCGCTGTCGCCGACTTCCCGGTGGAGCTGCCTGCCGACAAAGGCGAAGCCTTGCCCTTATTCCAGCAGGAAGCGTTCGATGTCGCGAAGGAGATTCGCTTCGAGCTCGCGTTCGTGGAAGGGTTGTTCAAGGGTCAAGAAATCGAAGATGTACGGATCCTTGAGTGCCTGGCGGGCCAGGTCGGACTGAGGAGCCGTAAGGCGCTGGTCGAAATTGGTAAGAGCCTTTCCCTGCCTGCGATGAACCTCGGATTGGATCATGGCGAGCAGGACCGGGCGGCTCCAGCCGTTGGACAGTGTCTGCTGCATGTACCAGAGGCGGGTCTTTAGATCCTTTACTTTCGTCATTAAGACGACGTGATGGAACCAAGGAATGGACCAGAGAATGGAGCTGGGAATTTGTGCAACAGGCTGTTGCCCTTTTACGGTTGATTGTAATTTCGCCGCAGCCTGCGGCGAAAATGCTCTCTCGGTCAATTTCGCCGCAGCCTGCGGCATTTTTGCGAATTTTGGTAATTTCGCCACCGGGAGTGGCAAAATTGCAGCAGGATCGCGATAAGTCCGGTAAAAGGCGATCATTCGGTCGAGGTTACGCTCGGAAAACCCTTTAACCTCCGGCAGATCATTTCGCAGTGCGCGCGCCAGTCTCCGGCTCGCGAGCCGCCAAATGAGGAAGACCGCCACCACGCCAAAAGAATCAAAAATGGTCCATCGTCCGGCGGCTCAGCGGATCTTGCCCGGCGGTGAGGCAGTCGGGATTGACATTCAGCCGGGGACGATCGAGCGGCACCAGGTGCGAGCGAAGCAGGCCGGCATCAGCAACTCGACAGCAATCCTCGGCGATGCCATGCAACCTCATGTGCCGCAGGCAAGCCTCGACGTGCTGTTCTCCTGTACGGTAGAGCATGAGTGAGGCTGAATAATCCTTGGGCGGTGATCGTCACGAAGACGAGGTTCGGGAAGGAGATGGGATCGATTAGATTCTCCTGATTCCATCCCGTTAAAAATCTTTCAACACTTCGGAGCCGGCGCGCGATCCCAGGCCGTGCCAGGTGTCGGGATCGATGCCGTTGGAGATGAAGCGAACCGAGCCGTCGGCCAGGAGCAGGTTGACGCCGCCGGAGTGCTTGCTGCGTGCGGCTCTCCAGCTATAGGTGCCCGAGATGCAATCCGGTTCCGGCGCATTGGGAAGCCGGTAGTGGTCGTAAAGTCCGCAGTATACATCGCCATCCGCCCACTTCGAATTGCGGTCGGTTTTCCAATTTGTCGACTGGCAGACCGTTTCGCTCATGGGGGTGGATGGGGAGACCGAGGCGTAGAGCACCTGCCGGAGCGGGGAACCAGCGGGCAGAGGACCGGTGGGTGGGTTGTTGCCCGGCCCCAGCAGCGATTCCGACACGAGGGCGGTGTTGGTGGTTCCATCCACGATATCGCCGAAGCGGGTCTTCGACGCGGTGTAGAAAATCCCATCGCCCGGGTCGTGAGAGCCGCCGTTGAAAAGGCCGCTGCCATTGCAAGGCAAGTAGTTGTTCGCGCCAAAGGCGGGATTGGTCGGCTCCTGCGGATCACTGGGACACAGGAAAAGTCTGACTGTTTGCCTTACGCCGGCGACGTTCGGTGGGGAGACGGTGAGATTGGTGTCGATATACAGGGGGATGTTCAGATCGAGGGAATGATACAGGTTGTCTTGTTCGACATAGGGCGTTACTTTGGCGAGGGCCGACCAGCGAAACAAGAAAGAAGGAACGCTCGGATATTGGGGAGACACTTTTTTTTCGTAAGCCGGGGGAAAGGAGCCCTGGGAGTCGTGGTAATGGTGAAAGGCGATGCCGAGTTGTTTTAAGTTGTTCGAGCATTTGGCGCGGTTGGCTGCTTCGCGCACCTTTTGCACGGCCGGCAATAGTAGTGCAATCAAGATGCCGATGATGGCTATTACCACCAGTAGCTCAATCAAGGTGAAAGCCCGCCGGATCCTGTTTGTTTGATTCATTGAAAGACATTCCCAGGTGGAGACTCCAATTATTACGAATTTGTAATGATTCTACTTTAACGAGTTATTTTCGGGTGTCAAGCAACTTGTGTGAAAAAATCACAATTCGGTCTTTCGCTTTTGCCGGACCAAAATGAACCGGCCGGCCAAACCGGAACATTTGTTAAGCCTCTTAATCGTTGCAGAGTCGCGCGGTGCTTTGGAATCCTTTCTATTTGACAAAGCTTGTCCGGATTTTCATAATAGTGAGGTGAAATTCTGTATGCCTTCTAGCTAAAGGGAAGGGCGACAATTATGGACTCTTGCAAGCGCCGGGCGTTCACCTTGATTGAACTGTTGGTGGTCATCGCGATCATAGGAGTGCTGGTCGCTCTTCTTCTTCCCGCCGTTCAAAGGGTGCGTGAGGCGGCCAACCGAATCAAGTGCGAAAACAACCTCAAGCAAATCGGTTTCGCGTTGCATGGTTATCATCAGGACCAGGGGAGTTTTCCTTCGGCCTACTTGTTTCGGCAACCCAATCCGGACCGGGGTCCACATTTCACGCAACCGGGGTGGGGCTGGGCTTCGCTGTTGCTTCCCTATCTCGAACAAGACGCGCTTGCCCGCCGCATCGATTACACCATTCCCCTGGAGGACCCGCGATTTTTGCAGGTTCGAACGACAATTCTCCCCATTTTTGTTTGCCCCTCGGATCGGGATACGGGAATTTTTCGACTGGTAGTCGAACAGGGTGAGGGAGAAAGGGAAGGCGAGACCGAACCGGTCCCGGTAGGGCCGCTCGTGGCATCGACCAGTTATGTCGCCAATTATGGGGGAGGCATCAATGACATCGGCGAACACCCCGGCGAGGGCAATGGGCTTTTCTACCGCAATAGTCGCATTCGCATCAAGGATATCACCGATGGGACCAGCAATACCTTGGCGATCGGGGAACGCGCTTCTATATTCGCCAAAGCTCCCTGGGCGGGCGCCATCACGGGGACGCTGATCGCGATGAGAACCAGGTACAACAGCATTCCTTATAGTGGGTACCGTTACCAGGAAGAAGCGCCCGTGCAGGTCATGGGAGCAATCGTCAACGATCTACCCCTCAACGATCGCTGGACCAGCCTGTATAGTTTTTTCTCGGCCCATTCCCAGGCGGTCATGTTTCTCTTTGCGGACGGCTCGGTCCATCCCCTCACTTCAGGGGTTCGAGGGCCAGTGTTACGGGCCCTGGCAACCCGCGCCGGGAACGAAGCCATCGGGGATGATTATTGATCGAGGGCGTGCGGATCAGCTAGATCGGGGCTAGAGAATTCTCCATGAAAGGCAGAAAGGGACAGCCCCAAAGAATCGGCCAATTTTTGGGCGCTTGCATCAGTTGGATTTGCTTCGTCGCGCTCGTAATTGCCGATCATGGTTTTGGACAATCCACTTCGGTAACTCAATTCCTCGAGAGATAGATTTTCCGCCAACCGGAACGATTTTAATCGCTGACCAAAGGACAGCACTTTGCCCGGATGCAAACAATTCTTGCAGAGTGCAAGGGAGTTTTGTAAGGCTTTGTGGCCCTTGGCAACCGGTGCCCCACAGCCGGGACATTTCAATATTCGCAAAGACACGACAAATCCATACTGGGCCAAGACAGCCCGGACCCATTCGGGGGTGATTCCCAAGTGATCCGCAATCTTGTGGCGCGTCCAACCTTGCGCGGCGAAATCGATGATTTGTTGATGCCTTTCGGGGTTGGGTGGTCGCCCACGCCGCGACATGCGCTTTATGCCTTGGCTTTTCAACGCCCGCCAAACGGTGCTGATCGATACCTGGTAAACGGCGGCCAATTGCTGAAGGGTCATTTTCCCGGTTTGATAGTCACGCAATCGCCGGGGCGTGATTTTAAACGAAACCCGTCTTGCCCTGCGCTTGTCCATGATCGCCGCACCAACAGGAGAACGTCCGGATAAATGACAAGAATGTCATGTTAATTCTTGCCTGCGAAGCGTTCCCGCCCTCCAGTAAATTTGCACGATAGCAAGAATATTGCCCAACAGACACATAACTTTTTCCCTGTATTATTCGCCCGAAAAATAGAGAATTTCGAACCTGTCTTCGCGGGAACCAAATTGGTCTTGATCCCTGAAGGAAAAAATTTTGATAAAATTTGTTATTTTTTCTTGCTTACCGATCACTTTCCGAGTACCATCTTTCGGTACGTGACTCTTAGGGTGCCTGTTGCCGGAGGGCATTGCGAATGCACCTCCGCCAGGTTTTTTTCATCTTCGCCCCAATCCGCAGGTGCAACTATGGTTTTTGGTAGAAGATTGCGAGAATTGATATCACCGTCGCGACGGTGCGGGGGCCGGCAACTAACATGCCGGCTCCGACTGGAAGTCTTGGAGGGCCGGGTGGTGCCGAGCACAAACAAATACCTCTATATCGCCAGTTTCGGCACGAACACGATCGAGCGGTATGAAGAGGATTCCGGCGCCGCAGCGCCGGCCGCCAGCCAGACTGGCGCCACTTTTGTTGCCCATAACAGCGGCGGTTTGAATCATCCGTTGGGAGTGCTCATTAGCCCGGTCGATCATAATCTGTTGGTCTCCAGTTTGGAAACCAACGAGGTGCTGGAGTACGACATCAATTCGGGAGATTTTCTCAGTGCTTTTGTGCCCTCGGATGCGGGTCTCAGTAACCCCGCAGGACTCATCTTTACCCCAGGCCGCGACCTGCTGGTAACCAATGCCGACCCCGCCGTCAGCAACGTTTTTCGCTTTAATGGGGCCACGGGCGAATTTATCGATGTGTTTGCCCAGCTCGATACGATGGGTGGGGCCACCAGTATGGTTTTCGGACCTGATGGAAAACTCTACGTCGGCACGCGGTTCAGCAACGGTGTGGTCCGCTGCGATGCAAGCGGGTGTGAACAGTTTGTCCAACCCGATGCCGGGGGGTTAAATCGGACCGGCGGCTTCGTCTTCGGCCCGGACGGTGATTTCTACGTCGCCAGCGAAACGACCAACAATATCCTTCACTTTGATGGCGTTACGGGGGAATTTATCAACGAATTTGTTACCAGCGGAAGCGGGGGTTTGAACCGGCCCGCCGGCATCCTATTCGGACCGGGCGGCGATCTCTATGTTTGCAGTGCGAGCTCCAATAGCATACTCCACTACAATGGAGCAACCGGAGCCTTCATTAATGCCTTTGTTACGCAGCACGACGATCAAATCATTTCGGGACCGCGCGGGCAGTTATTTGGTAACACCAATGCGACCACCCTGAACTATGTTCCACACCGAACCGGTTCCAGTCCAGGCGGCGGAGGCACTCAAGGTCGATTCGCGTACTTAACCGTTTCATCCATGAACAACCAACTGCGGGCTCCGACGATTCGAGACGTAGGTCCAACCTCGGGGCAAACTGTCGATCGGCTCGCGCTCTTGATACCGATCTACACTGAACCGGTTCAGGAAGAATCGATTACTGTTAATCCCATTCGAACGCGCGTTTGGGGGGAAAGCTCTGGGGTATGGAACAATGTCGGCATTGACCTGCTTGCTGAAGTCAGCCAGTTTGGTGGAGCGACTTTGGCGTAATGTTGCCTTGCAGATTTGGAGTATACTGATGGAGACCAGGAAAGTAACACTGGGAAATACTCTCTAAAAGGGCGATGAAATGGGGGGTACCTTTCCATCAAGCGAGAAGCGAGGATTTACCCTCATTGAACTGTTGGTTGTAATTGGCATTATCGGCGTACTCATCGCCCTGTTGATTCCCGCAGTTCAAAAGGTCCGGGAAGCTGCCAACCGCATAACATGTTCGAACAACCTCAAGCAAATGGGGTTGGCGAGTCATTTGTTCCACGACACGTACCATTTGCTGCCTGCTCCCAGAGAATACTATTTTCCCAATGTTCCCCGCGCAGCCACCATGGAAGGCAATGCCTGGGGAACGCCTTTCTTTCATTTTCTTCCGTTTCTCGAACAGGATAACTTGTACAAATCTACGTACGGCCCGGATCCGCGCAATGGTATTCGGCGATATTTCGGCGGTAGAACCGGAATCTGCGACTCGAAGGCGGTGAAAACGTACATATGTCCCAGCGACCGACTTAATACTGCCGTGGATGAACAGAAAGCATTCGGCAGCTACGCTACCAACTCTCTGGCCTTCGGCGATGTGAATGATTTCGCGGACGGAGGCAACCGTATTCCGCTCAACTTTCCCAAGGGTGTCTCCAATACGATTCTGTTCACGGAGCATTATGCGCGCTGCCGGGATGGACGAACAGAACCCTTTCCGGGGCGAATCGGTCCCGAACTCCGGGAGTTGTTCTGGAACCAGGAGCCGTCGCGGTTGCGCGACTATGCCATGTTCCAGGTGCAACCCATTTACGATCCAGTTCCCGATGCGGCCGATCCGCAAATTGTCTGCATTTGGTACCGTGCGCAAACGCCGCATCCTGGGGCAATCAATGTTTGTTTGGTGGATGGCAGTGTCCGAACGGTGTCCTCGGGGATAAGAGGATCTCCATTGGCCGAATCGACTTGGTACTGGGCCTTGCAGCCTGACAACCCTAATCCAGCGCCGAATGATTGGTGACCCCGCGGACGAAAAACCCACGATTTGGATTCGTGGGTTTTTCATTCTTACCATTCTTCTTTGCGGTGGAGCGGTTTATTGATTCTCCAATAAGTTGCCCGCCAAAAGATCTAACAAACTAGCATTTAACCAATCCGGAGCGGAATCGGCTTTGGTAATGCCCGAGCGGCCGGAATAGCTCCACGTTGCTTTTGCGCGACCGATTTCGGGTATGGAATCGGGTGCCAATCCCGTCTTGGTATTTGCCAACGCCCCAGTCTGGGTACTAGTGGACACGACAATCGATTGGTTCGCAGGCACCGAGTGCACCAGGTCGGAACCCGGAATAAGAGCATGTATTGTTCCCAAAGGTCTTGAGAATTCGTGCCCGCCGGGACGAGGACTGCCGCCGGGAGAGATATACTCGAGGGTCGATGGATCGGTATTTCCAAAACTCATACTCCTCGGTCGGGAAAGGCCGCCGCTTCCCGCCGAGATAAATTCGGCGACAAAATCGCCGGTTGTGCCGTCGAAGCGAAGAATATTATCGGTGTTGGAACTGACGACATAAATATCGCGGAGATCGGTGTCGGCCCCGGGTCCGAAAACGAGCCCGGCGGGCCGGGTCATGCCGCCGCTCCCGGAAGGCACAAAGGTAGCGCCGTCCTGGCCGTCGGCCGGCAGAGGATCTCCTGTCGTCCCATCATAGCGCATAATCGAGTCGGTATTTTGGCTGGCGACGTATACATTACCATCCGGGCCGAAGACAACTCCGCCAGGCCGCGATAGGCCGCCGCTGCCGGGAGAAACGAAAAGCGCGCCGGCCTGTCCAGGAGCGGGCACCGGGGCGCCGGTGATCGGATCGTACCGTAACACGTCATTATTATTTAGTGAGCTAATGTAGAGGTATCCATCGGGGCCAAAAACGATTCCCGCGGGGCCACCCAGTTCCGATCCGGAAACCAATTGAATCGGATTGCTTCCGGATTGCCCATCATAGTCATAGCGGATGACACGGTTGTTGAAGTTACTGAGCACATAAAAGAAACTGTGGTCCGGAGAGAAAATCATACCTGTAGGAATGGACAGACCCCCGCTTCCCTGGTCGACAAGATCGCCCCGGCAAGTCCCGTCGTTTCCATCAAAACGAATCACTCGGTTGTCTTCTCCTCCGCTGACAACTATGTCGCCATCGGGAGTCAATATTATGCCGAGGGGAACGCTCAACCCGCACGTTTGCGGGTGGACGAAAAAAGCCCCTTGTTGCCCGTCGGCCGGCGCGGGGTCCCCCGTAGATTCGTCATAGCGCATGACGCTATCGTTGGCGTAGCTCGTTACGAAAACGTAAGGATTGGTCGCCAGACATAAGCGTTGTTCCAACGCCTCCAGGGTCAGTGCTGCCACCCGCTTCCGGGCCGAGCCTGGACGTTGATTCTTTCGGCTCGTTGAACTACTGCGAAATTTGAGGCCATTCATGGTTTTCTCCACCTGAAAGAAAAAATCCATCCCCACGGGCGCTTGCCGGGTTACTGCTTCACAATCCCGGGTTCCGGGCACGAAGTCTCCTATATTACCCTCCGACTGATCGTTCTGCAAGAAAAATAATGTTTTTTTAGAAGCGGACGCTGCTGCCGGGAGCCACACGCAATGAGAAAAAAACGAGGAAAGCGTTCTGGCGGTTTAACTTCACCACTGAATCGTCAACAAATCCAGGTCTGAGAATTGCGACCAATCCGTAGGTTGTTCCCCTGCATTGACCGCATGGAATCCAAGAAAGCGGTTGGAAGCTGTTGCGGGCGACTCAGCTTCAGGAATAAAGTTCCGGACCCCGGAAAAAGGAACTTCCACGGTGCCCTTCACCGAAACCGGCAGCGAATCCTGGGCCGCCATCGGCGCTGGAAAATGGAGCAAAGCATTGGCGAGCAGAAGATGGAATTGTTCCGAGAATTGGCCGGAATGTCCATGCGGCGCGCCTCCGAGGCCGGACATATCATATCGAACTTCGGCCACTCCGAAACCCATGGCAGCGGGATCGGTTTCAATGTAGACCGACGCAATGGGAGGGTCCCCATTGCTGGGATCGACCCGTAAGGCAAACAAGCGCGCTCCTCGGTCTCCCCTTACATCGCGGCTGATGGTCCCGATATCCGACCCGTCGGCGTCTTGAAAATGAACAACCACGGTATGAATAGCGATTTCATTCGGTTCGATTTCGACTCCAAAGGTGGTGACCGGCGAATCGAATAGCAAAGAGCCCGGTTGTGTAAAGACCAGGCGGGGGCTGCTATTTTCCGAAAACGGTGGAGAGGACCAGCTCAGCCAGGAAGTCGGAACGGTCCGAACTTCTCCGCCGGCTGCAAATGTAACGGTCAAGGATCCATCGGAGACGGAGTCGATGGCAGTATAATCGTCGAGTGTCGGGTCGATCTCGATTTTCGTCGTGGAATTCAGGTAGTCACCATCGGGATTGTCAATTGTTTGAAATGATTGGGTGTGGATATTGTGATCACCGGGATTAATCGGCGCCGGCGGAGTAAAGTCGAAAGATCGGAAACCAGACGGCAAGATTCGGTCGTCCAATCTCTCCAGGATCAATCGACCATGCGCCGATGTGTAGCGCGAGCCGCTCCGCTTGCTGAGTTTCGATCGGTTCTTTGTTGGCATGGCTAATCTCATGCAGTCTCCGGATGTCGGCAACGTTTACGATCATCTACTATAAGGCACGTGAAAAATGCTGTCAACATTCAGCGGAACGGGACGGTGTTGCCTGTGACCCAGAAAACTAAAGTCGGAACGGCCAATTTTTGGATGGCTATCCAAAGAGTTCACCGGGAAGACAAAGATTACGACGCAATACCCCCTACTCTAAGAAATCCAAAGACTGGTCATGCCGGTAAAAGGCCGCTCTACTTGACTCGTTCTCCCTCATGGCTTAGTATCATTTAAAAGGTTATTGTCGCTTTCGCCGGGGAGTAGCCGCTCATGAAATCCCGCAAAGGCTTTACGCTGATCGAATTGTTGGTGGTAATTGCAATCATCGGAGTCCTGATCGGTTTGTTACTTCCCGCCGTGCAAAAGGTTCGGGAGGCAGCCAATCGCACCAGTTGCCAGAACAACCTCAAGCAAATCGGCCTTGCCATGCATCATTATCATGATGCCTACAAAACGCTGCCTGCGGGCTACATCCGAGATAACATCGCGGCGGGTAGCCGCCTCCCCGGCGGTGGTGGTCAGCCGGACGTATTCGATCGCCCGCCGCCCTGGATGGCGGAACCGCAGCGGCCCGGTTGGGGATGGGCGGCTTTGCTGTTACCCTTCATTGAACAGGAGAACCTGGCCCACAAGATTGACTACACGCTTCCGGTCGAAAGCCCCGCGAACAAGGACGCCCGAACGCAAGCCGTCAGGATCTATATCTGTCCCAGCGATCGGAACACAGGAGTGTTCACGGTTCTGGACGATTGGGGCGAAGAACTCGGCCAGGCGTACACCAACAGTTATGCCGCCTGTTACGGCGTAAGCACCATTCTGTTTGCCCAGCCCGAACAAGGCGATGGTCTTTTTTATCGCAACAGCAGGGTGAAATTGGAACATATTACGGACGGAACTTCAACCACCATTGCCATCGGCGAACGGTGCGCCATTCTCGTCAAAACTCCCTGGGCGGGCGTCATGACGAACGGGACGGCGCGCACATCCGCGGATGCTCCGGTCTATACCAACATCATTCATCCCTGTGCCGTCATGGTTCTCGCCCGCATCAGCTACCGGACTTTGAACGACCCCTGGTCCGAACCCTATGATTTCTTCTCGCCACACGGCAATCTGGTCCATTTCGTGTTTGCGGACGGTTCGGTGCGCCCGCTGAAATCGAGCGTGGATTTCCAGATCCTCCAGGCCCTGGCAACTCGAGCCGGCGGCGAGGTTATCAATGGCAGCGACTTCTAGGGGGTTCCGGCTATTTCTTTTGTCCAGCCTGAGCGTTCTTGCCGGATGTGCGGAACAACCCCGTGCGCCCGCTTTGCGTGATGACCCGGTTTATATCAACGAGCGCGAAGGCTTGCGCTTTTTGGTTCCGGAAAACTGGGTCCAACAAGGCAGCGCCAACCTGCCGGCTGGAAAATTAGCCAAGGAGCACTCCCTGGTCCGGTTCGTCCGCAAAAGCCGGGACAAAAAAGCAATTCTCGAAATAACCGTGGCCGGCCTTGAAGAATCCGCCGATCTGGCGGCCCACCTTGCCGGCCCGTCCTTCTCCGCGAAGGGATGGCACAGAACCGCATCCAGAGAACCGGTCGAAACCCAGGGACTCACCGGCACGCGATTCACCTTTACCGGCCGCGTCGGCAAGGACGAAATAATCAAAGAAGTGGTGGCCTTCCGCAAGGGCGAACGCGTTTATTTCTTCAACGGCCTGTTTTTCCCCGGCGATAACCAGGCGCGCGACCAGATTCGCCAGACGATCAAGGGCACCATCTGGAAGAATTGACGCCAGATAACTTACTTCATTTTCTCCCCAACTCCGGCTTGCGGATCGATTATCCTTAAAGCCTTCTGTCCCGCTTCCCGGACGCGGGGATCGGATTCTTGGGGCAGCAATTCCCGAAGCGCTGGTATCGCAGCTTTGGCCGCCGAGCCCATTTGGCCCAGCGAACGAGCGCTATCGCGCCGCACCTTGGGCTCGGCATCTTTCAAAAGCGCGATCAGCGCGGGAACGGCTTCGCGGGCGTCCGGGCCGATGTCGCCGAGCGCCTCAGCTGCATGCTCGCGCACGAGCGGGTCGGCATCCTTCGTGGCTGCGGTCAGCGCGAGCACGGCGCTTTTTGCCTCGGGGCCGATCTTTCCTAATGTCCACGCCGCCTGCCAGCGCACGGCGGCATCGTCATCTTTCAACAGCAGCTCGAGCGCTCCGACAGCGGGTTGAGCGTGCGGTCCGAACCGCCGGAGCGCCTTGATTGCGGCGAGTCGTTCATCTGTAGTCAGCATGTTTACCAGCGCGGGAACTGCGGCGACGGCGTCCGGCCCTAGGCCGGCCAGGGCATCGGCGGCCACCGAACGCACGTGCGCGTCGCTATCCTGCAGAGCCGCGATCAGGGCCGGCACGGCCGCTTTCGCCTCGGAACCGAATTTGCCGAGGATTTCCGCCGCCATCCAGCGTGCCTCCGCGCCGGACCAATCCGCATGCTTTCCCTCGTGCAACAGCTCGATGAGCACCGGCACCGCCGCCGCTCCGCCTTCCTTGAGTTGCCGGACAGTTTCCGTTCGGGCAGTGGCACTCTGGTCCCGCAGCGCCTTTTTCCAGTACGAAGTCGGCCGGCTCTGATAGAAATGTTCTCCACGGAGAAAACCCAATAGATGAAGCGATGGGTCGAAAAAGGCGGCCGCAAGCGCCACTGCCAGTCCGATTGCCAGTCCGACCCATACTTTTTTTTTCATTTGCCGGAGTCTCGTAAACAATCGGTCACGTTGAAAACTTGCCCTACGTTCTTAATCCCGTAAACAATAGACGACTGCCGCACTGGCGGCTGGATTTCGCAACTCGGCTCCGAAAAAGATCAGGTGATGGCCGTCTGCCTCCCGTATCACCGTGGGGGACGAAACCAGGCGGGGTTTCGTTTGCGAATACTCGCCCACATCAAAGGACCAGTTCACGTCGCCGGTGGCCGCGTCCAACCGGCACACTCGCCCGGCGCTGGGCACGACGTATAGATAGCCATCGCATAAACAGGGACTTGTAACCACGGCACCGCCGACATTTGCTTTCCAGCAGAGCCGGCCATTCTTGCGGTCGATCGCGTAGCAATACCCATCGCGGCAACCAAAATAAGCCCGCTCGGCATCAAGCGCTGGTTTGGCCAGGACGCCATCGGCAACATCATAGTGCCATTGCGGTTCCCCGGTTTGGCGGTCCAGGCAAAAGAGCGCGCCGGCCGGCTTGTCCGGCGGGCGGGCGCTCTGCATCAATCGGCCGTTGCCGAGTCCACAAAGCACCTGGTTCCCCTCCACGACGGGGGAACCCCACGCGGGGAGATCGGTGGGACAGCGCCAAACTACCGCCCCATCGCGCAAGTCCAGGCAAAAGATGGCGCTGGAAGTGTGTTTGCGGCTAACACCGCTCCCCGCAAATACGTAGGCGCCGGCACTTGCCGGGTTGCTGTCCATATGAAAGGGCCCCGCGAAGTGCCAGAGGAGCGCGCCGGTTTTGGTCTCGAGGCAGTAAAGTCCGTCGTCCCCGGAGCCGAACAATACTTTGTTTTCCACCACGCACGGGCTTGATTCGATGTGGCCCGCCGTTTCGAAGTTCCAGAGCTTTTTGCCGGTGCCCGGGTCCAGGCAATACAGGTTGCACACCTGATTGGCATGCATCCCCTCCCCGATGTAGAGCCGGCCTTCCGCCACGCATGGTGATGAGTACATGTGTTGCATGGTCCCATCGTTATCGAATTCCCATATTGCTTTGCCGGTGGCGCGATCCAGGCAGTAGACCGCGCCGGTCGACGCCAGGCCCTGGTCCTGGATAGCTCCCACGTAGACGCGGTCTTGAGCAACATACGGGGAGGAGACGATCGCACCGCGCTCCACTGCCTCGAAAGCCCAGACGACATGCACCGGATTTTGCGATTCGGGCGCTGGGGGAGCGCCTCCACGCCGGATCAGGCCATATCCGGCGAGAATTATACCGCTTACCCCTGCGATCATTAACCAACGGCGAGAATGAATGACAGAACCTCCACGCCGAAAGGGTCAGGGAAGAACCGGTTTACTAACGAATAACAAACTGTTGTTGGCTAACCGCCCAAACCCTCGTCTGGCTCGCCGCTATTATAGCTAAGATTTTTTTCCGACAGAGAGTGAGATATGGCGTTTGCAGAACTTGCGGTGGCTGCCAGGGATTAACTAAAGCAGGGTAACTTTTCCTGTATTGCCGTCAACTCGGATGCGCTGGCTCGTTTGTATTTGTCGCAAGATATCCGGGAGGCCGGCGACGGCAGGCAGACCGAATTCCCGGGCGACAATCGCACCGTGCGAAAGGACTCCGCCAGTTCCCATGACCAGTCCACGTGCGTGAAGGAACAAGGGGACCCAGGCCGGATCCGTGGAAGGGCAAACAAGGATGTAAGGTTCCGATGGAACCGAAGCCTGAGAAGGCTCGTGCAAAACGAGGGCAGGCGCTTCGGCCGCTCCGGCCGACAGGGGTATACCCTGAAATGAGCCGGCAGTGGTAACCTCCGAAGGTCTGCCGATTGCCTCCAGGTCATCACTGAAAATCACCGGGGGTGCTTCGAGGCTCAACGCAACGGCCCGGCGGCGACGACGTTGCCTGATCAAGGAGGCGAAATCCTCTTTTCCGGCAAGGAGGCGAGGCAATTCTTCCGGAAGCAAGTAAAATATGCCCCCGTTAAGGTTTTGCCGCCGATCCATTTCCACCAAAACGCGCCGGATCAGGGCGTATCCTTTCATCCAGTAGTGTTTGGCAGTCTCGCGGACACCGAGGTACTGGTGCAATCGTTTGCACTCCGCCTTCAATTCGGCAATTTGCGAAGCAGTTAACTTCGCTTCGGAAGCGATCCGCTCGCAGGTTGCCTCGACATGCAGCGGGTCGGGCAAAATGGAGCGATCACTCGAAGCCGCAGAGGCAAGCAGCCAGTCCACAGAAGCGGAATCTTCCGCCCAGCGGGGTTGGGCCAATTCCATTTCCTGGCCGGCGCGATGGCCGAATTGTTGCAAAAATTCGGTCCGCGATAATTTGCCGATCCGCAGCAAGCACAGGGCCGCGGGCAAATCCGCTTCCGGGTCCAGCTGCGCCCCGCCTGAGAGTTCCGCCAAAGCCGAACGCGTGCGATCTTCACTGAGCGATTTCGTGAGCGCGAGTTTCAGACTCGTCAACGAGGCCGCCGCCAATGCGGCGGGTTTCAAGCTGTCTCGGGCGAAGTCGATCAGAACCAGCTGTACCAGACTCGAGAAGACATCCAATAGTTGACCGGGCTCCATATTGGGCAAATCCTGTCCAGTGAAATTCTCAAGGGAAAGGAGAAAACGGGGCAGGATATGGTCGCGAAATTGGCTGGCGAACGAGCGGCTCAGATTGCGAATCCGCTTTTTGTGGCGCGCAAGTTTGAGTGTGATCCAGGGAATTGAGAACAAAAGCCGCCAGTCAACCGGACCGAGATTGAAAACCGGTTGAGGATAGATGGCTTTTTGGGGATCCGCCTTCAAGACAGAAAAGGGATGCTCCAATGGCAAGTAGCCAAATTGCATGCGGGGTTCCCGGGTCAAGTTGCAATACGGTCGGCCGCACACCAGGTCGAAAATGCCTTCCTCATCCACCGTCGGATCAGGTTTTGCGCCGAGATCGCGGTACATCATGCCGTAGCCGCCCTGTCCGGACATGAGCCAGCGCACAAGGGCCCATGTCATCGGCGTCGGTTCGGGCAGGACTTCGAACAGGTTGAAGCGACTCCACACCGTCCCAGGCGGCGCCGCCCGGGCCGCCAAAGCCTGCATTTCTTCGCAGCGAACTTGTTCTCGTTCGCAGGAATCTGCGGCGGTAATTGGGCGGGCCTGCAACAGCCACAATCGGCCCTGCGCCCAGGCCCACTCAATGTCACGGCCATCCTCAAAATAGGCTTCGACCTTCCGGCCCAGTTCTGCCAGGAGCCGAAGTTGATGCTCCTCCAGGCAAGCGATTGATTGTTTTTCGGGAGGAACCGGCTGTGCGCCTTCGGTCGTAAGCATCGCGGTCTTTTTGTGGACATGCTGTTCAAGGATTTTTCCGGTTTCGCGCTCGAGGTGGAAGCGATCCGGCGTGATGCGCCCGGAAGCAACGCTTTCACCCAGGCCCCACGATGCTTCGACCAGCATGCGTGCGCCGGCCGGATCGAATGGATCGCGCGTGAACAAGACGCCGGCCACGTCCGAAGCGACCAGGCGTTGTACAATCACGGCCATTGCGAGTTGCGAATCGTCGATGCGATGACGCGTTCGATAAGCCACGGCGCGCTCGGACTCCAGAGAGGCCCAACAGCGGGTAATCGCATCCAGGACCTGCGATTCGCCAAATACACCAAGAATCGTTTCCTGCTGGCCGGCAAAGCTGGCGAGCGTGCCGTCCTCCGCGGCAGCTGAAGAACGTACCGCTAGCGGACCAATGCCGAGTTCCCGAACTTTTTCCATAATAGCCGCGAAAAGCTGGGCATCGTCTGCAGGCGATTTGCCCCGCAGCCGACAAAACGCGGCAGTAGAAATGCAAAAACCCGGCGGCACGGGTAAGCCAGCTCGTGCCATGAGAGCGAGGTTCATCGCCTTGCCACCCACCGCGGCGATATCTTGCGGATCAATTTGCTGGAAGGTACGAATTTCGGTCATGGCAGCAAGCGCTAACGAAGGCCGGCGCCCGTTCACTTAACGCTCTTCAAGGCAAAAAAGGATAGGCATGAAGCCCGTTAACGTTTCCAGTCCGGCGCCGAAATAGACCCGGCCGGCCGAGACAACCGGTGAGGAAAATATTTGAGAAGTCTTTTGGGCATATTGCCGGACATCGAAGTCCCAGCGCACAGCGCCCGTTTCAGCAAGAAGGCACACGACCCGGCCTGCACTGGCCGTCACATAAAGATTCGTTCCGGAGAGAGCAGGGGATGTCACCACCGGACTTCCAAGGTTGACTCTCCATTGCAATTGTCCATCCGGAAGAGAGAGGCAGTAAACGCAGTGATCGCGGCAGCCAAAATATACGCAGCGCCCATCCGGGGGCACGGCCGGCCGCATCAGGACAGCCCCCGGAACCTTAAAGATCCATTCAATTGCCCCGGTGAGCGCATGGAAGCAAACGAGGGAACCGTTTGGCGCATCGGCATGCAAAAAATTGCCGTTGCCCAATCCCAGAAATACTCGGTCGCCGACTACCACCGGGGATCCCCATACCGGCATGTCGACGGCTTTGCGCCATATCGGGTTTCCCGTTTTTGTGTCCAAGCAAAACGCTTCGTGGGATTGGCCATGACCGCTGCCGGCATATAGACGATTTCCGTGAATTGCCGGGGTGGTATCCACATGAACGCCGGTAAAATTCCAGATTCTTTCACCCGATTTGGCGCTTAAACAATAGACACCGTCATCTCCGGCTCCGAAAAACACTTTGTCACCGGCACAGCAAGGACTGGACTCGACATGGCTTCGAGTTTGAAAGTCCCAGAGTTTTTTCCCGGAGCGGGCGTCAATGCAATAACATCTGCAATCCGTATCTTGGTGAAAACCTTCGCCGACGTAGAGCCTGCCATCGGCCAAACAGGGTGAGGAAATGGAAACCTGTTTCATCTCGCCGTCGTTATCAAAACTCCAAAGTTTTTTCCCCGTTGAACGATCCAGGCAATACACGGTTCCAAACGTTTGCGTGGAACTGGTTGCGAATGCGCCTGCGACATAGATGCAATCCTGCGTTAACAATGGAGACGAAATAATGGTGCCGGGGTCCTGGGGTTCAAATTTCCAGGCTACATCGATACCGAGTTGGTCCCGGGGCACCGTGATTGCCGCGAGGCCCGCACAAGCGAAAACCAGAGCCCACAACATCACGCTTTCCACAGGCAAGGCGATGGGAGCGGAGAGTGCCGGTGGCCGGCGCCGGCGGATGGATCCCAGATAAATCATGTACAGAGAACCGACGCCTGCCACCAGCCAAACGGCAAGCAGTTCTCTCCAGGGTGAACAACCCAGGATCCCACGAAAACGGCAATAGGTCACGACTAACAGCCCGACAAGCGTGAGGAATGCGAGCACGATTTTCTCGCCTTTTTGGGGAACCAGAGCAGCGCTGCGATCTTCGGGAGGGGTGGCGGCAAAGCGAAACCAAGACCAAAAAGCGCCCAGCAAGGTTACAGCAGTGAGCATAATCCAGAGACCGACCGGTTTGCCCCACCAATATTCGGAGATGGATCTTTGGAACCACCCATGCAAGATAAGCAGGCTACTGTTCAGGCCGGCCACCGCGAGCAGGATCTTCCACCGCTTGAGAACCAACATCAAGCCGCCGAAAATCGCGGGGAACAGGGCGGCGAAAAGCGCGAGAGGGCCCACGATCGTGAAGGTGGGAATCACGGCCCATGCTGAACCGGATACGCAAGATTCGGAATATTCCATTTGGTAACGTGTCGATTTGTCTTTGCGGGGCGGTGCGGATTTTATTTCCGGTCCGAGGCCGGGCGGCTCATTGGGATTGGGCTCGGGCGGCGGGTTTTTGCCCTCGAGGCCAAGCAATAGCACCTGGCGAAGTTCCGCCGTAGTTCCCTTGAAAGTGCGGCGCAAATACGGTTCGCAGTGCGTAAACGACCAGCGCACCAGCGCCGGATCTTCGTTATTGACCTCGCCGATCATTTGAAACCAGGTTCCTTCGGTAAAACCGAAGGCCGTGTAGCGCGTGCCTTGTTTATTTAGACTGGTGAAAACGATCAGGGGAATTCCCGGAGCAAGCCGTTTGAGCATTGCAGCGGGGTGTTTTTCTTTCTGGCCTTCACGGTCGCCGATTAAATTGACGGGAATCGCGCGGAAGAGCGGTTTGCCTTTTAGATTCTCCGAGACGGTAAGAAAAATAGCCGGTTTATCCGCGTCGATTTTGTCGACCTTAGCGACGAATATGAGTTTTTCTGTAGCCAACACCTCTTTCAAGGGGGTTATCCGGGTAATGACTCCTTCCACCCGGCCTGCGCAAAAAACCAGTCCCAGGAAAACACTGACTATGGGAGCAGGCAATCGGCGCATTGTATCCTCGCACGAACGCTCTTGTTCGGAGTGAGCAAAGCAAAATATCAATTGTAAACGGGAAATCGCGCCGGGACAAAGGGACTTAGCACCATCAAGAACAAGAAAAGGGGACGGGCACGTTTATTTCTTCGTCTTTCGAGGCCGACCGCGGGGCCGCAGAGCAGACTGCAGTCCCAAACGCTTCGCCGTCTTTTCCACCCAACCGGCGCTGCCGAACGGCGCGCCACGGTTCACGCATCGCCGCACCGCCTCCAACTCGGCCGGCGTCAAGGCTTGATTGGCCCAATCGAGCCAAGAACGCGGCCGCTTGACCGGCCCCGCTGCCAGGTAACTGGGACGCGCCGTTTCGTCTTGCCACAATCGGGCGCTCGACCAAGGCCATTGTTCCGCTCTTCGTACCAGGTTAGCGCGGACTGGGTTTCTGTCGGCATAACGCAGGACTGTCAGCAAGTGCTCGTCTTCTTCGATGGGGAACGCCTGGAAACGGCCCTCCCAGATGTGGCCGCTGGTGTGATAATGCTGGTGGTAACGGCGCACATGGGTATTGAGCACCCAGTGCATCCACCGGCTCAGATCCCCGTCTTCTTTCGGCCAGACAACCAGATGAAAGTGATTGGGCAGCAGGCAAAACCCGAGGACAGGCATGGGGATCTCGATACACGCATGGCCGATGGCCTTAAGGAAGGCCTGGTAGTCGCCGTCGTTGCGAAACACCGCGCGGCGGCCATTGCCTCGGTTCATGACGTGGTAGCAGATGCCGCCGACAGAAGCTCGCGGAGCGCGTGGCATGATCGACAGCATAGCTACGAACCGCTCAAATGTCAATATTAAACGTGCCCGTCCCCTTTTCTTTTTTGCAACGACCATTGTTCCGGAATCGCGGTTATCGCCTCCTCAGGGTTAAGCCCGTGGCATCGTACAGGGGATCGAACAGCACACCGTCGCCGGCTAACGTCCCAAACGTACCAGTCAGCGAACCAGCCATCAGTACCCGCAGGGTGTCGCCGGCGGCAGGTATGTAGCCGCTGACTAACCGAACGGTCAGCGTGCCGGCCAGTGTGGCCGTGCTGCTGATCACGAACCGGTCGAACTGGCCGAATCCGGTCCCGCCTAGCTTCTGGGTCAGGCTGCCGGCCACCGTCTGCGTGTAGGTGCCAGTGATGGAAAGCGTGCCGATCGTCGTTGCGTCGCCCACCACGATCAACGCGGCATTGGTTACGTTGCCGACGATCGCGCCCGATCCGGACAGCGTCCCGCCTTGCAGGCTCACGCCGTCGGCAGCCGATAACCTCCCGCCGGCAAGCGTGGTGCTACCGCCGGTCTGAGTGAAGGTACCGGCCACGGTGAGTGTGCCGGCCACCGTCAAGGCCGGCGAGTTGGCCGAGAAGCTCAGGTCGCCGGCATAAGTGACCGGCCCGAAGATCACCACCCGACCCGCTCCGGCGAACGTGACCGTGGCCGCGAGCGGATGGATGTCGGCGAACACGAGTGTCGCGCCATTTTGGATCATGAAGGCTCCGGTGCTACTGCTCAGAAAGCCGGCCGGCCCCACGCTCAGAGTGCCGGCCCGCACGTCGAGCGTGCCGGCGTTGGTCAAGGCGTCGCTGAAAGTGACCGTGGCGATGCCGGATGACTTCAGGAGCGTGCCGAAATTGTTGAAGATCGGTGTGTGGCCGCCATCGAAAGAGCCACCGTTCCCCTGAATGTCGAACGTAGCGCCGGCACGGTTGTTGATCACTGCCCCGCCGGTGACGCGAAGGAAGCCGTCCGACCAGATGGCGTCGGCCTCGTTGTCGATGGTGCGATCGTCGAGGACCTTGGTTCCCGACCCGCTAATCCGCAGCCCACCGTGGGCGACCGTTCGGCCACCGCCGCCCTCAAACCCGCCCGTCCAGGTGGTCAGGCCGGTGACCGTCAGCGCCCCGGTCCCGCTCAGAAGCCCGCCGCTCTGAGTCAGCGCGCCGGCGGTCGCGTCGCCGAAGAAGGCCGCCGTGCCTGAGCTGATTGTGAGTGACCCCATTGCCACAGGCGCGGCGGTGAAGAAGAAAGCGGTGCCGGTCATGCTTACCGTGGTACCGCCAGCGACCGCGTAGCCGCCCAGGACGTAGACGTTGCCGCCGGTGAAGCGCACGTCCCCGTCGCCAGCGATGCTGCTGGATGCCGCCAGCAGGTAGTCGCCCCGGACAAATGACAAGGCGGCACCAGCCTGGACCGTGAAGCTGCCGGTGCCGATGCCACCGTCCCAAAGTTCTAGCGTACCGGTCAGGACTTCCACGGCCCCCGTGTTATTCACGGTGTTGAAGAGCTGGCTCACCCCGACCCCGGCCGACTTGCGGAGCGTGCCGGCGTTGTTAAAGGCGCTGTCCACCGCCAAGTCCGTCAGCCGGAGGTCCGTGCGGATGTCGAACACCGCGCCGGCGAAGTTGTTGATCACCGCGGTCCTACTGATGGTGATAGCGCCGCCGGTCCAGGCGGCGTCGGCGAAGTTGTCCAGGGTACGATCGGCGAGGACCTTATCCGCCGGGCCGGAGATGGCCAGCCCGCCCAAGGCGAAAGTCGTGCCGGTGCCGCTCATAACGCCGCCGGTCCACGTGAGCAGCCCGTTCACGCTCAACGTGCCGGTCCCAGTGAAAGTGCCGGAGTCCTCGGTCAGGGTGCCGGCGGAGGCGTCCCCGTCGAACGAAGCGGTGCCGCCTTCGATCACGGTGTCGGCAACGTTGTAGCTGCCCGCAAGGGTGACGCTGGAGCCATTGCCGAACCGTACCCGGCCGTCTCCGGAGACGTCCGACGAGGCCGTGAGCACATAGCTGCCCGGCAGAAACCGCAACGTTGCCCCCGCGGCCACGGCGAAGGACCCGGAACTGCTGCCGTTACTCACGCTCAAAATGCCGGCGTTCACCTCCACTCCGCCGGCGTTGTTCATGACGACGTCCAGCCTGGTGGTCCCGGTGCCGGCGGACTTACGCACGGTGCCAAGATTGGTGAACACGGTCACGGTGCTGGCGTCGACGCTGGCGAAGGATGCATCCGATTGGATGTCGAACAGGGCGCCGAGTTGATTCGTGAGCGCAGCGCGGCGAGAAGCAGTAATGTCGCCGCCGCCCCAGGTGGCGGTGCCGGCGTTGACGAGCGTGCGGCCGGTGAGGAGTTTATTGCCGCCTGAAAGCAGCATCGTGCCTTGGGCGACGGTCCGCCCGGAGCCCCCCAGCGTGCCGCCCGTCCAGGTGAATGTCCCTGCAATCGTAAGGTCACCGGTCCCGCGCAGCTCTCCGCCGGCCAGGGTCACGTTGCGCACCGTTTGCGGTCCGTTCAGGGCGATGATCCCGCCCGTGACGGAGACGTCGGTATTGTCCGCGCGGACCACGAGCGCGATCGGGCTGACCGCACTTGTCTGCACGCTGACCTGGGCCCCGGCAGTGCCGGTGTCCACGGTCAGGCTGCGCGTAGCCGAGTCCCGGGCGTCAATAGGCGCGGCCCCGGAGAACGCGACCCGGCGTCCGGGGCCGCCCGCGACGAAAACGGAACTCAGGGTCAACGTCTGCGCTAATGCGTCCGCCGAGTCGTCCACCTCGACTGCGGTGCGGGCGATCGAGTTGGTGATGGTCACCCCTGCCTGGATGCCTTGGACGCTGCCGCCGGCACCGACGATGACGCGGGCATTGCCGGTGCTGTTGATCGAAACGGGAACGCCGTTGGCCGTTTGCAGGACATGGATAACATCGTTGCCACCGCCGCTCTCGACGCGGACGTCCGTCCACTCGCCGGGCGCGTACTCGGTCACGTCGCCGTTGAGCGTGACGCGCACGCCGCCGGAGTCGGCCACAGCCAGGTCAATCACGTCCGGAAATCCGGGACCGGATTGGTCGCCGCGCACGAACAGGGTCGACGGGACCGTTCGATCCTCGAGGTATTCCAGAGACAGCCGCCGCCGGAACCGGTCGGCCCGCGGCGCATGACGGCCGCGAGTCAACCATCGGGAAAGTCGTTGTAAAGATAAGGGAATCAACATGGAGAACCTCCGTTTGGGAACTCAGTATGCGGGTTTTGGTCTTACGGCCGCCGCAGTGTCAGCCCCGTGCCATCGTACAGGGGGTTGAAGAGCGGGCCGTCGCCATCGAGCGTATCGAACGTCCCAGTGCGCGTGCCGGCAGTTAGCACGCGGAGACTGTCGCCGGAAGCGGGCATGTAACCGGCAAAGAGCGTGACTCGCAACGTGCCCGCGAGAGCGGCGGAACCGCTCACCACGAGCTGGTCAAACCGGCCCGCGGCCGTCCCGCCTAGCTTTAGCATGAGAAGGCCGTCGGCCGTCTGCGTGTAGTTGCCGTTAATGTTCAGCGTCCCGGCGGTTGTGGCATCGCCAACCATAATCGAGGCGGAGTTGAAGACATCGCCGATGATCTGCCCGGCCCCGGACAGGGTCCCGCCTCGCAGAAATATCCCGCTGCCGACCGCCAGCGTGCCGCCGGAGAGGATGGTACTGCCGCCGGATTGCATAAAGCCACCGGCGATGGTGAGTGTGCCCAGGCGGTCCACCAGCAGCGCCGCACCGTTCGTGAGCGTGAAGTCGCCTGCGTAGTATAGGGTGCCACGGGTGACCGTCAGCCGCCCGTTATCCGTGAGGACGGCAGATTCTTCCAGCAGGTGATCAGCGCCGGCAAAGTCAAGCGTGGCACCGGCATCAATCGTGAAGCTTCCCGTACTGTCGCCACCGCTGCTCAGGCGAAGGGTGCCGGATTGCACCTCCACCGCGCCTCTGTTATTCAGGACCAAACTGATCTCGCTGATTCCGTTACTGGCGGATTTGTGGAGTGTGCCGGCGTTGTTAAACACGCTGTCGCCCACGAAGTTGCCTAGAAAGCGGACGTCGCTTCGGATGTCGAAATCCGCTCCGGCGAGGTTGTTGAACGTCCCGGCAGAGGCGAAGATGTCGCCGCCGGTCCAGACGGCAGGGCCCGCATTGTCGAACGAGCGGTTCTGGAGGGATTTGCTGTCGCCGCCTAGCTGTAGTCCGCCGAGGGCGATTGTTCGGCCGATGCCGCTCATGGTTCCACCGGTCCACGTGGTTTGCCCGGTGACCGTCAGCGTCCCGGCCCCGGTGAGGGTGCCGCCGCTCTGGGTTAGCGTGCCGGTGGACGCGTCGGCAACGAATTCGGCCGTGCCCGCGTCAATCACTGTGTCCCCAGTGAGGTTGTAGCTGCCGGCCAGGCTCGCGGTCGCATTGTTGAAGCGCACACGCCCGCCGCCGGCAATGAAGGAGGAGTCGGTCAGCCGGTGGGTGCCGCCGGCGAATTCCAGGATGGCCCCAGCCTGGACGGTAAAGCCTCCGCTGCTGGTACTGCTGCTTGTGCTGCCGGCCCTGCCCAGGCGAAGAGTGCCGCTTTGCACCTCCACCGCGCCGCTGTTGTTCAGGACCACGTCGATGGCGGTAATGCCGGCGCCGGCCGACTTCCGCAGCGTCCCCGCGTTGTTGATCACACCCGCGTTCCCACTGGTGCTTATCGGTGCATCCGTTTGCACGTCGAACACTGCCCCGGCCGAATTGTTCAGGGTGCCGCCGAAGAGCCTAAACGTGGCGCCTGTCCAGGTTGCCGTTCCGGCGTTCACCAGCGTGCGGTCTACGAGCCCCTTCTCATCCGGCCCACTGATCACGATGCCGCCCAGGGCGATGGTCCGGCCGGTGCCGTTCATGGTCCCGCCTGTCCAGGTGATCAGGCCGCTCACCGTCACCGTTCCGGGGCCGTCCAGGTTTGTGCTCGGGCTAGTCGGCCCCCCCTGCTGCAGCGTCAGGCTGGTGGCGGTCGCGTCGGTGCCGAAATAAGCCGGGCCGCCGATGAGCGTCAGGTCCCCCGTCGTGATCGGAGTGGCGGACAAAAAAGAGACGGAGAAAGTAGCAAGGTTAAAACCGCTCACCACCCGGGTACTGCCGGTGACCGTGTAACTCCCCTGGACGATGCTGGTACTGCCACCCCCGGGGGGCGCGCTGAACGCCACCTGCCCGGCCCCGTCGACGGCGGAAGCGGCGGCCAGCAGGTGGGTCCCCCCGGCGAATTCCAGGGTGGTGCCGGCCTGGACCGTGAAGCGGCCGGTGCTCGCGCCACCCCCGGCCAGGCGGAGCGTGCCCGCCTGCACCTCAACCATGCCACCGTTGTTGAAGCCGGTGCGCTCGAACGTACTGACACCGGTGCCGGCCGATTTCCGCACCGCTCCCGCGTTGAAAAAGTTCGAGTTGTTTCGGAACTGGGCGTCGCCGCGAATGTCGAACGTCGCCCCGGCCCGGTTGTCGAACCGGGTCACCATGGAGCTCCCGACGTTGCCCGAGCCATACCACTGGAACTGGCCGCTGTTGTTCCAATTGCCCTGGAGGGTGAGGATGCCGGTGTCCTCCATCGTGAACAGGCCGGCGTTATCGAAGCTGCCGCCCGTGGTCAACGCCCGGCCGTTGCGGATGGTGATCCGGCCATCGGCCGTGTTCGCTGTCAGGTTGGCGAGGGCGTCCGTGCGCTGACCGTCGCGGCTGATGTTTGAGGATACGCCGTCCAGGATCAGGATGGCCGCATTGGTATGGATGTCGGCGCCCGGGATCTGCAGCGTCGTTTGCACCTGGAAGGTGCCGCCGGTCAGTGTGGTGCCGCTCAGGTTGGTGAGCGGACCGTCCAGGAGCACGGTTCCGGTCTGGACATGGATGGTCCCGGAGTTGGTGACCGCCACGCTGACCTGCGTCGTGCCGCTGCTGGGCGTCTTGCGGAACAGGCCGGCGTTGAGGAACCGCCCGAGTTGCCCGGTCAACCCTTGCATCGCGGCGTCGTTGCGGGCCTCCAGGGTGCTCCCCGGCAGGTTGTTCCAGGTGCCGCCCTGAAAGATTTGCAGCGGGCCGCTGTCGCTCCAGGTGGCCAGGCCGGAGTTATCGAGGGTGCCATTCGCCACCTGTTTGGGCGCCGGGCCTGTGATGGCGATGCCGCCGTTGGCCCGTAAATGGCCGTTGCCGTTATAGCCGGCGGCGATCCAGGTGGTCGCGTCCGATACGGTCAGGTCAGCCGAGCCGCCGATGAACCCGCCTTCGAGAGCCAACTGAGTGGTGGTGCCGCTGCTGTTGAAATTCGCCTGGCCGCCGGCCGCGCGCGTCAGGCCGACGACGTTGAAAGTGCCGCCGAAAGTGGCGTTGGTCGGGCTTGCGAACCGCACCGTGGTTGTTCCGGCGAGGCTCGAGCCGGCGCTGAAGATGTGTGTCCCCGCCTCAAATGCAATGGTCGATCCCGTCGCCGCGGCAATGCTGCCGTTGACCGTGGTGATGGCATTGCCGAACCGGAGCGCGCCGGATGTGGTAACCATCGAGCCAGCCGTAAGCGTGGGGTTGCCCCCGTCGAAGCCGAGGGTGGTGCCGGCCGCTACTGTGAATGCACCACTGTCGTTGCCGTCGCCGAGCAGGCTCAGCGTACCGGCTTGCACGTCCACGGTGCCCGAGTTGTTGAAGTTCACTTCTACGGTCGTCGCCTGGCTTCCGGCCGACTTGCGGAACGTGCCGGCGTTGGTGAACTGGCCCCGGGCTCCGTTTCCTTGACGCAGCCGGCTATCGGAACGAACGTCGAACACGCCCGTTGGGCTGTTGGTGAAGATGCCGCCGTTGGCGACCAGAATGTCGCCGGCGTCGCTCCATACGCCTTGGCCGGCGTTCTCCAACCGCCGCGTGTCGAGCGTTTTCCGCGCGGCCCCGCTGATCTCCAGGCGGCCGTTGGCCAGCGTGCGGCCGCTGCCCTGCATGGTGCCGTCGGTCCAGGTCAGCGTGTCGGTCACGGTCAGATCGCCGGTGCCGCCGAGGACTCCGCCGGTGAGGAACAGCTGCGCGGTAGTTGCGGCGGCGTTGTAATTGACGGTGCTCGGGGAGGCGATCCGCGTCGGGCCGCTGACGTTGTACGTGCCGGCCAGGGTGAGGCTCGAGGAGCCGCTGAAGACAACCGTGCCCGCCCCGGTGATGCTCGAATCGGCATTCAAGGCGAACGTCCCGGCAATAAAATTCAGCGTCGCGGGAGCCGCTACCGTGTACCGGCCGAAGCCTGTCCCGGGACTTGCTCCTCCGCCGCCGATCCCATTGAGCGTGCCGTCCTGCACGTCCACCGTATTGCGACCGTTGCCCGGATCGAACGATGTCATCGTCCCTGGGGATGTGCCCAGGACCCTGACCGTGTTGTCGCCCATACTCGCATGCACTGTCAGGTTCCGGACATTGCTGTAAGTGACGTTGATGGGACCAAAGACGACCAGGCCATAGATAACCCGATCCGGTCGGATCTCGAACCCCCGCCCGGACGCACTGGCACGATCATCGATGTCCAGCGTTGTGACACCCGCGCCGTTGACAATGAGGTTGTGGCGGATCAGGTCCAGATCCTGATTCACCTGGCCGATCTTGACGCTGTTGGTGCCGCTCCCCAAGTTGATCGTCATTGGTCCGAACGCCAACATTTCTTGGAGCCCGACGGTACTATTGCTGCCGGCGTTAATCGTCGTATTCACCAAGCTGCTAGAGACCAGATTGATGAGTCCCGAAGAGGCGGGGCCGAGCGTACGGCTGAGAAAAGTAGCCCTGGTCGTCGTGTAGACAAGGGGGGAGCCAACTGCTGCTTGATCGTTGACCGTCAGGAAGTTTTCCCCTCCTCCCAGGTTGAGGCTAATATTGCCCTGGATGGTGTTGAGGTTCCGGGCCGTCGGGCTAATGTTGATCGTATGCGTTCCCGCGCCGAATAGGTTGAGGGTCAGGGCCACGCCGGCGAAGGTATCATCGATGTCGACCGTCACACTGCCCGCCGGGGCGTTGACAATGATTTGCTGAATGGCGGCGGCCTCCCCCTCGACGTCGGTCGTGGTTCCCACCCAAGGACTAGGGACGCCGTTTTCAAAGACCGTGAGCCAGTTCGGATGGTTCGGGACGCGCGCCAAGCGGACGCGCTCGTCCGCAACCGCATTGACCGTCAGGGTGGAGGTGTCGAAGAGGTGGCCGGTCAAGACGGCGGAAGGGATCGTCGCCACGTAACCGCCCAGCCCGGCGGCGAACAGCAGATCAGCGGCGGCGTTGTAGTGCAGGTCCGTCACGACGCGGGCGGTGCCTCCAATCCCGAGGCGGCTCCAGGTGCCTGTCGAACTTGCGCTACAGGGGCCCGGGTTCGCTCCCGGGTTTGCGGCGCGGTACACGCCGCCCAGGCCGCCGACCAAAACCGCCAGGTTGGTACCGCTGCGGACAACTTCGAAGGTCCGCAGGTCCATCGGCTGGTTGGGCGAGTTCAGGTCCCGCGCCAGGTTGCACAGGTTGCCGGTTAATTCCGTCCAGTTGGTTCCTTGGTCGGTCGTGCGCCAGACCCGGCTGGTGGAGTCGAGGACGTAAGCCGCTCGCCAGTCCGCCGGATCCATCCGGACCGCCACGACGGGACCTCCTGGATAGGCGGCGACCACGGTTGGCAAGCCGGTGCCGCTGGTGCGCAAGCGCAGTTGCCCCCCGGCCCCGATCCACAAGACTTGCGTGTTGGCGACGCCGTTCATGAAACCTCCATAGTCGATCGGATTGGACGTCTGGCGGCAGATCGTGGGAAACTGGGGATCGCAAGTATTGGGGTTGACCGTGCCCACCGGGTTGTTGGGCCGCCAGTTGCCGCCACCCAGGTTGGTCAGTCCACCCACCGAGGTCACGGTATCGCCGCTGTCCGTTGATTCATACAAGTAACTCGTGCCGATGATCATCTGCCGCGGATCGACGTGGTTGAGGACGTACGGCTGGATGGACTGGACGGTACTGGTACATAAAGCCTGCCCCGGTGGTGGGGTTTCACCGGGCTGACAGGTATGGGCGGGGACGTTCGCCTCCACCTGGAAGAGATTGCTCGCGGGGGTTCCAGTTCCCGCGACCGTGAGCGCGATGAGGGAATCGGAAACCAGAGTGCCGGTGTTGTCGAACGTTCGCCGGCGGAAGTTGCCGAAGTTCTGGTTGCTGGTGTAACGGATCGAGCGGCCGGCCTGGCTGATGTTGTCAGCGGCAACCACGGCGCCGTCGCCGACATCGGCCGGGAATTCAAACCATCGAAAATCGTTCCCACTTTGGATCTGCTGGGGAGAGCCGACGTCCTGCGCGCCGCCGAAAAACGTGCGGCTGAGCGAGTCGTAGGCGATCGAGTAGAACTCGGTGGCATTCCCCAGCCCGAAGTTGCCGCTGAAGGACGAGACCCACCGGCGGAAGTTGGCAGCCCCCGTAGGATTGAGAAGGCGGTAAATGCCGCCGTCGTCCGCCTCCAATAGGCTGCCGTCCGCATCAAAGGCCATGGCGCGCGAGTCGGCGTGGGGTGACGTCGGTACGTCGGGCCCGCCGCTTACCCAGGGCAGCCGGGCGCCATTGCAGTCCAGGCTGTCCCAGGTGGTCGGGGTGCCGAAAATCCCACGGAAGTGGTTGCCGGTGTAGCCGGTGCACCCGTTGGCGAACGGGACGCCATCGTTAGGACCGGCCTGCCGGTCGCCGCCGATGAATACATTGTTCGTATCGCCCGGGTTTGCGGCGATCGAGAAATTGTTGCCGGCCTGGTTGCCAGGGTGGATGGTAGGCGAAGGGACCCCCATGCTGGTCCAGGCGCCGCCCTGGTTGGTCGACCGGAAAACGTTGCTCAGCTGGCTGCCCATGGTCGCCGCATAGACTACCCCTTCCCTGCCGACTGCGAGGCGAATTCGGCTGCCACTCCATCCGGTGGGAAGGTTCGCGGGGACCCAGTTCACGCCGCCGTCGTCGCTGCGAAAAACCCCCGGCCCCGTTGACGGTATGGCAGCGTAAAACCGGTTGATGTTGGTTGGGTCGCCCACCAGGTCGGTAGGAGCCCCGATGGGAAGGTTGCCGGTGCCGGAAATGGTCGTCCAGTTGACGCCGCCGTCTATGCTTCGGAAGACACTGCCGCCTCCCGCCGGATTGCTGGTGGCCACGAGCACGACCTGGCCGCCGGTAACGGTCAGCGACGTGGGCCGGACGCGGATGATACTCTGACCGTTGAAGGTCGTCTGACCGAGCATGGACCATGTATTGCCACCGTCGGTCGTCTTAAGCAAGCCGTTCAGCGGTCCACCGTCGTTGAAGCCGCTGCTGAGGCGGGCGGTTCCGGCGTACAACACGTTCGTGTCGAGCGGGCTGAAGGCGAGATCCCCCATCGACAGGGACGGGTACATTTGCGTCAAAGCGGTCCAATCGCCGCCGACCCTCGCCTGGGTGGTCCGGAAAATCCCTCCATTCACGGCGGCAACGTAAAGGATGTCCGCATTGGTCGGATGGGGGGCGATGGCCTGAATGGCCCCGATCACAGGATTGTTGTCGACAACGGACCCAAATCCGGGAGTGATGTTTTGCACCTGGCCGCCTGTGATCACGAACGGGCCCATAAAACCGTGAACCCAGTCGGGGATGCCCTGGGTGGTAATTGACAAAAGGGTGCGGTCCTCTAATATTTCTAACGCCAGCCGCCGGGCAGCCTGCTGCCGTCGCGATGCCAGCCGTCCGCGCTTCGGGGATGTCCGCATCTGTTTCAGAGTTTTAAGCCAAGACATGTGCATTTCTCCTTACCAGGTTTTTTCAGTTGAATGTTTCTCTTCAGGGGAAAAGATCTCCGACTGCCTTTATTCTTTGCTCCCCGAATCACTTCTTCTCTTTCCCTTCCTCCGTAGTGCTTTGCTTCTCGGCCCCGCCCAGGAAAGCGCCTGCATCCCGATGAGCCCGTAGCAGCTCCTCGACGCGCGTGCGCAAGGCAGCGTCGGTCCCGCACGCTTTTTCGAGAAAGCGCATCAGCTCGTCGGTACCCTTGCAGTCCAGGGCTTCGAGAAAGATCTCCTTGGCCTCGGGCTTAGCGTCATTCATCGTTCGTCCCCGATCATCGTCCTCTAGTCAATGCCCCGTCTGTGGCGAAACCCGCCAAGAAATGTGGGAAAAACGCGGAAATACCACCGATCACTCCCCGGCGCGCAGACCGAGCGCCGGGCCGGTGGGGGCTTGCTTGGCGGCTCGGACCTCACCGGCCGCTTTTTTGTTACAGCGAGCAGGGATCAGGAGCCTGGTATCATCCAGCCCACTCGTCTGGATCTATTTGTGCTTCGCACGCCACTCGGCGGCTTTCTCGGGCTTGCCCCAAGCGTCATAAAGCTGCACGAGCCGCTCTTGGGCTTCCTTTAGCCGGAATCGGTTAGTCACCGAAATCTTGGGTTCGCGGTCGTGGAGCCCCTCGTAGCCGGCCAGCAGCAGAGGTTCAGCGTCGGCGTGCTTCCCCTGGGCCAGCAGGCTGCCGCCGAGCAGCGACTTGTTGTGGAACGTCTTCCAGTTGTCGGGCTGCTTCAGTTGGCGGATCTTCAGGCTGTCGCGCAGCAGCGGTTCGGCGTCGGCATACTTCCGTTGTTTGAGCAAGTTCTCGCCAAGGGCGGCCAGCGCCTCGGCGGTTTGAGGGGAGGCCTCCCCATTCGCCTTGCGGACCTTTGCCAGCGTCTCCCGACAGATCTGCTCGCCCTTGGCGAACTGCCCCTCGGCCTGGTAAAGCATCCCTAGGTGTTGCATCGAGTAGAGGGTATACGGGTGCTCCTGCCCCAGGACGCGGCGGCGGATCTCCAGCGTCTTCAGGCAGAGCGGCTCGGCCTTGGAGAACTCCCCCTGGTCTCGGTAGAGCGACGCCAGATTGTCCATGCACGAGAGCGTGTCGGGGTGCTCTTCCCCCAGGACGCGGCGGCTGACGTCGAGCGCCTCGTCGAAGAGCAGCTCGGCCCTGGCGAACTCGCCCTGGGCTTGGACGAATAATCCCAAGCCGTTCATGAAACCGAGCGTGCTGGGGTGTTCCTCGCCCAGGACGCGGCGACCGAGTTCCAGAGTCTTGACTTTCAGGGGCTCCGCCTTGGCGAACTGGCCCAGGTCTTGATAAAGTCCCGCCAGGTTGTTCATGCAGATCAGCGTCTGCGGGTGCTCCTCGCCCAGGACGCGGCGGCTGACATCGAGCGCCTTCGCATAAAGCGGCTCAGCCTTGGCGAGCTGATTCTGCGCCCAGTACACCGATGCCAAATTATTCATGGAGCCGAGCGTGCTACGGTGCTCCTCCCCGAAAACGCGGCGCTCCACCTCCAACATTTTGACCCAAAGCGACTCGGCTTTGGCGTACTCACCCCGGGACCGGTAAATGTTTGCCATGTTGCTCATGTAGCGGAGCGTGTCGGGGTGCTCCTCGCCCAAGACGCGGCGTGCGAGTTCCACGGCCCTGAGATTCACCGGCTCGGCCTTGGCGAATTGGGCTTGGTGCTGGTACAAGATCGACAGGAGGTTCATGCAGGCGAGGGTGGTGGGGTGCTCCTCCCCTAAAACGCCGCGGTGAAGTTCCAAGGCGCGTTCGAGGTGCGGCTGCGCGGCTCGGTAGTCGCCCAGCAAGCTATAAGTGTCGCCGATGGTCGACTGGATCGCAGCCTCGACCTGTGGTTGGTTCTCGAACTTTCCGCCGATGCGTGCCGCCGCACGCCCCAGCACTTCTTCCACCGTCACCTTCTTATTGCGGGCGTTCTTCTCCGGCGCTGCCTGAGCAAGCAGGTCGTTCTGGAGGAAGTCGTTGACCGCCTTGGCGATGGCAGCTTCCTCCTTCGCCTGCGTCTCAGCGCTCGTCGCGCGTTCCTTCTCCTTAGTGATCTCGAGCAGGCGATCCGTAGCCAGCTTTTCCGCGCGCAACGCCCATGCCAGGCCGATCGACGTACCCACGATGCCAAGCACCAGGAGCACGGCCAGCGCCGCTCCCGCCGTTACCGGCCCCTTGTAGCGCCGAAAGAACTTGCAAAGTCGATAGCCTGCGGAAGCCGGACACGCTTGCACGGGCTCGTCCTGCAAATACCGCTCGACGTCGGCCGCGAAGGCGCTGGCCGTCTCGTAGCGGCGATTGCGGTCCTTCTCCAGCGCCTTCATCACGATCCAGTCCAGCTCGCCGCGGAACAGCTGCCGCAGCCGCTTCGGGTCGGTCTGGCGATTGGCCGAGACCGTGGCGGTGGCCTCCCCCAGCGTGCTGAG
>Ga0306920_100000107_pt1 | contig 101852 bp, 92 predicted proteins | sample flu12Cox44000170_FD_204666 | JGI IMG/M metagenome (GOLD analysis project Ga0306920, IMG submission 204666) | Lab enrichment of tropical soil microbial communities from Luquillo Experimental Forest, Puerto Rico - flux4day.12C.oxic.44.000.170 (v2)... | ecosystem: Environmental > Terrestrial >...
GGCGCTGGCGTTTCTTTACCGCGAAGTCCTTGGGCAAACTGTCCCCTGGCCGGAAATTGCACGACTCCGCCCCGAGGCAGAATCCAGCTTCCCGGGCGCTCAGCCACCGAAACTACTGGACCGCGCGCGGGCAGTCCTCCGCGCGCGACACTACAGCGTTCGCACCGAGGAGTGCTATCTCGACTGGATGCGGCGATACATTCTCTTTCATAAGAAGCGCCACCCTTTGGAAATGGGAGGCCTGGAAGTGGAAGAGTTTCTAACGCACCTGGCCGTTCAAGGCCATGTCTCGATCAGCACGCAGTCGCAAGCGCTGCACGCGCTCTTGTTTCTTTATCAGCAAGTGCTCGAAGTGGAGTTGCCGTTGATCCGGGCAATCAAGTCGCAGCGGCCGCGGCGGTTACCGGTGGTCATGACACGAGCGGAAGTGCGCCAGGTCCTGCAGGCAATCGACGGCTATGCCGGCTTGTATCAGCTGATGGCACGGCTGATGTACGGGACCGGGATGCGGCTGTTGGAATGTTGCGGGCTGCGCGTCAAAGATATCGACTGGCACCGGAATCAGATCGTAGTCCGCCAAGGCAAGGGCGACAAAGACCGGGTCGTTATGCTGCCCGGCGCCCTCAAGGCAGCGCTGCTGAAGCAACTGGATGTCCGGCGCGGACAGCATGAAAAGGATCTGAGTCGCGGGATCGCCCACGTTCCTTTGCCGGATGCGCTGGAGCGCAAGTATCCGAATGCGGTGCGCGAGCTGGGCTGGCAGTTCCTGTTCGCTTCGCGGCAACTGTCGCGCGATCCGCGGTCGGGAAAGGTCGGCCGCTTTCACGTCCACGAGGCGGCGCTACAGCTCGCCATCAGCGAGAGGGTTCGGGCCGTTGGCTTGACCAAACGTGTTTCCAGCCACACGTTTCGGCATTCCTTCGCCACGCACTTGCTCGAGCGCGGCATCGACATCCGCACTGTGCAAGAACTGCTGGGACACAAAGACGTGAACACGACGATGATCTATACGCATGTTATGGAGAAAGGAGTGGCACGGACGGCCAGCCCGCTGGACAATTTAGACGCCGTAACGGATGCGGAAATGATGGCTGCCGTGGCGGCGAGCCGCGATCTGGCGGCGATGCAAAAAGCTACGACAACGTTGGTTTTAAGATGACGGCAATTTGGGGAACAATGTCGCTCGGAGGCACAGGTGGCCAAGAGGGATTGGCCGGCCGTCTGTGCCTTTGATTGTCGCCGTGGAATTTGAAGGTCATCGAGATGTCAACAAAAAATGCATTTCACTATGAGCAATTCGTTTCAGTGAGGGGTGACAGCAAGATCGAATGAAACAGAGATGGAATTTAAACTCGTCGAGCATACAGCATTTCTCTGACTTTGGTCAAGTGGCATGGAATGACAGAATGGCGTCAATAGCTATTTGTGCGGATGACAGATGCGCGACCAGGAGCCGGATATCGTCATAGGGGACTTGTTCGTCACGCCTGCTTTGCCGACGCCAGTTGTCACGCGTTGATGCACGGCGTCCAGGTACCCAGGCGCGGATGAAAGCCGGTTTTAATTCGCACACACAATTCGCGAAGAGGTCGACCGGCTTGTAACGCCAGAGAAAGAGCAAGATGAGGATTACGATCAGGAAGATGATTAAGAGTAAGAGCAGGATTAGGACTCGTTCCGAGGCTAATCGCCGGGCTGGAGCCGGTATCTCTACCGCGATTATGAGCCGCATTTTCGGAAGCCAGCCTTGAGTCCTTTGGCCTTTTGCTGTTAAAGTTAATATTGACGGAACGAGAGAAAAGAGGTCAAATCCCAGCCGCACCTCAACCGGCAGAACGCCTAACCGGAGTAAAGTCATGAAGGCACCTGTGCGCCCGGAGGCACCGGGTCCCATTTCATTGACTGCTCAGATGCAGTTAGTGGCCGGCACGCCTCGCGAAAATGAAGAGAGTAAAGCCCGCGAGCCTTATGCGGAAGTTCTGGAACGCAAGCGTCTGGAAGAAATGGCAGTCCACCTGGACGCCGCGCTGCATGGCCTGGTCACGGGCCAGTACCGGCGCGAAAAGGACCTGGCAAGGCTCCTGAGTCAGGCGCGGCGCCGGCTGCAAACGCCGGGTTCTTCCCCTTTGTACTACCAACGGCTTCTGGCGCTCGCCCATAGCATTAACGGGGCGGATTTCGATCCGCTCTTGCCCTTCCTGCAAACCTGTGATGAATTGTGGCCGTACTCCGAGAGCGTGGGGCTCCATGATACTTCGGAACTACCCGCCGTAAAGACGACCCAGGAATTGCTCATGCTGGCCGTCTCGCAGGGGGCCATGCATGACTATTTCAAACCGCAACGCGAGGTCGAGAGGTGGATCGCCCAGATGTCTGAAAGAATCCGGCAAGTCCTCCACAGCCATGTGGGGTTGGATTGCGCCGAACCGGCCGAAATCCCCGCCCTTTTGTACGGGACGGCTGTCATCCTCCATGACCTGCTCGGGGGGTTGGCGCCTTACTTCCAGCGCGTGCCGGACAAGACGCGCAAGGAACTCAGCTTCGTCGCCCATGTCATCGGGGAAATCCGCCGGGCGCTGTTCTGGACCGTCACGCGCGATTTTCTGGCGGAAATGACCGCGGCTGCCGGCAGGCAGGCCCTCCTTCAGGGGTATCTTTCTTTCCGAATTCCCGCCGTCAAAACATATGCCCTCCCTTCCCGGACGGATTTTCAATACGTTCGGCTCTACCTCGAACGCATGGCCGGCGACCAGGACATCCTGGAAGAGATTCATGAAACGACAAAGAGCTTGCATGCGCTCGAACCGTTGGCCGCTTCCCTTCGGAACTGTCCCTTGTTCAGTCAAAAAGGGCTTGATGATTCGGGGAAGGAAAAGGTCTTGCCGTTCGGGCAAGTTATCCTCGCCCAGGGATACGGCAGCCGGGATGAGCACACGGTATTCTATATCGTAGATGGGGTGGCCCACGAAAGCCGGATCGCCCACTCCAGCCTCGATGGCTGGATCGGCAGCGATATTGAAGTTGCCCCAATCCTTCAGCCTAAGAACGGGTTTGTGCTCGGGGGTGTCCTGAGTTGCTTCCTGGATGACGATCGCAAAGTGTTTTTCAGTCCGATCGATCGTCTGGCCCCTTCCGCAAACGACCGCGCGTATCCGGAGGCTGCCCGGACTGTCGGGCTGGTCGATGCGTTCTATAACCGCGCTGTGCTGGAGGAATGGGAGAATTATCCGGACCTGTTTGCCCGGCTCGACTCGATAGGCCCACTGGTGTTTGCCCAGCTCCCCATGGGGAAATATTTGCTTTGCCGCGCCGAGTGTCTGCCCGAAATCAAGACGCTGCGCGGGTGGGAGGCCCAGAAAGACAACGAAACGCTTCTCCTCCTCAACCGGCTTCGCATGAACGCCGGCGAAAATTCCTGGGCCGGTATCGTTTTGGAGCGGCGGGGAACTCTGGAGCTCCCCGCAAAGGACCCGCGCAAGCGCTGGCGCGCCATGATCCGCAAACGGATGGAAAGGCACCGCATTCCCGACTTCCGGAGCTTGATGGCTCGATTGGCCCCGTTCGGAGTAGAGGCAACGACCGAAGGAAAGGGCTCGCACGGAACGTTGCGCCTCCAGGGCCGCATCGAACGAAAACAAACGACCTGGTATGCCCTTCGCAAGAAGGCCGATCCTCTGCCCATTACCTTCGTCTGGGAATGTCTCGAACGCCTGGGCATCGACTATAAAGATTTTTACCAAAGCTTGAGTGATGACTGAGCCAACGCACCGTGAGGCGTGGACAGAATCGCGACACGCCTCACGCCGCACGATACTTCAACGTCTTGGTTGCACCGGGAATACGAACTAATTACAATGACCGGCGTTGAATCGCGCGGTTATCGACATGCCAGCGCGGGACGTGCGCAACGCCGCCATGAACTCACCGCTCACCACTGCCGCTCTCGATCCAGGGACAGCCGTATGGTTGGCCGCGGCCGCCCTGGTACTTGCTTTGCTGGGGCTGTTTTGGTTCAAGCCCATCCTCCTGGTGCGAATTCCCATTTGGATTTGTTGCCATACTATTTATCGGTTAAGGGTGATCGGCCGGAGCAATATCCCGGCCGGCGGGCCTGCGCTCCTGGTGTGCAATCACGTGACCTATTTCGATTGGTTGTTCCTGTTGGCAGCCCAGAAGCGCTTCATTCATTTTGTGATCTTCGCGGGCTGGACGCGGAAGCTCGGCCTCAGGCACCTTCTCAAATGGGCAGGCGTGATCCCGATCGACAGGGGGGGAGGGCCTCGCTCAATCGTCCAATCCCTGCGGCAGGCGGCGGATGCCCTGGCCCGGGGCGAAGTGGTGTGCATTTTCGCGGAGGGACGGTTTACGCGTACCGGCTTTTTGCTGCCTTTTCATCGGGGATTCGAACAGATTGTCAAACACTGCCCCGCGCCGATCATTCCGGTTTGCCTCGAACACATCTGGGGCAGCATCTTCAGTTACTGGGGGAGCAAGCTCATCTGGAAATGGCCTTTGGAGTTGCCGTACCCCGTGACGGTGGCCTTCGGGGAACCGATGCCGGCGACCGCCCAGGCGGCCGACGTCCGGCAGGCCGTTCAGAAACTGTCCGCCGACTGTGCCATCGAGCGCAGTGCTTACAAGCGGCCGGTACACCGCCAGTTCGTGCGCCTGGCTTCCCGTCATCCCTTTCGCCCGTGCATCATCGATCCGCTGCTCGGCAAACAGGGCACACTGTCCTACGGCAAGGTGCTGGTCGGGGCCATTTGTCTGTCGCGCCGGCTCCGATCCATGTTGGATCAGGACCGCCCAATGGTCGGGATCTGGCTGCCGCCGGGCGCCCCCGCCGCGCTGGCCAACATCGCCCTGGCGTTCCTTGGCAAGGTGGCGGTCAATCTGAACTACACTTCTTCACCCGCGGTGGTTCAGTCGGCAGCTCGCCAGTGCAATCTCCGGCATATTCTGACTTCCCGCCGATTCACGCAGCGCGTCGCCCTGGACGCGGGAGAGGGTGTGGAACAACTCTTTCTGGAAGAAATCACGGCCGGGATCTCTACATGGCAAAAGATTCGGGCCTTCCTGAATGTGTTGCTCCTGCCCAGGATCGCCCTGGAACGGTGGGTGCTCGGCCTGCGCCGGCATCAGCCCGATGATCCGGCGACGGTGATCTTCTCGAGCGGCAGTACAGGCGATCCCAAGGGCGTCGTGCTCAGTCACCGCAACCTCGCGGCCAACGCCGAGTCGATCATCCAGACGATCGACCCGCGGCCGCAAGACCGGGTCCTGGGCATTTTGCCCTTTTTTCATAGCTTCGGTTACACCGTGACGCTTTGGCTGCCCTTGCAAGTCGGCGCCTCGATGGTTTTTCATGCAGATCCGCGCCAGAGCCGGGAGATCGGCAAATTGTGCCGCCAGCATCGCTGCACCATTTTCCTGGCCACGCCCACCTTCCTGCGTCTATGCATGAAGCGTTGCGAGCCGGGCGATTTTGCCTCTTTGCGGTTCCTCTGGTGCGGAGCCGAAAAACTCCCGCCCGGTTTGGCCAAGGAATTTCTGCAAACGTTCCAAATCGGGCCGCTGGAAGGATACGGCTGCACCGAGTTGTCCCCGGCCGCGGTGGGGAACGTTCCGGACAAAGACCTGGATGGCTTCCGGCAGATCGGCAATAAGCAGGGCACGATCGGGCAGCCGCTTCCTGGAGTCGCAGCTCGCATTGTCGATCCCGACTCGTTTGCGCCCGTGCCCGTCGGCCGGGAGGGTTTGCTGCTTATCTACGGCGCCAACGTCATGGCGGGATACCTCAACCGGCCTGAAGCGACCCGAGACGCGATTCGCGACGGGTGGTACGTCACTGGCGACATCGCCAGAATGGATGACGACGGTTTCATTACCATTACCGACCGCCTATCCCGCTTCAGCAAGATCGGCGGCGAAATGGTGCCCCACCAGAAAATCGAAGATGAGCTGCATACTCTCCTGGGCGCCAGTGAGCGCGTCTGTGTGGTCACGGCAGTGCCGGATGAAACCAAGGGCGAACGGCTCATCGTGCTTCATGTGGGCATGGAAGTCGCGCAGATCTGGCCGCGCCTGAACGGCCTCGGCTTGCCGAACCTGTGGGTGCCGCGCCAGCGGGACTTTTTCCAGATTCCGGAACTGCCGATTCTCGGAACCGGTAAGCTCGATTTGAAACGCTGCAAAGAGATCGCTCTGCAAAAGACAGCATGATCTATATTAGCCACTCGCTTGCCGCCAAATCAGATCTTGTGATCCCCCTGAGCGCTTCGCAGGTGAATGGTTTTGGATTCCAGGTCGTGAACGGCGCGGATGTAGCGGACGGTTCGGCTGCGGGCGCGCATCAGGATGGAATGCGTAATCGCCTTGGAACCGACGAGCTTCACGCCCGGCACGAGGGAGCTGTCGCTGATGCCGGTGGCACAAAAAATAGAGCTGTCGCCCTGGATCAGTTCGTCCTCCGGAAACACCCGTTCCATTTCGGCGGCGGAAGTTTTTTGCAATAACAAAGCGCGTTCCTCGTCGTCCCGCGGCCACATCTGCAGTTGCATGGCGCCGCCCAGGGCTTTGAGCGCGGCGGCGGTGAGAATGCCTTCCGGCGTCCCGCCGATGCCGCAATACAAATCCACTCCGGAATCGGGCAGCGATGGCGCCACGGCCGCCGCTATATCCCCATCGGTGATCAGGCGTAGCGCGGCGCCGCAATGGCGCACCTGGGCAATCATCTCGGCGTGCCGCGGCCGGTTGAGCAACACGATCACCAGTTCGGGTACGCGCTTGCCAAGCGCCTCGGCCACCCGCGGCAGGATTTGTTCCAGCGGGTCATTGAGCATGATCGGTTTCATGCCGTGGCGAATGGCCTTCACCACAGCTGGCCCGTACGCCAATTTGCGGGAATAAAAGCTGGGCAAGTTGCGCATGGCATGGCCTTCTCCCGCGTCCACATGACTGGCCGCGATCACCGAGATCGAGTTGGGCAGGCCGTTGGCCAGGTTGCTGGTTCCATCGATCGGGTCGAGCGCGATATCGAAACGCGGACTGCCGGGCGTCCAGGTGCCGAGCTTTTCTCCCACGAATATTCCCGGAGCGTTATCCTTGATTCCTTCGCCGATGACCACCTCGCCGCAGATATTCACCAGGTCGAAGACGCCATAAATGGCATCGCAGGCGGCCGCGTCGGCTTTCTCCTTTTCCCCCCGGCCGAGCCAGTGAACGACATTCAGGGCGGCGTTCTCCGTAGCCCGGACGAATTCAAATTCGATGGTGCGCTCGGTTTCGCTAAGAATGGCCATTTGTCCCTCTTTGCTCTGCTTCCCGTATCTCATGGCAAGGTGAGATACGGAAGCAAAACATAGGTTAAATTGTTTAGTACCAATGGGTTTCATCAAAAGGGGCGTGCTTGCCAAGGCGTGAGATACGGCGGGCAATCCCCGTGCGGCATCCACGCCTCGCGCTCAGCCAAGCGGCAAATGGAATTTGTCTACTGCAAAGCAGTCGTTGTTATAATAAGTCAGCCAATAAAATCGAGCTAGCCGGAAAATCTCGGCAATGTTGGAGGAACCGGGTCATGTGCAAGCCCCAATTCACGAAATGGGTCATTTTCTCGGCGTTCATTTTTTGGGCAGCAACAGCGCTTGGAGACGAGCCGTATCGATACCCCGAGGCCAGGCACGGCAAAGGGGAACTGAAATATGTTAACAGCATTCCCGTGCTTGTGGTTCAGGGATCGCCGGAAGAAATCGGGGACCAGATGGGGGTCCTGGCGCTCAAACCCGCATTTCAACTCGTGAAACTTGCCGACGCAGTCGTCAAGGAGCGCGGCTGGGAGCGAATTTATCCGCTGCTGCTGAAGACCGGCAATCTGATGGTGGCGCAGTTCCCGCGTGACCACCTCAAGGAATTGGACGCCGCGGCGAAGAGCTCCAGCTGGGATCGCGATCTGCTGATCTTCGCCAACACGATTCCCGATCTGAGGAAGCTGGGCGGCTGTTCTACTTTGTTCGTGGACGCCGAGCACAGCGCCACCGGGGGCCCCTTATTCGGACGGAACCTCGATTGGTCGCCGGTCGGTCCACTTACGGACTACACCTTAGTGGCCGTTTACCGGCCCGAGGGGAAGCGGGCCTTTGCTTCTATCACCTACCCGGGCATGGTGGGTTGTTTTTCCGCCATCAACGAGGCAGGACTGGCGCTCGCGGACCTCACCGTGAATTCCGCCGCCGATGGTTCGGTCCCGCTCGACCCGGCGGGGGTTCCCTATACCCTAGCTCTGCGGCGAGTCATGGAAGAATGTACGACCATTGAGGAAGCGGAGAAGTTGCTCCGGTCCTTGAGACGATCCACGATGCAAAATGTCGCGATCTGTGACCGGAAACAAGGGGCCGTCTTTGAGATAACAACCAAAAGCCTGGCCGTCCGCCGGTCGGCGGCAGGGTTCTGTGCTTGCACCAACCACTTCCGAAGCAAGGAATTGGCCACCTCCATGTCATGCGACCGTTTCGCCAAGCTGGAAACGAGCCGCGAGATCCAGACATTTAATGTTGCCCATCTGTCCAAACAACTGGATCTGGTCCATCAAGGGTCCTGGACTCTGCAAACGATGGTTTTTGAGCCGGCATCGCTCAAACTTCACCTGGCTTTCGGCAAAGGCCCAGCGACGCGCTTGCCGCTGCGCGCAGTGGAGTTGGCCGATTATTTTGCGAAAGATCGCTAACGGCGAGGGTCGTGCTTTCTTCGATTACTTTTTCACCTTGAGCAATTCGACTTCGAAGATCAGCTCGGAGTTGGGCGGGATGGTCCCCTTGCCGCGGGCGCCGTAGCCGAGTTCCGGCGGGATCGTTAACTTGCGCTTGCCACCGACCTTCATGCCTGCCACGCCCTCGTCCCAGCCCTTGATGACCGTGCCAGCGCCGAGCTTGAAGGAAAAGGGCTGCTTGCGGTCGAGGCTGCTATCGAATTTCTTACCGTCCTTGAGCCAGCCGGTGTAATGGACCTCAACGGTTGTCCCCGACTTGGCCTCCTCGCCGGTGCCCACTTTCAAGTCCTCGTATTTCAGTCCGGATTTGGAGGTGATTACTTTTTTCTCCGATTTGTCCTTATCCTTGTCCTTGTCTGATTGGCGGCTTTCCGTGTACGCCGGCAGCGCGCAGAGACCAATCAGCCCGAGCCCGATCAAGCTAAACGCCATTTTCATGAGATCGCATCCTCCGTCTTCAAGTAGTTCAAAACCTCACTACACCGGTAACCCTATTATTAATAGGGAAAGGCGCAGGCGTTTTTCAGATGGAGCTGCAACGAGGTGAAAAAAAGATCGCGTCAGTCATGTCACAACACCGGCGGCAATAACCGGGCCGCGGCGGCGACTACCGCGGCCGCGGCCAGGCAATAATAGCCGAAGTATTTCCACCGTCCCTGTTCCAACATGGCCGATAGGAATCGCAATGCCGCCAATCCCGCCAGGAAACTGAATACCATTCCGAATGCCCCCGGCAGGAGGAGTTGGACCAGGTCGGCGCTGCTGCTCCATTCCTTTGACTTGAGGAGCCGGTAAAGCGAGCGGCCGATCACGGGCGGCGTGATGACAAGCGCCAGGGCGAAGCTAAAATCCTCTGCGATCGGGCGGGAGATGCCGCGCAGCAGGGCCGTCGAGATAGTTGCGCCGGAGCGCGAGAAGCCGCGAAACGGCAGGCATAGTCCCTGCACCAGTCCGATCCAGACCGCGGAATACGGCGTGATCGCCGGCGTTTCAGCCCGGTTTTCACGACCGCCCGCAACGATAATGAGCAAGCCGACTGCTAACAAGCCTGTCGCTACCAGCGGCAGGTTTTTGAACAGGTCCTCGACCTGCTTTTCCTGGCCTTGCAATCGCGCGAAGATGATTTTTTCGATCAGGAATAAGAGTCCGATGCCGACGACACCGGTGACAGCGGTCGCCAACACGACCATCATCGGGTAATGCAGCCGGTTGGCCGGCCCCGCCGGGCCGGTCGATAAGAGCTTCCGCCAGCGCGGCCAGAAATAAAACAGGACGGCGAACATGGTCCCGGTGTGCAGCATGACGAGCAGGAACGTCATCTCCGGCGACGAGGGGTTGCGTCGCATCAGGCGCGCGGCCAATATGACGTGGGCCGAGCTGGAAATCGGCAAGAGCTCAGCGGCTCCCTGGATCAGCGCCAAAACGACGATTTCGAAATAGCTCATCGGAACAGTATAGTGGTTTCGGCACAGCAGGGTATGTGGCGGGCAATGAGGTCTTCTTTTCTTGACAAGCAATCCCGCATGGCTTCAAGTATAATACCGGTGTCCCGCTCGGAAGAAAAAGTCGCGGTCTGCAACCTGGAGAGCGCTTGATGAAAAAGCTGTGGGTTTTTTTCGGGCTGGTTTTTCTTTGTCCTTCGGGGCCCTCGGTAGCCGAGGACGGCAATCAAGTCAAGGAACCGACGTTTCAGGTACCGTATCGTCTGACGCAAACGCAGCATATCCTGGTTCGGGCGAAGATAAACGGCAAGGGGCCGTTCAATTTCATAATCGATACCGGCGCCCCGGCCCTGTTCGTGGCGACAGCGGTGGCCCAAAAGTTGGGGGTGGAGCCGGACCCGGACATGTGGGGGGTTTTTGACCGCTTTGAAATCGAAGGAGGCGTTGTGCTCCCGAAGACCCGGGGCCGGATCGAAACACCTTTCCAACTGGAGGGAATGAACGGACTGGGCCTCGCCGGAGCCGAATTGCACGGCATCATCGGGTACAACCTGCTAGCCAAATTCCGGTTGGAGTTCGATTTCACCAAGGACAAAATGAACTGGACCCAATTGAAGTATGAACCTCCTCCACCGCAGGGGCTGGGCGGCAAAGGAACTGCAAGCGGGGGACTCGATGCGTTGGGGAGCATTATGAAATTCATGGGAGCGCTGATCGGCAAGAGGGCGGAGCCTGCCCTGAATTATCGCGGTTTCCTGGGCGTGGAATTGGCAGACGTGGACGGCGGCGTGGAAATCAAGGCGGTGCTGGCCAATAGTCCGGCCGACAAAGCCGGGTTCAAGGCCGGCGACCGCATCAGCCATTGCCAGGACAAGGCCGTGGCCTCTCAGGCGGTCCTGTTGCAGCTGGTATCGGCCGTCCGCGCCGGGCAAACCGCCCGCTTCAAAATCACGCGCGATGCGAGCGCGCAAGAGATTAGGGTGAAATTAGGGGAGGGGCTGTAGGCATGGCAAGGCGCATTTTTTTGGCTAGTGTCAGTACCGCTTTTTTGGCCGCGACCCTAGCAGGCACCGGCGGCTGGTCCACCGCATTCGGAACGGAAGTCGACAAACCCATCCCGGAAAAAGTGCCGTTCGAACTGCTGAAGACCATGCACATGGCAATTCAGATCAAAATCAACGGCAAAGGCCCCTACCGCGTGATTTTCGACACCGGCGCCCCGGTGATGCTGCTGAACACTAAGGTGGCCCGCGAAAGCGGTGTTCTCGGTAAGAATGCCAAACCATCCCTTTTTTCCATCTGGGGAAATATGGGCCAAGTGAAAATCAAGGACCTGGAAATTGCGGGCCTAAAGGTTGAGGATGTCCCGGTCATTGTGCTGGATCATCCGACGGTGGAACTCCTCAATAAGTTCCTCGGACCGATCGAGGGTATTATCGGCTTTCCCTTCTTCGCGCGATATCGGATGACCCTGGATTACCAGGCCAGGGAACTGACCTTTGTGGCAAACGGCTTCGAGCCGCCGGACGCGATGCAAAATCTCACCAAGATGGTGATGGCCCTGGCCGACGAAAACCCCAAACCAATCACGTTGGCCCCAGCAGCTCAGTGGGGGATGATGCTAGCCAAGGAAAAAGACGATGTCAAACCAGGCATCTCCATTAAAGAAGTACTACCGGAAAGCGCAGCGGCCCAGGCGGGCGTCAAACCGGGAGATCGCATGCTGACCCTAGACGGCCGCTGGACCGATACCCTGGCGGATGCGTTTCTGGCTTCGGAAAAGGTCAAACCGGGAACTGCTGCCCGGGTCGTGATTCAACGGGCAGGTAAAGAAATCGAAATAACCGTGAAACCACGTTCCGGATTGTAGAGTATAGCGAGTGAACTGGTTAAAATAATGGATATTCTGGCACTGTCGCCGCTGTAAAGGGGGGCGACTTTTTTTTCCGCTTGAGGTGAGGGGCTGGACGATGACGAATCGACTCGCTTTTTTGACGATGCTGGTTTTCGGGATTTCGGTTTTTTGCCTTGCAAGCGCAGAAACGCCCGCCCAGATCGGGAAAAGAGTGGGAGAATTTCAGCTTCCGGATACGGAAGGAAAAACCGTCTCCCTTTCCCACTTCAAGGATAAGAAAGCGATCGTTGTTGTCTTCACGGGCACGGAATGTCCCATCAACAACCTCTACATGCCGGTATTAGCGAACTTGCACAAGGAATTTTCCACCAAGGGCGTACAATTTTTGGCGATCAATTCCAACCTCCAAGATACGATGGCCAAAATCAAGGAACATGCCAAAGCGATTGAAGTTCCTTTCCCGGTTTTGAAGGACAAAAACAATATGGTGGCCGACCATTTCGGAGCGCAGCGAACTCCGGAGGTTTATTTGCTGGATGCTACTCGGACGATTCGCTACCAGGGCAGGATCGACGATCAATTCGGCGTCGGCTACAAGCGCGGCAAACCGACGCGCCGCGACCTGGCCGAGGCGGTCAACCAGATTCTGGCCGGTCAAGCGGTCACGCGGGCCACGACTCCCGTGGCAGGCTGCCTGATCGCCCGAATCAAAGACAGCAAAGCGGAAGGCACTGTGACCTACACAAAGCAAATTGCGCCGCTTGTGCAAAAACATTGTCAGGAATGTCACCGGCCCAGCCAGATCGGCCCGATGCCGTTGCTGACTTATGACGATGTCAGCGCCTGGTCCGGAACCATCCGTGAAGTGATCGAGGAACGCCGGATGCCTCCATGGCATGCCGATCCTCAATACGGCAGATTTGCCAATGATCGCAGCCTGACCGATGCGGAGAGAAATCTCCTGCTGAGTTGGCTGGATAGCGGCACTCCCAAAGGCGATGACAAGGACTTGCCGGCGCCGCGGGAATTCGCCCCCGGGTGGCGGATCAGCAAGCCGGATGTGGTTTTCCACATGCGGCAGGAATACGAAGTCCAGGCGGATATGCCGAAATACGGCGTTCCTTACCGGTACTTCACTGTGGAAACCGGCTTCAAGGAGGATAAATGGGTGGCCCAGGCGGAGGCGGTTGCCGGCGCCAAGGAAGTGGTGCATCACGTAATCGTCTTTGTAGCGCCCCCGGACCAGCAATTCTTTCCCGGCAATCCGTTCACGCCGGCCCTGACGGGCACCGCTCCGGGAGACATGCCCTTGTTACTGCCGACCGGCACGGCGAAAAAGATCCCAGCCGGGTCCAAGCTGGTCTTCCAGATGCACTACACGCCAAACGGCAAGGTGCAAAAGGATCGCTCTGCTGTCGGGATCGTCTTCGCGCGCGGCGAACCGGAGCACCGCGTTTACACCGAGCCGATCGCATTCCCGCCGTCCGTGCAAATCCCGGCCGGAGATGACAATTACAAAGTCGAAGCAGATTGGCGTTTCCGGGAAAACGGCCATATTATCAGTTTCATGCCGCACATGCATCTTCGGGGCAAGGATTTCCTGTACGAGGCCGTTTATCCGGACGGCAAGAAGGAGATTCTGCTGTCGGTTCCCCGCTATAATTTCAACTGGCAAAGCATCTACCGGCTGGAAAAACCCAAGCCCGTGCCCAAGGGAACCAAAATTCAGTGCCTGGCTCACTTCGACAATTCCGCCAAGAATCTCAACAATCCGGATCCCACGAAGAAGGTGTTCTGGGGCGACCAGACGTGGGAGGAAATGATGATCGGGTGGATGGATTATTACTACGATCGTTCCACTAAATAGGTACCCAGCAGACTTCGGAAGTCTCAGAGCTACATTGACCCAAATCCCCGAAATTTCTATCATCATGGAAGTTAGAGAGGAGTTTTTACTGCTGTAATGCGCGACAGATTGTTTCTTGTTCCCATAGGAGCCCACACCGCATGAAAGCGGAACATCGGAAAGAACTGCATACCAATTTGTTGGCCGACCGCATGGGCCGACTGATTCGCAACATGAAGTCGGGTCCGCGGTCGACGTCGATTACCACCGTGACGATTGTGGTGGTAGTATTGCTTACAGTGGTGGGTTGGTACATTGCCGACCTGTTCAAAGAGCGACAGACCTCTCCGTGGGTGCAGTTGGAAATGTCGGGCAACTATGATGAAATCGCCCGGGATTATCCCGGTACGGAGGCGGCGCGAAGTGCGCGGTTTTTGAAAGCACGACACCTGCTGCGAGAGGGATTGACCAACCTGTACACCACGAGTCGCCGCGGACAGGCCATCGATGATCTGGAGAGAGCCCGGGAACTTTACAAGGAACTCATTGGGGAGTGCAAGAAAATGGCTGTCCTGGAAGAAGAAGCAATTTTGGGACTGGCCATGGCAGAAGAATCACTGGTGAATATTCCGAAAAGAGATGAAGAAGGGAGCCGGGGGAGCCTGGATGAAGCTTTGAAATGGTACGAAAAACTGGCCAAGGACTTTCCGGATAGTTTCCAGGGTCAACGAGCCAAAATGCGCATTGAGGACATCAAAAATAATCGAAACCAGATCGAAGGGCTGCTGGCCGACTTGAATCGTTTGAGCAGTCCGATCAGATAAGGATGCGATGTGTGGGAACCCGGCATGGAACCATCCAGTGCCACGCAACCCTGGGGCACCCGGGAAGTGGATTTGACCGCGAAAATCAAGGTGGAAGGACTGCGCCTCGATCAATACCTGGCTTCGCTCTTTCCCGAATATAGCCGTTCCGTGATCCAAAGGGTCATCGAGGCAAAGGGGATCAAGGCCAACGGAAAGATCGCCAAGGCCAGTTATAAAATTCGCAACGGGGACCGCATTCACATCACACTGCCGGCGCCGTCACACGAAGTTCCCGTGCCCGAGGATATTCCACTGGAAGTACTCTACGAAGATGAGTTCCTCGCCGTCGTCAACAAGCCGGCCGCCATGGTCGTCCATCCCGCCAAAGGCCATTGGTCGGGAACGCTGGTCAATGCCTTGCAGTTCCATTTCGGCCAACTGAGCAACTGGAACGGCGATTATCGGCCGGGGATCGTTCATCGCCTGGACCGGGACACAAGCGGCGCGATTATCATCGCCAAAGAAGAACAGACTCACCGGGATCTCAGTATTCAATTCGAGACCCGCAAGGTTTTCAAAGAATACCTGGCGATCACCGCGGGAGTGCTGGATCGGGATAGCGATTACATCGAAAAGCGCATCAGCCATCATCCCCACGATCGGGTTAAAATGATGGCTACTGAGAACGAAGAAGACGGTAAAGAGGCGTGCAGTTTCTACGAGGTGATCGAGCGAATGCAAGGCTACACCTTTTGCCGGATCCAGCCACGCACCGGCCGGACACACCAGATCCGGGTCCACCTGGTCAGCATCGGCTGTCCCGTGCTGGCGGACAAAACGTACAGCGGCCGGGATTGCCTGCGTCTTTCGGACCTCGTCGCCGGGCTCGCGCCGGATGCCGACATCATTTTGCTGGCCCGCCAGGCGTTGCATGCGGGTCGCTTGCGGTTTCAGCATCCCCGGCTCGGCAAGGTGATTGATGCAGTGGCGCCGTTACCATCGGATTTTGAACAAACCCTTGAGGCGCTGCGTAAATATCGGCCGGCAATAGCGATGCAGCGGTGCACGAGATAGTTTGCCGGATTGTCCAGGGAGGGACGTCTTAATGCTCGCAGGCCCATGCATTTCCCCCTCGAGATCATACGGCATATACCTCTGGGACAGGCGCGGGTTGATTGTCCTGATCGCTCTTTTTGCCGTTTTCGGGCTCGTGGTGGAAAAGCGCTCGGCATATATGCAAAGGCGCATGACCGATCTGGGCGTTTACCTGCGTGCAGCATGGGCCGTGCGCACGGGCGAAGATATTTACGACATTCAGGATGAGAACGGCTGGCACTATCAGTATCCGCCGTTGTTCGCAATTCTAATGGTCCCTTTGGCTGATCCTCCCTTGGGAGCCGACCGCACCGGCTATATCCCCTATGCACTTTCCGTTGCCATTTGGTACGTTTTCAGCCTGGCATGCTTGAGCTTCGCGGTTCATCACTTGGCGGTCGCTCTGGAAGAAAACTCATTATCGCGAATGGACCGAATTTCGCCAGGATTTTGTAAGCGCTGGTGGGCATTGCGGTTGTTGCCCATCCTGGTTTGTTTGACACCCATTGGTCACACGATGATGCGTGGCCAGGTGAACTTGCTGTTGCTTGCCCTATTATGCGGTCTGGCGGGCGCACTGGTGAGCAAGAAGAGCGGCGTAGCGGGACTTTGGTTGGCCGGCGCGATTTGCCTAAAGGTGATTCCCGGTTTTTTATTGTTGATTCCCTTGTGGAGGCGGGACGGGAAGTGCCTGGCATGTTGTTTAATCGGTCTAATCGTCGGATTGGTAATCATTCCCGCAGCGGTCTTCGGCCCATCGAGAACCATTGCCTATTACAGGGAATATGACGAGAAATTATTGCGTCCCGGGCTGGGAAATGGCACCGATCAGTCCCGGGCCAAAGAATTGATCGAAATGACGGCAAACGATAGCCAATCGATTCTGGCGGCGATTCATAACAGTTTGTACCCGGACCGGCTCCGGCGCCCCCCGCATCCGACGGAAATAGTGCGCTGGACTGCCCAAATAATCGGCGGAGTTCTCGCGTTGGCAACCCTCGCGGCAGCCGGGTGGCGACGGCATGCGAGCGGAGGCAGTATGGCGCTGCTAATAGGGATGTTCATCTTGAATATGCTCTTGCTCAGTCCCGTTTGTCATCTTCACTATTTCGCACTTTCGGTTCCGCTGGTCATGGCCGTACTCGATGCAACCTGGAAGCGGAAGTCGGTTCCAAGATTGGGCCCCGGCCTTTGGCTACTGTTCGGCGTCCATTGGATTGCCAATACGCTTCCCCATTTACCCGGGATGGAATTGGTCCGGGATATGGGATTGGCTATGTATGCTGCGCTGGCCTTGTGGGTGATTGGTTTCTTCTATCTCCTGAAAGAACGATACAACTCCGTCGCCGCGGGCTCCAGGTTAAACGAGCGACGGCAAGCGGTTAACGCCCCGGCTTTTCCGGCGGCTGTGCAATGATGATCCGAGCCGTTGGCTTTAATTGGGAACACAATGCTTCGCGCAGTTGATCGCAATACACTTCCTTGACGTCGTCCTTGACCTCTTCAAATTTCGGTTCCTTTCCTTCTTTGCGGTCGGTAACGAGGATCAGATGCTGCCCAAACTGGGTGCTGACGACGTCGCTCATTTGATACGGTTTGAGAGAAAATGCGGCCTTGGCAAATGGTTCGACCATGCTGGAATATGGGAACCATTCCAGATTGCCACCCTGGGCCTTGGAAGGACATGCCGACTCTTTTTTGGCGAGTTCCGCAAAGGTATCCTCAATCAGCTTTCCCCGAACTTTTTCGATTTCTTCCTTCGGCGTTTGCGGAGGCAGTTTCGCCAGACCTTGAGTCGCGGCGTCTTCGACCTGCTTTTTCATGGCCATCAGCTTGGCTCTGGCATCGGCATTGGCCTTGGCATCGCCCTGGGGGGGCGATAGCAGAATATGCCGGGCCCGAACCATGGAGCCGTTGAACAGCTCCCGCTTGGCGTCAAAAAACTGGCGGATGCGTTGCTCGGTGGCCTGGGACTCGGCAAATTTGTCCCAGCGCAGTTGATTGCCGATTTGCATTTTCAATTCTTCGGGCGTTAGCATCAAGTCCTTCAGCATTTTGTCCATGGTAGAACCGCGTTTGGTAACCTCCGCCTGGACTTCCTTCCATTTGGCTTCCACTTCTGTGGATGCCACTTCGATTTTTTGGTTGAGAAGATATTGATCGATCAAAACATTATCGATGAGAAAATTGACAATCTCGGCCCGGGCCTCGGCTTGTTTGTCTGCTGGAACCTTCTTGAGGCCGCGCTGCACCGCGATTTCGGGAATCTCCTGGCCATTCACCGACGCGGCGACCGCCGGGACTTGCGCCACGGGAGTCGCCTGGGGAGTACTCGGCGGCGCCGCGGAGGGAGCTCCCTTATCTTGGGAATACACGAGCCCGCCGCACATCCCCAGCAACAGCGTCCCAACGTAGATTGAACATTGGTTGGACATAGATCCTCTCCTCGTTCGGAAAATGGGTCAACCGCATGATCTGTGCAAAAAACAAAGACCGGGAAAGAGCGCGATGAGCCCGCTCTTTGGCTTCGCCAGAGGCACGTTCGAAACGTGCCCCACGAAGGCGGGAGATTGTAGCGATTGCACCATTCGGCGCCGAGAGGGAATTATCCGCAGTGATGCTGCTGAATTGCCTCTTTCATGTTGCGCACGGCTTGCTCCATGCCGACCAGAACCGCTTGCGCAACAATGCTGTGGCCGATATTGAGTTCTTCCAACCCGGGAATGCGAGCGACCGCTTGCACATTCGTGTAGTTCAAACCGTGGCCCATGTGCAAATGCAAACCCTGTTGCTTGACAAACCTGGAGGCTTCTTCCAATATTTTCAATTCGCGCTGCCGATCGGCTTCGGTCTTTGCCTCCGCATAACGGGCCGTTTGAATTTCCACGGCCCTGGCGCCGAGCAGTTTGGCCGTCTCAATTTGGCGAGGATCGGGGTCGATGAAAAGGGATATTTCAATGCCAGCGGCGGCAAGGCGCTCCATCGATCGCCTCACCGCGTCCCGATGGGCGACCACATCCAGACCCCCTTCGGTTGTCAGCTCCGCCCGGCGTTCGGGGACCAAAGTGGCTTCATCTGGCTTTACTTGAACAGCGATGTCGATAATGGCTTCCACCGCAGCCAGTTCCAAGTTCAGCCGCCGGGTCACCACCTCGCGCAATAGACGGACATCGCGATCCTGAATGTGGCGGCGATCTTCGCGCAAATGGACGGTAATGCCATCAGCTCCGCCGAGCATGGCAAAAACCGCGGCGGCAACGGGATCCGGCGCCACGGCCCGGCGCGCCTGCCGCACGGTGGCGACGTGATCGATATTCACACCGAGTCGAATCATTTTTTTGGCCAGTACCTTCCAATAATCTTGGCTTTTTTGACCTCAGGCAGGCGGCCGAGGAAACAAATCGGGAAAGGTGGCACGGTACCGCCGGCCTTCCCGGACCAAGATCTTGACGAGAAAATACGCCAAAACAATGTCCACCACCTTTACCACGATGAAGTTGATCGGGAACAGCATGAGCGTTATCCCGGGGATCCAAATCCACGAGGTAAAAATTGCGAGCAGTAAGCCGAAAGTCATGGTGCGAATTCCCCAGCTCAGGCGATAGCGGGGATCAAAAAACATATACATGATCGCCCGCGCCTCCGCAACCAGGTCGACCAGCAACCATTGCTGCTTCCAGGGGCTCGGACGCTGCGCAATTTGCGCGTGAGGAGCCGGATTAACGGGAATGGCGGCCGGCAAATGGCGCGGCGCATCGATCACCAGTCTGGAAAAGAGCGGGTTGCCCGAAGGCACATTCGCGCGGACTCGCTCGGCGACGCGGTCCGCGACGCGCTGCTCGAGTTGGCGGGTGTCCTGGATCGCGGCAACTGCATCCTCCAGACGATGGACGCGCTGGACGAGCAGTTCCAAGGCATTGCCGGCTGGGGAGGCGAGGTCAGGGTGTGGATTTCGGGCTTCCGTCATGGTTCTACCATTGGCCGCTGCGAAAATATACTCCCATTTTGCAAGCGAGGGGCCATGATCGTATTTTTATGATACTGGATTTCTAAGTCCAAAGGGCATGAAAAATGCTCTAACGCAAGAGAGAATAAGTTGATCGGCTGTCCCTTGGACAGTGGATATGTCGATTTTTGCTCCCGCGCACTTTACGTTTTCTCGGAGTTTTGACATGGCAACTAAAGATTTCCAAGAAGTGGTGCGATTGGCGACGGCCTTAACTTCTGCGGAGGCGCACTTGCTGCAGCAGAAGCTGGAAGAGGAAGGCATCAATGGCACCGTCGTGGGGGACTACGCGGAAGTAGCTTTTGGGGAAACGCCGGTTTATGTGGCTGAGGTCTGGGTCCGGCGCGAGGACCTGCCCGCCGCGAAACGGATCTTGGACGAACAAAGCAAACGAACCGAAAAGTCGCCTCCCTGAGGCGCTCACGCTTTCGGTTCATTCGTCGATCAGCCGAACGCAGCGTGAAAGTTACATCACCATTTCCTTGAGGCTCTTCAACGCCTGAGCTTTGACGACGTTGCGCGCGGGCTTGCCCTGGACCGTCATCATTTCACCGGGTTTGAACGGGTTGGGTATCGTGCGCGTCTTGGTAGCGGGCTTGCTTACGCGTTTTATTTTCAATAGACCCGGGAGCGTGAAAATACCGGGACCTTTCTTGCCGACGTCGGCGTGAATCAATTTGATCATCTCATCGAAGACGGCCGCAACTTGTTTGCGGGACAAGCCCGTGGCGGCGGAAATCGCTTGGAAAGTGTCGGACTTGGTCCGTGCCTTTTTGTTGTTACTCATTGGTTAATCCTCGCAATTGCGAAAACATGTTTTGAAACTGCCACGACACGGTGAGAGGTTAGAAACCACGAGCCGAATTGTCAATCAAAATTCGCGGGAAATACCGCTTTTTTTGCCAAGAAGTGGGTTTTTTGCCATTTTTTTCCGTGTAAGAACGCATCCCCGGCCAAAATCGCCCGAAAACTAACTCGAAATCCGTACAATTCCCCGGATCGAAACGCCACTTTCCACCCATGCGAGCTGATCGATTGGTTACTTGACATAGCGACATGAAAGCCATTCGTTTTACTCGTTTTGGCGAACCTACGGAAGTACTGGAGCTTCAGGAAGTCCCGATTCCGGAAGCGGGTCCCGGTCAGGTTCGGGTGCGCATGATCGCCAGTCCGATCAATCCGTCCGACGTGCTGGTGGTCCGCGGCGAATATGGGCGCTTGCCCCAACTGCCGGCAACGCCCGGATTTGAAGGGGTGGGTGTGGTGGAGGCCGCCGGTGCGGGTTTATTGGGCCGGCTGCGCCTGGGGCGGCGAGTGGCGGTTCTCAATGGCGCGGGAGGCAATTGGCAGGAATGCGTGGTGGTGCCGGCCAAGCAAGTGGTGCCGATCGCGAAGGACATTGCCGACGAGCAGGCCGCCTCGTTTTTTGTCAACCCCGCCAGCGCCCTGGTCATGACGCAAGATATCCTCAAGATTCGTCCGGGTACATGGCTTATGCAAACGGCCGCAGGCAGTGCACTTGGCCGGATGATCATCCGGCTAGGAAAGGCCACCGGATTCCGAACGATCAATCTGGTGCGCCGGCCGGAACAGGTTGATGAGCTGCACCACCTGGGTGCAGATGCCGCCATTTGCACCGTTCAGGAATCGATTGCGGAGCGGACCCAGGCCATCACTGGGCGAAAAGGCGTGCCGTTTGCATTGGATGCCGTGGGCGGAACAACCGGAACGGAAGTTTTGCGGGCTCTGGCTCCGGGCGGCCGGTTGCTGGTCTACGGCACACTTTCGGGGCAACCCATCACATGCGATCCGCGGGTGCTCATTGCCGGCGACAAGCGCGTGGAAGGATTTTGGCTGTCCCACTGGGTTCGCAAACAGAGTACGCTCACGATGCTACGGCTATTCCGGAGAATTCGCCGGCTGATGGCCTCGGGGATTCTCACTACCGACGTTGCTGCTAGTTTTCCCATGGAGGAAATCCAGCCCGCGGTGCGACAGGCGGAAATGCCCGGGCGAGCCGGCAAAATACTTCTCCGGATGCCGATGCGGATGGATATTTGACAGATCCCATTGCCTGGCCTAGGCTTGAATGACGAATTCCATCCCTCCCAAGGTGTCAAGGCATGTTTGCACGAACCATTTCTTCGCTGGGTCGAGCGGTTGGCTGGCCGAAAAGGGTAGCAGCTCGTTCCACTACCGACGAGCTGGATCGCCGAGTATGGATTCGGTACCCCTGTGATGTCGAGGCGGCTTGCAAACCGGCGGATTCGGCGGAATGCCAGCGGCTATCGAGCCGGGTTCGCAACGTCTCGCGGGGAGGCATTAATCTAATTATGGATTGCTCCGTGGCGGTGGGAGCGTTTTTGAGCGTCGAATTGCCGGCGCCCGATGGGGAACCCCCTGCCACTGTTCTGGCTTACGTGGCGCGAGTCACGCCCTGGAGGGATGGGCAGTGGAGCGTCGGGTGCACCTTTGCCTCGGAACTCTCCGACGGGGATCTGGAACCGTTCGGAGCGCAGCGACTCAAGCCAAATACCGACGACCAGCGCAGTTGGGTTCGTTTTCCCTGTAAATCTCAAGCGACTTACCAACTGGTCAAAGATCCTCAAAGCAATCCTCGCTCCGCGACGGTTGTCAATATTTCGGCAAGCGGGGTGGGCTTGCAAGTCAACCACCCAAACGATCTCGGCACGCTGCTGAACCTGGAGCTGCGCGACGCCCAAAATCAATTCACTCTAAAGATGTTGGCTTGCGTGGTCCGAATCAACCCCCGGCGCCGCAGTGAGTGGATTATGGGATGCAATTTGATCCGGGAATTGAGCAATCGGGAATTGAAAGCGTTGTTGGCGGGAACGGAATAAATTTCGCAATGGTCCCTCGCTGGCGATTCGGGCTTGTGTGCAGGCAAGCGCAGCGAGCTACGCGGCGGACAGGGAAGAAGCCGTTGCGGTTTTCCGGGATTGGGCCGCGGGTTTCATAAAGAAAGCCTGTAACAACAAGAGGAAGGCGCCGCACACGAGACAACAGTCTGCGACGTTGAAGACGGGCCATTCAAACCAATAGAAATAGAGAAAATCGCGAACACCGTGGAAGATGATCCGATCATAGAGATTGCCCACGGTGCCGGCTAGAATCAGTCCCAATGCGGCGGAAAGAGGCCAATCGCGGGAAGCGGACACGCGCCGGCCCCAGATAATGATGGCGAGCGCGGCGACAATGCTGATTACGATGAAAAAGCTATTCGCCACGGTTGGGGCGGAATCTTCATTCAATGTTGGGAATAACCGATGCAATTCCTTCGGGCCGAGACCAAACAACGCGCCGGGATTGACCCTGGGTAATTGCCGGCCGCTCCAGGTTTGGAGGGAATTCAGTAAGCCGGTCGCGGATTCCGTTTTATTCGAGAACTGGGCCAGGAATTGAAACGCTCCGGGAATGATTTGATATTCCCCCCGCCCGTCAGGTATATCCGTGTAAAGCCATTTGAAGACACCGTACTTGGTGACCTGGTCTATTCCCGTGCCCAATAGAGCCAAGCACAACAAAAGCCCGCGGAAAGATCGTTCAGCCATGATTTTTTATGTTTGTTGTTCCAGCTTCCTTGCACATTCGACGCAATAACGGGTGTAGGGAATGGCCTGGAGTCGGGCCTTGGGAATGGGATTGTGACATTCTTCGCACTTGCCGAAGGTGCCGTCCTTGATTCGCTCCATTGCGTCGCCGATCTGCCCGAGGACCTGTTCCTCGCTTTGCAAAAGACTCAAGGTAAATTCCTGCTCGAAATTGTCGGTACCGATATCCGCCATGTGAATCGGCATGCTGGACAGGTTGCCACTGGCCTCTTTTTGATTCTTGCGCAAGGCCTCGTCGGCCAAATGCGAAACGTCTCCATCCAGACGTTGCTTGAGGCTGAGCAGGCTGCGGCGGTATTCTTCCATTTCAGCCTTGGTCATTGCAATCCTCAGGGTGATTGTCCTTGGTTATTCCGTTCCAAACCGGATAATTCACGATATCGAACCATTCTTCTATCGTCAAGCACCCATTGGCAATTGGTCAATCGTCATTAGTCATAAGTCACCAAAGCGGCCGAAATATACAAAGTGGGGTAGGCTTTTCAAGATTAATTGTCAGAAGGAAAGTCATTGAAAAGCGAACGATTGCGTAAGATGGGCGAGCTCGCCAATGACTAATGACGAATGACCAGTGACCAATGACTGTTTTTACAGATTATGCTCAAGTCGCGAGGGCGCGGATGCCGCATTGGGGCCGGCAAAGAGCCAATCCCTCTTGACGCGGCGGGAATTGGGGGGAATAGTCTCACAGCATTTTTTTTCGGTTCTTTGATTTCCGATCCTGTTGATGACCCAATTCGATTCCGAGGTCCCAGCCGTGCGCGTCATGGCCTGCGTAGGTATGCTGGCGTTCTGCCTGGCGTTTGCCGGCTGTTCGACATTCGGCAAAAAATCGCCCGGTTCTTCCACCAAGGCGAACCAAAACGGGCTGGACCGGAATGCCGGGGCGGCGCTTGACAAGAACATTGCTCCGGTCTCGATCGACCCCACCGCGCCGCCGCCGGGCGTGGGTGGGATTCTGGCCGGCCAGGTCGTGGATAGTTTCAATCGCCGGCCGCCGGGAACATCGATTCAAGTCGTCGAACTCGCCGGCCTCGGGAACTCTGGCGCGGCCCCGATTGAAGTGGCGGCGGACAATCAGGGGTACTTCACGATCCAGGGCTTGCAAGCCGGCAAACACTACCAATTGACCGCGCGGGCCCGCGACGGCAGTCGTATTCTGACCGGAACTACCATTGCCATTCCGCCCAATCCGAAACTGTTGATTCACATCAGCCAGGATTTGACTAACCCAACAACTCCGCCGGTTGGCGGAAACACTGCCGCTCCTACCCCAAATAAAACCCCATCCAATCCGTCGTTTGCACCTGGTGCTTCCGGGGGCAGCGAACAGCCGTCGCCTGGCAAAGAACAAGCCTGGGCGCCAGGACGGGATGCCCAAGACCAGTTCAGCCGCAATACCGGCGGGACGGACAGTCCAAAATTCCAGTGGCGGGGAGCGGAGTTAGGACCGCCTCAAGGAATTCCAGCTAACCCGGCCAGTCCGCCCGCGCCTGCACCGGCGACCCAGGCCAAGGCGAATCCGAATATCACCAATATTCCCCCGCAAATCGGCGCCAACCCATTCCTGGCCGCACCCGAGTCCAAGCCGGAATTGCCGATTGTCCATCCCGGCCCAACCCGGGTGCCATCTTGCGACCTGACGGGACGGACATTGTACAACTTCGCCCTGAACGATTTGACCGGCCGACCCTGGGAGTATCGCCGCGACCGCACCGGGAAATTGGTGCTTTTGGATTTTTGGGAAACGAAATGCATCCCCTGCCAGCATGCGATCCGCCACCTCCGCATCATGCAGGATCGCTTCGGGCCGTATGGTCTTGAGATTATCGGCATTAGCTATGAGCAGGGCACATTTGAGGAACAAATCATCAAAGTGGAACGCATCCGCCAGCGCCTGGGCATCAATTACCGCCTCTTGGTGGGTAGTGATTTCATTCATTGTCCCGTGCGCAATCAGTTCGGCATCAGCGCCTATCCCACCCTGGTTTTGCTTGATGACAATGGCTGCATTATCTGGCGGTCGGAAGGACTGGGCGGGCACCAAATCGAAGAGCTGGAAGCCATCGTCAAGCAAAAGTTGAATGTGCAGTAGTCCAGATTGCAAACAGCCCCGCCTTATTTGGAGGAAGCCTTTTCGCCCTGGGCTTCCAGCCCATGAATTTTTGGTGACGCAACAAGCAGCGCCGGCGGAGCGCCGGCGGCGAAAAGCAGCACAGGCGCCGGCGTTGGGGCAGTCCAGGTATCGCTTGGCAAGCGCTGGACGCACCGCCAGGTGGCATCGGCGCTGAGGCCGGCGCAGACGACTACGGAGTAGCGCGGATTTTTCGGATTGGGTCCAGCAGTGATCACCGCGCTCGATGGGTGAGCATAGGTCTTGCCCTTCACCGAAAAAGAACCGGTCGCAAAGGTCACCGGGAAATCCCGGCAACATCTCGCCGCCACGGCATTGCCCGCGGGCGATCCAATAAGCAGCAAATGGTTTTTCTTCAGGTCCTCTTCGGTGACCTCCGTATCCGCCTTGATCGGCACCGTGTAATTGGTGGTCGGTTCCATCCAGAACCGGGAGATTTTGCGCTGGAGCCTTTCGGCCGCCTCGCGCTGCGCGTGCCGATCTCTTAGTGTTCCATAGACAATCAGGGCGCGCTCGGGTTCCTGGCAAAACGAATAAATCGACCAGAATGCGCCATTGAGCAGGTCCGCACCTGGTTTGGCGTTAGGGCTGAAGGCCGGCTTGCCGTGTGCTTTTTCTACTGCCGCACAGAACTGAGCCGTGGTTACTGGTTTGCCGGCGTTGGCCCGGCCGAAATCATCCATCACCGCGGCAAAGGCTTCTTTGCCCATGGCATTACGCAAATCGGCGAGAAGTAGGACACCCTTGGCAACCGCCAGATCGTACCATTCGGAATGGGTGAAATCGAAAGTAACCTGGTCGACGTCAAAATCTTTGCCGAGGCGTAACTTCGCCGATTGATAGCGCGAGCGCGGGGCGAATAGCGCCACGGCGAGCTTTTCTTGGTCTTCCGCAGATAATTTGCTGTCCTTTGCCTTGGCTGTGAGCGAATTTTCCAGGCCTACGATTTTTTCATACTCGGCAAAGGCGGCTGCCAGCCAAATGTCGGCGTCGGTCTTGGGCAAAAGCGTGCCGTGCCAGGCTGCCGGCAGCGTTGCCGCGTCGATCGCTTTTTCCGTCACGGATTCTTTTTCGCGATCGGGGGCGAGATCGACGGCAACTGCTACATTGCCGTTCTCCGCGGGCGGCCGTGCGTGAAGCAAGGTCCAGTCGTTACTCACCAGGGGCCGAATGTCCCCGTACTTGGTCCGTTCTTCATCCGTGGGATCCCAGGTTCGGCCGAGCGGCGGCCCGAAAATGGCCCAGGATTGCAGATCCTTGGCGAGCGCCGAGGTGGTGAACTTTGCATCGCAGGAGGGGAAAGCAACGAGGGGAGGAGTTGAAAAAGCCTCGAAGCCGAAATCGAGGCCGACTTTTCCCTTATGCTTTTCAAATAGGCGAAGCCACGTGCGATCGCGCATGGACGAACAGAAACAGGCGTTTGCCGGCTTGCCCTCGACGCTGGGAACGGTTTCCAGGCGGACTTGCAGGTCCTTGGCGTTGTTGCAGCCCCAGTAAAAGCCCTCGGTACCGCCGAACCACTCCTTTTTGCTGCTGCGCCAGAGCCGGCTCTTGTGTGTGCCGAGCTCGTACATGGCGATCTCATCGGTCTTGATGTCGGCAAGAAGCCATTCGTTGGTGTAGAGGCCGTTGTTGCCCTTGCCCAGAATGGCAACGGCCTTGTCGATCGTATCGGCATATTGCAGAGTTTGGCGGATACGAGAGACCAGGGGCAGACCATCGATGTCGAAGCGGGTCTGGGCGAGGGTTGTCTCCGCGATGAGCAGGCCGGCATCGTTCATGTAGTAGTCGACGCCGCTCATGATGCCGCCGGGAAAGGATTGCATGAGAACCCGATGGCCGTGGGACGGCTTGACATCCAGCCAGACGTTGTAATGGCGGACATGATAAAGGTCCCACATGGTAATGTGGCCGAAGACGATTTTGCCATCGGCCGTGGCGGGCCCGGTGGCCGCGAAAGCGCTGCAATGGTCCGGCACGGGGCGCCGGGCTTTGCCGGACTGCGGTTCGCGGAAGCGCTTGCCTTCCAGGCCGGTCGGCGTGGCGGCCAGGTTCTCTTCCAGAAAATCGAGTTCGATGCCCGAGTTGAGAGCGACAATGTCCAATAGTTCGATGGCGCGGCCGTCAAACTTGCTGCCGGCGGCGGCAGCGCCGTCCGCAATGCCCTTCATCTCCTCGAGGTATTCTTTTTCATAACGCCGCAAGAACAGACTGTTGACCAGCAACCGCACGTCGCGCCAGGCATCGGCCGGCGCCTTGGGACTGCGCGCGCTGGCGAGCGTCTTGATATAGTCGACAATTTCGCCGGCCAGCAGCTTTCCGTGTTGATAGCCGCGGTCATACGGCTCGCCTTCGATGTGCAAGACGATCCAGCCGTCCTGCGGATATCGATAGGCCGGCCCGAATCGCTGGACGGAAACGGGATCCGGGACAAAAGGCGGTTTGGAGGTATCGCGGCCCAAAACCATGCCGTGTAATCCGCAAAGCAGAAAGCCGGCAATTCCCAACATCAACCGCAAGAAGCACGCCATGGCAAGCCCTCGTTTCTCGGGGTGGAAAAAAGAAATTGTTGTTGCAAGGGAATTGTAAAACAGCGAACGACATATGGCGAGGTGACTTGGCTTGGGCAATGGCACGCCCATACAAATGACCAAGGACTAATGTCCAATGACCAATAACTAACCACGATTCCTTCTTCGCATAACCCACGCCACCCTCTTACAATCTCTGCTGAAAAATACGTTGCGCCCACCACCCCCCCGGCCCCCGTGGACGTAATTGCAAACCCTGGACGTATCGACCTCCTTTGCGACGTATTCCCGAAACCTCAATGAGACCTCTACTTATGACTTCCCAAAAACCGCCTCTCGGCTGCGACGTATTCCACCCGGCATGAACGTATTTCTTCTTTTCGAATTTTGCATTTTTCACTTTCCTTCACAGGTCTTACCCACTGCCCCCTTAGTACGGACCCCGCCCTTCCAAAGTCCATAAATGACCAATGACTAATGACAAATCGTCATTGCATCCTCGCGTGCAACGACAACCAGGGACCCAAGACGACCGATGAATCACCACAAATGACAGACCAATGACAATTGGCGACGTCATTGCGTCGTTGCACACAACGCGGCCCGGCTGCATTGCGTGCAATGTGTGCAATGCGGGCATTGCACACATTGCACGCAACGACTGCAATAACTGCAACGACGAGGTGACTTTCAAGGACGGCCGACACGCCACGTGGTCCGGTCATGGTGGCCGCGTCCCCGAGGTGTACGCCGATGATAGGGGTGTAACGGCAGGAACTTTCACGCAATTCCATTTGGCCCAAGCGAGCGGCCTGTTGGAATCGAGTTCCCGGCATACCATCAATAATCCGCGATAGATCCGTCCTTCAGTTTCGCGCCGGGCCATTTGTACGTCTGAGGCTTCCTTGCGGCTTCTTCCAGTGCTTTCTCGTCGATCTCAACGCCCAGGCCGGGGCCGGGAGGCAGCGTGATGTAGCCGTCCTTGTCCATCTCATAGTGCATCTTTACCATCCCCTTCGGGTTGAAGCCCATGTTGTCCGGGTAGAACTCGTGGATGAGGAACAGCGGCACGGAGCAGGCAGCGTGCAGACTGGCCGAGATGCCCAGCATGCTGGCGGTACAGTGCGGCGCGATCGGCACCTGATAGGCTTCCGCCAGCACCGCGATCTTCTTCATCTGCGTGATGCCGCCGGTGTGGCAGCAATCGGGTTGGAGGACATCAAGGCAGCGCTCGTGCAGGTAGGGAATAAACTCGTAGATGGTCCGGTCGCGCTCGCCGGCCGCCAGCGGGATGTGGACGTGCTGCTTGATGCGCTTGAACACCTCGATGTTGCCCGGCACGGCCGGTTCCTCCAGAAACAGCAAGTCGTAGGGCTGGACGGCGGCGGCGAACTGGATCAGCGTCGCGGGCGGCAGGGCGCAGTGGGCATCGAACATAACCGCGCCGTCCGGACCGACCTTCTCGCGGGCCTGCTTGATCACCTTGACCATGCGGTCGATATCGGCCGGGTTGCTGGAGTGCTCATAGATGCCGTGCGGCGGCAGCTTGACGGCCTTGGCCGTATGGTAGACGCGGATGCGGTCGCGGCAGGGGCCGCCGAGCAGGCGGTAGACCGGCTCGCCCCACAGCTTGCCGGCCAGGTCCCACAAGGCGATGTCGATGCCCGCCAGCGTGTGGACCATGAACGGGCCGCCCCGGATGTCGCGGTGCGCCCGGTACACCTTCTGCCAGAGGTACTCAATGCGGGTCGGGTTCTCGCCTTCGATCAGGGCGAAGAGGGATTCAGCCAGGACCTTGGCCACGCGCGGATCGATGGCCTTGATCTCTCCCCAGCCGGTGGCGCCGTGGTTGGTCTCGATCTTGACAAAGACGACCGGGTTGACCCAGTACGTCCGCAGCGCGGTGATTTTGAGGGTGGATGTTTTATCGGCGACCGAAGCGGCAGGATTCTTTTCCTGTCCAATCGCCTCGGCCATCAAGGCGCTGCCGGCGGCCACTGCCGCGGCCGTGGTCAAGCATTCACGACGATTCATGGAAAGCCTCCCGGGTGTTAAGAAAAGAAAAAGCGTATTCCCTATGCGGTGGGCGGATGCACAAACCAACAAGATGATAGTCGAAGACCAAGTTCCAACTCAAAAGCAAAACTTGAAAATCGCCGGACACGGATGTAGCTTCCTGACAACTTCTAACGAAAACCGGCATTGTGCATTTTGCCAATGACCCGTATATCCGGTTTCCGGCTTTGCCGGCAGGGGGTTGAATATGAGCAAGATAGCGGTTTGGCATGGACTATGGCTGGGATTCCTCTCCTGTTTCTGCTTTCCTGGTTGCATGACATTCGATTCCTCCCCGGTTCCTCCAAATGGGAACCCCGATCCACTCCTGGAAGAGATCCTCAAGCAGGAAACCTTGGTGAAGAAACCGGACTCCGCCACGCTGAAGCCGGATGTCATTTTCCGCGAGGTCCCCATCCGAACACCGTTGGCCGAAGCTCGAGCTATTATGGAACGGCACGGTTTTTCCTGTTGGTCCGGCGTAGCGGATAGTAAGGGTACTTGCCTGCACTGCAGTGCTTACAAGCCCAAAAAGCAGGGTCTGGCGGACAAGATTGTAGTCAAGCTTTTCTATGAAACCCAGCGAATTGTGAATGCTGAGATCACAGTTCAATATGATGTACGCCGCCCCGACCGTGGAATTTGGCCCTTCTCAAATCACAAAGCCGATGCCGAATCAAATTGATTTCGAAATTTGCCACTCCATGTCCCATGTCCTTTCAACGACAGTGGGGCCTTCTCATTCCTGTCCTTTGCGGTCATCTTTTTTCTCTTTGGACTGCGGCGCTTTCACGCCGCTTTTTTTCTATCTCCGCCGATCATCGTCCTGATCGTTACCGGCTCGGACATTTTCCCTTTGAAACCTTGAAGGCGGCCTAAATCAGGGCGCCATTGCCCTGCGTTTGGCGCGCAGCAATTTGATTTCGGCATCGAGGCGGAGGTAGCGGTTATATTCGTAATCCTGAACGCCGATGCGATTGGCGTCGAGTCGTTCCTTTTGGATCCTTTCCGCTTCTTTGGCGAGTTCGAGAAATTGTTCCAGAAGGGTGATCTGCTCCGCCGGCTTCTCGTAAACTTCCAAACCCGATTCGACTAGGCGTTTGGCGACATCGACAAAAGCATCGATCGCGCTGCGACCGGCGAGAAATTCGCGGTAGCGGGCTTGCATTTCGCTCACGACCGCGTTGTAGCGGTCGATGAGGAGCCGGCGCAGTTCATCATCTCCCGAAGCGGGCTTCATCGGCCTGGCCATGATGATCGCGGGCAGTTTCGCCGGCGGTTGCGCGGCCGGTTGCTCGGCACAGACAGTCACGACCGGCGCTGAGAACACCATAGCTGTCCATAAAACCAACCACGAGGACTCAAGCACTATTGTTTGGCCCATTGGAATGCCTCCCATGTCAAAAATTCCCGGACTTGTTTTACCCCCGAAAACCCCCTAAACTTTCATAACCCGACGCCGTTTCCGCAGGAGAGAATATCTTTGGCGCTGCGCACCCCGCTTTACGATTGGCATATTTCCCATGGCGCTCGCATGGTCGATTTTGCCGGCTGGGACATGCCCGTGCAATACACGAGCATTATAGAAGAACACCAAGCAGTTCGAACCGCGGCCGGGTTGTTCGATATCAGTCACATGGGCCGATTATCGTTCGGCGGCGCGGATGCACTCGCGCTGATTCAAAAGGTCTATACCAACAATGCCGCTGCAATGCGGCACATGCAAGTCCGCTACGGGCTCATCTGCAATGACAAGGGCGGCATCCGCGACGATGTTCTGGTGTATCGGTGGCCGTATGGCTACGCGATGGTGGTCAATGCTTCCAATCGCGAAAAAATCGTCGCCTGGTTGGCGCAGCAGCAGGGAACTTTCAAAGTCGAAGTCCAGGACCAAACGCTGCAAACGTGCATGATTGCCGTTCAAGGTCCAAAGGCGTTGGATTTGTGCCGGAACTTGACGGAAGCGGATGCAAGCGAACTGGGGTATTATTTTGCCGCGCCGACGCGGTACCAGGGAAAAAACTGTGTTGTGAGCCGGACGGGTTACACAGGAGAGGACGGCGTCGAGTACATGGTGGCAGCGGAGCAGGGAAAACAACTCTGGGAAGAGCTGATCAAACGCGGCGCCCGGCCCTGCGGTCTTGCGGCCCGTGATACGCTCCGGCTGGAAGCCGCCATGCCGCTTTATGGCCACGAACTTTCGGAAGACATCGATCCGCTCCAGGCCGGCCTTGGGTGGGCAGTCAAGTTCGATAAAGACGATTTCGTCGGCCGGGAAGCCCTGCTGGGCCTCCGCCGGGGTACGGTCCGGCGCCGGCGCGTCGGCCTGGAACTGGAAGGCAAACGGATCGCCCGGGAAGGCGCGGCAGTGACGGCGGGAGGCCAGGCGATCGGCCAGGTCACCAGCGGCACTTTTTCACCAACGAAAAATATGGCCATTGTCATGGCCTATGTCGATCCCAAGTTCACCACGCCCGGAACTACTTGTGAAGTGGATGTGCGCGGCAAACCGGCACCGGCCCGTGTTGTGCCCCTGCCGTTTTACAAACGACCTCGTTGATCGGTGTCTGGCGGATGGGGTGTGATGATTCGGGTCACCACTCACCTTTCTCCACGATCCATCACCCGGAGTTTGCAATGGACCCCAAAAATTTGCGCTATGCTAAGACCCACGAATGGGCTTCCCTTGAAGGCAATATTTGTACCCTGGGAATCACCAAGTTCGCCGTCGAGCAGTTAACCGACGTGGTTTACATCGAACTTCCGGAAGTCGGCGATCACGTTTTCGTCGGCGACAGCTTCGGGGAGATTGAATCCGTCAAAGCAGTCAGCGACCTCTATTCGCCGGTCAACGGCGAAGTCATTGAAATCAACGAAAAACTGATCGATGATCCCACCAAGATCTCCGGTGATCCCTACGGCAAGGGCTGGATGGTCAAAATCAAAGTGGAACCGGGTTCGAGCCTGGATTCCCTGATGACGCTCAAGCAATACGAGGAACAGATCGCCTCGGAAGAACATTAATGTAGCCCTCTCGCTCCGCAAGAGGATAGCAACAAGGATCGCCCTCTGAGGAGAGTCGTTTGTCTTACGTTTTGAACACGCCCGATGAACAACGGGCCATGCTCAAGCAAATCGGCGCCGGCTCGATTGGCGATTTATTCAATTCCATTCCCGAAGCGTTGCGGCTAAAACGGCCACTCAACATTCCCCCAGCGCTTACGGAAATCGATTTGACGCGGCACCTGCAGGAGCTATCCTCCCGCAGCCGGTCCGCGGAAGATGCCGTCTGTTTTCTCGGCGGGGGTAGCTACGATCATTTCATTCCGTCCGTGGTCGATGCCGTTGCCGGCCGAAGCGAGTTCTACACCGCTTACACCCCTTACCAGGCCGAAGCGAGCCAGGGCAGCCTGCAAGCGTTCTTTGAATTTCAGACCCTCATTTGCCAGTTAACCGGGCTGGATGTGGCGAATGCCAGCCTCTACGACGGCGGCAGCGCGGTCGCCGAGGCCGTTCTCATGGCGATCACCGCCACCAACCGGCATGGCCGGGTCCTTATTGCCCAGACCGTCCACCCGGATTATCGGGCGACTCTGAATACTTATCTTGCCAACCTGGAAGCGACCCCGGTTACTCTGCCGACGCCGCATGGTTTTCTCAGCCCGGAAGATCTAAAAAAAGCCGTGGATGACAACACGCCATGCGTCGTCGTGCAGCATCCCAATTTCCTCGGTTGTCTTGAAGAAATGGACGACCTGGCGCGGGTAACCCGCGCCCGGGGCGCGCTCCTAATTGTTAGCTTCGATCCCATCAGCCTTGGCCTCCTTAAACAACCCGGTCAATATGGCGCCGACATTGCCATTGCCGAGGGCCAATGCCTGGGCAATCCCATGGTCTTCGGTGGCCCGTATCTCGGCATCCTGGCCTGCCGCCAGGAATTCGTCCGCAAAATGCCCGGGCGCCTGGTGGGGCAGACTGTGGATCGCAACGGCAAGCGCTGCTGGGTGCTGACGCTGCAAACCCGTGAGCAACACATTCGCCGCGAAAAAGCCACTAGCAACATCTGCACCAATCAGGGGCTTTTTGCGTTGCGCGCGGCCGTCTACCTCGCCGCCCTCGGACCGCAAGGCTTGAAAGAGACCGCCGCTTTGTGCGCACAAAAAGCTCATTATGCCGCCGAACAATTGACCCGTGCCGGCTGCAAACTCAAATTCAATCGGCCCTTCTTCAAGGAATTCACCGTATTCGGTCCGAAGGATCCTGCATCGACGCTCTCCCGTCTGCTCAAGGCGGGCTACCACGGCGGCCTGCACCTCGGCCGCTGGTATCCCTCGTTAACCGATTGCATCACCATTGCCGTCACCGAGAAACGCACCCACGCGGAAATCGATGGTCTAGTTGCCGCAATGAAAGCCGAATCAACTTAAAGCATGAACAATAACCAATCCACTGAATTGCTATTCGAAATGAGTCATCCCGGCCGCCGAACGCATCGGCTGCCTCCGAGCGATGTCCCCGTTGTCGAAACCGTAGAATTGTTTTCCGCGGGCAGCCTGGCTGCGGAACCGCCCCCGTTACCCGAGGTGGGCGAAATAGACCTGATTCGCCATTTTACGAACCTGTCCGCGCGCAACATGTCGATCGACACGAATTTTTATCCGCTCGGGTCGTGCACCATGAAGTACAATCCCAAGCGGCACGAACGGCTGTCGGGGCTTGCTGGCATGGCGCATGTTCACCCCCTGCAAACGGATGACTCGTGCCAGGGCATGCTGGAACTGCTCTGGAACATGCAGAATATTCTGTCCGAAATTGCCGGCCTCGATGCTGTCTCGCTGCAGCCCGCCGCCGGCGCTCAGGGTGAATTGACCGCTCTTTTGGTCGCGGCTGCTTATTTCCGAGACATCGGGGAGAAGCGCACCCGCGTGCTGATTCCGGACAGCGCCCATGGCACCAACCCCGCCAGTGCGGCCATCGCCGGCTTCGACGCGGTCTCTATCAAGAGTGACAATCGTGGCCTCGTCGACCTCGCAGACCTCAAAGCCAAGCTCGATGACCGCTCCGCCGTCTTCATGATCACCAATCCGAATACTCTGGGCCTGTTTGATGTGCAAATCGCTGCGATTACGCAAATGTTGCACCAGCAAGGCGCCCTGGTTTACCTGGACGGCGCCAATATGAACGCCATCCTTGGCATCACGCGCCCGGGCGATTTCGGCATCGACATGATGCATTACAACGTCCACAAAACCTTTACCGGCCCTCACGGGGCAGGCGGACCGGGATCCGGACCTATTGCGGTTCGCGCGCATCTCGCGCCCTTCTTGCCTGCGCCGTTGGTTGGCAAACGTCCGGATAAAACCGATCCCTTTTTCCTCGACTTCGATCGGCCCAAGACCATCGGCCGCGTCCGGAGCTTTTTCGGCAATGTCGGCATCCTGGTCCGTGGCTATTGCTACATCCGCACTCTGGGACCGGAAGGCCTGAAGGAAGTAAGCGAAAACGCGGTCCTGAACGCCAATTACCTGTTGTCGCGTGTCCAGGAAGCATTTGATGTGCCGTATGGCCGGCGCTGCATGCACGAATTCGTCGCCAGCGCCAAATCGCTGCGCCGCGAACGCAAAATCAGCGCCATGGATATCGCCAAACGCCTGCTCGACTTCGGCTACCACGCCCCAACAGTCTATTTTCCTCTTGTGGTTCCGGAAGCCATCATGGTCGAACCGACCGAAACGGAAAGCCGGCAAACGCTCGATTCGTTTGCGGATGCCTTGCTGACAATCCACAAGGAGGACCCGGACATGCTGCGCCAGGCACCACACACGCTTTGCGTCAGCCGGCCCGATGAAGTCAAGGCCGCCAAGGAGCCGATTTTGCGATGGAAACCGGAAGAGCATTAATGTAGCCCTCTCGCTCCGCGAGAGGATAGTAATGCAAAAAACCGAAACCTTCGTTTGCCGCCTGCTGCCGCTGGACACTGCGAGCGGGCCCCGCAACATGGCAGCCGATGAAGTCATGCTGGAATCGGCAGAGCAGGGGACTCCCTCCTTCCGCGTTTACGCCTGGTCCGAAGCCACGCTCAGTCTGGGCTATTTCCAACCCGAAAAACTTCGGCACCAGGATCCGGCCCTGTCCCAACTCCCTTTCGTCCGCCGGCCCTCGGGAGGCGGCGCCTTGGTTCATCATCATGAACTGACCTATGCCCTCGCCTTGCCGGCCGACACCCCCTGGCAATACCAAAGCGAAAAACCCTCCGCGTGGTTAACCCGGATGCACGGCATTATTGCCGCCGCTCTCCAGGACTTCGGCGTTTTCGCCCAGCTTTTTCCTGGCTCCGCGAAGGACCCGATCCCGGATATTCTCTGCTTCGACAATGTCGCCCCCGGAGACCTGGTTATCGGGGAGGCCAAAATCTGTGGAAGCGCCCAACGCCGCCATCGCGGCACTCTTTTGCAGCATGGGGCCGTCCTGTGCGCTAGCAGCACGCATGCTCCGGATTTACCAGGCATTAAAGAAATGACTGGGAAAAATTTAGGACTCTCGCAATTGCGCGAGGCGATCCAACAACAATTGTCACTTGCAACCGGGTGGATGCTCCATCCTGCTGATTGGACGGAAATGGAAATTGCGCGCATCGATGACTTGCTTTATTCCAAGTACGGCCGAGATTGCTGGAACTACAAGCGCTGAGCCGCAATTGCACCTTGGTCTCGTTTTCTCTATAATTTCGAGTTCAAAGAATTTTCTCCGACCATTACAATGGCCGGTAGAGAGATTGATCGCGCTTGTAACCCTAAGTTTGGCTTAATCTTATGTTCGAAGGCATTCAACGCGGGCTGGGCGAGGCCCTCAAAAAACTGCGCGGCCGGGGCCGGATTTCCGAAGCCAATGTCCGCGAAGGCTTGCGCGAAGTCCGCCGCGCACTCCTCGAAGCCGATGTGAACTTCACCGTCGCCAACGACTTCATCCACCGCGTTACCGAAAAGTCCGTCGGCCAGGCTGTGCTCCGCACCCTGGACCCCGGCGAGCAAATTGTCCGCATCATTTTTGACGAACTCGTACAACTCATGGGGCCGGTCGACCATCGCATTTCATTTGCCAAGGATCGGCCCACTGTCATCATGTTATGCGGCCTGCAGGGGAGCGGCAAAACTACGACGGCCGGCAAGCTTGCCTTGACTCTCCGGGAGCGAGGTCGCAAGCCGCTGTTGGTCGCGGCCGACTTGCAACGCCCGGCCGCGATCGACCAGCTACAAGTCATTGGCAATCAGATCCAGGTGCCGGTTTACAGCGAAACGCTTTCCACGGAACCGGGAGCCAAAGTCCCCTCTCCCGTGGATGTCTGTCGCAAAGGCGTGGATTACGCCCATCAACATTTGTTGGATACGGTTATCCTGGACACGGCCGGCCGATTGCACATCGCCGAAATGCCGATGGATGAACTCCGCCAAATCGACCGGACTGTTCGGCCGGACCAGGTATACCTGGTTTCCGACGCCATGACCGGCCAGGATGCAGTGAATAGCTCCAAGGCATTTAATGATGCCCTGGACCTTAATGGAGTGATCCTCACCAAGCTCGACGGCGATGCCCGCGGCGGCGCCGCCCTGTCCATCAAGGAAGTTACCAAGGTCCCGATCAAGTTCCTCGGCGTCGGCGAAAAACTCGACCGCCTCGAGGAATTTCATCCGGAACGCATGGCCCAGCGCATCATGGGCCAGGGCGACATCATGGGCCTGATCGAGAAGGTCGGGCGTGTCCAACAGGAACTATCCGAGGAGGAAATTGCTCGCCAACAGAAAAAACTCGCCCAGGGCGATTTCACCCTCGATGACTTCCGGGTTCAGTTCGAACAAATGAAAAAAATGGGGATGAAGGATCTGGTCAGCCGCATACCCGGCATGGGCGACATGATTCCCGCGGGCGATGACCCGGAAGAAGCCATGGGCCGCATCCAGGGCATCATCGATTCCATGACCAAGATGGAACGCCGCAATCCGGACATTATTGACATCAGCCGCCGACGCCGCATTGCCGCCGGCAGCGGCACTGAGCCGCATGAGGTGAAGCAGTTCCTTATCCAGTTCGAGCAGGTCCGGACGATGATGCGCCAGATGGCGAAGATGAGCATTTGGGAGCGAGTGAAAATGGTGTCCGGTCTTGGCAAAATGGGCGCTTTCCAGCCCGGAGCCAAAATGCTCAAATCCAAAATCGGTACGGGCCACCGCAAAAGTGCCAAGGAACGCGCTGAAGACCGCAAGAAAAAACGCCGCCTCGAAAAACGCGGCAAAAGGCGGCCGGATGACAAAGATCCTGATAAAAAACCTTAGAAGGCAATTGCTCGGTAACCGTGACATCGCGGAAGACCGCTCGACCGCACACCAACAAGAAAGGTACACTCGTGGCTGTTCGTATTCGTATGAAAATGATGGGCCGGAAACACCGCCAGTTTTTTCGTATTGTCGCTATCGATTCCCGCCAGCCACGCAACGGCCGGATTATCGAAGAACTCGGCACGTACGACCCCACGATCAAAAACACCGATGACCGCGTGAAGCTCAACCCCGATCGCATCAAATATTGGCTGGGCGTCGGCGCCAAACCGTCCGAACGCGTGGCGGTATTTTTCAAGAAATACTTGGCGAAATTCGAACAACTGGCCGTGGAGGCTAGAGCGCAGCCATCGGTTCCGCCCACTGCATAGACCATGCGTTTTGACGTCCTGACCCTGTTTCCGGAGATTTTTCAAGGGTATTTCACGCAGAGCATCCTCAAGCTGGCTCTGGAACGAAACCGGGTCGAAATAATACTGTGGAACATCCGCGATTGGGCCAAGGGAAAACATAAGAGCGTTGATGACCGGCCGTTCGGCGGCGGTCCCGGCATGATCATGATGCCCGAACCGGTTTACGCGGCTGTCGAAACACTCCAGCAGCAGCCTCCCGAACCCGGTCTCCTGGTCATGCTGACTCCCACGGGCGAACGCTTGACCCAGGAAGTGGTCAAGGATCTCGCGGGACAGCGCCGCTTGCTGTTGCTCTGCGGCAGATATGAAGGCTTCGACGAGCGAATTCGTGCGGGACTGCAACCCCGCGAAATTTCCGTCGGCGATTTCATTTGTAACGGCGGTGAAGTACCCGCCATGGTGGTGATCGATACGGTGATCCGGTATGTGCCCGGCGTTCTGGGCGATGCCGATAGCGTGATGGAAGAATCGCATAGCGCTCCGGGACTCGTGGAATACCCGCAGTACACGCGGCCGCGGGTCTTCCGGAACATGCCGGTGCCCGAGATTCTCTTGAGCGGCAATCATCAGGCGATCGCCCGCTGGCGCCGTGAACAGTCGGAAGCCCGCAGCCGGGGCCGGTTCCAGAAAGATTCGTAGCTGCCGCCGGCCTCGCTTGTGACATGGTCCGAAAACCGTAGACTAATCCTTGACGACAATTAAGGGAGCAAAAACCATGAAAAATAAATTGATGGCATTCGTCGAAGATGCACAACTGAAAAAAGATGTCCCCAACTTTTCTGTCGGCGATCAGATCGATGTGCACCAGCGCATTCTGGAAGGTCAGAAGGAACGCATCCAGGTGTTCAGCGGTACCGTCATTTCCCGCCGCGGCGAAGGCATGCGGGCTATGTTCACCGTTCGCCGGATCGTCCAGGGCGAAGGCGTCGAACGGGTATTTCCCCTGCACTCCCCCAAGATTGCCAAGCTCGAAGTAAAACGTACCGGCCGGGTTCGCCGCGCGAAACTATACTACCTCCGCGATCGCGTCGGCAAGGCCACCCGCCTCCGCGAACGGCGGGTCAAAGATTCCGAATCCTTCGCCGACACCGTCAAGACAAAAGAACCGGCTGTCCTCGAATAGGTTAGGCATTGGCATTGGCTCTTCCCGAAATCCTGTACGAAGACAACCACTGTCTGGCAGTAGCCAAGCCCGCTGGATGTTTGACCACCCATTTTCAAGGTCGCGACGAGACCATTGACGGCGCGATCAAGCGCTACCTCAAGGAAAAGTATCAAAAGCCCGGCAAAGTTTTTCTCGGCGTGGTCCATCGCCTGGATCGGCCGGTGTCCGGTGTATTGTTGTTCGCCCGAACCAGCAAGGCGGCCGCACGCTTGGCCCAACAATTTCGGGAAGGGTCCATCGACAAGATCTACTGGACGGTCGTCGAAGGGGAAGTGAACAAACCGGCGGGTACGCTCGAAGCGTGGCTGCGAAAAAATGACAAAATGCGCCGCGTCGAAGTCGTTCCGCCGCAGACCTCCGGCTCCCTTCAGGCGTTATTGCACTTCACCCGCAAAAACATACACGATGGACTGACCTGGCTCGAACTTCGTCCCCAGACCGGTCGCCGCCATCAACTCCGCGTGCAACTGGCTCATGACGGCCATCCGATCTACGGCGATGCCAAGTATGGCTCCATTCACACTTTCGGTAACGCGATTGCCTTGCATGCGCGCTCCCTGACTTTCTTGCATCCGATTCGCTTTGAGCCGATTACCCTGTCTGCCGAGTTACCCCGTCCGTGGCGGGGCCGCTTTGCATATCTCCTTCGCGAGGCCCTCAAATGAGCGATTCGTCGCTCCATGCTGTCCGCGACATGATACAAGAAGATATCAATCAGCGCGGGCTGCGAGCCAGTCCGCATCAAAATCTCATCAATAGTTGTTTCGAAGATTTCCCGGCTGCCTGCAGGCACATGGCCGCAACTTCTCAGTTGGCAGTCGGCATTGTCACGGGCTTTTTTATCCCCGCCGCTCGGCCTCCGGCCGCAGAAACCGACGGCCCCCTCGGAGCTCTATTCCTGGCACGGGTGTTGGTTGCCTTGGGCGCGAAAGTCCTGCTGGCCACGGACGATTTTTGTATCCCCGCTTTGGATACCGGCCTCGTTGCCGCCGGATTGACAAAAGAAGTTCACCTCATTCCGTTACCAAGTTTCAGCCAGTCCGGTTCCTTGACCCCGGAAGTATATTGTCGCAACTTTTTCGGCCGCGCCGGTAACCTGACCCATTTGATCGCCCTGGAACGCGCCGGCCCCAGCCATACACTGGACTCCCTTCGTACCCGGTCGGGCGCCTCGGACTCAGTAGTGCGCGAATTCTTAGCTGAAGTGCCCTCAAAACATCATGACCGTTGCCACACCATGAGCGGACGGGACATCACTGTCGAGATGAGTCCCGCTCATTTCCTGTTTGAAAACACCGATTCCCAAACCACAACCATCGGCATCGGCGATGGCGGCAACGAAATCGGCATGGGCAAGATTCCCTGGTTCGTAATCCGCGACAATATCCCGGGCGGTGCCGTCATCGCCTGCCGGATCCCCGCCGATTTCTTGATCGTCTGTGGCATCAGCAACTGGGGAGCCTATGGCCTCGCCGCGGCTGTAGCTCACCTGCGGCGCGCGCCATTGAACCCCGCCTGGTTCGACCCGGAGGAGGAACGCCGCTTGCTCCAGCTCATGGTCGAAAAAGGCCCCTTGGTCGATGGCGTCACCGCGTACCAGACTCTATCCGTCGACGGCGTGCCTTTTGACCGCTATGTGCAACCGCTGCAGCGCATGTCCTCCTTGTTGAATCCGGCCTGACCACACAGGGCGTGGAGCTTGACGGCAGTCCGCCGTATCTTATGCGCGCCTGCGGGCACGCCTCTCGACGCAATGTTCTCGCACAGAACAACTTGGCGCGATTTGCCGGTCCGTATCTCGCGGCGCCGTGAGATACGACACCGGACTCATGGTGTACCAGCGCGATCACACGTCCTGATCCTCCACAAGTGTTCCAGGCCCGTTCACGGGCCTTTCCACGTTAGTGGTAATAGAAGCGGCGTTTACGCCGCTTTGACGAGTAACGGCCTTCACAAGCAGTAGCCCCGTTCACGGGGCTTCGATAGAGGTTCGGCTTTAGCCGGTGAAGCGCGGAAGGCTTGTTGGCAGACTCCGATTCATCGCGTTCCTGCAGGACATCGGTCCATCCTATGTAGCAATTATTTCGCCATTGACATTCATCCAATAATCTCGCTCCCAGCAAAGTACAAAATTTCCTTCCACCCGCCATTTGTCAATATCCATTTGCCATTCGGTTCTTTCCTCGGCGGTTGGTACAAAACTAGGATCCCTTAAGAATTTATCCAAATGCGTCGGCAGATTCATTATGCCGGTGTAATATTCTGCCAGAAAAAATGCCTCAACGCTAATGCGGCCCAAAGTGAAACCGAGCTTATTCTTCCACGCATCCGATTGTTGTTTCGGTGTCATAACCGTCGTTTTGGTTTGTATTTCATTTCGTAGTTCTCGTCCAGCTTTGTCAAAGAATACACCGACTACAAGGTCCTCGTAGATTCCTATTAATGCCTGCTCATTTTGCTTAGTTGTACCCGGATCAAAGCAATCTCCGGAATATCGTATCAAGTATAGAACACGGTCGTTTGTCATCTTTCTAAACACTCCGAGGTTTTTCCATCTTGGCGGCGCGCAACTTCTTCCTTCGAGTCGTCGGCCATCAGGAAGCCTCGCCATACTGACGCCGGACGGACGTCGCCGCCAACTCCTCCTACCACGGATTCGGTGCCAGCTGTACATCGCTCTCGCCGCAAGCGCAAGCGCGACTGCTCGACCAGCGGTACCGCCAAGGCTCGCCGACCAGCGCAGCTTCCAAGGGTTCCGCTCAATGTACCGACCACAAGTGTCTCTCTGCTAATACCGCTCTCCACCTGCACTCGCTTCCAACCGCTGGATACCGCGAAATCCTCGGCACACTGTCACTTTCCACCGCGCCACGGGCTGGTCATTTTGAAAATGGGTCACGATCGAGGCAGCCTCTACCTTTGCAAACCCTGCTGTCAAGACGGGTCCCGGCTCACCGATCACGATGAATGTTCTTCCCGCGAATAACTTTCCATCTGCCACCGGATTTGGCCGCCACTCGTCATATTGACTGTGACGATCGCTTACAAGCAACCCAAAGCTGTAAACTTGCGGATGTCCCTGGCAATAGAATGCTAACTCTCCCGGCATGGTCCATTCCGTTCCCGCCAATTCCGCTTCCACTCCGTCGGCTCTTAGCTCGCTGCGGATTCTGTCCACTTCGTGAGCCAGCGTTTGCCAGCCGCGCAATCGGCATGTGGGATCGATCTTCCGCAGAGGCGGCGAAAACTGATCTGCTTGGTGGCCAGTGTATGGGCGAACGAGCGGATACATCCATTCAGAATGGTGAATCAATAAGGTCGCTGAAATCCCCAATATGCAACCGCATGTCAACCAGCCAGCCGTGAACCGGCGTCCCCAACCTGGCCGCATTTGCAAGCGATCCGCCGCCCAGGCCGCCGTCATCACGAGTCCGGAAAGATACGCCGTCGCCGGCCAATTGAGTTGAACTTTAGTTGTCAAACTAAAAACCCAAAACAAAAGGAACACGGGCCCCGACATCCACCACAAATACTCAATGCCCGGCCCGGCTGCCCTGTCTCCAACGCTCTCTGTCCTCTCTCCTCTAACTCCTGACCCCTGACCCCTGACCCCTAATTGTGGCCGATAGGCCCACATCGCCCATACCCAGGCCACAAACCAAATTCCCAAAAGGACCAGGAATTGGCCACCGGCATATTCAATCGGCCCGAGCCATCGAATACCCCGATCACTTTCCGTTAGTCCCGCCTGGCCTCCCACATGGTGAAAACTCACCCACTCATGCTGGGCGTTCCAGATGATGATCGGCAGACAACAGGCCAGTGCCGTCCCCACCATGATCCAAAAACCCAAGTCCATTAGTATCCGGCGTCGATAGGGATTTGTTGCGAGGAAGAGAGCAAAGGCCCCAATCCAGAGGATCATCGTGTACTTGGCCAGAATTCCCAGGCCGATTACCAGGCCGACCGCGAACCATGCTCGCGTAGTTCGTCTTCCGAATGCGCGATACCCCAGTACCAGGGCCCATCCCCAGCAACACGCATATGGCGCATCAATTGTCATGAGCGATGCGCCCACCGTTACGGCGGGCAGTGTCAGCGCAAACCCGACGACCGCGGTCGCCTGCGCCTCGCTCCGAAAAACTTGCACCGTCAAAACGTATAGACTGATTAACAGGAGACCGCCGCACAGAACCGCTGGCAGCCGAACCGCCAACATTTCATTCCCAATCAGTCGTTCCGACCAACTCCCGAACAGGACTACGCCGCCGCGGATCAAATAGGCAATTAACGGCCCCTTGCTGTAATAACTCCAGTCCAGATGGCGCGACCAGTCCCAATAATGTGCCTCATCGGGCGCCAAATCGAGGGGACAATCCCGTGCCAGATAAAGAAGATGAAGGCCGCCCGCAGAAATGATGAGAAGGGCAGCGAGAACCCGCCAGCGTGCCATCGAAACTTCCTTGTTTTCGATTTTGCTTCAAGGTCCTTTTGTCAATTTTCTCCGGCAAGATCGGCAATCAGCTTGGCCAGGGCTTCGTGCGTCAGGGCAAATACCACCTGCTGGCGCCGCTGATTGAGTTGCCGGAAAGCTTGGAATCGGCGCACGATCGCCTTGTGCGTTCCGTGCAGCAGTACTTCATAAAACGCCACCTGATCTCCCTTGGCATGGGGATCCTCGCTGCGGATTAGCGCTTCGTTCCGCTGCGCGTCGATTTCTACAACTTTGAGGGTTTCCATCAGCCCGCTCACGCGCTGGGCGATTTGCTGAGCCCAGGACGGCAGGCTCATCCCTGCGCGCTTGGTATGCGATTGAACGACAACTTCCCAGAGCAGGCAACTCAGATCGTCCCACCGGTCGGCCGTGATCGCTGCCGACCAGCCGTTGCCTTCGTCGGGAATGGCCAGGGACGTTCTGCCTTCCCCGGGCGGCCGCCATTCAGCGACCTTTTGTCGGACCGTTTCGTTTAGAGTCATCACCTTCTCCTATGTTTCGAGTGGTATGTTCCGAGCCATCGAAGGAAAGCATGGTCGGCTTTCCATCCACGACCGTTTGCAGATGGACCGGCCGGCTCCAGATATACTGGACGTTTGCCAGCGTATCCGCCGCATGGTTCATTTTCAGGTCCACCCCGTTGTGTTGATGCTTCAGCAGCAATTCACCGCGATTTCGATAATTGCCGTCTATTACATATATCCACGGTTTGCCGAAGTTTGTCAAACTAAAAAGCAGCCGTTGTTTGATTTTTTCAAATTCCCGTGATTCAATCACGTATTGCTCACCCTGCTCCTGAAAGGCGTACGAAAACATTTTGTGTTCGCCGCAGAATTCCGGAGTCAGGAAGGTGTCGATAAAAGTAATATCGTTATGTACCCGGCGGACCTCGAAGATTTTTTGTCTGCCCAGACCCAGTTTCTTATCCCAGTTGCGCCGTTTCTCCAGATCGTCGCATTCCTCGTATTCCTTGCCGAATTTGCCAGTGTTCCAGCGATGCTCGATGTCGCGCAAAAGTTCGATCCCGAGTTTGTAGGGATTGAGTCGGGGACCGTGCGTGGCCATGGTGCCGGAATGGTGATCGGCATAATCGACGACTTCCGACGGTTTGAGCACCTTCTGGGTCATGATCGTCGAGTGCCAAAAACTTGCCCAGCCTTCGTTTAATATTTTGGTCTGCGCTTGCGGCGCAAAATAATATGCCTCATCGCGAACGATCGACAAAATATCCCGCTGCCACGGTTTCAACGGTGCGTATTCAATCAAAAAAAGAAGAATATCTTTTTCGGGGTGTTCCGGAAAAGTACGAGTCGCAACTTCCTTTAGCTTCTTGCGGTCTTCTTCCTCGGCCTTGATCGCATCTCGCGGATTGATGTAGTCATCCATGTAATCCTTGCTCTTGAAGCGCGTGGCCTTGATTTCATCCTCTTTTTCTGCGTCAAAATCGTAGCGCGAAACTTCATCCCGCCGCTTAATGGCGGTCGAATGGATATCAATCAAATCGTCGATGGACATGCACCGGTCGACAAATGCTTCGACCTCTTCTTCGCCGTTTTTTTCCTCGTAGCGCCGGATGCGGATGCCGTGGTTGGCCATTTCGTCCATCATTTTTCGATTAGTCTGGGCGAAAAAAGCATTGTTCTTGAAAAAGTCGCAATGGCCGTAGACGTGCGCCATCACCAGCTTCTGGTCCACCGTATGGTTGGAGCGCATCAGGTACGCGTAACACGGATCGTTGTTGATCACCATTTCGTAAATCTTCGACAACCCGTAGTCATAGCCTTTTTTCAATTCCTCATAAGCCATGCCGAACGACCAGTGCGGATAGCGCGTGGGAAAGCCGCCGTACGCCGCGACCTCATTCAGGTTCTCGGCATCAATGACTTCAAAAATCGTTTCGAAAAAATCCAGACCGAATTCGCGCGCGTATCCTTCGATTTCCTGCTTCAAGGCCTGTAGGTGCGGTGGTAAATTGGTGTTAAAAGGCGTGCCCATCGGTTACCGTCCTGTCCCCAGAAATTCCTTGATCGATCCGAGAATCGCTTCCCGGTCGGGAATTCGGCTGGCGATGACGTTTTCCCGCTCGCTCAGCAATTCGTGAATGTATTCGTAAAACTCTCCACTCCCGTACGGACTTTCCACCTGGCCGTAGCCGAACAAGTTCACCTTTGCCAACAAACGTTCCGTCAAAATCTCAACGCAATGCGGAATATCATCACCCCAATTGTCGCCGTCGGAAAAATGGAAGCAGTAAATATTCCATTGGTCCGGCGGGTAGCGGGCATCGATCACCTTGTCCGCCAGTTCATAGGCTGTACTGATTTTGGTCCCGCCGCTTTCCCGTGTGTGATAAAACGTATGTTCGTCCACTTCTTGCGCGGCCGCGTCGTGGATGATGTAAACCGTCTCAATCCCCTGGTAATGGGCTTTGATCCAGGTATCGATCCAGAAGGCCTCGATGCGAACGATTTCCTTCTGTTCATCCGTCATCGAGCCGGAAACGTCCATCATATAAATGATAACGGCCACACTCTGGGGTTGTGGCACTTCCTTCCAGCTTCGATATTGCTTGTCCGCCCGGATAGGCAACACGATGGGCAGGTTGGGATCGTAAGTCTGCGAGGCAATTTGCCGCCGCAACGCACGCTTGAATGTGCGTTTGAAGTGTCGCAAGGATTCCGGACCGGTCTGGCGAATGGTGGTGTATTTATCCTTCCGGGAAATAATGTTCTTTTTTCCCCGGGGTTCAATGCGCGGCAAGGCCAGTTCCTCGCCCAGAATGGCCGCCAGCTCCTCGAGGGTCAATTCCACTTCGAGAATATGGCCGCCGGGTTGATCGCCCGCTCCGGACTCGCCTTCTCCTTGCGGCGGTCCCAGCGGCGTGCCGGGTTCCCCATCGCCCTGGCCCACGCCCCCGGAGCCTTTTGAACCGTAGCGAAACTGCGGAATATCGATTTGCGGCAAGGGGATGCTGACCAGGTCTTTGCCCTTCTTGCCGATCATCTCCCCACGGCTGATGTACTTGCTGAGATTGCTTTTCACCTTGCCGCGGACGATCTTGCGGAAACGCTGGTGATCGCGTTCGATCTTTTGACCCACGGCCCGCCTCTCCTTATTTCTTCGCATGCCCCCGCGCAAAGATGCTCGCCACAAAGCTCAACACATCGGTCGCGCATACGTCGCAATAGCCGTAATTGCGGATCAACCGGCTCTTGACCACGTCGATCTTTTCCTGGGTGGCCTTGTCCACGACACTGGAAACCAGGCTTGTCAACTTGATCGTGTCCTTCTGATCCTCGAACAGCTTCAGTTCCAGGGCTTTTTGCAGCCGTTCGTTGGTCTTGTAGTCGAAGCGCTTGCCGTCGATCGCCAGCGCCCCAATGTAATTCATGATTTCCCGCCGGAAGTCATCCTTGCGCCCTTCCGGAATGTCGATTTTTTCTTCCACGGACCGCATCAGGCGTTCATCCGGTTCCTCGTAATTTCCGGTATACCGATTGCGCACTTTTTCCCGTTGCGTGTAGGCTTTCACGTGGTCGATGTAATTGGAGCACAAGCGCGTCAGCGCGTCCTCGTCGGCCGCGATCGCGCGCTGCACTTCGTTTTTGACGATGTCCTCGTACTCCTCTTTCACCACCGTCAAGAGTTCCTTGCAATGCTGCAGCTGCTCCTGGCTCGTGATCAGCGAATGATGCCGCAATCCGATCTCCAGTTCATGCAGCACCATGAACGGATTCAGACAGTTTTCCTCCGGGTGGGCAACGAGGGCGTTACTGATTTTATCCTGGATATACCGCGGGCTGATCCCGTGCATCCCTTCATTGACCGCTTCGCGTTTCAATTCGACGACATTGTCTTCTGTAAAGCCGGGCAGTGTCTTGCCGTTGTACAGCTTCAGTTTTTGCAACAGCGTCAGGTTGGCGTGCTTGGGTGGCACCAGCCGGGTCAACGTCGCCCACATCGCGGCTATCTCAATAGTGTGGGGGGCAATGTGTTTCCCTTTTACCCGCTCCGGATTGAAATCTTTTTCGTAAATCCGGATCTCGTCCTTGAGCCTCGTGACGTACGGAATATCGATTTTTACGGTGCGATCCCGCAATGCTTCCATGAACTCGTTATTCTGCAACCGCCGATACTCTGGTTCGTTCGTATGGCCCAGGATCACTTCGTCAATATCGGTTTGGGCAAACTTCTTGGGTTTGATCTTGTGTTCCTGGGAAGCACCCAAGAGATCGTACAAGAATGCGACATCGAGCTTGAGGACTTCAATGAACTCAATCAAACCGCGGTTGGCAATGTTCAATTCGCCGTCGAAGTTGAAGGCGCGCGGGTCACTGTCCGATCCATATTCGGCGATTTTCCGGTAATTGATGTCGCCGGTCAGTTCCGTGGCATCCTGGTTCTTTTCATCCTTGGGCTGAAACGTGCCGATGCCGATGCGGTCCTGTTCGGAAAGAATGAGGCGATAAACCTTGATCTCATCCAGCATGCGATTCCAATCGCCGTCATATTTGGCCAGGCGTTCATTAAACATCTGGCGGCAAAAGGGACAGAGTTCTCCCTGGATCGAAATGTCGCATTTGGCGTTCCGGATGCGCTCGTTGAGCCGGCCCAAAAGCGTTGGCCGTAATTCCGCCGGAACCAGGTGCAACGGGTCTTCGTGCATCGGACATTTTTGCCATGCACCGGCGTCGCTCTTCCACGAAAAAGAAAACAGCATTCCTTCATCGATTTTGGAATATTGTTCCAATCCCTTCTTGAGCAGCCGGGCGATCGTACTTTTGGAGCTACCCACTGGACCATGGAGCAACAGTACGCGCCGCTCCGTGCCATAGCCCTTGGCCGCCGACTTGAAAGCATTGACCAGGTGCATCAAGGGCCGATCCAGGCCATAAATCGCGTCCCCGTGCTGGGACGCAAATTCGGTGAAAAATTTATAACGTGTGATTTTTTCCTTTTGTTCGTACACATCCTCGGTGCCGTGAGAGAGGATCATGTCGTACACTCGTTGATATGCTGTGCGCGTCGCCTCCGGATGCTCGCAGACAATGTCGAGGTATTCATCGAAACTGCCTTCCCAGTGTTTCTTGCGATAATCGCTGAGGTTGAGTTGTTGGCGGATGGCGCTCAAAATTCCCTTACCCGTGGACATCGCCGTCACCTCCCAAAATCAGGGGTTAATGCCGCCGTGGCAAAAAAGATCCCACCTGCCCTCGGAGGGTCGGTTTGGGATCGCTGCGAGAGCCCCGGGTCCGCGGTGTGAAACTGGATGAAGAGAATATGTTTTGGAGTATGTCAGGGGGAAACCACGGTCAGACTTTCCGGGTCGGCTCTGCTTGGGGCATTCAGTTTGCCCGGGCCTCTTCTCTCGCGCCTAGCTACTCAATTTTAACCGGGCTTTTGCATTCCGTCAAACCGCTCTTGCGCCCTCCATGCGGCGGTTTCTCTTGGTTGGCTTCACTATCTTGCGCCGGTCAGCATCTATTTTCTCTATTTGCAGCATACGCTCTTCGGCAGGGGTGTTGTCAATACCGTTTTTCGGATAAACCGGTCAAAAGATGTCGTTTCTTCGTTCCTTTCCTGGACACCTGGTTTTGGGATTTTTCCCTTTCGTCGGCCACAATCGTCTCAAACAGTTTCTCTACAAGATCTTGAACTGATTTTGTTTGAAATTGCTCTGGACCGGTTTCTACCTTCCATGTTACAGATTAATTTCTGAACGAGACCGCGACCGCAACGAACGCAACTCGATGTTCAATGTGAGGAGGTACCGTATGCGCAATTTGCTCGCTTTATCCGCCGCCGCATTGCTGACTTTCTTGGGCGTCGGTTGGTACCTTGACTGGTACAAGGTAAAAAGTGATCCCGCTCCCCCCGGCCATCACAATGTGCATATCGATATTAACGGAAGCAAGATTGTCGAAGATGTCCAGAAGGGGGTTGAAAAAGGCGAGGAAAAACTCCAAGGGGCTTTGGAAAAAGAGAAGAAGCACTCAACCGAACCCAGTAAACCGGTCAACAAAGCTCCTGGCGAGAATGATTCCAAATTCTAGCCTCCCATTCTTTCCCCCGACACTCAAATAACCGATAATAAGAACGGAACTTCGTTCAGCGAATTGGGTTCCATTCTTATGGGTTTTGTCTCGGTGCCATTTTTCAGGGGGGTTCTCAAAATGAACGTCGGCGGAAAAATGGTTGGCGCACTGGCCCTGATCCTGGGCTTAACATCGGTTGTTTGCGCTGCGAATCCCCAGGAACCCACGAAAAAGGATCCTCCGCCAAGACTTCCTCCTTTCCTTATGGAGGCCTTGAAGGGCACGGCGGATGATTTCATCAAGCGCTTCGACAAAAATCAAAACGGCTACATAAAAAAAGAAGATTTTCCGCCGCGCCTGGTTGAGCTCTTTACGAAAGCCGATAAAAACAAAGACGGCAAACTGGACAAGAAAGAAGTTGAAGAACTGTTTGCCGTGCTCCGGAAACAATATGGAGTTCAGCCCTCGACGTCTTTCAACAAGGAAGATGTGGAACGGGTTGTCGATCAAATCTTGCTAAGGATGGATACGAACAAGGACGGAAAAATCAGCCGCGAGGAAGCCATGGGCCTTATCGCCATGATGTTCGATGAATTGGATCTCAACAAAGATGGCTTCCTGGACCGAGCTGAACTTCGCAAAGAAGCGGAAAGGCGTCTTGCGGATCGTGCCCGACAAAACAATCCCGCGCGCCCCGGTCGGCCGCCGGAACTGGTGGTCAACGAACCCGACTTTGATGCCCTCGACCTCAACGCCGATGGCCGCTTGAGTCGCGAGGAACTCAAGAACACTGTATACGCGCCCAAATTTGACGAAATGGATACGAATAAAGACGGTACGATCGACCGCAAAGAGTTTGCCGCGTATTTCCGCAAGGAAGCGGAGAAAAAAGCCAGGGAAGAAAAGAAACAGGAAGAGAGCCAGAAAAAACAACCAGTCAAGAAATAAATTCCCTCCTACGGTTTTCCGTTAATTCAGAAATATCGGCAGCGTCGAGGATGCGAAATCGCCCGGCGGCAAGGTCTCCCAATTGGTAACGGCCGATCGCAACGCGGACGAGCTTCCGAACTTTGTGTCCCGCCGTCGCCCACATGCGGCGGATTTGGCGGTTGCGACCTTCGTAGAGGACCATTTCCACTACCGAATTCTTTTTACTTGCATGAAGGACTTTCACTTTGGCAGGCCGGGTGCGGCCTTCCGATAGCTGAATTCCGCGGCAAATTTGCCGCAATGATTCGGCCGACGGTGTGCTCCGCAGTGTAACGTGATACACCTTTGGAATGTGATGTTCGGGCTCCGTCAGCCGGACTGCCAAACGGGAATCGTTGGTCAGGATGAGAAGTCCTTCCGAATCTGCATCGAGCCGGCCTACCGGGAAAAGCCACGGTAAATCCGCAGGCAACAAATCATAAACGGTCTTTCGATTCCGCTCATCCCGGCGGGTCGTGATGTTGCCGGCCGGCTTATGCAGCGCGATTGTAAGCCGAGGCTCCAAATTCGATTCCTGGCCAGCTCGAGTAATGCGTTTGCTGCCCAGGTCAATCCAGGTAAGTGGTTCGGTTACCACTTGGCCGTCGACTCGAATTTGTCCGGAGCGAATCCAGTCCCAGGCTTGGGTGCGCGAACCCCATCCCAATTTCGAGATGGCACGGTGAAGTTGAACGCGCTGGCCGGCAGAGCGTGGCATGGATCAAGTTTCATTTAGCCGCCGTTCTCGGTGACGCACGATTCGAGGAGCCGGCGCTAAAATGGCGAATCCGATCATTCCGGAAACAACGTGGTGCTCAAATACCGTTCTCCCAGGTCCGGCAACACGACGACAATAAGTTTGCCGGCGTTGTCCAGGCGTTTGCCGACCTGAATTGCCACGTGGGCGGCAGCGCCGGAGCTGATGCCGCACAGCATGCCTTCCTCGCGGGCCAGTCGGCGGGTCATTTCGAAGGCGTCATCGTCATTGACCTGAATGACTTCGTCGACGATTTCCAGGTTCAACACCCCGGGGATGAAGCCGGCACCAATGCCCTGAATCTTGTGGCGGCCCGGTTTGAGCTCCTGGCCTTGCTTCTTCTGCGTGATCACGGGACTATTTACGGGTTCGACGGCAATGGTCTTGAAATTTGGTTTTCGCTTCTTGATGACTTCGCCCACTCCCGTAATGGTTCCCCCCGTGCCGATGCCGGAGACGAGTATGTCCGCCTTGCCGCCGGTGTCATTCCAAATTTCCTCGGCAGTGGTGAGGCGGTGAATTTCCGGGTTCGCCGGATTCTTGAATTGTTGCGGCATGTAGGATTTTGGAGTGGAGCGGACCAATTCTTCGGCCTTGGCGACCGCTCCGTTCATCCCCTTATCCCCCGGAGTCAGCACGATTTCGGCTCCAAACGCCTTGAGCAGTCGGCGGCGTTCCAGGCTCATCGTCTCGGGCATAGTTACAATGAGTTTGTACCCGCGCGCGGCACAGGTGAATGCCAGGCCAATGCCGGTGTTGCCGCTGGTCGGCTCGATAATTACCGTATCCTTCGTGATCTTGCCGTCGCGCTCGGCGGCGTCAATCATGCTCACACCGATGCGATCTTTAACCGACCAGATGGGATTGAAGTTCTCCATCTTGGCGACGACGGTGGCCTTGCAGTCGCCTACCACGCGCCGTAACCGAATGAGCGGTGTGTGCCCGATGCATTGAGTAATATCGTCATAAATCTTGCCGCGAAAGGGTTGCGGAAAAGCCATCAAAATTCCTCCTGAAATAATCCCAAAGCCAACTGCTTTGTGAAAAACCGGTCAAACTCCGCTTGCCACTGCTTTTGTAACGACAGTGGTCCAAGCGGACAAGACGGCTCGTAAGGATTATCCCAAACGCGCCCGCGTGCCCGCCCGGAAATCGGTTACTTCCAACTGCACGGTTCGACGCCCTTGCCATTCATTGAAGTTCGGGGTGAAGACGACGAAGCATTGACCCCCGGCCGACATGAGTTCCTCGACTCGGTCCGCGAGGCCGAAGGCGATGGCCGGAATCTGGGCCTCTTGTTGGACCCGGAATTGCAGATGCCGTTCGCCTTTGCCGACGCGCCGTGGCGTGCCCACGACTTGAACCGGGCCTGCCATGAATAGCGGCCGGGGATTCCCACAACCGTACGGTTCCAGGTGTGACAGCGCTTCAATCACTCCCGGGGTCAACAAGCCCAGGGAAACCTCCGCATCGATTACTAATCGCGTCGAAGATGGTCCGTTGGGGAACTGTTCACCGGCGTAGGAACAAAAACGGTTGCGGAATTCCTCGACTCGTTCCGGCTCGATTCTGAAACCGGCAGCAGCGGCATGACCCCCGTGGCTGAGGAGATAGTCTCCGCAGGCATCCAGTGCTTCGTGGAGAAGAAAACCGGGGACTGAGCGGCCGGATCCATGCCCTGGATTCTCTTCACCCCGGAGGGCGATCATCAAGACGGGGCGGGAGTATATTTCCACCAGTCGGCCGGCGACGATGCCGATGACACCCGGGTGCCAATCCGGACTGGCCAATACCAGGGCAGGATGGCGGTCCAGGTCAAGGCCGGCCACCATTTCATGAGCCTGGGCAAGGATCTTCCGTTCGATTTTTTGCCGGTCGCTGTTTTGGTTGTCCAGAAAACACATTAGCTCGTGAGCCCTTTCGCGACATGTGGTCGTCAAGAGTTCTACCACCAGACGGGCGCACCCCAGCCTGCCGGCTGCATTTAGGCGCGGAGCAATCGCAAAACTAATATCACTGGACGTTATCTCGGTCTTTCCTCCCAAATGGGATCCCTCAATGAGGGCTTTCAAGCCAATGGACGACGTTCGGCGGAGCCTGGCGAGCCCGTGTTTGACGATGATACGATTTTCATCCTGCAGGGGAACCCAGTCGGCCACCATGCCCAGTGCCGCCAGCGCCACAGTGTCCTGGAGAAACTCCCGGAATTCCGGATTCACCTTTTCGGCACCGCTGGCACGTTGGCACAATGCCCAGGCCAATTTGAAAGCGACGCCGGATCCGGATAAGTCCCCAAATGGATACGAACTCCCAGGCAGCCGCGAATGAACCAGCGCGGCGGCATCGGGCAAGCAACTCTTGACTTCATGGTGGTCTGTAACGATGAGTTTCATGCCGAGATTCTTCGCCAATTCCGCTTCAGCCACACTGGTAATGCCGCAGTCCACGGTGACAACGACCGACGTGCCGAGCCCTGCAATTTGGGTCAACGCATCCGCGTTCAGTCCGTACCCTTCCTCCAAGCGATGGGGAACATAGAAATCTACGATGCCGCCCAGGAGACGGAGGGTCTGCCATAGCAGCGCGGTTCCCGTTAGACCATCCACGTCATAGTCGCCGTACACGCAAATCCGTTTTCCCTGGCGGACGGCATTGTAGATGCAATCGGCGGCTTGCGGTACTCCGGGGAGCATTTCCGGAGGGTGGAGTCCCTTGAAGCGGACGTTGAGAAACCGATCAATCCGTTCCGGATCATGTATGCCGCGGTTGAGAAGTAATTGCGACACAATCGGGGAAAGATTGCGGGATTTACTGAGTCTTTCAACGGCATCCCGATCGTGCGGCATAAGGTGCCAGATTTTGGCAACGGTACGCAAATCCCAAGCCTTGTCACAAGATTTCCAAAATCCATGAAGGCGATGTCGCTCATTATAGGTGCCGTATTATTGTTGCCGAGAGGGCGGACAGAATGGGTTAAGCAAAAGCGGCGAAATGGAGAATGCTGCCTTTGCGGTCCGTTAAAAGCGGTCAACGAAAGAATTTGGAAAAGACGAACTCCACAATTTGTCAAAACTATTCGGAAGAATGAGAAAAGGAGGCCTTTGAAGTATGTTGGAAAAAATACTAAAGGCAGGTAGTCTCGGCAACCGAAATTGAGAAGAGGAATCCACAGAACGCGGGGGATTTTCTTTGGCAGAAGGTCCCAGAGACGCGTGGATTTTGGATGCATCGAAATCAAGCCTACTAGTGGGAGGATAAATCGTGAACGCGTTTGTATTATTGCTAAGCACGGCACCTCTTTTTGGGGGTGCTGAACCTATTGCCCCCCCGGCTGCCCCTGGCGCGCCGCCGGCCAAAGTAGCGCCGGCCCCCGCCCCGGCCCCGGCTTCGGGCGCGTGTAATACGTGTTGTGATGAAGGTTGCGGCGGCGGCTGCGGTCTTCTCAGCAGAATCAGGGCCCTTTTCCATCGCGATTGCTGCGGCGGCTGCGATACCGGCTGTGGTCAGAGTTGCGGCCATAGGTGGTTTGGATCCAGCTGCGGGAGTTGCGATTCCGGTTGCGGTCACGGATGGTTCAGCGGCGGCCATTTCGGTGGCTTGCATGGCGGCTGCGGTTCAACCTGCGGCGATTGCTGCGATTCGGGCGGGTGCCATTTGCTCGCGAGACTCAGAGGCCTCTTCCACCGGAACAATTGCTGCGACAACGCTTGCTGCGCCAACGCTTGCTGTGGCACCGCTGCTCCGGCTGGGAAAGCCGAACCGATTCCTGCTCCGGCAAAAGGCGCGCAGCCGATGCCCAGCGATCCCAAGAAAACCGCGCCGGGTAAAGTCGAACTGGAAAATGCGCCGAAGGGTACAATTCCTTTCGATGCGGATTTCCGGAATCCCTTGGACCTGAAGCGGAATTAAACCGGTGATCGATTGCCACCGATGATCGGACTGTGTTTTGCGGATCCGCCAAATATATCGGCCCCGCGGCACTACCAGCGCCGCGAGGCCGATTTGTTTTTGCCGAAAGTCACTACGACCGGCCGGAAATCAATGCAGTTTCGGGAACTACGGTTCGCGCTTTCAGTCGTCGTAAATCTTGGTGGACTCCCACTCGACAATTGGCTCCACCAGATTGGGGCTGGTCACTTGGGTCTTGAACCGGACATCGCCGGCAGCCACGCCTTTGACATGAATTCGAAAAGTGGCTTCGCCCTTGGGCGCCAGCGGCGGCAGGGCATCAAAGGTGATTTGCTTGCCCTCTTCCTGGTACCGCACCGGCCCGGTAGCAGTTTTGAACTGCATCTTGTCCGGTATCACACACGTTAATTTGACGTCGTTTTCCAATTTGGAGCCGACATTGGTAATGCGTACATCATAAGCAGTTTCAGCGCCCACTTCGATGGGATCCTCAATGTCCACAACTTCCAATAGTAGCGCAGATACGGCTTCAACCCGCGTGTTGATTTCTTGTTCCGTGCGCGCGCCGCGATTTCCCTGTACCACGACCTTGTGCCGATTGTCGCCGGGATCGACCGCCAGCATTTCGACTTTCACTTCCTTTTGCTGGTGAGGTGCCAGCTCGCCTAAATTCCAGAAAACGGTTCGCGTAGTCGTGTCATGCTTAGCGCCGTCGCCGGTGGCCATGAATTTGAAGCCGGCCGGCACGATTTCCTGCACGGTCACGTTGCCGATGGGTGCATCGTTCGGATTAGTAACCTTGAACGAATAAACGGCCTTGCGATTGAGGTAGCGTACTTTCGGCCCCGAGACTTCCAGATCGAGGCGCGGAACCGCGACGACCACGGTCGCGTGATCTTGAGCTTTGATATTGCCCTCGGCCTCAACTGTACCTTCGCATTTTTGTTCGCCGGGAATCTTGGGGTTGCAGTTAACCTGGACCGTCCGCGATTCGTTGGGTGCGAGTGCACCGATTGCAAATTCGACGTTCTTGCCGTTGGGATGTTCCAGACCGTCCGACAGAGCAGCGTGCATCTTGACCTGGTCGGCAGGGGCATCGCCGATGTTGCTGACTGTGAGCATGAAATTCGTGGGACTGTCGACCATCGCCGTATTCTGTGCGGTGGCTTTCAAAATGAGCCGGGGTTCGCCCACCTTGATTTTCAGAGTCGAAACACCGGTGAACGTAACCCACGCGTTGCAATTCCAGTTGCCGCCGGAACTCGGCATCATGCGAATCTGCAGGTTCTTTTCCTGCTTGGCGGCCAGGGTCCCCAATTCCCACCAGTAAACGTCGCCTTCGGAATTGGCCTTGGGTTCGGTGTTTTCAACCTTCATGGCATGGGGAATCTGCAACCGCACCATGACTTCTTGAACCGGCGTATTTGCCGTATTGCGGACAGCAATTGTGTAATCGGCCTGCTGGCCGATCTTTACTTGCGCGGGTTTGATCCATTCCAGGCTGACCGCGGGTTCCTGGCGCGAATTATTCTTTTCCATTTGTGCAGCGGAGCCAACATCTGGACCAGTCACCGGCATTGAAATATCGCCCGGAGACGGGGAAGATGGTGCCGCAAGAGGCAGCGGCGGCATGGTGGATTCCACTGCGGGAAGCTGTTTTCCCTCGCGTTTGGGAATCGTCGACTGAGCCATCGCCGAAATGGCGACCAATGCCAAAACTATCGCCAGCCCTGTCAGGCCGGCAATGCCACGAAAGCCTCTCATTGTGAACCCTCCCCGCCAAAACCGTTTTGGTTTTTGCACCCCATGACCGAAATCATCATTCCCCAATTTTGGGAGCGGCACTATAGCGATGAAACAAACGTGGTCAAGAGGAGTTTGTACACAGCGAGCAGTCAATGGGATGGAGGAAATTTGCCAACTTAACAGCGTTATGCACTTTGAAGACCGTGCGTTTCGTTTTCCCGCGCCAATAGGATTTTCCCAGGAACTAATACAATCTCCTCATGCGTCACGAGTTGGCAATCGAAGTAGCAGGGCGCGCCATTGCCTCCGCCGATGCTCTCTTGATCGGCGCCGGCGCCGGCATGGGAGTTGATTCGGGCTTGCCGGATTTTCGTGGCAACCAGGGTTTCTGGACAGCCTACCCGCCTTACCAGCACCTCGGTTTGGATTTCTTTTCACTGGCCAATCCGCGCTGGTTTGAGACCGACCAATCCCTGGCTTGGGGATTCTACGGCCATCGGCTGGAAATGTATCGGCGGACGCAGCCGCATGATGGCTTTGCAATTTTGCATTCCTGGGCCGAGCGCATGCATCACGGGGCGTTTGTCTATACTTCTAATGTTGACGGCCATTTCCAAAAAGCCGGGCTCTCGCCCGACCGGGTTTTGGAAATTCACGGATCGCTCGAATGGTTACAATGCACACGCAGTTGCGGCTCAGGGATTTTTCCCTCAGATTCCGTTCACGTCGACGTGGACAAAAACACCATGCGGGCAAAGGAGCCGTTGCCGCGCTGCCCGGTCTGTGCGGCTCTGGCCAGGCCGAACGTTCTGATGTTTGAGGACCGGACCTGGGATGCCGAACGAGCCGGCCAACAAGAGGTCCGGCTCGGCGCATGGCTCGAAGCGGTGAACCAGGCCCGGTTGGTAATTGTCGAATGTGGGGCGGGCACGACGATACCCAGCGTCCGGCATTTTTGCGAGCGCATGGCCGCCATTTACGGTGCCACCCTCATTCGCATAAATCTTCGCGAACCCCAGGTTCCGGAAGGGCAGGTTGGATTGGCTACGAGTTCCTTGGCGGGATTGCACGCTATTGATCGATGGGTGAATCGTGAAACTGGCGCTCAGCAAAAAAGGGAAATCTGATCATGCCCTCTTATAATCCGAAAGCCATTGAAACTAAATGGCAGCGGAATTGGGAAGCGAACAAGACGTTTCGTACGCCGAACACTTCGGACAAACCGAAGTACTACATCCTCGACATGTTCCCCTATCCCAGTGGAGCCGGGCTCCACGTGGGACATCCGGAAGGGTATACCGCCACTGATATCCTGGCGCGATACAAAAGAATGTGCGGATTCAATGTGCTGCATCCGATGGGCTGGGATGCCTTCGGCCTCCCGGCCGAGCAATATGCCATAGAGACGATGACTCATCCCCGGATCACCACCCAGCGCAATATCCATGAGTTTCGCCGGCAGATCAAAATGCTGGGCTTCAGCTATGACTGGGACCGGGAAATCGACACCACCAACCCGAATTATTTTCAATGGACACAATGGATTTTTCTCGTTCTGTACGATACTTGGTACGACAAAGCGCAAAAACGGGGCCGGCCCATCGCGGAATTGCCCATCCCGCAGGAAATCAAGTCCCGGGGCGAAGCCGCCATCCGAAATTATCAAAATAGCAAGCGCCTGGCCTACCAGGCCGAGGTGCCTGTCAACTGGTGCGAAGCCCTGGGAACCGTATTGGCCAACGAAGAAGTGGTCGATGGCAAATCGGAACGGGGCGACCATCCCGTTGTGCGGATGCCTTTGCGCCAGTGGTTGCTCCGGATCACAGATTACGCCGACCGGCTCCTGGAAGACCTGGCCCTGGTTCAGTGGCCGGATTCGATCAAAAAACAGCAAAGCGACTGGATCGGGCGGAGCGAAGGCGCCGAAGCCGATTTTGCACTCTCCACGCCCGGCACTCCACGCCTCACGATTTTCACCACTCGGCCTGATACGTTGTTCGGCGCCACGTATATGGTGCTGGCTCCGGAGCACGCGCTTGTCGATTCCGTAACTACTCCCCAGCAGCGGGCGCAGGTAAAGGCCTACCAGGCGGAAACCGCGCGCAAGAGCGACCTGGAGCGGACCGACCTGGCCAAGAAAAAAACCGGCGTGTTTACCGGAGGGTATGCCATTAATCCGGTGAATAACGAAAGCATACCAATCTGGATTGCGGACTACGTTTTGATCAGCTATGGAACCGGCGCCATCATGGCCGTACCCGCCCATGATCTGCGGGACTGGGAATTTGCCCGCGCATTCAACCTTCCGATCCGTCAGGTGGTGCGACCTCCCAAAGGCTACCAGCCTACCAGGGAGGAAGCGGCCCTCGCATATGCCGAAGACGGCAGAACCTGCTTGCCCTTCGTCGGCGAAGGCACGGCCATTCATTCGGGTCCTTTCACCGGCTTGAATTCGGCGGAATTCAAAGAGAAGATTACAGCCTGGCTGGAAGAGCGCGGTCTCGGGGCGCGCAAGGTCAATTTCAAACTGCGCGATTGGCTCTTCAGCCGGCAGCGTTATTGGGGCGAACCATTTCCGATTCTGCACGAAGTCGACGATGCCGGCCGCCCGACCGGCGTCGTCCGCCCGCTGTCAACGAACGAGTTGCCGCTGACGCTGCCGGACTTGGAAGATTACCGGCCGACCGGAAAACCGGAACCCCCGCTCGAGAAGGCAAACGACTGGGTCTCGGTGGCCCGCGACGGCAAGCGCTACAAGCGCGAAACCAACACCATGCCGCAATGGGCCGGCTCTTGCTGGTACTACCTGAGATTCATCGATCCGCAAAACTCCAAAGCGTTATGCGACCCGGCCCGGGAAAAGTACTGGCAGCCGGTCGATCTTTACGTCGGAGGCGCGGAACACGCCGTTTTGCATCTCCTCTATTCGCGCTTTTGGCACAAGGTACTGTTCGACCGCGGCCACGTGCATTCCCCGGAACCATTCCTCAAGCTGATCAACCAGGGCATGGTCCTGGGTGACACCGACTTCCACGTTGCTCCGGAGGTTTACGAGGCAAACCAGGCACTTATCGACAAAATGGGGTTGCGGGTCTTCCGCTTCAAGGACGACGACAAGGAAATCTGCGTGTTGCGGAACCCTTCCAACGAGCCAGACCGGTACTCCCCGCTTACCGAGGAGCAGGTGGTCAAGGAGCGCGGTAGGACCTTGCTGAAGGGGACCGGCATCGAGCTGGTCGGGCGAGCAGAGAAGATGTCCAAGAGCCGCGGGAACGTGGTCAACCCTGACGAAGTAGTGGACCAGTACGGAGCGGACAGCCTGCGCCTCTACGAAATGTTCATGGGCCCGCTGGAGGCTGTTAAGCCGTGGAGCATGCGCGGCGTCGATGGCGTCTATCGCTTTCTGGGCCGTGTCTGGCGCCTGTTAATCGACGACCGGGCCGATGAAGTGAAGCTCACCGAAGCAGTTCAGGACACAACGGCGGATCGGGATACGTTGCGAAAACTCCACCTGACGATGCAAAAAGTAACCGAAGACTTGGAAGCCATGCGCTTCAACACCGCCATCGCCGCCTTGATGGAGTTTTCCAACCACCTGACTCCGCTGCATTCGCGGCCCCGGTCGGTCTTGCAGACTTTCATTCTGCTGTTGGCCCCCTTCGCACCGCACCTGGCCGAGGAGTTGTGGTCGGCGCTCGGGCACCAGACCACGCTGGCTTATGAACAATGGCCGAAGTACGACCCAGCCCTGACGAAAGCCGACGCCGTCGAAGTCCCGGTGCAGGTCAACGGCAAACTGCGCAGCAGGATCATCGTCCCGGCCGGCATCGACTCGGAGCAATTGAAGGCCGCCGCCTTGGCCGATGAGCGTATTCGCGCGTTGATCGGGGGCAAGGAACCGCACAAGATGATTGTGGTACCGGGCAAATTGGTAAACATCGTTGTGGGTTGAAAAAATGAAACAGGGTTGTTACCGCGTTTTTCTCTCGCTGGTCGCTGTGCGTCTGTTTTTTTGCGGAACTGCCGCAGCAAACGAAAAGCAACCAGAGCGCCTCAATGTGATTCTGATTCTTACTGATGACCAGGGTTACGGCGATCTCGCCTGTCACGGCAATCCGGTTATCCAAACGCCCAACCTCGACGGTTTCTACAAACAATCCCTGCACTTGACCAATTTCCATGTCGATCCGACCTGCTCGCCGACGCGATCCGCCCTCATGACCGGCCGCTATTCATCGCGAACGGGCGTCTGGCACACCGTCATGGGTCGATCGCTCCTGCGCAAGGACGAAACAACCATGGCCGATGTGTTTGCGGCCAACGGCTATCGCACCGGCATCTTCGGCAAATGGCACCTGGGAGACAACTATCCGTATCGGCCGCAGCACCGGGGATTCCATGAGGTACTCACGCTCGGCGGCGGAGGCGTCGGCCAAACCCCCGATTTTTGGGGCAACAATTGTTTCGACAACACCTTCTTGCACAACGGCAAACTGACAAAGTACCCCGGCTACTGCACTGATGTTTTCTTTGCGGCCGGCATGCAATTCATCGAACAAAACAAAGTTCGCCCGTTCTTTGCCTACATTCCCACCAACACTCCGCATGCCCCGTATAACGTTGCCGAGCGCTACAGCAAGCCGTACCGCGATCGGGGCGTGCCGGAGCAGCGGGCCAGTTTCTACGGCATGATCGCCAATATTGATGAAAACGTGGGCAAACTGCTGGCCCGGCTTAAGGAGTGGAATCTCGAAAATAATACGCTCGTGATCTTCATGACCGACAACGGCTCCGCTGCCGGCTATCGCGAAAATCCGCAAGATGGCTTCAATGCCGGCATGCGCGGAGCGAAAGGCTCGGAATACGACGGCGGCCATCGCGTCCCGTGCTTTATCTGCCTACCCGGGAATAGGGCCGGCGGACATGACATTGGCCGGATCACCGCCCACATCGATATCCTGCCGACCTTGATCGATTACTGCGGCCTGAAGAAACCGCAAAACGTGACCTTTGATGGCGCGAGTCTGCGACCTTTATTCGATCGTCCCAAAGAATGGACCGAACGGACTCTGTTCGTGCATTCGCAGCGCATCGACCATCCCGAAAAATGGCGCAAATGCGCTGTGATGACCGATCGCTGGCGGCTGGTTAACGGCAAGGAACTCTACGACATGACCGCGGATCCGGGGCAGAGAAAAGACGTGGCCGATCAATATCCCAAAATCGTCGCAGACCTGCGGCGGAAATACGAGGCGTGGTACGCCGATCTGTCGAAGCGCTTCGATGAATACTGCGCCATCACGATTGGCTCGAACAAGGAAAATCCCACGGGCTTATGCTGTCATGACTGGCACGGCGCAATCGCGCCTTCCGGACAGGAGGCAGTCCGCCGCGTCGTGCCCGCGAACGGCTTTTGGGCGGTGGATGCGGCCAGGGCGGGAAAGTATGAAATCACGCTTCGCCAACAGCCTGCCGAGGCCCATTTTCCCATTTCCGCGCATACGGCACGGTTGAAAATCGGCGACAGAGAATGGCAGAAACCGGTCCCATCAGGCGCCACCTCTGTGACGTTTCCGGTGGAACTCATGACCGGCGAAACGCGATTGCAAACCTGGTTGCTGGAAAAGACCGGCGAAACGCACGGCGCTTATTACGTCTCCGTGCATTTTCGGGAATAAGCCCTTCCACCCGCCGAACGCTAATTGGTAATTGTGCTAACCGCCTGCATCTCCTCCAGCAAGCGATAGAATTGCTCGCCCGACGCCGCGCGGCGGCGCAGTTCTGCGCACGGTTCAAAACGCGGGCCGATGCGCTTGGCCAGGATGTCCAGGGTTTTCACAATATCGCCGACGCCGCGGTCATCGGCATAGCGCAATGGTCCGCCGCGATGCGGCGCCCAGCCGGTGCCCAGCACCATGGCCAGATCGACGACATCCGCGCTCGCCGCCAGACCTTCCGCCAGATAGCCGGCCGCCTCATTGACCATGAGCAGCACCATGCGTTCGCGCGCTTCCAGGTCTCGAATGGGATTGGCCTTGCCGTTCGCCTTCGGCTGGAATTTCGCCTGGCCTCCCAGAGCAGCCAGCGCATTGGTGTTGACCGTTTTCTTTTTGCCGTCGTATTTGTAGAAGCCGGCCCCCGACTTCTGGCCCAGCCAGCCGCGTTGACACATTTGCTCCAGGGCAGGGTGGGGCTGCAGACGATCCTGGAACACCGGGCCGACGACCTTGGCGACGTGCGCCGCCACATCCAGGCCCACCTGGTCCAGGAGTTCCAGGGGCCCCATCGGCATGCCGAACCGCCGCATGATGCGATCGACCTGCTCGATGCCCATGCCCTCGGCAACGAGCATCCCGGCTTCGTTCAAATACGGCATGAGAATCCGATTGACGACGAACCCGGGACTATCCTTGACAACGACCGGAGTTTTGCCGAGCTTGGACGCGAAGCCGATGACCGCAGCGGTGGCCCGGCCGGCGGTGGCCTGCGCTTCAATTACTTCCACCAACGGCATCTTGTGGACAGGGTTAAAGAAGTGCAACCCGGCGACGCGCTCCGGATGGCTTAGCCCTTCCTGGAGTTTCGTGACCGAGAGGGAAGAAGTATTGGTGGCCAGGATGGTGTTGGGCCCGGTGCGGCGATCCAATTCGCGGAATATGGCCTTTTTTTGCTCCAGTTCCTCGATGGCCGCTTCAATGACCAGATCGACCGTTTCGAATCCTTCATACGTAGTAGTTTGGCCCAGGCTGGCCAGTTTGTTGTTGGCTTCGTCGATGGACAGGACCCGATTGGCAACTGCCTTGACTAATAGATCCTGGATTCGTTGGACTCCCGTCTTTAAGGCCACCTCGTTGATTTCTTGAACCACGACTTGATACCCTTTGACGCAGGCCAGTTGCGCGATGCCAGCGCCCATGGTCCCGGCCCCGACGACACCGACTCGCCGAATAGCGGTCATGCCGTTGGCGGGCGCTTCCTGGTTCTCAGACTTGCGGGCACTTTCGATCAGGAAAAAGAGAGTGATCAAATTGCGGGCCGCCTTGGTGGTCGCCAGGCGGCCGACGGCGTCGCGCTCGAAGTGCAAACCGGCTTGCAGGCCCCGGCTCATGCCGAACTTAATGGCGGCGAGCGCTTCCAGCGGCGCCGGCATGTCGTCCGGCAACTTCCGGCGAACGATTCTCTCCGCGCCCCGAAACAGCAACCAACGGCCGAGCGGCGTTGCTTCCAGCATCCGTTGCCGCCAGCTCCGCAGCGGCACCTTGCCCTTGGGCCGCTTGCCTTCTTGTTGGATTCGCAGTATCAACGTGTCGGCGATATATTGCAGCGCTTCTTCCTGGCTCGGTTGCACCGCATCCGCGATGCCCCAGCGCAACGCATCGGGCGCGTTCAATGTCCTCATTTGCAATATGATCTGGATGGCGCGTTCGATGCCGACGACACGGGGAAGTCGCTGTGTGCCGCCCCACGCCGGAATCAGGCCCAGCTTGATTTCGGGCAAGCCAAGTTGCGTACCCGGTCTGTCGATGACAATGCGGTAGTCGCAGGCGAGAGCGAATTCCAGCCCGCCGCCCAAACACGGGCCGTGAACGACCGCCACCGTCGGCACCGGATGGGCGGCCACCTTATCGAAAAGCTTGTGTCCGACTTCGGAAAGCGCCCGCGCATCCTCCGGAGTTTTGACCGCGGTGAATTCGTGCACGTCCGCACCGGCAAAGAAGCCGGTCGGTTTCTTGCTCACGACGACCACCAGTTGCACGGTCTTGTCCGCAGCGAGGTGGTCGAAAGCTTCTTCGAGGTCGGACAAAACCTGGCGATTAAAAACGTTATAGGTGCGGCCAGGGACATCGACCCCGACGTGAGCAATTCCCCCAGCCTGAATGTCCACGCTCAGGCTAGAGGCCTGAAAACCTGCCATGGCTTAGGATCCTCTTTCCAGGAGCAGCGCGCCTCCCTGACCGCCGCCGATGCACAAGGTGGCCAGGCCGTAGCGGAGGTTACGGCGCTCTAGTTCCTTCAGCGCGGTCAGCGCCAGCCGCGTCCCGGTGGCGCCGACCGGATGGCCCAGGGCAATCGCGCCGCCATTCACGTTGAACCGGCTGCGATCGATCTCACCCAACGCTTTACTGAGGCCCAGGTGCTTCTGCGCGAATTGATCGGAGGCAAATGCTTTTTCGTTCGCGATGATCTGCGCGGCGAATGCCTCGTTCATTTCGATCAAATCAATGTCCTTCAAACTGAGGCCGGTTTTGGCAAGCAGCTTGCTCGTGGCATAAACCGGGCCCAGGCCCATGCGCCGCGGTTCGCAGCCGGCGTAGGCATAACCGCGCAGGTAGCCGAGAGGTTTCCGGCCCTGGGCGCGAGCGGCCTCGCCCGGCATCATTACCAGCGCCGCGGCGCCGTCGGTGATCGAGCACGAATTGCCGACTGTCACGGTGCCGTTTTTCGGCCGGAAATAAGGTGGGAGCTTGGCCAGAGCTTCCAGCGTCTGATTTTTGCGCGGGCCGATGTCTTTTTTCACTTCGCCATTGGCGCCGCCGGTTTTCACCGGAGTAATTTCCTCGCTGAGGACACAGCTCTCGACCGCTGCGGCGGCGCGCTGGTGGCTTTGCAGGGCGTACTCATCCTGTTGTTGCCGGGTAATGCCGAAGTCATCCGCCAGCACCTCGGCGGTCTCACCCATCATGAGTCCGCAAATCGGATCGGTCAGGCCGAGCTTGATGCCGGGCACCGGTTTGAAGTGGCGCGGCCGAAAGCGCAACATTCCCTTGATCCGCTGCCACCAGCCCTTGGCCTGCATCAATCTCAGGAAAAGGGCGGTTGATTCGGAGCTAAAAAGAATGGGGATCTGGCTCATCGATTCCGTGCCGCCAGCGAGGACGGTCCCGGCTTCGCCCAATTGCAGGATCTGCGCCGCGGTGGAAACCGCTTCCAGGCCGGAGGCGCAGTTGCGTTGTACGGTGTGCGCGGGGCGATCTTCCGGGATGCCGGCCAAAAGCGCGATGACACGCGCGGGGTTGGGCGCCTCGGGATGAATCGTGCCGCTGCCGAAAACGACCTGGTCGATGTCGGCAACCTGAACGTCCGCCCGTTCCAGGACGGCCGCGGCGGCAATGCGGCCTAGTTCGTGAGCCGGAATGCTTTCCATCGGGCCAAAGGCTTTCACAAACGGCGTGCGGACCCCGGCGACAATAGCAATGTCGAGCATGCGACTCCTCGCTTTCACGTAGCCCTCTCGCTCTGCGAGAGGGAATGCCAGAAGGCTACCGGAATTATCTTAATTAGTCATTGGTCATTCGTCATTAGTTGCTGGCGAAATGGCTTTGACCGCGACTCCCTTACCCTGGTTTCTCGTGGGACAATTTGCCGCCCTATCCTTTAGAGGTAGTGAGGACGACTTCCGATTCGGACAGCCGCTAAGTCGTTTCGCGGAGTTTGCGGCGTTGGATCTTGCCGAGGAAATTCTTGGGCAATTCGCGGACGCATTCGATTTGCCGGGGTCGTTTGTGTTTGCCGAGATGCTTCAGGCAGTGGGCCTCGAGTGCAGACAGGTTGATTTTATGGCCCTCCTTGGCAACCACCAGCGCCTTGACGATCTCGCCGCGTTCCGCGTCGGGCACGCCGATGACGGCTGCTTCCGCCACGTTTGGAAAGGTCGACAGCACTTCCTCGACCTCGGCCGGGAACACCAGGAACCCGTTTGTCTTGATAATGTCCTTTTTCCGGTCGACGATGAAGAAGAAGCCTTCGGAATCGCGCTTTGCCAGGTCGCCGGTGTACAGCCAGCCGCTGCGGAGAGCGCGGGCGGTTTCTGCACGGTTGTTGTAATAGCCCTTCATGATCTGTGGACCGCGCACGACCAGCTCGCCGATGGTGCCATCAGGCATTTCCTTGGTTCCCGTGGCCTCATCCATGATGCGCGCCTCGGTGTCGGGCAGAGGCAGCCCGACGGAGCCGTGGCGAATGCGGCCGTCGATCGGATTGACGTGGGTGACAGGGCTGGCCTCGGACAGGCCATAGCCTTCGACCACGTGCTGCGGGCCATAGCTGCCGAATTCCTCTTTGACCTTTTCATCGAGCGTGGATGCCCCGGACACCACGAGCCGGATAAAGGAAAAGTCGCGGGGTTGCTTTCTCAATTCACGGTTGAAGGCGGTCAAAAGGGCCGGCACCGCCGGCACCAGCTCGGTGCGATACCTTTGCATTATGTCGAGGACCGCCCGCACTTCAAAGCGCGGATGCAGGTGGATCGTGGCGCCCTTGGCGAGGCCGGTCAGCAGGCCGACGGTCAGGCCGTAGGCATGGAAGAACGGTAACACGCCGAGAATGGAGCCCTGGCCGTCCTCCTCCCGGCTCCAGGCCCCGAGCTGGAAGGCGTTCGCCACCAAGTTCTTATGCGTCAGCATGACCGCCTTGGGAGAAGCCGTGGTGCCTCCCGTCGGGGTCATGACGGCGATGTCCTCTTCCGGATTCACGTTTGGCTGCATCGTGTCCGTGCCGCGGCAAAGGCAATGGTCAAAGCTATGAACATGCCCGTTTTCCCGCAGGCTGAACGGCCCATTGCGGCGGAGGCGCTCAATCCGATAGAGAAATCCGCGCCAGGGACCGACACGCCGCGCGAGCGATGCGATAATGACATGTTCGAGCGGACCTCGCTCCAGGCGACCCAGCACCGCCGGGGCCAGGAGATCCAGAGTGACCACGATATGGCAATCCGTGGCTTCGAGCCATTTGCGGATTTCCTCGGCCACCATTAAGGGACTGAGCTGCAACACGGTGGCGCCGGTCAGCCAGGTCGCTTGCAGAGCCACGATGTATTCGGGAATATTGGGGAGCAGCATGGCGACGCGCCGGCCTCTTCCAGCCCCGAGGGCTGAGAGCGTTCGCGCCAACCGCTGTGATTGCCGCAGCATCTTGGAATATTTCATGCCGCGGCCATAGATGGAGCAAGCCGGCCGATCCGGATACCGCCGGACCGCCATTTCCATCAACGTACTTACTGGAATACAGGGATATGGAATAGACGACGGGACATCGCAGGGGTAGTTATCCAGCCATACCCGCTGCCAAAGAGGCTCGGCCGGCCGGCTGGGTCCCTGTGCCGTCGCAACATGGTCCATGGCCCGTCTCCTGGGCTCCGGAAGGGGAATTGGGCTTGGCCGGCTGCTCATGTACCATGCTTGCTGTATTGGACACAAGAGGTCTTAAGCGCTCCGTGTCCCCGGCCATCCGTGAGCCCGACGGCGTGGAAGACCGGCGGGATGCCATGGCCGAAACTCCCGATTTCCACTTCTTTGCTTTAATTCTAACCGATGCAAACCAGCCAAACAACGAACTCGTCCCTTTTTTCCCGGATTACCAACAAAAATTACAAATCCATTTCAAGGAAAACAAGTGGACAGTCATTTTTTCGGTTGAAGTTTGCTGGGTACTGTGGTGAGTTTTGCTTAAAATGTTGGGCGTTGCCGAAAATTGATTCGTGATTTACTACTTTTGAGATGCATGCGATGCTTTTAAAGCCTTTATTACAAAGCGACATCCCCGGATACCCTTGCCGGCGCGGAAAAGTCCGGGACATTTACGACCTTGGCGACAGGCTGATCATCATTGCCACCGACCGGATCAGCGCTTTTGACTGGGTGTTGCCGACCGGCATTCCGGACAAGGGCCGGGTGCTGACAGGCATGACGCGGTTTTGGCTGGAATACCTCAAGATACCCAACCATTTACTCACGATGGATTTGCGGGAAATGCCCGGACCCTTTGCCGCACGCCGGGAAGAACTGGAAGGGCGGACGATGCTGGTCCGCAAAACCGAAGTTCTGCCGGTCGAATGCGTGGTTCGCGGCTACCTGGCTGGCTCCGGTTGGAAGGAATACCGGCGTGAAGGAGCAGTGTGCGGCCTAATCCTGAAGCCGGGACTGCAAGAAAGCCAGCAGCTGCCCGAACCGATTTTCAGCCCAGCCACCAAGGAAGAACACGGCCATGACATCAACATATCGTTTGACCGCATGAGGCAGATCACCGGACCGGCCCTGGCAGAGGAAGCGAAAAAAAGGAGTTTGGAAGTCTACCGCACGGCCGCGGAATACGCCCGGAGCCGGGGCATCATCATTGCCGATACCAAATTTGAATGGGGTAAATTGTCAGATGGGAAGTTGATCCTCATCGACGAAGTGTTGACTCCCGATAGTTCACGCTTCTGGCCTGCGGACCAGTACCGCGTAGGAACCAATTCGCCGTCGTTCGACAAGCAATTTGTCCGCGACTGGCTGGAAACCACGGCATGGGACAAGAACAGCCCGCCGCCGGAACTGCCTTCAGACGTGGTCCAGCGCACTCGGGCGAAGTATATCGAAGCATTCGAGCGACTCACTGGCAGAACTCTTTAACTTGCTTGGACGTCGGCATCTGCCCCGACATCTTACTCCGTAATCACCTTCTTACTCATAGTCTTCATCTCAATCTCTTTGCCGATGTGACGACGGACACTCCAGTCAATTTACCGGGCGCTTTTTCTAGAAATGTTTCAGCAAAAGTTTGACTTTGGGGGACGTGCCTCCGCGTTCAACTCGTGGGGGTGTCCGAATGATACGGAAACGAACTAAATTAAAAGGTCTTCTAACAAGGACTTGCAGAGTGACATTCGTTTCCCAATTTTGCGGAATGTGTACTCAGATGCCGTACAAGGCAACCGAATGACGACTGACTATTACGGAATTAGAGGGACGCTCGTGCGGTCAAAGAATTGGTTCCGGCCGATGACAAAGGACGACTGACCAGTGGCCAAACCACTAACGCGACTTTACTGACCTTCTCCGCTTCGGTGGAAAGACCGTGTCGAAAACTGGAAACTTCGTTCCAGTGTCTCTTTGGGGTGAACTGTTACGTGCTGAATTTGCGTTGCGGCAGGCAGAAAAAACCAGCGGCTGATGACTGCCGTCTCGGGGTCCCGTTCGTGGCTCTGTTTTTGCCAATTGGGCATCCAGCAGACCATTTCGTAGTTTCCCGGCGGCACTTGCTCCAGGGAAAATCGGCCCTCGGCGTCCGTCATCGTGTAATAGGGATGATCATCCACAAAAAGATAAGCACGCATGGCATAATAACCCGCCGCGCTCGTCAATTCGACAACGCCCTTGTTTGTCAACTGCCGCGAGCCGGGATCATCGGGATCCGGGAAGGGCAGGGTGAAGAAGGCAGCGCCGGCCGCATGCAGCGAATGAAACACGGATTCGCGCGAAACCATTTCCAGCGAATCTCCCCGGCGGACGAAGCCGATTCGCGAATCGGCATCACCTTGCAAGATATGAAATTGACGACCGCGCATTTCTATCCGGACCGGCGGATAGCTCCAAGGCTTGCTTTCTGCAAGGTCCACCTCGCGCAAAAAGACCACGGCATTGGCAACGCCGCGTGTTTTTGCATCGATGACCGGAGCATTCGGATTGGGTTCGAGCCGTTTTTCGCGGCTGCCGTCCGGTGCTGATTGGATCGACCAAACTTGAAACAACGGAGGGCGGGGAATCTCGCCGTCCCAAATTACCCGGCCACAAATCGCGCCGGCGACCGCTGGGTCAAATTGCGAGCCGATGGCAAAGGCGTGGAGCGTGGGGCGTGAGGCGTGAGGCGATGTCACATGGTCTGGAGGGGGTGAATCACAGCCCGAGAGAGTCATTACGGGCGATATCAAGCAGCAAGCGAGCCGATAGCTCATGTCAATGGTGTACCCCATTCGTGCCCGTCGAGGCAAGATGGAAATGCAAGCACTACCGCCTTGGAACTCCGATGCCTCGTTCCTGACCCCGATGTGGGTCTCCTCTTCCCCATGCCTGATAAACCTGGTAATTTGTTATCATTCATTCGATGCACAGGATTATTTCTGGAGAGGGAACTCCCGTGGTAAAGAAAATGCAAGGCCAATCGATAGCGTTTTCACCAGGTAATGTGGAGGCTCGTGTCCGGAAGGCGGAGAAAGAGGGGCGGTCGCAGCAAGCCCTTGACCTGGCGAAACAACTCTACAAACAAGAGCCGACTCCCCATCATAAAGATTTGCTCCGGCGCATCTACTTGTCACGCGCCCGGCATCTTCGGCAACAAGGATATACCAATGATGCGAGTACGGTCCTGGAAGCGGCAGTAGAGATTGTCGGCGACAACAACGAGTGGTTGGAAAAGGTCGTCGAAGAATTGGCAACTTGCGGGAGCGTTCGCTATGCGTTGAAACTCCTCGATCACTTGCCGGATTCGCCGAAGCGGAGTCGGATCTTCGCCGTCGCAAGCGACCAGGCTGTTCGCCAGGGCGCCAAGGGCCGAAATCTATTGCCGCCATCGCTGCAGGGCCAGTTCGATCGAATCCTCCAGGCCTTCAGTTTGCTGGAAACGGGCGACGATGATCAGGCCCGAGATGCGCTGCAAGAGGTTGGCCTGCAATCGCCGTTTCTCGAATGGAAGCTGATGATTCGGGGCTTGGCCGCGTATTACCAAAACGAAGATGCGCGCGCGTTGGAGAATTGGCAACGGCTGACAGCCGACCGGCTCCCGGCGCGGCTCGTTGCCCCGATGCGGTTCGAGGTCGATGCCGATTTTCGCGTTGCGCAGGATCCCAGGGCGCAGAACATCCTGCAAAAACAAATCGATCGCGCGCAGGATCCCGGTCCGATTCAATCCCTGCGGGCCATCCAAAAAGCCCTGTCACCGGAAAAGGACGACCTCGGTCCGGCCTTTCGATTGGCGGAAACCGTAGTGCCGGTGCTGTGGCAATCGCACCCGCAATTGATTCCGCGGCTGGCGAGCTGTTTCTATTGGAGCATTGTGGCGTTGGGCAAGCCGGACGATATGAGCCGCTATACCCGGATTTTCGGACCGCCGGCCGATGATCCTGATTTCTCCCGCCTGCAAGCCCTGGTCATGGAGCGTGTGGGTCAATTTACGGAAGCTCATACGGACTGGCAGCGGTTCGAATCGTCGGTGGCCAATCATCCCCAGTTCTGGCCCGGCGACCTCGGCACCCGGGTGCGAGCCCTAATCTGGTCGCACATGGGCAGCAACGCGGCAATGGTGCCGAATGAAAAGAAACTCGCCATTCTGCCGCGGCATTTGCGCGATCATCCGCTGCGGCCCAAAGCACTCATCCCGGGCGCGGAAGAGTGTTTTCAAAAAAGCATCGAACTGGCGCCCGATCGATTGGAACCTTACCAAAAGCTGTTCAATTTCTACCGGCAGGAGGACCAGACCAATAAGGCGGAACAGGCGGCCCGGCAGTTGTTGACCCGTTTTCCGGATCACGTTTCGACACGGGAATCGCTTGGAGAGCTGTTGGTCGCCAAGAAGAAGTTCAAGGAAGGTGTCGCACAACTGGAAAAGGCTCATAAAACCAATCCCCTGGACCGAAAACTCCGAAGCAAGTTATCGCACGCCCAATTGTGTTTGGCCCGGGATCTGACAGAAAAAGGGGACTTGGACGAAGCCCGCGGAATTTTCCGCGAGAATCTGGAATTGAACCCTTCCGAGCAGGCGGCGGTCCTGTGCAAGTGGGCGGCTTGCGAATTCATTGCGGGCGACGCGGCCAAAGCCGAAGAATTGCATCAGCAAGCGCTGGCCAAATCCGCACAGCGCTTGCCTTTCGCTTACAGGATGTTGATCGAAGCGATGCGGTTTAACCTGGCCAAAAACGAAAAGGCGCGATTTGCCGCGGAGTTTGAATCGGCTCTGGCTGACCCTCCCACTGCGGAAATTTGTACTGCCATTGCGGATACCGCCGGAGCTCATCGATTGAGTGAAGTGAAATACTCGGGCCAGAAGACACACGAAAAGAGAATATTGTCCTATTTGGAAAAGGCGCGCCGGACTGTCGCATTTTCGGAAGAGCAGTTGCAAAGGATTTGCAAATCGATGCTGGAACTTGCAGCGATCAGACAAACGCGAAACTTTTGCGCGATGGGTCACAGACAATTTCCGCGGAACCCCTATTTTCCCTACCTCGAAGCCCAGAGCCATTTGGCGACCAAGCGTCATGATCCGCCCGCATGGAAAGTCAAACCGCTTCTGGAGATAGCAGCCGGACTGGCCAGGGTCTTGCCGCAAGACGAGGACATCAAGGCTCTCCAGGAACAAATCCAGGAAGATTTGAAGGCATTAGCAATTCTGAACCCCTATTCGAGTTTGTTTCAAAGCCTTGGCGATGAGCTATTCGGCTTCGCCGGCTCGGAATGGGAGGCGGCCGAGGACGAATATGAAGGTGAGGATTGGATCGAGGAGGATGCCGGCAATGGTTTCTTCGACCGGCCGAGACCGCGCAAGCGCCGGAGGGGTCGCTGACCCATGAGCAATCCATACACTGTTTTGGGACTGCCGGCGGACAGCGAGGACGATGCCATTCGCCGACGGTATCTGGAATTGGTGCGGGAATTTTCTCCGGAGCATCATCCGGAAAAATTCGTAGCCATCCGGGCCGCTTACGAAAGCCTGCGCGACCTCGATACGCGCTTGCGCTACCGGGTTTTCGGGGCGGGTAAAGAAGAAACCGTCGATGCCTTGATTGAGGAGATTGCATGTCGGAGAGTTCGCCGCCGGCTGTCGCTGGAAACCCTGTTGTCCCTTCTGCCGAAATCATGACGGCGGAAGCGCTGGAACAAGTGCTGGCTGATTTTCGGATGTGGCTGGCGGAAATTCCCAGCCGCGCGGCCGAATTTGCAGCGACTAACGGCAGCCCCGCGGTCGAGCCAGCGGCTGTACCGATTGATCTGTCGACCCTTCTGGGCCAATTCGTCGCCCTGCGGCACGAAGTCAACCTGCAAACCAAAGCAGTTCGAAGCCAGCAGGAACAAAATACGGAAACATTAGGGGAACTGACAAGCACCTTGGAGGCCCTCGAGAAAGCCTACGAGGAATCCTTGGAGGGGGAGACCAAAAAAAAGGACGAGGCATTGCGTCCCTTGCTGAAAACGCTGGTTGATGTGGCGGACGCTTTGAGTTTGGCCAGACGGGAAATCCAGCGGGTGCAGCAAGCCGTTCAGTCGTCGCTGGACGAGCTGATCGGCCTGCCCGAATCGGAGCGGGTTCGGGTTTCGGCGCAGAAAAAGCGAAGAAGATGGTGGCAAATATGGTACAGCCCGGCGGATCCGAATCCCATGCCGCCGGCCGGACCTTTCGATGCAGCGGAGGGAAGCGCCCGCCACGTCCGGCAATTATTGGATTCGGTGGTGGCCGGTTACACCATGAGCCTGCAACGCATTGATCGCGCCATGCAGGAGCACGGCCTGGAAGCGATGAACTGTGCCGGGGAACCTTACGACCCGGAACGCATGGAAGTCATGGAAGCGGTGACGACCAGCGGCCGTCCGGCGGGGGAAGTTCTGGACGAAATTCGCCCCGGTTATTTGTGGAACGGCCGAGTTTTTCGATTTGCTCTGGTGCGCGTGGCCACGTCGAGCGATTAAAACCAAGGAGGAAGCATGGAGCCGATCATAGGAATTGATCTGGGAACCACCAATAGTGAGGCGGCCATCATTCGGGATGGCCAACCGTATGTGTTCGCCGAGGACGGCGATCCGATTTTGCCATCGTTTGTGGGCCTGTCCGAAGCCGGCAAACTGCTAGTCGGTAAGGCGGCGCGTAACCAATGGGTTCTTGCTCCGGAACGGACGATCAAATCGATCAAGCGCAAGATGGGGCAGGACGTCAAGGTCAAGCTGGGGGATCAGGAATATCGGCCGCAGGAGATTTCCGCCATGATTCTGCGCACCTTGCGCGAGCGGGCCGCGCAGCAGCTGGGAAGTCCCGTGACGAAGGCGGTTATCACCGTTCCGGCGTATTTCAACGATGCCCAACGGCAAGCGACGCGCGAAGCCGGCGAACTGGCCGGCCTGGAAGTCGTCCGGATCTTAAACGAACCGACGGCTGCTTCGCTTACTTACGATCCGAATCAGCGCGAACTGAAACGCCTGCTCGTTTACGACCTGGGCGGGGGCACCTTTGACGTATCCATTGTCCAGGTTCAGCAAGGCGTCGTCGAGGTACTGGCAAGCCATGGCGATACCCAACTGGGCGGCGACGATTTTGATGAACTATTGCTCAAGCACATTTGTGGTCGCTTTCATCAGGAGCACGGCCTGGATCTCCGGGCCAACTTGGTGTCGAAAGCGCGCGTGCTGCGCGCCGCCGAAACCGCCAAGAAACATCTGTCCTACCATCCCTATGCACGCATCGAAGAGGAATTCATTGCCGAAAAGGATGGCTCGGCTTTGCATTTGAACCTGGAAATCAGCCGGGAAGACTATGAAGAAATGATTCGGCCCCAGCTGGACCGGACCATGGATTGTGTGCAAAAAGCGCTGGATGATTCGCATCTGGCGGGCTCCACGATAAACAAGGTGGTCCTGGTCGGCGGCAGTACGCGAACGCCGCTCATTGGCCGGCTCCTTGAGGAGCGCCTGGGGCAGACTCCTCATCAAGAAGTAAATCCGGATTTGTGCGTGGCCATGGGCGCCTCAATTCAGGCGGGGATTATTAACGGAATGGATGTGGGAGCGGTCCTGGTCGATATCACGCCCCATTCCCTCGGCATTCGGTGCGTAGATTTCATTCAAGGCTATGAGTTTCCGTTCCGCTTTGCCCCGATCATTCACCGCAATACGGCACTGCCGACTTCCCGCAGTGAAGTTTTTGCTACCGTTTGCGATCGGCAAACGGAAGTCGAAATTGAGGTTTACCAGGGCGAAAGCCCCGACATCCGGGCAAACCATTGCGTGGGGAAGTTCCGGATTCAAGGACTGGCCGAGGTACCGGCCGGCAATCCGATTGCCGTGCAACTGGATTTGAACCTGGACGGCATGCTTAAAGTCTCCGCGCGGGAGCGCGCCACGGGGCTGCAAAAACAAATCACCATCGAAAATGCACTGGCTCAATTTGAACGTGACGAGCAGGATGAAGCACGCGAGCGGATCGAAGAACTTTGGGAAGATATGAGCGAGAATGCGCGCGAAGCCGACATCGAAGAAGAAGCGATGCCTGCCCTGGTGCCCGGCCCGCGCGAGGGCCAGCGCGAAGCGGTCCAGGCTCGCGCCTTGCTCGAAAAGGCCGAGCGGCTCCTGGACCGCGTGCAGCCCGAAGATCGAAACGAAGTACACCGATTGATGGAAAATGTCCAAACTTCCCTGGCGGATCGGCACTGGGACAAAGTGACCGATTCCGCCAACGAATTGGCAGACATCCTGTTTTACCTGGAAGATGCATGAGGCAAACAATGCGCTGCATCGTTTGCAAGGCGCAGCTGGACGAGGGCCCGCATTGCCGGCGCTGCCGTGCGGATTTGTCGCTGTTGTTTGCTTTACAGCAACAGCGGGACCGGGCCGTCCAAATGGCCTACCACGCAATCGCACAGGGCTGCCTGAAACGAGCCCTGGCGCTCGCGCTGGGCGCGGATGCCTTGCAACACGACGAGACCTCGAACCGCGTTTTGGCGATCATCCATCTATTGCGGCGGGATTTCCCAAACGCCTGGAAGTGTTATGTCAGACAAGCACGAGACGGTTGAAACCATCTTGATCGTGGACGATGAACAGCCTGTCCGCAGAACTTTTCAGGAATGGCTTGAAGGCGCCAACCTCGGCTGCCGGATTCTGAGCGCGGCCGATGCCGAAAGTGCACTGGTTCAGGCAAATCAAAACACCATCGACCTCGCCATTCTCGACTGGAACCTCGGCGCCGGCAACGACGGTTTGCAACTTTTGGAAGATTTGTATCTCTTCAATCCCGATGTTGTCGCCATCATGATCACGGGGTATGCGCATCAGGCCACGCCGCTGGATGCCATGCGGATGGGAGTGCGGGATTATCTGGACAAGAATCAGGACCTGGACCGGGAAGCGTTTTTGCGGGCGGTGAGCCGGCAACTCGAGCGGATTCGTCCGGCGAAGCGGCAACGGCAGCTGTACGAGAATCTCAGCGCCTTTCGCGAAGCCGTCGAGAAAGTGATTCCTCTCGTGCAATCGGCGGCGGCTCTGAACGACCCGGTGCCTTTGCCGGAAGCGGTGCGTAGTTTGTTCCAATTTTTGTTGCGCACCACCGGTGCCAGCGACGGCGTTCTGCTGACGCGCAGCTATGATGCGGCACGTCAGCCGGCCGAAATCTGCAAGGTGTACGGCAGCACCGGGGCAGCCCTGGGCGTGGAACTCGTACCGTTCGCGAAGTCGGCGGCCGGCTCGGTCTTGAGCTTGCAACAACCATCGGCCATGAATCGGCTCGATCGGCTGGCTGCGGAGGGCACCCTGGAACTGCAACCCTTCGAGCGGGGCCGGCAGTCTCTCCTGGCCGCCCCGATGCTGGTCGCGCCCGGAATCCAGGTGGTAATTGAATTGTTCGACAAGAAGGCGGGTCCGGGCAAGGGAGACGGCGGCGAGTTTACTGCGGAGGATCATCGATTGGTTGCCGCCGCCGCGGACTTCGGAGCTGAGTTGCTGCGCCAGGCCATGGCCGAGCGCCGGACGCACCAGGTCCTGTTCGACGCCATCGCTGCCGCCTTGCAAGCAGGGGACTGGGTGGCTAAATCCCTTCCTGGGAGCCGGGGCGTCGATGACTCAGCCCCGGCCACCCGACAGCGCCGCGAGGAACCAGCGCCCGCCGAAGTGATGGACCGGCTCAAGGAAGGGCTACGCGCCACCTCGGCTGACGGCGTCGATGCCCGGGAAACGCTGCGCCTGGCCGAAGCCATCCGGGTGTTGGCGGTGCGCCACGGCGCCCCAGCCGTGGAACACTGCATCCACCTAATCGAGCATCTACGGCAGTTGCTCGACGCCGTAACCGGATCCGCACCTCCCTAGCCCTCCAAACTTGCTCTCCTGCCGGAAGAACCGGCGGGGGAAATAAAGGTCCGGGGCAAGCGACTGACGACGGATGACCATGGACTTTGCGCATGAGCGATATCTTCAACGAGATATTCTCCCTGTTGAATCCGGAGCGGCTGCTGCGGGATCCCCGCGCTACGGGCGAAGGCGTCGCCGTGTGCGTAATCGATAGCGGGGTGGAACGCTCGTTGCTGGAGGAAAAATATCGGCTCCAGGGCCAAGCAATTTACCCGATTGCCGGAGGCCTATTCCTGGCCAATCAATCCGAGCCGTTGCCTTATGAGGGCCGGCAAAGCACGCCGCATGGAACCACCGTGGCGGACATCATTCTCACGCTGGCGCCACGCGTGCGATTGTTTTCGGCGGATGTATTCGGCCCGCAGGGAAGCTGCGAAATGGAAGTCGTGATTCAAGCGCTGCGCTGGGCCATGGACGTTTGGAAGTGCAAAATCATCAATTTATCGCTGGGAGTGCCGGAAAGCCGGCTGCAAACGATTCCGCGGCGCTACCAGTTCCAGCGGGCGATTGAAGAAGCGTATTTTCGGGACGTGCTGGTTTTTGCCGCGGCGCACAATGATCATCCGCTGACCCGAAGCTACCCGGCGCAGTTTGCGCCGCCGCTATTGTCGGTGGACAAACAACTATTTGCCGATCCGCTGGAATTTGCCTACCAGTTGCGCGATCACATTGAATTCCAGGCGCATGGCAGGGGCTATCTGGGACCATTTTCCCAGGAGCCGGCCACGAGTTGGGCGGCGCCCCACCTGGCGGGAATTGCAGCGCGGATCCTCTCACTGCGGCCGAATTTGAAACCGTTTGAAATCAAGACGATCTTGTATTGGATGTTTCAGAATCGGGAAAACCATGCAGGGGGTGAAAAACACATCCGATGATCACGATCACTTCTTGCCCCTGGGGATTTGCCGGCGAATCCAAGCGACGTTTTCCTCGCTGATGGGGACGAATATATCCGTGGAAACATTGGCGCGGGTGCCGCCGAGATTCCCGCTGACGATGCCGACGAGGATCCGATCTTTACTGCCCGTAACGTAAATCGGTCCGCCGGAGTCGCCCGCCTCTACAGTCTGCGGATGGCCCCCATAGATGTTGATGTTTCCCGGGAAGGGAATCAGTGTAACCGTGGCCCGCATGAGGTGATCGTGGGAAACCTTACCGTTATCGACCCGGCCGATTACCTGGAGTGAAGTGTCAAGGGGTAGTAATCTACCATCGTGCAAACGCGGAAACGAACCGCCGATGTCGATTTCCTGATCCAGGATTAGCAGAGCGAGATCGTTTTCCAATGATGAGGATTTATAATCGGGATGGACGCGGGAAGTTTTCGCCACCACGGTCACGGAACCGTTCTTGGCATAGGGGGCGGTCACTTCCCAACTTACAAACTTGGCAACCGGATGTGCGGCGGTCAGAACGACGCGGGGCGCGATCAATGCCCCGGAACACTTGACACCCATGCCCGGTTGCGAATCCCGGGCCGTGATGAGGACCGCTTCCGGATACCGGCTCGCCTCGCGACTCTGCTTTTGCTTGATCGCGAAAACCGGATAGGAGAAAAATAATAATGCCGAGGCGGCAAATATGACTGGAATTCTTTGCCACCCAGTCCTGTGGAACGGCAGGGTCATAAGTCCTCCGGAGTGCGAACAGCAGCGCAACACGTGGAGCCCTTGCTTGCGCCGCGGGCTCGTGTGTCATACGCCGTTACCGGAAAAATTAAATAAAGCAAAACCGTCGCGGGATGACCAGTGCAAAGCGGTCATGTGGACACTGAATGCTGGCGAATTCAGCTGGCGCTAATCGGGAGCATCGGTGTGCATTTTCGTAACAAATCGGCATTTCCTATAATGAGATTGTGGAATCTGTTTTGCGGAGGTCGGCGTGATATGTCCACAGCTCAGTCGGAACCCCTGCGGCCGTTGGCGCTTAGCAAGGAGGGAAGCGACCGGCTAAGAATTGACTGGAACGATGGACATCACAGCGTCTATACCTGGCGGCACTTGCGCGATCATTGCCCCTGCGCGGGGTGCCGTGGGGAATTCGAGCAACCGGCAGATCCGTTTCGCATCTTGAAACCGAGCGAGTTAAACGCCCCCCCCTTGGCTCCGGTGAATGTCGCGCCGGTGGGCTATTATGGCTACAAGATTGTCTGGAACGACGGACACGACTCCGGCATCTTCACGCTGGAACATCTGCGTAGCCTGTGCCAGTGCGCGGCGTGTGCGGGCAACCAGCAATAAGGAACAGGAGAGACAATATGCATCCTCATGCGGCAAGCGGCGCCAAAATCGATATGCCGGGTGTAAAAAATGTCATCGCCGTGGCCAGCGGCAAGGGCGGAGTCGGCAAATCGACAGTGGCCGCCAATCTGGCCCTGGCCCTGAAAATGGCAAGCCACCCGGTAGGTCTCATGGACGCCGATATCTATGGCCCCAGCGTACCGATCATGATGGGGGTGCCGCCACTCGATCCCAAGACGACGCCTTTCCCAATTGAAAAATACGGCCTCAAGCTCATGTCGATGGGTTTCATCGTGAACCCCAGCCAGGCGGTAATCTGGCGAGGTCCGATGGTCCACAAAGCGGTGACGCAATTTTTGACAGATATTGCCTGGGGGCAACTGGATTACCTGGTCATTGACCTTCCGCCCGGCACCGGCGATGCGCAATTGACCCTCACGCAAACGGCTCCGCTGTCCGGGGCCATCATTGTCACCACTCCCCAGGAAGTGAGCCTGATTGATGCCCGCAAGGGACTGGAGATGTTTCGCCAGGTGCGAGTGCCGATTTTGGGGATTGTGGAAAACATGAGCTTTTTCGTCGGCGACGACGGCAAGCGCTACGATATCTTCCGGCACGGCGGCGGCAAAAAGCTGGCCGCGGATGCCGGAGTGCCCTTCCTGGGCGATATCCCCATCGACCCTCGCGTGGCGGAGTGCGGCGACCTGGGCGAGCCAATCGTGCACAAATACCCGGATTCGGCCGTGGGCAAGGCGTATCGCGCACTGGCGGCGACTGTGCAGGAAGAACTGCAGAAGGCCGGGCAACAACCAGAATTGCCGGGGTTGCAGTTCTAGTTATTTGTTATTAGCTTTACAGCATCACTTTTGAAAATGGGCAAGATTGAGGAATGCTCCGTCTTCGCATAACGCACGCCAACCTGTTACAATCGCTTCTGAAAAAAATACGTTGCGCCCACTACCCCCCCGGCCCCCGTGGACGTAATTGCAAACCCTGGACGTATCGACCTCCTTTGCGACGTATTCCCGAACCCTCAATGTGACTTCTACTTATGACTCCCCAAAAACCGCCTCTCCGCTGCGACGTATTCCCACTCCCATGAACGTATTCTTTTTGTCTGTATTTTGCATTTTTCACTTTGCATTTTTGCTACTGCCTTGCAGCTTTCACCTACTGCCCCTTGACCACGAACCGCGCCTTTCGAAAGTCCCAATTACTAACTCTACCGCATCACCTTGCCCGTTTTGATTTAAGCTGGAGAATCTCGGTCGCCGTAAGTCCATAATTGATCGTTGGCCAAGCTTGCCCCGTGTGACAAGTGATGCTGTAGAATTAGTTATTCGTTATTAATTCCTGGTCTTCTTTTCTGTTCCGATGTCGAGACGTTCAATTAGCGTGCGCACGGTTATCAGGTCATCGGCGGCGGCCTGAATCAGAAGCGTGTTGGTCCTTGGGTCCGGCACAATCGTTATACGGCTCTTGTCCGACGGGTGTGCGCTGAAGAGATCGTTCAAGATCTTGGCCATGTCGCTCGCCTGCGCGGAGCGCAAACTTATGGCGAAGAACTCCCCTGTGGCTGGCTGGGCCTTCGACTTATGAAGCGCAAGTTTATCGAGCGCGGCCTGGAGCTGCACGAGATTCGCCTGGGCCGCCCCGAGGTCCGACTCGGCTTGAGCGATCTTGGCACGGAGCTGGTCGATCTCGTCCTTGGCCTGAACAACGTCGCCCGCTTTGGGTTGAGCGGCTTTGATTCGCAGACGCATCTCGGCTTCCTTGGCACGTTTGGCATGGTCCTCGGCCAGCTTCTTTTGCTGATCCGCAGCGGTCTTCTGGGCGTCGACGATAGCCTCAATCAAAAACTGCGTTCCTTCGGCCGTTTTCTTTGGTTGAGCCGGTTGGTTTAGCGTCTCAACTACGAACGTGTTCTTTGCTCGGAGCGCTTGCTCCTCCGCTTGCTGCTCTTGCTCAAGGGATTTGAGCAGTTGGCGCAAAACCTCGATTTGCTGCCGGCGGAGTTGCTGGGGCGATGGTTGTTGTTCTTTCGGCTGCTGGGCAATCGTGGGCGCCCAGGGCAAGGCCACAAGGGCAAGGCCGAGCAGGACAGCGCCGCCGAGGCGGGCGACCAGGGAAATCGATTGTTTGCGCAAGATCATGGCTAACCTCCTTTTGATTTGAGAAACGGCCGCGGCGGCGCTCGCCGCCGGAGGCAATGTTGTTCGCGCGGGCGCCAGAAACGCCAAAGTTTGCACCAGGGCCAGGGCATAGTCGCAGCCGGAGCCCGGCAGCGCCCGCGTCACGGCGCGATCGCAGCACTCTTCCTCCGCAGCGTGCAGCGCGCGGCGCGCCAGCCAGACGACCGGCAGCCACCAGTATAACCCCGACGCCAGAAGTTCCAGCCAGCGCACCCAGTGGTCGCGGCGGGCGAGATGGGCAAGTTCATGCAATATCAACGTATCTGTCTGGTCCGGACTAAGGCTGTCGAACAGCCGGGCAGGGAACAACAACCGCGGCCGGCCCAAGAAAGACCAGACCATGGGCGACAACCTACCGGGCACCAGAGCCACCCGGGGCGCTGTCCGGAGCCCGAGCTGACGGGACAGTTCATCGACGCGCAGTTGTAAAGCGGCGGAGGGCGTGCCCGCGCAGGCCAGCAATCGGCGGAAGGTCAGCAGGGAAAGGGCAGTCCAGCAGAACCAAACTGCCGATCCGGCCAGCCAAAGCACCGTGATCCCTTCCACCAGCCCGAACGCCGGCACCGCATTACCCGGCTCGGCGGGAGATTGCTCCAGGATCGACAGAGTGGCTGCCAGCGCATCGCGGTCGAGGATCATCGGTTCCGCCGACTCGTGGACGATGGACACCGATTCAGGTGTCGGCCGCGGAGCGGGAGTGTCCAAGTCGATGGGAAGCCGGAAGAGAGGCGGCGTCAGCAGCTTGACGAAGACCAAGAGCCACAACCCGTGTGTCATGGCCGGGTGACGGCAGAGGCGCGCGCCGGCGCAAGCCAGCGCGGCCAGGAGTGTGGCGCCCACCGCATTGCCGAGCCCGATTTCGAGGAGAGTACGCATCAGTCGGCTCCTTTCTTTGGCCGGCGTTTCTCCGGTCTGGACTCGCGACTCAGCTTTTCGATCAAAGCCAAGAGGTCGCTCAGTTCCTGCGGCGTAAGCCCTTTGGAGCGGATCAGGTGGGATAAGAGCGGCTGCAGCGAACCGCCGCACATCTTATCCACCAAGACTTCCAATTCCCGGCCCAGAAATTCATCGCGGCCCAGAGTCGGCAGAAAGAGGTGCTCGCGCCCCGATCGCCGGCGCTGGACGTAGTTCTTACTTTCAAGACGTTCGAGGAGCTTGTGGACGGTGCCGTACTGAGCAGCGCCGCCGGAATAAAGCGCCTCGCTCAACTGCCGCACGCTGGCGGGGCCGCGTTCCCAAAGCGTTTGCAAGACCGCAAGCTCCGCGGCCGGCACGGTGGCGGATTTCTCAGACATGGGTCTCTCCTAGACTAAATGTCTAGGATGATTCTAGACGAGTTGTCGAGATTGTCAAGAGGAAAGGACGATGGAATTCCAATTGACTGGACCAGGGTTAGTCGGAAACAAACTCGTAGGCGCCGATGGAGAAACCGCCGCCCTTGCGCGGACGGGGATTGCCGTCGAAGTCGATATCCGGCGCCCCATCGGCGCTGCCGGCATCGATCGCCGGGGAGTCGGCCTGCAGGTGGAAATCTTCGCCCGCGAAGTCGACAAACAGCGGGTCCGCGGAAATATTGCCGGATTGCCCGGTTTGATCGGAAATGCCCTGATAGTCGTTGGTGTTACCGAAGACCAAATTGTTTTCCCAGGTCGGATTATAGCTTTCGCTTCCGAAATCGACTTCCAGGCCGATGGTATTCCCGAAAAGGAGGTTGTTGCGATAGACTTGCAGGCCGGTAGGGATACGGCGGTCGACGCGGATGCCGCTGCGATTGCCGACCATGGTGTTGTTGATGACTTCGGGTCTGGTTCCCTCGGGAAGGGTCATGTTGATGGCCCGGCTTGGATTGTCCACAAAGATATTGTTGACGATGCGGGGTGAAGAGTCATTGATGAAACTCACGACGCCGGAGAGGAACTGGTTGTCGGAAGAGTTATTGCGGAAAAGGTTTTCCTCGATGGTTGGGGAAGCATTATTGCCGACGATGGCTGCGCCGGCGCCACCGGCCGTTTGATTGTTGCCATCAAAGATGTTGCCGGCAATAACTGTGCCGACGCCATGAACGACCATGCCGCCGCCGAAGGCGGCTGAGCCGCCGGTCACCGTAAAGCCGACAAATGCCGCTCCGGGGCCAATATCAACCGCTGTCCCGCCATCGACCTGAATGACGGTGACGTCCGGGCCACCCGTGCTCTGCAAGGATACATCCTTGCCATTGAAGCGGACGTAGCCGGGATAGGCACCCGGATCCACCAGAATGGTGTCGCCGTCATTCGCCGCGTTGAGGGCCTCTTGAATCGTGGCATAATCTCCGGGGACGTGTATTTCAGCACTCCCGGCAATCGCCGGGTGCGCTGTCGCCTGGTAAAGCAACGCGCAGGCCAGGGTACGCAGAATTCGCGATGTGACGGACATTGTTGTTGTCTCCTCTGTGCGGTGACGGATTCCATCAGGCGATTGAGTCGAGCAAACTATCGTAAGGGGAGGCAGCCGCGTTGTCAAGAAATTTCGGATTTGCGCAGCGATTTTGAGTGAAAAATTCGTTAACGATTCAAAATCGTCTTCTCTTCGAATACGGCATGGTTGATCACGGTGCGCTTTTGCGATGTGTACAAGACGTGGATTTTCTCATCGCGTGTTTGAATGGCATACGGGTAGGCGAAGTCGCCCGGGCCTTCCGCGATGTTGCGCTTGTAGGGATAGCTCTTATCCTCATCGGTCGAGAGGGCGACGGTCAAGGGAGTGCGCCGGCTCATGCTGTCGTTGTAGACCAGGAGGAGATGGCCGTTCTTCAAGCGGAGGAAATCGACGGCGGCATTGGGATTGGGAAAGGCGGAGTCCTTTCCGGGGCTCCAGGTCCGGCCGCCGTCGCGCGATTCGGAGCGAACGAGGTAGGCATCCTTTCGCGGTTTGTAATCGCCGCCCCGCCGGCAATAGCAGACTAGCCGCGTATCCGAAAGGGCAACCACCGCCGGCTGCAAATTGCCGAGACGCGAGCGGATGCGGGCGCTTTCCGTCCAGTGCCTGGTTTTGCCATCGTAGCGGAGAAAAAAGGAAGCGGTATCGGGACCGACGAATTCCGGATCATGGCCGGTTTCATGGTAGATGGGCAATAAATAATCGCCATTGGCGAGCACAATGGGTTTGCCGCGCACCATGGTACCTGCTTCGGTCGTTAGGGAAACGGGGGCAGACCATGTCTTGGCGCCGTCGGACGAAGTTCGCACCGCGATGCGCGAGGTGCACCAGGTGGCTCCGTGGCGTGTCACGCTGAATAGCCAAACGATGCCGTCGGGCGCTTGCCAGACGACAGGGTTTCCTTCCGGTTCTTTGGGTCTCGGCGTGATGGCTGCGGGAGTAGACCATTTCATTTCGCCCTTGCGCAAGCGGGCGCCATACACAGTTGATTGATCCGAGTATTCGCCCGGTCCGCCGTAATAGACCAGAAAGAGCTCGCCGTTGGCAAGCTCCGTCAGGGAGGCGGGATGCTTGTAGGGCCCAGGAATTTCCGGACCGAAGACGCGTTCGGTCACGATTTCGGGGGCTGTCAAAATTAAGAGGGTCAGAAAGGAATGCGGGGTCATTGGTCATTGATTATTGGTTATGCAGTATGTTATCAAGGTTATTGCAGGCGGCCCCGGCAGGTGCACTTATTTGTTAGCCACAAGAGGTAGCAATGGACGAAAGAGACTGCCCGCATGATCGGAGCAGCGTCGGGCCAGCGCATACGGCGTACCGGGCTGAATTGATAGTGCTGCTGGCCGTGTTCGCCGCACTACTATGGTCGTTCGCTGCGTGGACAGCATATGTCAAGGTGCCAAGGGCGCGCAGACTGGTAGCTGATTCTAATATGCGCATCGATCCGGTGTCTCGTGAGGTGCTCGAACAGGGGGGCTTGGCTTTGCTGGTTCTCGCTTTGGTGGGGCTGCTCTCGGCGTTGTGGACAAGATCACGCTGGGCATGGCGTTTCGTGTTGCTCGGCTTGCCCCTCGTGGTCGGCGCGGTCCTGTACTTCATCAGCGACCACTATGAAAGCTGGTTGTACGAAGGACTCAGTAAGTAACGGCAAGCAGTGACGCCGGCCCAAGCGCTGCAGACGAAGCGAGGTATGTCAAGCCTACTCTACCGATAAAGGATAGCTGATCAGTTTGCTCGTACATCGTAGCCTAACTGAACGACTCCCGAGCGCTCGGGGTTTTTCTCAGACTCGTCGGTACGCGGTCCTCAACTCTGCCGACTTTCTGATTGCTTGCGTGGCGCGGGTTCGACGTGGAAGGTACCGCCCCGCCCGCCGGCACGATGGAGCGGCGTTTCATCCGCCAACGATTCGCGATACAATCGATTGGTGTTGCCGTCCGGATCGGATGAATCGAGGAGTAGTACCACGCAAATTGAGAGAATTACCCACAATCCCGCCGTCATGGGCGGGAAGCCTTGCATCCGTGGGCTGCGCGTTACGGTCGGTACCATCCTCGGGCTGTTGGCCAACGGCAAATCGCGCGAGCGGATTCTGCAAGCGTACCCCTACCTGGAGCCCGAAGACATTGATGCGGCGTTGGCCTACGCGGCATGGCGGCTCGAAGAGCGCGAGGAGCCGTTGGTCGTCCCATGAGCGTGCGGCTGGTTATCGACATGAATTTGTCGGTGGAGTGGGTCGCCGAACTCGAAAAGCACGGCTGGTCCGCGGTCCACGGTCGATGACCCACGTGCCGATGACTCGGAAATCATCGGATGGGAGCTGGTTAACGATTATGTCGTATTCACGCATGATTTGGATTTCGGCACCATGCTGGCCCTGACCCGTGCTTCCGGACCGAGCGTCTTGCAGGTGCGCGGCCAAAAGGTTTTGCGCGAAGATATGGGGCCGGTCGTGATCGCCGCGTTGCGTCAACACGACGCAGCACTGGCCGCAGGTGCTTTGGTCGTCGTCGATGTGACGAAATCGCGCTTTCGGGTCCTGCCGCTGTAGGAACCCGCCGCACAAGTCGATCCAGATATATCGTTAGCCCTGCCCACGACCTGCCCAAATGGAGCATATTCATGTCCGTGAAGGGGTTGTTCGTTGTCTTCTTTCTGGCCGTCTCGGCCAACGGTATCGTCGCCGCCGAAGAGGACTGGGAGGATTTGCGCGGACATGGTGAAGACTTGCGCGCGTCCGGCAACTCGCGTCGGAACATCAGGCAAACTTCCGCTGGCCGCTACTTGCAAGTCTTCTACGTACGTGACGAGGATCCTGACAGTGTATTCGTAATTAGTGCATATGAACCGCAGGGCAAGGCCAAGAAAGCCTTCCGTCGGCGACAACGGAGGAAACCGAAATGAGCAAGCAGAAATTTCCCCCTGGCTGGGATGAGAAGCGCGTCGAGGAGTTGAACGCACACTACGAAAACCAAACCGAGGATGAGGAGTTTGCCGACATCGAGGCGGCGCGCGAGGCCGAGGACATTACGCTCATGGCCATCCCGACAGAGCTGGTTCCAGAGGTTCGGTCGCTTCTCGCCCGCAAGCGAAGTGCGTGACGGAAAAGCCGATCCGCTGGTATGCGGGGTGAGCTAAAAAATTCAGCGGGCAAGCCGTGAACCGAGCGTCAGCGATTAAGTGGTTTCTCCTCGCCAGTGTCGTGGTCGCCACTGCGACGATCGGGTATTTCTCGTTGCGGGGGAGCGGGGGTTCGGGCGATCCGAGTATCGTTTTGGCGGAGCCGTTCAACACCGTCCACGGGCTGACCGTCGAGAACGGCAGTGCCTTTGATAGGGCGGCGGTGGAGATCGGCACTGCGAAAAAGCTCGTCCTACCCCACAACGCGACCGTCCGGCAAAGCGGCGAGACGGGCAAGGTCCAGTTCTTCATGAAGAAGTCCCTCAGTTTTCTCGGCCACCCGCCTGAGCCGATGAGCATTCGGGATGCGCGGAAGAATATGGGATGCGCGGTCAAGATCGAAGGTCGCGAATTGGTACTGGCCACGTTTGCGGAGTGGGACTCCCACAAAGAGGGCGGGACCCGCATCAAGCTGCTCGTGGCCGTTCCTAAGGGAGTCGAAGTCGAGCAGCGCAAGGGGCTGTCGGGAGAAAACAGCGTAGGGCATGAGTGGCACGGGCAGTACTTGACGAAGCCGAAGGATGCGAAGGGCGGCTACTGGTATGGCCCGGCCTCACCAGCCCAGGGCTGGATGGCTGTGCCCGATGTGCCTGATCCAGATCGGACAGCTCAATAAGGCCGAACCGCCCGTTCGATACCTGTCGGCCCAATGCTGATCGCTTTTTTGGCGGCTGGGGGGCTATCCTTTGGAAAGGAATCATCCCGTGAAATCGTTGCTCGGTCTATTCTTTCTCGCCATATCGGCCACAAGTATCGCCGCGGCCGAGGACGACTGGGAGAACTTTGCCGACGGCTCGCTCGGCCGGACAACAGAGTTTCACGGCGCCGGCGGCCTTGTTGTCCCGGCTTACGTCCGCAAGCCAAAAGGCGATGGTCCCTTCCCGGTCGTGGTGATGCTGCACGGCGGGAGGTATCGCGCTGGCGCCTCTGCCGGAATGGGGCGCTCGACCAGGGCGCCGGTGGCCGCTTTCCTCCAGGCGGGCTGGGCGGTGTACTGCACCGACTATCGGCCCAACAACAAGATTTCCATCGAACCGATCGAAACCGACGACGCTATCGAGGCACTGAAAGCGGTGCGGCAGCTCCCCTTCATCGACCCCAAGCGCGTCGGGCTGTGGGGGGCCAGCCATGGTGCGAACGTTGCCTCACGGGTCATCGCCCGCGCTGACCTCAGCGGCGCCATTCTCTGCGCCCCGGCGGCGATGGACCTGATCGAGGTGAAGAAAGCCGATTCCCGCGGCGAGCCGGTCGTCCCCATCCTCCGGCGGCTGATCGCCGACATGGAAACAAAGCACGGCGCCAAGGCCGAGGAAATCGAAAAGGATCCTGGCAAATACGATTACAGTTCGGCCCTGACGGAGATCACCAAGGTACGCTGCCCGCTGCTGATTCTCAACGCGCGCGATGATGACAACTCCCCGGTGTCGATCATGGAACTGTACGCCAAGAAACTACGCGCGGCCGGCAAGACGGTCGAGATGTATCTTCCCGAGAAAGGAGGACATGGCTTCTACGTCGGACGCTCGGACGGCCCGGTATACCAGGAGGCGACGCGGCGATCCGTGGCGTTCTTCAAGGAGCGCTTCCAGCAGGATGCCGGCGGCAAAGAACGGCCGGCCCCGGGGCCGAAAAAACCAACGCTGGACCAGTACGGCTCACTCGACTGGGTTGATCCAGACCGCACCGCGCCGCCGGGCACCACCTACCAGACGTTCCACAGCAAGATTATCGACGCCGACGTCAGCTATCTGATCTACCTGCCGCCGGGGTATGAAAAAGAGCCAACATTCCGCTACCCGGTGCTATATCGTCTTCATGCGAGCGGCGGCACGCCACAGCGCGATGCCGCCGGCATTGTGCGGCGATTCGACACGGCTATTCGCGCGGGACGGGTGCCGCCACTGATCATCGTTTTTCCCAATGGCTTGCGCGGCGCCACGATGTATTGCGATTCCCGGGATGGGAAATACCCTGTCGAGAGCGTGCTGGTCAAGGACCTGGTTCCCCATATCGATGGCGCCTTCCGGACCGTGGCAGGACGTCACGGGCGTGCCCTCGATGGTTTTTCGATGGGTGGTTTCGGCGCTGCCCACCTTGGCTTCAAGTATCCCGAGATGTTCGGCGTGGTATCGATCCAGGCGCCGCCGCTGCTTGACCCCGAACTAAAATCGCCGCTGCCGGCCCGTGCCTGGTCCCGGTTGTTCCCGACCGCGATGAGCGGTGATCTCGAATACTTTCACGCCAATGATCCGTTTGCGCTGGTTGCCAAGAACACTGATGCCCTGCGCGACCGGAGCGTTATCCGCATCATCGCCCATGCCGAGAACGAAAACTGGCTCGTGCCGCGTTGTGACGAGCTGCACCGCAAGCTAATGAAGCACGGCATCGCCCATCATTTTCTTTGTCTGATCAACGTCAAATCGCATAGCCCAAACCAGGTCATGGACACCCTGGGAGATGCCGGGTTGCTGTTTTTCGCTGCCGGTTTCGACCACCTGAAAGAGAAAGCCGAGCCGAAGGTTGATACCTCCCAGCGGATACCGTTCCTGATACCGTTGACCGATCTCGGCCCGCACAAGTACCAGGGGTTCCCGGGAGGTCTGTACCCGGAAGGCAAGAACCATCGCCCCGCGCCCCACGAAGTCGCGGGCCTGGTCCGGGCCAAACTCGTGCGGCCGCTCGATGCCGACGGCAAGCCGAGTGCCGGCGGCAAGATCGTCCTGCTGGCGATCGGCTTCAGCAATACCGTACAAGTCTTCGACGGCTTTATGCAGGCGGCCGGCGACGACAAGGATGTGAATCCGCAGGTCGTCCTAATCAATGGGGCGATGGGCGGGATGTCGGCCCAAATGGTCCAGGACCCGGACGACAAAGGGACTGGGACCAAGTATTGGTCGCGGCTCGATGAACAGCTAAAGGCCGCCGGGGTGACGCGTGAGCAAGTGCAAGCAGTCTGGATCAAGGAGACGGACCCTGCCGGTCAGCAGCAGGGAGGATTTCCGAAATACATCCGGGATTTGCAAGCGGAGATCACCCAGATCGCCCAGGTGCTTCCCCGGCGCTTTCCCAACGTGAAGCTGGTCTACCTGTCGAGCCGCACCTACGGAGGATGGGCCAAGGCGCCGCCTGGCCGGACGGGAGGCCCGGGCAATTCCGAGCCATACTCGTATGAGACCGGCTTTGCCGTCAAATGGCTCATCGAACAGCAGCTCAAGGGCGACCCGGAGCTGAACTACGACCCGAGCAAGGGGACGGTCAAGGCGCCGTGGCTGAGCTGGGGGCCGTACCTGTGGGCCAACGGCGAGGTCAAGCGGAAAGACGGCTTTTCCTTCCAGCCGAGCGACTTCCGCGAAAACGACCGGATGCACCATTCTCCCCAGGGCATGAAAAAGACTGGGGGCGAGCTCCTCAAGTTCTTCAAGAACGACCCGACGACGCGGCAATGGTTCCTCAAGAAATGAGATAATGGAGGTGAGCGATGCGTTGCATGTTGATTCTCGCTGTTGGCGCCTGGCTGTTCCCGGGCAGCTTAGCGCCGGCGGATGAGCCGCCGACCGCCGAGGGAGAACTTCAGCGACTTGCCGGGGCTGGCAAAGAATGCGCCACCTGGGAGCTCGAACTTGCCAAGGACCGCAAGGACCAGTCCCTCAAGCGCGTGACCCTGACATTCCACAAGACCAGGCTCGGCGCATCGGTGACGCCGATTTACATAGCCACGCTAGCCGCGGACCATGCCAACGGATCCGAAGAACGTGGCTTCTCCTACCAGCTGGACGTGGGCCGTAAGGGGCGGTTTGTCGTCGGCAGCAAGGGCGCTGTCCTGGCCGCTGACACGAAAATCCCTTACACGCTGGCGGGAGATGTTTTGGAACTTGGCGAGGTTTCGGCAACGCTGCCGAAGGTGGGGCAAATTAACCTCAAGGGCAAGTGGAAGAAAGTTGGCGAGAAGTAAGCCGCCGTTTGACGTGGTGGGAATTCAAGGCGGGCTCTGAAGTGCTGAGTAAACATGGAGGCCGTGGGTGAACGAAGACATACTCAGCTTCGAGGACCATCGGCGGCAGCAAGATGAAAACGCCAGTTTGGTGCGGTGCGCCCGTTGCGGGAAGATGATTCTGGCAACGACAACGCGGTGCCCGGAGTGCGCCGTCCACTTTCAAGGCGAGGCGCAGGACTACTTGCACCCATCCGAGCGGCCGACGGCCGACTATTCCGGAGGGGTAGTGGCGCTTGCCGTCGTGCTAATGGCCGCAGTAGTCATAATTGCGCTGGCGTTGAGGTAACCCCGCCGCACCTGCTTTAGTCTTCCGCAGACAAATTCTTGCATCAAGCCCAATTCCGGCATAAAATCGCTGTGATTGGTTCAAGAATCACATGAGGCATCCACGAAAACATGACCCCGTCGCTCGTGCGATTCTCTCGTGGCTTCCTATGCGGTAGCATGGTCGGGACGGCGTTGCTCACAATTGGACTTGTCGGATGGGCGATCGCGCTCATCACCGGTTTCGACAACGATGACTCAACTCATGGAATCGCTCTATTTCCCGTTTACGTTCTTTCGTTCGGATTTGGCGGCAGCGTGATTGGGCTGTTTCGAGCTGACAGATTTAAGAGTATCAAGTCGTTGTTTGCGTGGGTGTTTGCGGTCGCGATCGTATTGACCGGGTGTTTCTTCATCGCCAGCTTTGTGGAAAGCCGGGAGCCGATTGGCGCGGCTTGGGGAGTAAGTAGTGGGTATGCCCTGGCCGCGATGATGACCTTTACCGTGGCGACCTCGAAATGGAATAAGCAATCATTTGCCGAAACAAAAGCTGCAGATGAGACTCAAAACCAAAATGGAACACCACTATGACAACGACCACCCGGTGTACGCGATCACCTGGCATAAGGAGGAGAAGCTGCCGGGCCTGACCTGGCTGGAGGGCTGACGAGGCGCGGTTGATGAGGATACCGCGTGTTTCTCAGGAGTGCTTGTTCCCTATGGAACCATCACGGGAATTGAACTGTCGGCCGAACCGCCGACGCGGGGGTTGTTTTGCACGACCAACGTGAGCTCGCAAAAGCACAGTCGCCTATTCCCTCGAAGTGCCATCACAGCCAGATCATGCGCGTCGTGATCTGGGTTGTGAGTGGCGAATTTAAGCTTTTGGCACTGGGCTTGTTTCTCGTAGGTTTTGGTCTGACCGAATTGGTCCGTCAAGAACTTAGTATCCTGAACTGGCGTGAAACACAAGGAACGGTGATCGATTCGCAAACGGAATCGCTGGAGCAAAAACCGGGTCGTTTCGGTCCACTGCTAACCGTAAAGGTGCGCTATCAATATACGGTCGATGAAAGTAGATTTGAATCCACTCGAATTACAACGGGAGAACCGGTGCTTTTCTATGGGGTCCAGGAAGCGGCGGATTTTCGGAAGCGATTTCCTCCGGGAGCGCGTATCAAGGTTCTGTACGCACCGTACGCCCCGTCCGAGGCGACCTTGATCGCGTCGCGTAGCTCTGGCCCGTGGATTCTGCTGGGATTTGGCGTTCCATGCTTATTGGGAGGAATTTACGTACGTTGGCGGCGCCGGTGTAGTGGTGAAGAGCCACACCCAGATGCGCATATTCCCCTACCTTCGATTTGACGCGTGAGTCCAAATGTGGTGTGCCCAACCAACCGAGATGTGCCGATGAATGTGGCAGTCTCCCGCCGAACAACCTGTGGCAGCGTCAGCAGGTCGGCTACCCTGGTTTCATGCGGTACAATGGCGTTGCACTGAAGCAAGCAGCGCGGTTTGCGGTGGTTCTTGCGGCAGCTTGGGAGCTGTGTCATGCCCTTCGCCCTCCAAAAAGGTTTGCAGGCATTAATTTGCAATAACAAGCAACGAGAAGTTTTTTTGTTCTCAAGATGACAGAAAATCATGAAAAAATGTCGTTCGGAGGCACAGATGGCCAAAGGAGATTGGCCGACCGCCTGTGCCTTCCAACGCAAATCGGGGATTTGAATAGACATCGACGTGTCAACAAAACGTCCGAAAAATAGGGACTATTGTTCACGATGCATGCTACTCTACGGCAGAAAAACGGCAACAGCTCCACTCCCATCAAACGATAGCGAAGTAGTTTGCCCGGCCCGAATGGCAATCATTTTCTCCTCGATCAGCAGCTTGTCGCCAGACTTGAATGCCCCGCGCAGATGGAGCGCGTAGTCCTTGCCGGGGGGCAAGGGTGGCGACAGCAACTGCCGCACTGTGCCAGTTGAACGAATGAGTTCATCTTCTATATAGATGAGGCCGTTATTGTCGGGAATCTGTACTTGAATCACCGCCGGGACCATTTCCCAAAACAAACCAGGCGCACTGCCCTGGAAATTGGCGGGCAAGGTGAAGCGGGTGGTGATGGGTCCATCCGGCGTTGCCTGGCGAAACCTGACGCTGCGAGGGAAAAGCGCACCTCCTAGCGAAAAGGTGCACCGATCCCACTCGCGGATGATAATCAATCCTCCCAGCGCGCTCAGAGGGATGCCGTCGGGGTTGGTGAGCTCTCCGCCGAGAGCCGGTGCTGGGATAAGCAAACAACCGCTGAGAATCGCCGACAGCCAGCGCACGTGGTCTCCTAGGCTTACGCCCGCTTCGATTTCCTGTACCGCAAGCGTACACTACACGCCGGCCGGGTCAATAATTCCGCCAAAAGGCGAGACGTAGGCAGGTGGGGTAGTAGGACATTTTCCGAATATTACCTGCCAAACCAGAACGAAAAGTTCGGTCCCGAGTAGCCGACTCCGTACCGCGGATACCCATAGCCATAATCATAGACTACCGGCGGCGGATAATAATAATCCGGGTACGGAGCGACGTAATACCTCTGATAGTATGCGCCTCCATAGTAAGGCGCCCAATATCCGTTCCAGTGAGCGCCATGATGGTGGTGACTGTGTTCCGATCGATGGTCGGCCCGTGCAGTAGTCGTGCCGATGACTAGCAAACCACCGGTCAGCAAACTCATAAGTAAGTAGCGCATAGCCGTTTCCTCCAAGAAAATGGACTGTTTTTTCTTGCTCTAATTTAAAAACGCTTCGATTCCCGAGTCCTTGCGCCCAAAAAACTCAAGAAGTGTATCTCCGCAATGCGCGCCCAGCCGGAAATCTCGTCAGAAACTGCGCCCGCTTTGGGCATCCTCTTCCGGTTATCTCTGTAGAACGCCGTAGCACTGCGGTTGCCTTTCCGGAGAAAGACGGCTCCAGGACGTCGCCCTGGCGCCCAACCGGGCGATGCGTTCCAACTTTCATAAAGAGAAAACTGATGTTGTCGCTTTTCAAAAGCCGGCGCCGGCCCAGACGATCGGCGCGCCCGGCCAACCTCCGTTACCGCCCGTCCGGATTGACCCCCACGAAGGTGATGTTGTTCCTATCGGTACCTCCTTGAATCGCAACATCCATGGCGAAGGTGGCGGTCGGGGCGTTGGAGAGGTTGACGTTCATCGTATCCGGGCCATCGCCGCCCAGAATGCTCCGGTAAAGATAAGGTCAACGTCGATTTCGGCGGCCCGGGCGGCTTCACGGACGATGATCCACCCGACTTTCGGACCGTCCGGCGCCGTTTTCATCGATGGAGGTTTCGGTAGCCACAACCACGTTCACGTTTTCGGCAATTACCCGGTTGTCGTCGAGAATGCCGGCCCATAAAAACCTGCGTTGTTCCGGAACGGGAAGACTTCCGAAGTCTCCAAGACTTCGGAAGTCTCGCAAGGGACGTGCTTTTTCCCGACGTGGCCTATTTGTTCACCGCTGGCGCGGCAGTATTTATTGGGGAGACAACGAGGGCGCGGTTCTCATGCAAATTGGGAATTGATTGCAACCTTCATGACCAGGGAAATCCGATTTGACGGCCGCCCAGCGAGAACCTGCCTCCTGTTCTTGGAGATTCTCGAGGATCGCTTGGCGCTTTCGGGAATGGGCCTCTTGCATAGTTCCCCGGATAATTTACCCATCACGAGGGAAATGGCGGCTCATGTCGCAATCGGCCGGACAGACACGGGATCGAGAACGAATCCATCCCAAACCCACCATGAATCTCATTACCAAAATATTACCCAAGGAGGAACCACGGATTTATCCAGTTCGAATCAGGGGCAAGTAGATGAGCAGGCGACCGGCCGGTACGAGCGCGATCCAAGCTCGCAGAACTACTCCTCTGCAGACGATGCGGAGCAGACCTATCACAAGACGGAGTCCGCTTCGCAAGAAACCGCGCGGCCGATTCTATTTTCAGGCCCGGTATTTTCCCCTCGCGAAATATCGCCCCGGAGTGTCCCGGAAAAGACCGGCGTGGAAAAGCCGGATCGAGGCCCGGCTATGCTCGCAGCGAATGAAAAAAAGATGGAAGATCACGCGCCCGCCATCCCGCTCCCGGCTGGCCCAAAACCGGATCATCATGAGGTTATCATTCCCGAACCCGCGGCGGAATCCAGACGCGAAGATATCGGCCCAGAGAAAACCAACCGACATGCGGTTACTGCGGAGCTATCCGTCGATCTTACCGCGGCCTTATCAGTGCCATTCGACAGGCTGGTTCCCGGCATGCTGGCCCTCGAATTGGCCCCCATCGAGCGAGCGCTGGATGATTTCTTCAGCCAACTTGAGCACCTGGGTGAAAACTTTCCGGACCTGCCCGCTTTGGTCCGGCTAACCCCTTGGCTCCTGGCCGCCGCAGTCGCGACCTCGACTTTCGAGCTGGCTCGCCGGCAGTTCCAATTGCCCCAGGCGGCTTCATTCTCGGTGGCAGTCGGTGGAATCGCCCGTGATGGGATTGCTTTCTCATTTGAACGTACTCTTACCCGTAGGGAAAGATCATGATTCCCGAGCGATCGGATATTCTTCTCAAAAAACTCAGCGACGGTGATTCCTGGGCCGTTGACCAAATTGTTAAAGCCTATGAGATGCGTCTCCGCGCCCTCGTGCGGCGGCGCATTTCGGATCGCCTTCGGCCCAAATTTGATTCCGCCGACGTTGTCCAGTCCGTGTGGGTGCATGTCATGCACCGCTTGCGCGGCGAAGGTTTGCGCATCGCCAACAAAATCCACCTGGAAGCGCTCCTCGTCACCGAGGCGCGGCACCGGTTGACCGATCGGCTTCGCCACTACCACTCCTCCCTGGATCGCGAACAGCCCATGACGGAGCGGACTCGGCCCCCCTCGACTCACCCGCGACCAAGCGAGATCGTCCAGGCGGAGCAACTTTGGGAAAAGATGTTGGCCCTGTGTCCCCCGGAGCATCACGAATTACTCCGTCTTAAGCGCGAAGGATTCACGCTGGACGCGATCGCCGAACGAACCGGCTTGCACGAAGGGAGCGTCCGCCGTATCCTCCGGCGACTCGCCCGCGAACTAGGCGTTAGGGGCCAGGGTTCGGAAAATCTATTAGCCCGAGACGAATAAGTGCGAAAAGCGCCTGCTTGCAACCACAATTCCGGTTCGACAATAATCTGGCCGTTGCCCGAAGCCGCGGCTGCGGCGACGGATTCGCTCGTCGAACTCATTGCTGCCGACATGGCGCGACGCTGGCGCGAGGGACAGCGGCCCTGGGCGGAGGAGTATCTGGTCCTTCACCCGCAACTGTGGAATCAGCCCGAAAAAGCACTGGAGCTGATATATGAAGAGTTGTGCCTTTGCGACGAGTACGGCGAGAAAATGGTTTCGGCGGATGTCATCCTCCGATTTCCGCAGTGGGAGGAGCAGGTCCGCATTCTGTTCGCGTGCCGGCAAATCTGGCGGGTAAAGCCTTCGATTACCCAGCTGCCGGAAGTCGGGGACTCCCTGGGCGACTTCCGCTTTCTGGCGGAACTGGGCCGCGGCCTCCAAGGCCGTGTCTACCTGGCCTCGCAACCTTCTCTGGCCGACCGGCCGGTGGTGGTGAAACTTACCCCCTTGGCGGGGGGGGGGAGCATCTTTCCCTCGCGCGCTTGCAACATACGCACATTGTGCCGCTCTATTCTTCGCAAGATTTTCCTTTGCACAACCTGCGCGCTCTGTGCATGCCATTTTTCGGCGGCACAACGTTGGATCGACTCCTCGAGGCAATGAAGGATCGGCCACCGGTGCAGCGCACGTGCCTCGATCTCCTCAATGCGCTGCAACATGCCCAACAAGATAGAGAAGCGGGGTCAGGAGTCAGGGAAGTCCTCGTGGGACGTGAGGCGTGGGGCGTGGGTCGACACGCTCCACGCTCCACGGACCACGCTCCACGATTAGCTGACCCCCGACCACTGACGTCTACCGCATCCGCCTGTCAAGTTCTCGCTTCCGCTTCCTACGTTCAGGCGATTTGCTGGATCGGGGCATGTCTGGCCGATGCCCTGAATTACGCGCGGGAACGGGGCATGGTCCACCTGGATGTGAAGCCCTCCAATGTGCTGCTGGCAGCCGACGGCCAACCGATGCTTCTCGACTTTCACCTTGCCAGCGCACCGATGCCGGCGGGCACGCCGGCGCCCGCCTGGCTGGGCGGCACCCCCGCTTACATGGCGCCGGAACACGATCTTGCGCTGGCAGCGGTTCGGAATAAGCAAATGATTGCGGTGACGGTAGACGGCCAAGCGGACATCTACTCCTTGGGCCTGCTGCTGTACGAATCCCTGGGAGGACTACGTCCGGTACCGACGAGTCGATTAGGGCGGGAACTGCGGCAGCGCAATCCGCATGTAACCAAGGGGCTCGCGGATCTCCTTGGCAAATGCCTGGCCCCAGTTCCTCAGAACCGGTATCCGACCGCTGGAAGCTTGGCCGCTGACTTGCGAAGGCACTTGGCGGATCTGCCCCTGCGAGGTGTTCGCAACCGGAGTATCTCCGAGCGCTGGTGGAAGTGGCGCCGCCGCCGACCCTCCTTGCTTCCCTTGTTCTTCCTGATTGTCGCTCTCTCGGGGGCAGCAGCCGTCGGGATCGTCCATGGCAATAAGCGCCTGTAGCAGGCTCGATCGGCCTTGTTCACGGGGCGCGACCTCCTGCAAAAGAATCATGTGGACGAAGCCATGAACGCTTTGCAAGGTGGCCTGGCCCTGGCGGAAGGCAATCTCTGGAGCGGCGATTTAGTGCGTGCATTGCGCGAAGAGATTCACCATGCGGAACGTCTGAAAGCCGCCCAGGAACTTCATCTTCTGATTGAACGAATCCGACCATATTACGGTGTGGAAGCCTTGCTCCCTTCGGAAGCCCGTGCCGTCGAAAGCCGCTGCCGCCGACTCTGGGATATGCGGAACTGGATCATCCACCAGCTCGAATCGCAAGCGGAGTTCGCCAACCTCGCGCGGAGCGAGAGGGCTACAGCACACGAGCTTGATCAGCAATTACAGGCTGACTTGCTCGACCTTGCGATTTTGTGGACGGACCTGCGGGTGCGTTTGGTTGCTGAAGAAGGTCAAGTAGCAAACTTGACCCACCGGCAGGAGGCGCTTGCGGTTCTCGATCAAGCGGAGTTGCTTTTCGGGCCAAGCTGCGTGCTGCACGAGGAACGGCAAACGCATTTAATGGCGCTGGGAATGGCAAACGGCACACGGAGTGCGGCGGCTACGGCGCAGCGCTCGGAATCCGTACCCGCCCCCCGCACGGCATGGGAGCACTACGCTCTCGGCCGGATATTTTTTCGAGCGGGCGACCTTCCATCCGCCTCTTCCTATTTTCAACGAGCCCTCCAGTTGCAACCGGAGGGCTTTTGGCCGAACTTCTATTGGGGGCAATGTGCCTATCAGCAGGCTCGATATGATGACGCGGTTCTTGCCTTTAGCGCCTGCGTCGTGCTCGCCCCAAATCGAGCACTTTGTTTTTACAATCGCGGGCTGGCCTACTCGATGCTGGGCAAATCGGACCGAGCCCTGCTCGACTTCGATCAATCCCTGCGGCTGGATCCCGATCTGGCCGGTGCCGCCTTGAGCCGCCGGAATCTCCTCGATCAAGGTAACCCGTAACACTTCGGCAATCAAATCGGACATTCTTCCTGACCAAGGACTAATGACGAAAAGATTTAATGAATTGGCGCCCGGTTCGGCACGCCGATTACGGATCTTAAGGTAACACGGTCCGAGCCTTGCCATGGGACGGAAGGGATTCCGTCCCGGGGCTGCCCGGGCAAGGGGATAGAGGACAGAGGTCGGAGGTCAGATGATCTCTGATCCCGGATTTGGAGGAAGTGCCATGCTGATTGCACGACACCATTTGCAACTAGTGCTGTTGGCCACGCTGGCCGGCTCAATCCCTGTGCCCGGTGTCGCCCGCGCACAAGTAATGATGCGCCCTCGTCAGTTCGCACCAACGCCAGTTCTCCGATTTACTCCCCAACCAACCCCGGCGCAAACATTTGTGAATCCCTATGCAAATGGATTTCTATTGAATCCCTATTCCACCGGCTTGTTGGGCACAAACCCTTATTTGTCGATCAATCCCGGCTACGGCCTGAGTGGGGCTGGATACCCATACGGGTCTTATGCGGCAAACTCCTATGGCACGAATCCGTACGGAGGGTATGGCCAGTACCCCATGGGGGCGTACATGCAAGGTACGGGGGCTTATGGCAACTCGGAAAGCCGGCTGCTTATTGACAACCAGCAAGCGAATTTGTTGAAAGAACAGGCTGAAGCGAAAAAAATCGAAAACCGCAAAAAAGCGGTTGATAATTGGCTATGGTACCGGGATCACGTCCCCACCGCAGAAGATGACCGGCAAAAGGCACTTGCCAAACAGCTCCGCCGAAGTCTGCATGACCCCTCCCCGGCGGACATCTTGTCGGGCCAGGCTCTCAACCTCATATTGGCGGATTTAGGCAGCAAATTAGGAAAAAACCCGCCGACCGCCGATTTGGGAACATCCCTGGATCCGGAGATTTTGCCTCACTTAAACATCATCGGGAAGGAGGGGGATGGGAATCCGGGCCTTTTCAAGAACGAAGGCCGGCTCATGTGGCCTCACGTTATGACGCAAGAGCACTTCAAAACAGACCGGGACACAATTAA